>ERZ1643250.1424-NODE-1424-length-20462-cov-5.309698_pt1 | contig 20462 bp, 18 predicted proteins | sample MGYA00579262_ERZ1643250 | MGnify/ENA primary metagenome ERZ1643250 (study PRJEB29033, sample SAMEA4952265) | chicken gut metagenome | biome: Broiler Chicken; feature: Gastrointestinal Tract; material: Caecum | place: Ireland | collected 2018 | study: Broiler... | reverse complement strand
GTTGGGTTTTCCCCTCTGCCAGCATGGCCTTGATTTCTGGCAGCAATACTTGAACGTGTGTGTAATTTCGCTTTCCCATAACTAAACCCCCTAATGTAGTCTATTTTCCTACATCAGGGGGTCTTTTGTCACTGTCCATTTTTACTGGACCTGTTCAATGACCGGGACCGGGGCTTCTTCTCATTCGGGGCCGCTGTATGCCAGCTTGGCAAAGGCCTCGGCATCAATCGGACGGGAGAAAAAATATCCCTGGGCGATATCGCAGCCGAGATCGCGTAGCTGATTGGCCTGCTCGCGGGTCTCGATCCCCTCGCACACGGTCGTGATGTGGAGCTGGCGGGCGAGGTCGATGATGCTGTGCAGGATCACTTGGCTGCGCGCGTCCTGTGCGCCGTCTGACAGGAAGTCGCGGTCCAGCTTGAGCTCGTCGATGGCCAGCTCCCGGAGCAGGTTGAGCGACGAGTACCCGGCGCCGAAGTCGTCCATGGACAGAGAAAATCCCATCTGGTGCAGGCCGCTGATGACCGCCGTGATCTCATCGGCGTTGTTGGTGGCAAGGCTCTCTGTGATCTCCAGGATGATATACTTGGGGTCGAGCGCATACTTGGCGACCAGGGCATGCACGGTCTCCAGGTAGTGCTCCTGATAAAACAGCAGCCGGGACTGGTTGACAGAAATCGGCACGATGGGCAGGCCGGCATCCAGCCAGGCGCGCTGATAGCGGCAGACCTCCTCGAGGATATACAGATCGAGCTGGGTGATAAAGCCGTTCTGCTCAAAGATAGGGATAAAGTTGCCAGGCGGGACGAGCGAGCCGTCCGGCTTGCGCCAGCGCACCAGGGCCTCGGCGCTCACGATACGCTCGGTGCGCAGGTCATATTTTGGCTGGAGATAGGCGATAAATTCATGGCCCTGCAGGGCGGCATGCATGTGCTGTTCGACCGTGTTTTTATACTGCGCGCGCTCTAGAAGGGCGTGGTCATAAAAGGCATAGTGGTTGCCGTGCAAGTTTTTCACCTGGTGCAGCGCGGCGGCTGCGCGGTCCTGCAGCAGACCGACGTTGAGGTTGTCCGAGAACATTTGGTTGATCTTGATGCCGCAATAGCAGTGGATGGGATGGCTTTCGCCCGGGATCAGCTCAAATGCGCTGACCGCATCCATGATACCGGTCACGCGCGTGCGGATCTCCTGCATATCCTGAGTGTGGAGCAGGAAGCCAAACTGGTCCGCAAAGCGGTGGTAATACAGCTCGTCCGGCCCGAGCGCGCGGGCCAGGATGCTGGCCACGCCGCGCAGCAAGCGGTCCCCGACGGCAAAGCCGAACGAGGCGTTGATAAACTTGAACCCATGCAGGTCGAGCAGCACCAGCGTGTAGTTTTTGTCGCGGGAGAGCTGCTCGGCTGCAAGCTCCATAAATTTGTTGGTATTGTATGTGCCGGTGATGTCGTCGTAGTAAGCCAGATGTTCAATTTTCTGGGTGCTGGCATAGCGGATGTGGCTGGTGTACAGCAACAGGAAGGTGAACACCAAGATCAGCAGCAGCGTGGTCGCCACAAACACGAACATCATCTGCCGGTAGCCCTGGTTGATGTACGAGGCGGGCACGACGCTGACGAGGTACCAGTCGTTATAGCTGAGCGGGCCCAGCGTCCCCCAGTATTTCTGCCCGTCGTCCGTAAACGAGAAGGTATAGGACGAGCCGGACTGGACAGCCTGCTGCAGCGCCTGATAGGTCACGCCGTCAAAGGCAATCTCGTCAAAGAAGTTGGCCTTCTGCTGCAAAATATCATCGACTGCGAGCGCGATATCGCCATTTTGACGCACGACAAGGTTGAGGCCGTGCGTGCCGAAAAGCGGCTGCTGGATGATGGCGGAGAAGGAGTCTACCTTGCGGGAGGCGGTCATCACGCCGATGATTTCCTGCGCATTGTTCGTGACAGGCGTTGCGTAGATGACCACATCATCGGCCGAAAAGCGGTCTGAGCCGATATCGGACAGGCTGAGCTCGCCCGCCATGGCGTGTTGGACGACCGGCTGGTCGGACACGTCCTGCCCGAGATAGATGGAGCCGTCCAGATCAACGATAGTCGCCTGATAGTCCCGGTCGACAAAGGCCATGCGCACAAAGGGATTGCGGTTATTCTCAGCCTGCAGCCGGGAGACGATCGTTGCCTCATCCAACGTCTCGTCAAAAAAAGCCGAGGCGGCCTGTACGGTCAGCAGGTCCCCCTCGATTTGCTTTTCGATCGTGGCACGGCACTGGTTGGAAATCTCGCCGAGATACTGTTGAGTCTGGTCCTGCAGGACGAGGTTGATCAGATGCATCAGCACGGTGGCTGTTATGATGCAGACTGCCATCATGCAGGCGGCGATAATGGTCATGGCGCGGATCTTTTGCCGTGGCAGATTTAAATGTTGCAAGTGATTTTCGTTTCTTTTCATATAGGAAATCCTCTTCGCTTTCCCTGGAAGCTGCGCAGGGAACACGCTGGCCCATGCACAAACATGTAAATTTGCTTGCGAATATTATGCCATATTTTTGTGATTCTGTCAAAACAGAAGCGGGGCGAAGGGATGTGTGTGGGGAGCAGGGCAGGGATAGCTGCCGCGCAATCAGAGCAGGACAGAGGACGTGTATTCAACCTTGATGCTGCCATCCCGGGTGCGGCTGAACTTGGCTTTGTTGCCGCTGCCGTCGTCAAGCGTCATCTTATCCAATTTATATCCGGTGAAGAAGTCGGCGGCGGGGCCCTCTGCAAATGCAGACCAACCGGAGGGCTTGGGGGATATGAATTGGGCGGATGGGGCCGGATCTGGCGGAGGCGAAGCGGGTGCATAGTCTGTACCGGCCATTTTGGCATCTTGGATTGCATGGTAATTGGCTGATGGTTCCATGATGTAACCCTCCCGTGAGTGGATTTTTTGGGGGTGGTGCGGCGCACAAATATAGGATAGCATACAGCACGGCCGGATGAGGGCGATTTGTGACGGGTGCGCCGGACTAAACGGGCCGGACATAAAAGACATAGGCAGCATCTTGAATTTGTAAGGAGACTATGATAAAATTGTAGAAAATACGAGAAATAGCAAAAATATAGACGCAGATTCTGTCAGATTATACGGATGTATCTCCCTTTACAAGATGGTAAAAAAGTGTTATAATTTCAAAAAGAAATAATAATATAAAGATAAATATAACCGGAAAGAAAGGCGGAGACAAGATGAAGACAAGGCAGATTTTGGCGGCGATGCTCCTGGCGTCCATGATTGCGCTGACTGCGTGCGGGCAGCAGCCGGCGGACACCCAGACCACGGCCGAGCAGGTACAGCAGGCGGACGAAGGGGAAACGGTGGATCTTGGCGGCCTGATTGACGACAGCGTGCCGTTGGCCGGCGCGCCTGCGATGAGCACTGTGCTCACGCCGGTGGCCTCGGGCAGCGACGTGAAAAAGACCGGTTCGGCGGTCGTAGATATGTCCAACAAGAAGGACGGCTATGTCATGATCAAGTACGGTAGTACTGACAAAAAGCTCAAGGCGCGCGTGACCGGCCCAAGCGGCACGGTCTACACCTATAACCTCAACGGCGACGGCGAATATGAGGCGTTCCCGCTGTCGGACGGGAACGGCAAATACACGGTTGAGGTATTTAAGAACATCCAGGATACCAAGTACAGCAAGGAACTGTCCACCTCGTTCAGCGTGACGCTCACCGATGAGTTCGCGCCGTTCCTGCGCCCGAACCAGTATGTCAACTTCACCGAGGACAGCCAGGCGGTGGCCTTGGCGGCCGAATTGACCGCAGGCATGACCGATAACCTGGAAAAGGTGCAGGCGGTTTACGATTATGTCGTCAATAACATTACCTATGACCGTGTGCTTGCGGCCAATGTCAAGAGCGGGTATTTGCCTGACGTTGACGAGGTGCTGGCAAAGAAGCGCGGGATCTGCTTTGACTATGCTGCCCTCATGAGCGCCATGCTGCGCAGCCAGCAGGTGCCGACCAAGCTGGTGGTCGGCTATACGGGCAAGGTGTATCATGCATGGATCAATGTCTATTCTGAGACCGAGGGCTGGGTAGACGGCATCATTTATTTTGATGGAAGCACCTGGAAGCTCATGGACCCGACCTTTGCCTCGAGCAACAATTCGAGCGAGGCAATCATGAAGTACATCGGCAATGGAGCGAATTACCAGGCGAAATATTTGTATTAAAGACAAGAACGGCGGGTACAGCATGGTCTGTGCCCGCCTATGCGCATTTCCAGGCGTAAGCGGTTTGCCGTGTTTTATAAGGGGGACTGTAATTTTTATGAGACAGAAGCAGATTTCCGCGATAGAACTCTCTATGTTTTGCCAGGAGCTGTATCAGCTTGTACAGGCAGGGCTGCCCATTGCCGAGGGCCTGGGCATGCTGCTCGCGGACGAGAAGGACGCGGGCGTGCGCGCCTGGCTGGGGCCGCTGTGTGAGCATGCGGAGGAGGGACTGCCGCTGGCCGAATGTATGCGCCGGACCGGCGCCTTCCCGGCCTATATGACCGATATGATTGCCCTGGCTGAGCAGACAGGGCGGCTGCAAGATGTCCTGCCCGCGCTGTCCGCCCATTACGCCCGGCAGGACCGCATGGCTTCTGACATCCGGCATGCGGTGGCTGTGCCGGTCGCCCTGTTTTGCGTCATGCTGGCTGTGGTTTTTCTGCTCATCACCCAGGTGCTGCCTGTGTTTGACCGTGTCTTTGCCCAGCTCGGCGTGCGCATGTCGCCGATGGCCGTGCGGCTGATGCAGGTCGGCGATGTGCTCAGCGGTGCAGGGCTTGGCATTGCGATCGCACTCTGCGCGCTGGCTGTGGTCGCCCTGGCCGTCGCGCTCATCCCGGCGCTGCGCGGCCGGTTCACTGCGTTTGTACGTTTCCATTTGGGCGGCCGCGGCATCTTTGGCCGGGTGGCCGCGACGCGGTTCGCCTCGGCGATGGCGATGGCGACGGCGAGCGGCCTGATGATGGACGAGGCGGCCGAGCTTGCAGGCAAACTGTGCGGCGGCGCCAAGCAAATCGACGAAAAGACGCGCCTGTGCGCGGAAAAAATCGCGGAGGGCGGCAGTACTGCCCAGGCGCTGGCTGACAGCGGCCTATTCTCGGCGCGGGACGGCCGGCTGCTGCAGCTTGCCGAGCGTACAGGCTCACTGGCAGAGACGCTGGACGGCATCGCCGCCCGGCTGGAGCAGGATACGATGCGCCGTATCGATGCGCGCATCAGCGCCATCGAACCCGCCATTGTCATCTTGACCGCCTTGCTTGCCGGTGTCATCCTGCTGTCTGTCATGCTGCCGCTTATGAGCATCATGTCGACCATCGGCTGAAGGAGGGCGCGAGATGAGAGCAAGGAGAAAGGGCTGGCTGTCAATGGTGCTGGGCCTGCTGGTGTTCGCGGCCATTGCGGCGTGGATGTTCCTTGGCGTGCGGCAGACGGCGGAGGCCTCTGGGGAAGAAGGCCGCCTGCTGGCCGAGCAGGCCGTCCGGCGGGCAGCCGTGAGCTGCTATGCGGTCGAGGGCGCGTACCCCGAGAGCTATGCCTACCTTAAAGAGCATTATGGCGTGGCGGTCGACGAGACGCGCTATGCAGTCTTTTATGAGGTATTCGCATCCAATATCATGCCAGATATCACGGTCATACAGATCGGAGGCGCAGCATGAAGCGTACTGGCGGAAGCGGTATGATTGCCGCGCTCATCTTGGCATGCCTGTTTGCGACCACCATGCTTCTGACCCTGGTCATGGGCGCACGGGTCTACCGCGGCGTGCAGGCACGGGTAGAGGCCAGCGCGGAAGGGCGCGTGGGCCTGGCTTACATCACGGCCAAGGTGCATGGCAATGACCATGCAGGCGGGATTTCGGTGCAGGATTTTGGCGGCGTGGATGCGGTCGTGCTGGCACAGGATTATGATGGAGAGCGCTATGTGACCGCGCTCTATGTCTATGACGGGCAGCTGATGGAGCTGTTCTGCAGCGATTTGGACGCATTCACACCGGCTGAGGGCACGCCGATCGCCCCGGCACAGGGGTTGCAGGCTGAGCAGTCTGACGGCGTACTTACGCTGACCTATGTGGACGCGAGCGGCAGCGAGCGATATGCCTGTATTGCGATGAGAAGTGAGGAGGATTCCAGTGCGGACGAGTAGATCGGGGTTGTTGGTCATTGAGCTTGTGATCGCCGTGGGGATCTTTTCCCTGTGCGCGGCCATCTGTATCGGGCTGTTCGTGCAGGCAGACCGGGTCTCACGGGAGAGCGATATGCTCTCCCGCGCGGTCAGTGCCGCCCAGAATGTCGCAGAGCAGTACAAGGCGGCAGACGGCGATCTCGGACGGCTGGCGGAGGCATGCGGCGCGCTGCAAGCGGCGGACGGTTCGTTAACGCTGGCATTTGATGCGGGCTGGCTGCAAGTTGACCCGGCGGATGGGGCGGCGAGCTACCGCCTGACCGTGACGCCGGAGACGGCGCAGGGGTATCAGCGCGCGTCGTTGACCGTGCGGCAGGCAGGCAGCGACGAGGCCCTCTATACGCTGCCCCTGGCGGCGGAGGGCAGGCCATGAGGCGGGGCGGCACGGTCACCGGGGCCGTCTCCCTGGTCATGATCTTTGTCGTGCTGTGCATGACCGTGTTTGCGGTGCTCACGCTTTCGACGGCGGTGGGAGAATCCCGCCTGGCGCAGGCGACTGCCGCGCATGTTCAGGACTACTATGAGGCCGATGCCCGGGCAACGGCGATTGCGGCGCAGGTCGCGGCCGCCCCCACAGCGCCTGAGATAGACGGTATCCCTGTGGAGTACGTCCCATCCGAACAGGGCACGCATGCCGTTTTTTCGGTGCCGGCGGGCGAAAATCAGGCGTTGGATGTCGAACTCTTGCTTCAGACGCCAAGCTATGCTATTCTTAAATGGGAGCTTGTGTACAGCGGCGATTGGCAGGCCGACCAGTCCATTGCGGTCTGGGACGGCGGCGCCGCGTGACAGGAATATCAGGAAAGGAGGCTTTTGATGGAGCTGATTTTGGATTATCTCAGACGCGCGGTCCAAAAGGGCGCGTCGGATATGTTTATCGTGTCCGGCATGCCGGTCTCCTTCAAGGTAGACGGAGAGATTCGGCCGGAAGCGGAGGAGAAGGTCATGCCCGACCGGGCCAATGAACTGGTCTCCGCGCTGTTTACTGCGGCGGGCCGCTCGATGGACCGCTTCCTCGAGACAGGCGACGACGACTTCTCGGTCTCGGTCAAAGACTTGGCCCGCTTCCGTATCAGCGCATACCGCCAGCGCGGTTCGCTTGCGGCGGTCATCCGGACGGTAAGTTTTGAGATCCCGGACCGGGAACAGATGGAGATCCCGGACGAGGTCATGAAGATCGCGACGGCGACGCGCGGCATGGTGTTGGTCACCGGCCCGGCCGGCGGCGGCAAGTCGACAACCATGGCCTGCATCACCGACGCCATCAACCGCACGCGCAACGCGCACATCATCACCATTGAGGACCCCATCGAGTATCTGCACCGCGACGTTAAGAGTATCGTCAGCCAGCGCGAATTGGCGACCGATACCGACAGCTATGTCACGGCCCTGCGCGCCAGCCTGCGCCAGGCGCCAGACGTCATTATGGTGGGCGAGATGCGCGACCTTGACACCATCCGCATTGCTATGACCGCGGCAGAGACCGGCCACTTGGTCATTTCCACCCTGCACACGGTGGGAGCGGTCAACACCATGGACCGCATCATCGATGTATTCCCGCCCAGCCAGCAGCAGCAGATCCGCGTACAGCTTGCTATGGTGCTGCGCACGGTCGTATCGCAGCAGCTTTTGCCCACGATCGGCGGCGGGCAGGCGCCTGCGTTTGAGATCATGCATCTCAATAACGCCATCCGCAGCATGATCCGCGACAGCCGTATCCATCAGATCGACCAGGTCATCCAGACTTCGGCCGCAGAGGGCATGATTTCCATGGATGAGTCCATCCTGCGCTTGTACAAGGCTGGCCGCATTACAGCCGAGACCGCGCTGCGCTGCGCTATGATGCCCGAACAGCTACAGCGGCGTATGGGGCGCTGAAATGTGCATTTTGCCAATTTGGAAGAAAGCAAATAGGAGCGTAGAGACTATCATATGACAACCGAACAATTTGTGCCTTACGAGATGAAAACCAGCATCATTCATATCCTGTCCTATGACGACAAGAATTTGGAGGGATATCTGGAAAATGCATTTTTTAAAGGTCGGCGCTATTTTTCCAACCTGACACAGATGATTTTTCTGGTCGAGGAACTGCTCGATTCCATGGTTTTTCCGCCGCGTGCGACCAGCATGCGCAGTTTTACGGCGGGCGCTGCCCACCGGGTGCGCGCAGGGCGCGCCGCTGGCGGAGAGGAAAAACCGATCGCCAGCTTCCGCCTGAGCGTGCTTTTCCGGCAGAATGCCAGCTGGCAGGGCAATATCCAGTGGATGGATGACCATGCAGCAACACCGTTCCGCAGCGTGCTCGAACTGGTGCAGCTCATGGACAGCGTGCTGGCACAGTATGACCACGCCGGAGGGCACACGGAAAAAGTCTAAATTTCTCAGAAAAAAACAGTTGACTTTTCGTTTAAAACCATTTATAATAAATAACGCCGCTTGGGAAAGCGGCGCTGATAGCCGGATTGTGTAATGGTAGCACGACAGACTCTGACTCTGTTTGTCTGGGTTCGAATCCTTGTCCGGCTGCCACCAAAAGGCCGCTGCAATTGCAGCGGCCTTTTCCTTTTGCTGGATAGACGGCAGATATCCCTGCCTTATGCGCAGAAAACTGCAAAAATCCTGTGAAAGAGGAAAGATGGGAAACAAAAATTGACTTGCAGCGGGCAAAAACAGCGGGTATAATGACGATACCGACAAAAAGTGGAGAGGTGTCTATTATGCAGCAGGATATTGTAATTTTTGCGCCCCATCAGGATGACGAGATCCTGGGGGGATATGCTGTCATCCGGCAGCAGCCGGAACATATATATGTCGTCTTCCTGACCAATGGGGACTATGAGGGGGCGGACATCGCACGGACACGCTGGCAGGAGAGCTGTGCAGCGCTTACCCATTTGGGCGTGCCGCGCGACCACATCCTAACGCTGGGCTATGCGGATACCGGGATGCCGCGCCCGGTCAGCTTCCTGTGGCGGCTGTGGCATGGGGAGCCCGGCCTCTTGCTGGCGTCGTCCGTCGGCGCACATACCTATCATCCCGCAGACGGGGAACAGGAATATCACCTCAAAAAATGGGGTGCACACGCCGCCTATACGCGGGAGGCAGTGTTGGCGGATGTGCGCGCAGTGCTGGAAGAGATCCGGCCGGGCGCCATCTATATGACCAATGAGGACGATGTCCATGGCGACCATGCGGCAGCGCCGCTGTTTGTGCAGGCGGCCTTGGCACAGATCCCGGATTTACAGCCGGCGGTCTACCGGTATCATGTGCATGACAGGGATGAGGAGCGCTGGCCAAACCGGCAAGGAGACCGGTTTGACAAGCCGGAGAACCTGAGCGCGCAGCAGTGGGAAGGCCGGACCTGTGTCCCGGTCCAAGACCCTGACGATTTCCGCAGGACGATGGAGCTGTTTGTCTCACAATGGCGCGATGCGGAATATCTACTCTCGTTTATCAAGAAAGAACAGGTGCTTTTCCCGAAAAGAGAGGATTAAGCACATGAAAAAAAGCCCCATTGGGGCTTTTTTTCATGGCTGGATTCAGCGCGTGATTTTGCGCGCTTCCATGTAATAGCGCTTCTCCTGAGCTTCTCCCATGGAGAAGGTTTTGCGGGGCAGGACGCCATCCAAGATGACGCCGCGGAACAGATCTTCCTTGGCGGGGTCGGGCAGCAGAAAGCCCATGTTGCGCGCGTCCTGCGACAGCTCGCGCACGACATCTGCGCCATGGATGTAATCGATATGCGACTTGGGGTTCTTCTCCAAAAAATCATCCAGGAAGTTCTGCAGGGTCGCCACGGGCAGCGCCCAGGGGGAATCAACGATGCATAGAGTGACCTGCTCACCGTGGAACAGGCAGGGGAAGGACTGCACGTTGGTGCTGGGCGCATTCTTGGGGTCGCCGCAGTAGGCCATGCCGCCGTGCAGGCGGAAAAAGTCGTCGGCCGCCTGGAAGACCTCGCGCGGATGGATGTGGAACAGCACGCGGTGGATGCCCTCGATTTCCAGGCTTTCGTCGTGGATATTGACGACCTCAGCCAGGACAAAGCGAGCAGGATGGTCTTGCTGTTCGGCCTCGGTCAAGCTCTGCTTGATGCGCTCCCAGTTGGCTTTGGCGGTGGCCATCGAGTGATTGCCGTCGCCCACGGCATAGGGCAGGACAGCGTGCTCGCCGGTCAGGCCATATTTTTTGTTAAATACCGCGGGATCTGCCAGACCATCCAGACGCTCGATCAGGGCAGCGGTTTCTGCGCCCTCGGGGACGAACCAGCCGGAAAGATGGCCGCCGCCCAGCATGAGGTCGGTATCATATGCCTGGCGGAAGCTGTCCTTGCGCGCAAACAAGGGCTCGATGACCTTGCGATCGGGATCGTCGATGAGCAGCATGATGTGCGGCAGCTCGAGCGAGGCGCCCTCGCGCACAGCCAGGCGGGGCGGAATGCGCTCGACGACCGTCTTTTCGGTCGGGCGGATGAGCGACTGCGACCCCGGATTGTAATCGTAAGCTTCCAGGTCAAAGGCCAGCACGACACCGCGGCGCGTGCCGGACTGGGTGGTGCGCTCTACCAGGATCATGCCGGGGGCATATTCGGTCAGGGTGCCGTCCTGCTGGTAGCGCAGCATGGTCTTTTGGATCTCGGCCGTCCGCTCCTGGACGTCCGGCTGCTCGAGGTAAACTTCGGGCAGCGTCAGGCGCAGGGTAGAGGGGGCGTCGCCCACATAGGCGTCGGCTTTGGCCCAGTAATCGGGTTGGGATGTATATTGGTCGCATGCGACAACAGCCCACTTGGACAGGTCCAGGCCCTCGCGCGGCATCAGCAATCGGGGAAGGCGGATGGGTGTATGATACATAAGAAAAAACCTCCGGTGTCAGGATTTGACGGCGTAGGCCGTCGTGCCTCCCTGGCGGGAAAGCAAACTGGTATAGTTCCATTTTAACAGCATAGTTCGGTAAAAGCAATAAAAGTTCTGGACGGCCGGCGGGATTTGACGGCCCGGCCCGGACGTGCTACAATGAAAAATCATGAACGGAATGCACCGATGAAGAAGGAGGAGACGGCATGACAATTGCCGAGATTGCGGCACGGGCGGGGGTTTCCAAGACCGCGGTTTCACGCTATCTCAATGACGGTTATGTGAGCGCGGAAAAGCGGGAGGCCATCCGAAAGGTGATTGAGGAGACTGGCTATGTGCCTTCCCGGCAGGCGCAGATGCTGCGCACTGGGCAGAGCGGCCTCATCGGCGTCATCCTGCCGCGTATCGATTCCGAGTCGATCGGACGCATCGTGCGCGGTATTTCCCGGGTGTTGGGCAGCAGCAGCTACCAGCTCCTGCTGGCGAACACCGAAAACCATGCGGAGAAAGAGCTGGAATATTTGGATGTATTCCGCAAGGGACGGGTGGACGGTATCCTATTGGTGGCGACCATGCTCACCCCGGCGCACCGCAGAGCCATTCGGGAGTGCCAGGTGCCGGTCGTGGCCGAGGGGCAGTATCTGTCGGACGCCTCGTGCGTCTATCATGACGATCACGGCGCGGCGCATGCGCTGACACAGGAGCTGATTGGTGCGGGCTGCCGCAGGATCGCCTATTTCGGCGTGACAACAAGGGACAAAGCTGCGGGCCTTGCACGCAGGCAGGGCTTTTTGGAGGGCCTGGGAGAAGCCAGGATTTCGGTGGACGAAGCGCTCATGGCGACCTGCGATTTCTCTGTGGAGAGCGGCGCGGAAGCCTGCACACGCCTGCTTGACAGCGGCGTGGATTTTGACGGGATATTCTGTGCAACCGATTCCATAGCAATCGGCGCGATGGGGGTTCTGCACGCGCGCGGCAGGCGCGTGCCGCAGGATGTTAAGATCGTTGGCGTTGGCCATTCGCGCATCTCTGGTCTGGTGCGGCCCTGCCTGACGACAGCACACTATTTTTATGAAAAAAGCGGCGAAGAAGCTGCACGGATTCTGTTGGAAATCATTCAAGGCGGAGTAGATATGCATCAGCAGATCAAGTTGGGCTATGAAATCGTCCGCAGAGAGAGCACAGCGGCAGAGTGAACCTTTGCCGGCAGAAGATTTACATAACGCGGCGGCAGACGCTGGGAGAGATTCCTGGATATCTGCCGCCGCGTTTTCGCATATTTTACAAAAATTAGGGGAAGAATTTGCATGATCTGTCAAAGGAATCGTCAAACTGCGCAAAAACAGAAGGAAAAGTTTGGGGGGAATGCCGCATTTACAGGCCCTTGTGGAAGTGGTATGATAAGGACAGAAAAAGTGGAATCGATTTCATGTGTAAGGGTAAACGGTACGGCGTGGAAAGGAGCGTACACAGATGGATTACGGAAAAGCGGCCAGAGAAGTCCTGGCGGCCATCGGCGGCGGGGAAAACGTAGTTTCGGCTGCACATTGCGCGACGCGGCTGCGGCTGGTCATCGCAGACAACGGCAAGGTCAATAAGCAGGCACTGGAGAATGCCGAGGGCGTCAAGGGCGTCTTTGAAGCCCAAGGACAGCTTCAGATCATCTTTGGCACGGGCATTGTGAACAAGGTGTTTGACGCCTTCATCCAGCAGGGTGGCATAGCTGCGGGCAGCAAGGAGGATGTCAAGGCGGCCGCCGCGAAGAAGGGCAATTGGTTCCAGCGGTTTATCAAGACGCTGGGTGACATCTTTGTCCCCATTATTCCGGCGATCGTTGCCTCGGGCTTCCTTATGGGCATCATGGAGGCCCTCAACTTCATGAACAACAACGGCTTCCTGAACATTGATACAGGAAGCTCGATCTACGTCTTTGCGACGCTGTTTGCCAATACGGCATATACCTTCCTGCCCATCCTGATCGCCTACTCGGCGGCCAAGGTGTTTGGAGGCAATCCATTCTTGGGTGCGGTTATCGGCATGATCATGATCCATCCAGACCTGCAAAATGCCTGGACCGTGGCAACCGAAGGCGTACACACCATGCAGCCGGTCTTTTTTGGCCTGTATGACGTGCCGCTGATCGGATATCAGGGCCATGTCATCCCAGTCATGATTGCAGTTTGGGTGATGTGCTTTATCGAGAAACGGCTGCACAAGGTCGTGCCGCCGATGTTTGACCTGTTTGTGACCCCGCTAGTGTCGGTTTTCGTTACGGGTTATCTGACCTTGGCCGCAATCGGCCCGGTCTTCACTTTTGTCGAGACCAACATCATCAACGGCATCCAGTGGCTCATCTCCATCCCGTTCGGCCTGGGCTCGTTCGTCATGGGCGGCCTGTACGCGACGACTGTCGTCTCGGGCATCCACCATATGTATACCATCATTGATCTCGGACAGTTGGGCGAATATGGCCTGACTTATTGGCTGCCGCTGGCGTCGGCGGCGAACGTTGCGCAGGGCGCAGCAGCCTTGGCGGTTGCCCTCAAGACCCGCGACAAGAAGCTCAAGTCCATGGCGCTGCCCGCCTCGCTGTCGGCCTTCATGGGCATCACGGAACCTGCCATTTTCGGCGTTAACCTGCGCTTTTTCCGGCCCTTTATTGCCGGCTCGATCGGCGGTGCCTGCGGCGCGCTCTACGCCTCGATCGTCCATCTCGGCGCAACGGGCACAGGCGTGACCGGCATCTTCGGCATCCTGCTGCACCTGCATCGTCCGGTCCAGTATATCATTACCATGGCCATCGCGATCGGCGTGGCATTCGTCCTGTCCTGGCTGTTCGGCCTCAAGCCTGAGCAGAGCCAGCCGGTTGCAGCAGAACCGGCGCCGGCTTCCACTGCGGAGCCGGTAGAAAGCACGGCGGTATCTACTGCGACCGAGATCGGTGCGCCGCTTGCGGGCAATGCGGTGTCGCTTTCGGAGACCGGTGACCAGACCTTTGCGCAGGAAGTGCTCGGCAAGGGCATTGCCATCCAGCCCTCTGCGGGCAAGGTCATCGCGCCCTGCGACGCGGAAGTCGACGCCCTCATGGGCCATGCAGTCGGCCTGCACTGTGACAACGGCGCAGAGCTGCTCATTCACGTCGGTATTGACACGGTTGCGCTGGGCGGCCAGCACTACACACCGCATGTACAGGAAGGGCAGCACGTCAAGAAAGGCGACCTCCTGCTGACTTTCGACATGGATGCCATTGCGCAGGCGGGATATAAGACGATTACACCGGTCATCGTCACAAATTCGGACGACTATGCCGACGTGGAACGGCATCCCGGCCCGGTTAAGGCCGGCGATGTGGTGCTGACCTTGCACCGCTGAGTTGGAGAGAGGAGAAGGACAATGAGCAATGCATTGCAGCGCGATCTCATGCGCCTGGTGGAACGTGTCGAGCGGGAGGACGGGCCGCGTGCGGCCCAGGACCCGCACCGCCTGGCATTCCATCTGATGCCGCCGGTCGGCTGGCTCAATGACCCAAACGGCCTGTGCCGGATGGGGGAGGACTACCATGTATTTTTCCAGTACGGCCCGTTTGACTGCACGGGCGGCGTCAAGCACTGGGGGCACTATAGGAGCCGTGACCTGATTCACTGGGATCTTCTGCCGCCCATGCTCTATCCCGACCAGCCCTATGACATCCATGGCGTGTATTCGGGGTCGGCCTATCTCGAGGACGGGAAGATGTACCTCTATTATACGGGGAATGTCAAGCACGAGGGCGATTATGATTATGTCTATACCGGCCGCGGGCACAACACCTGCCTGGCGGTATCCGAGGACGGCAGGACGGTGACGTCTAAGCAGTGCCTGATGGAAAACAAAGATTACCCAGCAGGGCTGAGCTGCCATGTCCGCGACCCCAAGGTATGGAAGCAGGATGGAATGTATTATATGGTCCAGGGTGCGCGTACGGTGGAAGACAGGGGAGAAGTACTGATTTTTCAGTCGGAGGACAAAGTGCACTGGACGCACTGTAACACGATCACAACGCCCGAGCCCTTCGGCTATATGTGGGAGTGCCCGGACCTGTTTGAATTGGACGGACAGTGGTTCCTATGCGTATCCCCGCAGGGGCTGGAGCGCGCAGGAGATTGTTTCCAAAATCGCTATGCCTGCGGATATTTTCCGCTGTATGGCGATTTCCGCGGCGCATGCCGCTTGGGTGCCTTCCAGGAGCTGGATAAAGGATTTGACTTCTATGCGCCGCAGTCCTTCCTGGACGGCGCGCGCCGCATCCAGTTCGGCTGGATGGGCATGCCGGATGCGGAATATACCAATCCGACGACCGCCTATGGCTGGCAGCACTGCCTGACCGTGCCCTGCGTGCTGACGGCAAAGGATGGCAAGTTGCTGCGCAATCCCGTGCCCGAGCTGGATACGCTGCACGGCGCGCTGCGGCAAGTCGCGGTGTCTGCAGGACGGCATGAGGAGGCCCGCACCTTTGATCTGCACTACCAGACTGCAGGCCAGCCCTTCAGTCTGACCATCCATGACAGCGTCCGGCTGTCCTGGAAGGAAGGTACTTTGACTCTGGCCGTGCCCGCACATGGAGCAGGACGCAGTGCGCGTATCGCGCACTGCGCGCAGCCCAGTGTGCTGCGCATCTTAGCCGATACTTCGTCTGTCGAGGTGTTTGCCGATGGCGGCGCACTGTGCCTGTCCACCCGGTGTTATCCAGAAAACTGGGGTGTCCGATGGAATGCGGGCACAGGCACAGCCGAACTCTGGGAGATGCAGCAGCCGTAAGGCAAATGATTTCCAGGGAAAGTGATGAAAGCCGTTCTGCACAGCAGAACGGCTTTTTGGCTTTGCGTAGAATTTGTATCTGATTTGTCATCGGAAAACGGTTGACTTTTTATTTCTACGAATGTAGAATATAGGCAACCTAGAAAGTTCTACAAATGTAGGAGGTGATGGCAATGCGCGAAGCCAAGCGTTTGCCCGATGCGGAGTTTGCCGTGATGCAGGAGGTTTGGGCGGCGCCCGAGACGCCGGTACCGTCGGCCTGGCTGACCGAACGTCTGGCCGACCGGTGGAAGGCGACTTCGGTGTTGACTTTCCTGTCCCGGCTGTGTGAAAAAGGGTTCCTGCGCTGTGAAAAGCAGGGGAAAATGAATGTATACACACCGCTTGTGACAGAGCGGGCGTACCGGGAGGGAGAGAGCGTGCGCTTTCTCAAACGGTTTTACCACGGCTCGGTGCGGGACTTGGTGGCGTCGCTGTCTGGTACCGGCGCGCTGACCCGGCAGGACCTGGACGAGCTGCGAGACTTTTTAGACCGACAGGGGAGGGAGCGACCATGACGACGGCGTTTTGGAATATCCTACAGGTCAGCCTGACCACTTCCCTGGTGCTGCTGCCGCTTTTGCTCCTGTGCGCCGTACTGCGCCGCCGGTATCCGGCGCGCATCGTGTGCGCGCTGTGGGTGATTTTTGCGGTACGGTTACTCGTGCCCGTGCAGAACGCTTTCCCAGACGCACCGGTCAAAGTTACGCCCCGCACGACCCTGGTCGAAGTGCAGGCTGTGCCGGACCCGGCGGGAAGCCCGAACCTATCGGGACAGACAGTGGACGAGCAGAGCGATCCCGCCGCGCAGACGCCTGTTGTACGCCGCTGGATGCCGGCGGGCATGACGGTGGAACAGGCGCAGAAAACCATTGCGTTCGATAAGATCCTGGCAGGTATATGGGGCGTTGGCGCAGTGCTGGCCTTGGCCATAGCACTCTTGCCATATTTCCGTTTCCAGCGGCAGGTGCGCCGGACGGCGCGCGACGTGCGTGACCCTGCGCTGCTGGATATCTATAGATGTGAACGCGAACGGTTGGGGATTCGGCGGAATATCCCGCTGCAGCAGACCATACTGGCGGATGGCCCTATGTTGGCGGGCCTGTTCCGGCCGGCCCTGCTGCTGCCCAAGGACGGGATACCGCTTGAGGATGCGCGGCTGATTTTACGGCACGAGCTGACCCATTATAAACACAGGGATCTGCTCTGGAAGCTGATGTTCCTGCTGGCACGCTGTGTGCATTGGTTCAATCCAGTCGTATACTTGCTAGCCAGGCAAGGGGCACAGGATTTGGAGATCGCCTGTGATCAGGCGGTCGTGCGCGGGTTAGGCGCGGACGCAAAACGGCAGTATGGCCAGTGCATCCTCAACGATGTGGCCCGCCGGCTGAACGGCGGCGCGGTATTGACGACAAGGCTGACGGGAGGCGGAAAAGCGATGAAGACCAGACTACAGGCCCTATTTGGCCCGAATCAGAAAAAACGTGGGATTTCGGCGCTATTGGTGGTGGTATTCGCGCTGGCTTTGGTGGGCGGCTGCTTTGCGGTCACGCCCAAGACCGGGGACAGTGCGTTGGAAGCGGAGATCCGCACTGCTGCCGAGGCATACATGCAGGCGATTGTGGACGGCGACGCACAGGCGGTCATTGACGCCCTGCCCGCGTCGGTCCAGGAGACACAGGATCTGGAGCAGGCGGAGAGCGCGCTGCTTCTGGCAGACCCGCATGTGACCGCCTACGCGGTCTATCCAGATGCCGACCGCCTGGGCGCCTATGTTGTCAAAAATTGGAGCCAAGCGCTGTACAGTTCGCTGGCAGCACCCGACCAGCACACGGTCCAGTGGGTGCAGTTTATCCGCGAGGACGGTGTGCTCAAAGTCAATGAGATGGACGGCGTAGCGGCGCTGTGCGAAAAGCAAGCGACCGACCTCGGCACCGTACGCGACCTCGATACATTTAAAATGCTCTATGACGATCTGGGGCTGCCAGACGTTGGCCCGGCGATGTTGGATGATGCCGCAGGCCGGATTGCGGAACTGCTTGGGTTGGCCGGCGGACAGTTGGAACAGCAGGGCGAGACGACCTTTCATTATACGTTCTTCAACGGCCAGCAAATCTCCATTCGGACCAAACCGGTGGGGGACGGTTGGAAGTTTGACGGCTGGACGGTGGTAGAGAAGAATGCAAAGCCGATCAATGGTGAGACCCAGAATCAGATGGAAGCACTGGCGCAGCGCTGGTGCGATGCACAGGTGAATGGTCTGTCGGCAGACCAGGCTAAGACCCTATTTGGCAAAGACATGCTGGCAATGTTTGACGAGTATGCCAGCTGGTATGCAGACACCGATGCACAGACCGTACTGGAGCTGAATGATTTGCCGATCGGCATGGCAGCGGACAAGGCTGAATATACGGTCAATGTCCAAGACGGTACGGTGAGCGTTCGGGTGCATGGCAAACCGGAAGATGGAGTGGGCCAGACCCGCACCTGGTTCAGTGGAATTACGCAGGTACAGACGCTGCACTTTGGCTGGCAGGATGACGGCCTGCGCATTGTGGATTGCACGACTGATCAAGCTATGATTTTGGATGACCCAGACATGATTTGCTGGACGGCGGATGATGTGATCAAGAGGGGCATGCCCGAACAGCCGGTCGCCAGCACATCACTGGAAGCGCTTGTTTATCTGAACTTCCCGGTCGCAGGCGGGCGGTATCGTCTCGCAAATGATGTGATTGCGTATGATTTTGCTGACGGCACGATGATTTACTTCTCGTATGAGAAAGAGGAAGATTCGGACAGCTACCGTCTGACCGGCGTGGTCGAGCCGGAAAATAATGAGCCGCAACAAAGTTTGACCCAGTTTGTGCCGGTCATCCAGGCGGCAAACCAGTGGGCAGAGGGTTATCTGCGCGAAAATGCACTGTTCCGCTATCCGTTTATGAGCACGGCTTTGCAGCAGCAGTTTGTGCAGGACCAGAAACAGCTCGGCAATGGTCTGCGCTTCTTCTGGAAGATTGGCTGGGGTTCCAGCCCGAACGTGACCGATTGGATGCTCCGGGACATGACCGAGGACAGTGTGACCGTGGTGTACCAGCTGGAGGCGGGCGGCGAGCAGTACCGCTATGCCGAGAAGCTGACCGTTGACACGCAGGATGGCATGCCGGTTGTGACCGGCTGTGAGGCATTGCAGGCGACCTGGGATGACGGCTTGACGAGAGAAGCGTTTTTGCAGCTGTATCCGGATGATGTGTCGGCGTTGCCGATCAATCCGGACATCAGCTATATGCGGGAACGTTCGGACAAGTTCCAGACGCCGGAAGATGCGCTGTGCGCGGCGATCTGCACGTTCTATGATGAGCAGACCTATACGGTAACGCGGGCCGGCGAGCCGATTACAGTCAGTCAGGGCGTCGATCAGGATCTCAAGGTGACGTTCCCGGGTGGCGGAGAGGTCTACATTACTATGCATCAGTTTACCGATGAAGGTGGGCTGAAGTTATGGAGTGTTGGACGCATCTGGGAAGGAATGCCCGACCATACAGTTTAGAAGCAAAAGAAAACCGCCTATCAGGCGGTTTTCTTGCGTTCCCTGGACAGAGATACAGCACGGTCATAAAAGTTCGGAAAAAGAAAGGATGTAACGGTCCGCAGTCTGCCGGATCGCATCTTGGTCGAGCGCCGATGCGGCCTCTTGGACTGCAACGGTATAAAATCCGGCCGATTTTGCGCTCTGGATACCGCGCAGGATATCTTCAAAGACGGCACACTGGTTCGGTGCAACCTGCATGCGCTCAGCAGCAAGCAGATAGATATCCGGGGAAGATTTGTCTCCGCTGACCTCATGGATAGTGGTGATGTTTTCGAACAACGCGCGGATTTCCAAACGCTCTAGGCAGGGGAGAATCAAGTCGGGTTCGGACGAGGTCGCTGCAGAGATATGCACACCCTGTGTATAAAGCTTTTGCAGGAAAGCGCTGGCATAGGGTTTGAGCTGGACGCGGTCCCGGTAGGCCGCGCGTGCCAGGGAATACCATTCGTCCATGAGCTGTTCCGGCGTCTCTGAAAGGCCAAAGCGGCCGATGGTATAGCGCGCGGCATCGGCAAAGCCGAGGTGTGCAATGGCCTGGCCATAGTCAGGGGTCACGGGCAGGCCGCGCCGGGTTAAAAACACCGTGTCGACCTCATCCCACACCCACAGGGAATCGAGCAGCGTGCCATCCAGGTCAAAGATGCAGCCGGGAAAATCAAAGGGCATTGGGCACCTCCGTCAGTTTGAGATGGGCGTGCAGGGCGGCGGCATCCATCTGGCTCAGCGCATCGATGACCGCGGTGCGGAAGCTGCCGGTACCGCGGCGCCCCGCGTTCTGATAGGCGATCTCTCCTGCCGCGCTGATCGCGCCCAGCCCGGCGGCGGCGGCCAGCAGGCTGTCGTCGGTGACAGCCGCATAGCAGGCGCAGAGCACGGTGGAGACGCATCCCATGCCGGTCACACGCGAGAGCATGGGATGGCCGCCCTCCAGCTTGCAGAGATGGGATGGACTGGCCACAAGG
>ERZ1643250.1423-NODE-1423-length-20471-cov-9.824353_pt1 | contig 20471 bp, 23 predicted proteins | sample MGYA00579262_ERZ1643250 | MGnify/ENA primary metagenome ERZ1643250 (study PRJEB29033, sample SAMEA4952265) | chicken gut metagenome | biome: Broiler Chicken; feature: Gastrointestinal Tract; material: Caecum | place: Ireland | collected 2018 | study: Broiler... | reverse complement strand
CTCAACTTTTCGCTTACATATATGCGCTTTAAAGACGTGCAACCGTAAAACGTAAGCTCGTCCAGCTGCTCCACCTTCGGCGGTATTGCGATCTCTTTGAGCGCCGTACAACCGTGAAATACATTCTTTCCGATTATCTCCACGCTCTCTGGCAGAGTGACAACTTCAAGCGATTTACAATCATAAAACGTACCGTAGGGAATATAGCGCAGGCATTTTGGCAGCCTGATATTTTTAAGGGCAGTACAGTCGGCAAAGAGCTCCGTCCCGAAAGTAATTATACCGTCGGGCAGCGATATACTTTCAAGCGAGGTGCACCCCTTGAATACCTCCTTGCCGAACGCTATTGCTTTATCTGGCAGATAGACCTCTTTAAGATTTTCACAGAGGGCGAAGGCTCGCTTTCCGACAGTTTCAACGGAGTTCGGGAAACAAACCCGCTCTATCAATTTATCTTCAAAGAAGTATTCGTCGGGGATATCGGTCATCCCCTCCTGTATTATTACAGTTGCGCCCCTTGCATTGGAAAGGCGCATTTCGCCGAGCAGCTCTATCGCCGCTTCCGCATCGGCCTCGGAGAGGCCGGTAAAACAATTGGCGCAGATAAAGTTGCTCTCATAGGGGGACATCAGTGGAAAGTCATCCAAAATGACAAATTGCTCGATAGTATCCCCTTTCCAACCATCCTGGTAGCACCTGATTTCCTCTGCGCGAGGAACGAACCCGCACATGTGGGTCATATCAAAAATTTCAATGCCGTATTTGTTGAGTTCGGTGAGCAGCTCCTCCGCATCGAGCGCGTCAACTGTATTAGTCAGACCCTCGCGCATATCATAGATGCCTCTGCGCCAAGTGCTGGAGAGAACGACCTTAGCGCCCGTGCGGTCTATAATTTTTTTGAGCCTTTTTATAAGTACAGGATCGACAAACCTCGTGCCCGAACGGGTGAACCGCTCATACCCCTCATAGTTGAGCACTCCGTCTATGTCGAGAAAAATCAGTTTCATATCTGTTATAAATTGAAAATAAGCCTGAGACTCAGCGCATATCCCTTTCGATATTTTCGGCAAGGAGAACGAGATCGTCGTCGAGGTATCTTTTTGCCATCTCGATCATATATTCGGGTATGCCGAAATAGGCCTCGGCTATGCCGCCCGCAATCGCGGCTATGGTATCGGAGTCTCCGCCTATAGATATGGCGTTGCGCAGGGTATCTTCGAAACTATCCGCGTTCAGAAAACAGGCTATCGCCTGCGGAACGGAGCCCTGGCAGCTTGCGTCGAAGGTATACGTCTTTAAAAGTTCGGCAGGAGAGAGATTGACCACCTCCGGGTAATATTCGGCGGCAACGCGCCTGCAAATATCGCCTTTGTCCGCGCCGTTTTTTGCAAGATATACGCACATGGCGGTACACTCCGCGCCCTTTAACCCCTCGGGGTGATTGTGTGAAACGTCCGTAACTATGCGTGAAAGGCGCTTTACCTCCTCCTCAGAGCGGGCATACTCGCCCACGGAAGAGACGCGCATCGCCGCGCCGTTGCCGTAACTGAAATACGGCTGAGGATTTTCCGAGCGCAGCCAGATAGCAAACCGCTGTCCCCAACCTGCGAAAGGATATTTTGCTCCCATTATGCGCATACAGCGTATAGTTTCGTCGCGCAGCTCCTCGTCCGTGCCCCTTCCGCATCTGCACAGAGCCTTTGCCACGGCAAGCGTCATGAGGGTATCATCGGTAAAACGACTCACACTTGAAAACAGCGGAAAATCTTTTTTGCGGTAATTTACATGTTCGAAACGGCTGCCGACTATATCGCCCAATATTGCACCCCACATCTATTTGTCCTCCTTTGTATCATTAAATTTGAATGCTTTACAAGCCGAAACGACGGAGCGTATGTTCGTTGCGGCAAAAAAGAAAGGTCTGCCTGCCGAGGGAGTTAGCACGCGAGATAAAAGGCGTTATGTCCGTAGCCCTGTCGATAACCTGCGCAAAATCACCTATAAAGAGAGGCAGCCGCTCGCTTGAATGGCATTTAGCGATAACCTGTCCCCAAAATTTATTGACTTCAACATAGCAGAGGAAATTGAAAATTTCCCGCTCGGCCGCGCTTAAATCGTGCCGTTCCTCGCCGTGCCATAGGGGCACAAATACGCCGTCTTTGGTAATTGACAGCCACATATCCTTTGACAAATTGATCGGAATTTGCTCGAATGACGAGATAAAATCGTGCAACACCTCTTTGAATTGAGGGATGCCCATAATATCACCGTTGCTCTTTTGCGGAGAATAATTCAAATACAAGTTGAGCTTGCGGGCAAAGTCGTATTCGGCAAAGGGCACAAACTTGCGGAAGTCGTCGGCATTTATGTAAACGGCGCACTCCTCCTCTTCAGGGCTTGCGCCGATTGCCACTTGCAGTTCCTTAAAAGACGAGAGCCTGCCGTTTATTGTGAATTTACCCGCACAACAGTGGTCGCTATCTTTATCATAAAATAGTTCCACTTCTGCCGTGCCGAAATTGCCGCTGATTGCGGCATATATGCGGGTGTTTGGCGTAAAAATGTGGCGTGTGCTGTTGAAACCGAGTATGCGGCTGCCCGAAACGATTGCCATAATTGAGAGAATATCAGGCCAATATTCCGAACAGATTACGTTTAACCCGCCTCCAAACTCTGCCTTAAATTCTTTTATTTCACCGAAATTTTCAATGCGCAGACTTTCGATAAGCACAACTACCTCCTTGATATACGCCCGTCAATTGTAAACAGGCCGCTCAGAATCGTTCCCTCATGTATGCCGAGCTCATCGAAACAGTCCGGGCAGACCACGCGGAAGATATATTTATCGCAACGCAGCTCTATCTTGCAGACCGGCTCTCCGTCAACCATAACACGCTCAACGTGCGCGACCTCGCCGTTTATGAGCGCCGTGGCGCTCTCCACAAAGTTCGGATCCATTGTAGGGCTGAACGTACCGCACGGTATGTATGACTGCGCCGCCATATTCGACTGCTTTTCGCGGCGATACTGCTCCTCGTCGTTATAGTAGTCGCCTTTCCAAAAGATAAGGCGAAGGTCCAGCTTCAGCGCGTCGCCCTTTTTAAGTCCCTTGGGGTAGTCGCCGTCTATGTAAACATTCATCGGCGCCTCGAAAAATCCGTACAACCTTACGCGCATTATCTTGCCGCGCTTTACCATGTGGTCGTATTCCGCGATGATATAGAGCGGCTCGTCCCAAAATGAAAACAGATCCATACTTACCCAGCTATTTACCTGCTCTTCCAAAACTTTTTATTCGATATTACAATTCAGCAATCCATTCTACCTTTTTGCCGCTTCTTTGCGAAAGATATTTATATGACAAATTGCTCCCTAAAACTTTTTGAATTTGCTTAAACCCTGCCTCAGCCAACCTGCTGTTGCAGATTATTTTTGCTCCTTGTGGAATGTTTTGGAATGTCGATTCATCCAAAGTGTATGCAGCTATATCGCTATCTTTGCAGCTGTCTTTCTTCCTTATGGCCTTATCCATAATATCCAAGAAGGCAAATTGCTGTTCGCGCAAAACATCTTTGATTTTGCCAACAATTTGTGTTTTTTTCAAATTGTTCATGTTGCCGCCGTTTAACTTATTTTTAAGCTCTTTGAGATTTGTGCCGCGCGCCTCATCTATATAACCATAAATATTGTTTCTGGGCGCGGTATAAAAGTAACCGTTATTTGTCCCTTGCGGAGGAGTAATCGTACCCACTATAATAATTTTTGTGTTGTCCGTGACGCAATGCTGCGAATTGAAGCTACTTACGCACTCATACACATTTTTATTCATGCTGGCGCAAAGATTGTTTAACCCTGTTACTGAAACTAATTTAGACATTTTAAGCCTCCTATTCATCTTTTAAATTCCTGCAAACATAATTTATTTAAACATTATACTTCTTAATTTCCTCGAATCCGCCGCCCCTCTCATACTGAATTAAGCGGGAAAGGGCATCATTCAGATACTTTTTGACGCGCTCTTTATCGCATTGCCAGTCGGAAGCAATTCTTGCTATTGTGTGCTTCTTTTGATATACGCGCACAATAACCTCCGCTTCCTCCTTTGAAAGAATACTGTCAAAAATATCCTGCATCTTGCTCTCTAATTTGGCAACGTCGAGAATAAACGAGCAGTTGTCGCATATGGCTATCTCATTCAAAAGATCGTAGGGATATTTGCGCCGGCGCGCGACGCCGTCCAAGCGCGGCATATATCTTGCAGGTCTCTCTTTTACTATATTTATCTCAATATCAGGGTAGAGCGACCGCAATTTTTCGGCATCAACTTTTTGGGCATCTAAACTGCCGAAGCTGAGATGTTTAAGACAATGCAACTCATACAGTGGCGAATAATCTTCTATGGGATTGCCCACGAGCGAAAGGCTTTCGAACTTTTTACTGCGCAGGCAATCTATATTTGCAACTTTTGTATACTCCACCGCTAAATTTTCCAAAGCCGGGCAGACCATTGCAGGCGAGATATCTGTAATATCACATCGGCGTATTACCAATACTTTCAAATTGATTAATTTGCTCTTGCCATAGCCGATAAATGATATATCTGTGATATCTGTGTCCCGCAATTCAATCTGCCTTGCCTCCGACAAATCTAGGCGTAAAAGTTGCCATTTTTACGGGCGAAGAAGATGCCTACCTCTGGGCGCTGCATAACCGCAAACACATCTATATCCGCATGGTAAAAGCCGCCGACCTTATGTATTGTTGAATAGGACTTTTTACCGTGACCTATGCCGCTTTCAAGCTTTTTGATAAGCTTGCCCGCCCGCTCGTGGTCGATATTGCGCGAAAACATAACGCTGTCTATCAGAATACGCAAATCCTCATCGCTGAACTTGCGCGAGGCGAGATATACCCCTTTATTGGGAACTTCCTGAATATCTATGTCTGCTTTTATAAGCAGATCTATATTTTTGCCAACCGACTTGCGCTCTAATTCTATTTCATAGTCGCGAAGTTTTTCTATTATTTCGGCCTGCGTGAGAGGGTGCTTTTCGTCACTGTACTTCTTTAATATCTGCAAAATACGCAGGAGCGCCAACTTTTTAGGTTCAGGTGAATTCATGGACGTACCTTAGTCCAAAAGGTCACTGTTTTTAAGTAATGCCTTTATTATTCTTTCTATTGCCCGGTTATATGGCTTCAAATCTATTTTCGCATCTTCAAATAATTTTTTAAGTTCGGCAAGACATGCCTCGCCGCCCTGAAGGTAGGCATCTAAAATTACCTTTTCAAACTGATTATCATTTATTTCATCTCCATGGGTTTTAAGTATTCTTATTAAAGATTCACTAGGTTTACACATATAAAAATCTCCTTTTTAATAAATATTTTGTCCCCTTTCAGAAGGTTTCTTAAATTTATTATACTATAACGGCACAGCAATTTCAATAGCGACATTAACATTATGAAAATTACTGACAAATACTGTCAGCAGTTTTGTTTTAATGCGGGGGCGGCGGAGCCGCCCCCGCATTAATAATTAAAAAATTATTTCTTCTGCCCCATGGAATTTATTGCGTCGTTGAGCGCGGCAAAGTCGCGGGACTTCTTTGCACTGTCGGCAGCCGCCTCCCAAACAGCACGTTTTGACCCGATATACTCGAACCTGCCCTCATCATCATTCAGAACACCGTCCCATAGGTCGGGATATTCAACCATATCGGAAATAATATCGCACGCCTCGCCGAAAGATATAGGAGTCACGCCGCCTCCATTCCCGTCCACATTGAAATACAACCCATTATCATACAGCCACGGGCTGTCAGACATATCCCTGTGCTCTGCATTTGCCACCTTGCACACATAATTGAGCAGCGCGAGCTTGGTTTTAAGGCTCTCCGCCTGCAAAACTTTCCAATCGTCATAGCCGATAAACGGGGCATATTCCTCTTCGAATTCGCACTCACATTCATTTGTTTTGACAATAAATTTTAAAAGAGGATTTTTATTTACATCGAGCAATGCGGGGAACATAAACACGCTGTACAGCTGGCGCGTATCTTCTATATTTTCGCGACTCGACCTGATAAGCAGGTATATACAGTCGTATTCAAGCAGCTTTGCGCCCTCGTACTCTACGCTCTCCCTGAACCTGGGAAGGGGCAGATTTAAGCTGTTAAAAAAATGTACGAAATAATAGGGCGCGCAGCTGTGTATTATGTCGGGCGTGGGGAATTGCGGCTGCTTTTTTGCGGCCTTTACCATCTCCTGCACGTCCTTATTTGCCGATGAAATAATCTCGTCAACAATACACCCATACGCAACGAAAGGAGAGTTTGTGTTATACCACGCCTTCCACCAACGCAGGCAATCTTCCTCGCACTTGTGCACATAAATCGAAAGGGCCTCTACGCCCTCTGTTCCCATAAACCACGATGTGGGGCGGTTGGAGCAATCGTAAACGGAATAATCTTTCTTGAATTTATCGAAAAATCCCATATATATCCTCCTTATCTTGCGGTAAACGAACCCGTCTGCGTGCCGCGTTCGTTATAGACGTAGACGGTGTTTCCCCTTCTTACCGATACCGTTGTTGAAGTAAATCCGTGCAATTCGCCGGAACGTGAAAACAGTAACCTGTTCCCCGCGCCGTACACATAGACGGAATTGCCCCTCTGTACTGCTGTTACAATCATTTTTTGTCCTCCTGTAAATTTATTTTATCTGCGCGCCGCGCGTTTCGTGGCGCGCAGAATTATATGAATTTATTGATATTATGCCTATACCGCATTGCCGAAGAGCGCGGATATATCCTCGTATAAGAGGGTGTCGCGCTCTACAAGTTCGGCGGCAAGCCGCTCAACTTTGTCCCAATTTTCACGCAGAATGTCCTTCACCTCCTCGTACATTCTGCCGAGCATGGCGTTGCTTTCCGCTACGATTTCGTTGTCGTTGCGGTCGGAGGAAATCGTGCGGAAGGTACTGCGATTTTCGAGGAAGTTAAAGCCGCTCACACAATAATCTTTTATAAAGCGCTGAACTATGGCATTCGCACGACGCAAATCAGATACTGCGCCCACGTCTACACGGCCATATTTTATCTCAACCGCCGCCCTGCCCGCAAGAATGGAGAGTACCCTTTGGTACATCTGCCTGTACGAGCCGAAATAGCCCTCGCCCTGTAAAATCTGCACCACGCCGCTCGAATCGCTCTTGCTGGGGCGGATGGAAATCAGGCTTACGCTCTCTTTATCGAAGGAGTACGCGACGACGGCGTGTCCGGCCTCGTGGAAAGCGACCTCTTCGCGCTCGGCGGCGGACATCTCGGTTATGCCCTCTTCAGCGTCGAACAGCTTGCGGAGCACGGCGCGGATAATGTGGCGGCGGCAGATCTTGCTTTCGCCCTCGTAGCCGGCATATATGCCCGCCTCGTTCAAAATCCCCTCGAGCTCTGCGCATGAATCGCCGTCCATCAGTCGGGCGACGAGCGCGGGCGTGACATCTTCGGCTATGGCCTTGCCCTCTATATAGTGCGCAACTATTTTAACGGCCTCTGCCCTGTTTGGAGTATCCACCTCTATCACCCTGTCAAACCTGCCCGCGCGAAGAAGCGATTTAGGAATTTCCTGCATATCGTTGGCGGTGGCGATGACGAACACATCTGCGCCGCGCACGTCGTCGATGCCTGCCTGAATGGCGACGTATTCTTCAGGGTTGCGGCAGTCACTGTCGGCAGAGAACTTGTCCATGTCGTCAAGGAAAATCGCCGAGGGCGCGTTTTCCTTTGCCTCGGCGAAAACCTTGGCTATGTAGTCAACAAACTCGCCGTTGGCCTTGTCCTTGCGGACGGTGAAGCACCTGCGCCCCATCTCTTCGATTAGCGCCGTAGCCATCAGCGTTTTGCCCACGCCGGGCACGCCGTGCAGCAGCACGCCGCGCGGAAGATTTACGCCGAGCGCGGCATATTTTGCGGAATTCTTTGCCATGTCGCAAATCTGCATTAACTGTTCCTTTTCCTTTTCGTAGCCGATGATTTTGTCAAATGTGTTCATAAATGTACCTCTCTCTTGTGTATTTTCACCCACATTATAAACTATCCCATGTCCAAAAATTGGGACATGCAGCCCACTATTGAAATTTATTTAAAAATTTTATTTGATATACCCATAATGGCCGGAGCCGTCGGCGATTATTGCCACATTCTTGCCCGCAAGGCGGTATATATCGAAGATGAAGGATATGATTTGCGGCGTGTTGATGTCGGGGTTTATAAAAATTTTAACCTTGCGCGACGGGCTTATCTCCACCCTGCCGCGCGGGTAAAAGTTGTATGGCATGCCGTGCTTTAAATCGGCATCCACGTAGTTCTCCCACGTAAGCCTGTGATTGTAGTTGTCCCCGCGCTTTGAATTGGGCGGGCAAATACCGTCGTAAATTATTCCCTCTCCCCTGCTGTTTACGGGGATACGGAACATATAGGGGATATTAGCCGCCAGATTTTGCTCATCGACTATCCAGAATATGCCCTTATAGGCATATATATCATAATCGGGCAAGGGCGAAGCACTATATTCCCCGATGATGGGATTTATTTTACATTGCGGGACTATATAATCGAGCACTCTGTCGAAGCAGTCGCAGCACAGGTTGAGCTGAAGTATATTGTAATCGTATTTGGAACCGTAGCCTATGTGGCGAAATAAACAAAAATCTTCCTGCATATCCCACATATCAAACGTTTTACCGCACATTGAACATTTTTTATACATTACTTTCCCCCATAACATATTAAATAATTTTTCATTTTACAGATTTCAATCGTCCAGTTCGTGAAAGATTACCTTTAAATGGTCGAACGCCTCGGAAAGCTTTTTGCGATATTCCTTCCACAGCCTGTCCATATCCTCCCACTTTTCGGCATCCCACACAGCTCTGCGCAGATCGGCGGCTTCGTCAAACAGATCGGCGGTATCGTTCACCATCTTGCGCCAATCTTCGAGGGCGTCCCCCTCATAATTTTCTGTAAGCTCAAAAAAATTGACGCTGTCGTCATCTTCTGCCCCGTATACTACATACCCGACGGCACACGCGTCCTTGGCGTATGCTCGCAGATAGTCGCGCAATATCGCCGTGAGATAGTCGTTTGCCTCTGAGGCGATATAGTAGGGTATCTCTTCGATATACAGCTTGCCGTTCTTCCACTTCTGTTTGCCCAGTTTGAGGTGGGTGATCTTATACCAGTTGATCTTATTGTCTATAATTTGCGGCAGGCGGTGAAAAAAATATAAAATGCCCCAGGGCTGATATTTTTCATAGAATTCAAGCATGTCGGCAGGCCTCACTCTCTTTATGCCCGGTTGACAATTTTTATCAGGTTCACTTAGAATTTGATCTCTAAGTTTTTTGAATTTTAGATAGCCTATTTTTTGGGGCTTATTTTCATTCTTCTTTTTCATCCGGCTTCCTCTTTGGTAATTCAGGCTCCTCCACAGCAAGTCCCGCTAAAATGACCCCCTTCTTTGTAAAGCGGGAAAAGAGTTCGCGCCTCTGCCTGTTTGCCTGTACCAACTGCAATATGGCGTGATAGGCCGCGGCAAGCAGCTCACCGTCTATCTTGCCCTTTACATAGTTTGAAAAGGCGGTAAGCGTGCAGTAGTGACTATGAGGCACCACTTTGTAATATTCGAGATCCAAATAGCTGTGCATACACTCGTAATATATGCTGCCGTCGTCGTTTAAAAAGTAGCCGTGAGCGGTCATATCCGAAAGGTCGCCGCCCTCGGTGAGCCAAGCAACACGCTTGTCGGCAAACTCATACGCCCCGTCCTTGTCGGGTATGCCATTATTTTTACACTCTTCACTCCCCCATGTGCAGAGATTTGTGAGCACAAAGGGGTGCAAGCGACACAGATCCAGACCGAACGGCGAGTTGTGGCTCGCCACAATATCGCCCCTTTTGAAGGGCGTGGGGAAGTTGAACCACATCCATTCAAACGCCTGGAATATATTCGCCTGCTCTTCGGGCAGTCCGTCGGCGTCGATAAACATGATAGTGCCGTCGCCCTTTGCCGTTATTTCTATCGCCCTTTCCGAGCTTATCCACTGCTCTTTAATGCGGATAATAGCCACGCCCGTATCGAAGGCATTTTTAAAACACTCGTCAGCGTTTGCAAAAATTTTGCGATCCTCATACCAATCGCTGTCGCCGAAATAGTAGGTGCGGAATTTATAAACGGCACTGTCGCCCGAAGCATAGAACTGCTCTTTTAGCCGCTTACAGAGCGATATATATTCGCCTAAAAAATTGTGCAGGCTTCCCGTTAAATGCGCGGGCAGATCCATATTCTTACACTGCCTTTCGTTCGCCAGCGGGCAGTCGGCACTTTCGTCAATCAACCGCTCCCACGCGCTTATCTTTTCGTCAAGGCTGACTTTGCGACTGTTCCATATAATAAAGGCCGCCTGCTGCGGAGTGCAGCGTTCTTCAAAGCCGATTTTTTTCCAATAGTCGGCGACGTCTTTCGAATTAAGATATTCAGTTATATCGAACATAATATTCTCCCGTTATTCCACTTTGTTGGCGCATATATTGATGGCAAAGACCTCAGCAAAGTTGCGCGCCTCGTCTAAAACGACGCATTGAGGCGCACCGAGCTCAAACATTCTCACAAGCCTCTGCGCGCGGTTTACGACACTCGCGCCACAAACCTTTCCGCCGATGCGTGCGGCATATTCAGTAATCATATCGTCTTCGTTTTCGCTTACAGATTTGCGCACATACTTTGCCCAGACCTTACAAAGGCGCCCGCTAAGTACTGCTTCTGCATTTTCGGCAGCGATATTAAATCCGCCCTTCTGGGCAATTTCCTTTAAATCGGAAATGAGAGAATTGACCCCTTCAGCTATGACTTTGACATCGACCTTTGACATATCTATCGAGTAGGTATATACGCGCGTAATAGCGCCCTCACCCTCGGCGAGGTCGGAGTGCAATTCGTCCTCCTCTCTGGCAATGGCGAGCTTGCCGTTTTCGATGTTGGCAAACATTACTTCAAGATATTCAGCGGGCGCAACTTCCTCTGCGCTTTCTCTTTTAAATGCCTTCTGCGAAAAAATTTTCATAAGATACCTCTTTATATTAATTTTTAATTATAGTAGTTGTTTATTTTCAACCACATTATAATAAAAGGGATGTACTGAATTACGTACATCCCGTCATATTTTATAAATTCTTTACAAATTAAATTTTGCTCAAAGCAAACAGAACATCGGCAGTTGCCAAAGCATATCCTTCTGTCCCGCTTTCATCCGAATACGCGATATTCAGATACTTTGCCACATCATTAAGTTTATAACTCTTTACGCCGTCCGTTATTTTTTGTTTTGCGATTGCCAAAACATCTATCCACTCATCCGACAGAGTGCAACCGCATTTTGCTGCATACCGTTTTAAAAAGCCATAGTCAAACGGAGCATTATATGCCGCAATGAGCGCTCCCTTTGCAAATGAACAAAATTCATTCATAACAGTCTGAATATCTGGCGCATCCGAGAGCATTTCATCGGTTATTTCAGTCAAAACAGAAATTTCCTTCGACAGCGGAGTTTTGTTTTTTATGTAAGAGTGATACCTTTCCGCCTCCTGCCAATCTTTGAATTTAATTGCAGAGATTTCTATAATTTCGGCGGGATTATCCCCGTCAGAGTGCAGTCCGGAAGTTTCGACATCGACCACCACCAGATTTCTGCCGCTTACCTTATCCTGAAAATTCATGTCATTTCTCCTTTGAAGTAACATAATATTCGTTGCAATTATCCACGCAGAAGCAACCTAAGACGCCGCTCAGATACACGCCCGTATCAAGGTGGCCTTTGCAATAGTCGCCAATGCTACCGCCCGTCCTTCCTACGCGCTTATAGGTGATAATTTTATCGCAGTCGTTTATAAAACGCACGGGAGTATGCCCGAAGAACACGCACTTTGCGCCATGCGGCAAAACATCTGGATTTTTGAATGTTCTATCGTTGACCAAAAACTCCGTCGGAACAGATTGAGGCGGCACTATATGCGAATTACCGTCCACGGGCAGCCCTGCATGCACGCAAATAAAGTCGTCGCACTCATAATATGCAGGCAGGCTTTCAAGGCGGTCTATCGTCGGCCAGTCGAGCAGTTGACTATCAGGATATACAAAATAATTCTGCAATTTTTTGAGCACTGCGTCAAAATCATCCGGTGAACTTTTCATAAGCGCCCAATAGTATTTTAAAAATGCGTATTCGTGATTGCCCAGAATACACACTGCGTTGGGCATAGAAAATATCTGCTTTAAAAGCCTTATGCTGTCCCGCCCTTTATCGACGACGTCGCCGCACACATACAGTTTGTCCGTGGCAGAAAACTTTATCTTTTCCATAAGGCGGTTGAAAAGCTCATATTCACCGTGGATATCCGAAATAACGTATCTCATATTGCTATTTTCCAATCAACTCCAATTATTTCAGCCAAGCGCCGCTTTTGTTCGTATACAGAAACGGAGGCAATACACCTTTTAAATATTCCCTGTTCTCCACCTGATACTCCATACCGAGATAAATCAGAAAGTCGCAAAAAATTTTTTGTTCTGCTCTGTTCCTTTTTTTGCAGTCGTCGCACAGACTGTCGAACACTTCTTCAAATATATCTCTTGCCGAACGTGCAAGTCTTAGAAGAGAATGAGTAATAAAAATCTGCATATCGAGCCATGACCGCGTATCAGCTCCGCCATATATTCCGCAAATGTTGTCATGCACATACTGTGCAATTTCAACACATTCCGCTCTTGAATATATATCTTTATCTATATACTCTTTGAATTTTATATATAGTCCGCGCACGTCTTCGGCATCTTTCAAAGACTCATAGCCGCAACTTTTACAGAATGCATCAAAAGTCAATCTCGGCTTACACAGAAAGCTTTTGCAATAATATTCCCGCTCAAAAAACATAGTTTCCCACTCTGCAAGGTAACAAAGCTGATCAAAAATATCAAAGCGATTTGCCGTGTTGCACGAATTGCAAGGCGCGTATGACGTAGCTCTTTCCGCATGGGAGGCAGCAAACCAAACATCTCCACGCCTTTTTGTAAGTCCGCATTCCTTGCAGAAAGCGGCAAATGCGTCCCACATTTGCCATCCGTCACGGCAGTAATTGCCTAAATCGGGCTCATAACAAAATCTTTTGCCGGCTGCCGATACGGCAGTAAACTTTATAACCTTACAATCTTCGCGGCAGACATCTTCCGGCACAAGCAAGGCATGTGCAAATATTCTTTTCTCTTCATTCATAACTGTATTTTAACACATTTAATGTACAAAATATGGTGCATCACACGGAATTTATAAATAAAGTACCGACAAATTCTGTCGATACTTTATTTATAATACTATTATTTTATGCCGTTTATCATGCGGAAATGGTCCAATAAATCTTTCGCTTTCTGCTCATCGGGCTTTCCGCTCTTTACATCTATAATTGCTTTAAGAATGGAAACAGCTATATCGTCCTGCGGTTTTTTGGGATTAGACTGTGTTGTGAGATAGCGGAACAATCCTTGCCCCCAATACAACTTTTCAGGTTTATTTCTGTTGTGGTAGAAATCCCAGAATTTTACCTTGTGCGCTTCATCTTTTGTAAGACTGATTTTGTACGGCGACTCCGCTCTTGCGCGCACATATCCCTCGTGCAGCTCATCGCCTTCGAAAATATCATCAATTATGAACGCACCGAATATGTAACGGTCTGCCTCACTGCTGTCGCCGGGGTCTCTCGTAGTGAAAACACACAGACTGTTAATCTGGGCATTGACTATTCTCTCCGGCTTCCCGTCCGTTGAAACGCCTGCGGACGCCTTCCAATCAATGAGCATACGGCTTTCATAGCAGGTATAACTGCTGTCGAGCGTTGCACGGTCAATCTTTCCATTATAATATTGGTTACACAGGTTCACCTCGCGGCAACACTCGGTATATTTTCTGTTTTCAATATTATTTTTAATTATTTCATCCGAACAGACACCGCAAAATCCGACACTTGAAGCGCTTTCACCGCCGTTGCAGAAGTTACATTTAAATGCAATATTCTGCCTAGGCCCTCTTGTACGCGCAGCCTGTTCGGCAATTCTGCGCTGTTCGGCCGCCTCCCTCTCTTCTTCTTTTCTGCGCTCTTCCTCCGCCTTAGCCCTATTTAAAAGAGCTATATCATCATTGATTTTTGCAAGGCACTCTTCATCGGAAATTGAGAGAAAACCATTTTCAAATGCAGAAGGGTAGCCATACTCACCGATTTTACCGGCAATTTCTACTTTGATATATTTTCCGTCAAATCCAACCACAATCCCCTTGCCGAATGTTTTGTGAACCACTTCTTTGCCAATAAAATCAGCCATATATTTCCTCCCTTGTAAAAGCTTTTACACAAATAAGTCTATCACAATCAAAAATAAAATTCAACTATAATGACCCGCGGCATTTGAAGATTGCGTTTTCTGTTTAATTATACTTTTCCATCGCCGCGTGCAAATTTGCGGCGATTTTTTGGCGAAGTGACTGCGGGAAGGTTATTTCTACCGCGTTTAAATACTGCATCGCCCAATATTACGGGCGTTGTCGCCAAACCAGTCGACGGCGTGATCCAAAACCCAACCGTCGCACAAAAACTCGACATGTTCGGGCTTGTCGGTGAACATATACGGGAGAGCAGTCGCGATCTCCTTATAGTTTATGCCGCTCCCGTACCCTTCTATCGAGCGCAACGGAGTTGCCAGCTCGTCCAAAAGGCGCATATCGGTTATGCGGTCGAGGCGGTAATAGGTCATGTTACCCCATCTCTCGTTGCACGCCATCAGGTAGTAGCGCTGGTTGTGAAGTATCAGCTGATAGGGCGAGACGACGTTGTCGCTCGACTTATGCAGCTTTTTATCTTCGCCGTACTTGTTGTAGGCGAACGCCACCTTCTTGCCCTCCTCTATCGCACCGTCGATAATGTCAATATTCAGAAACAGCGCGGCGTTGTCCGTCTTGCTCCAATCGTTCACCGAGTAGATATTTTTTACGTGCGAGCGGAAGTATTTGTTTGAAAGATTGCACAACTTTTCTATGAGTTTTTTTGAATGGTTGGCCGTAATGTGGCGGCTTGCCAGCACGCCGTCGATCAGCATGCGCAGTTCAGAATCTTCAAAGGGGCGCGAGAGCATATAGCTGCCGTGTTTATTAGATACAATGTCACACTCAACATCGTTGTCGCCACAAAAATAGTCGCGAAGTATGGCAATATTTTTGCCTATCGCCTTGCGTTCAAGCTCTATGCCGTAGTCGTTTAAAAGGTACGTTGCAATCTCGTCCTGGGTTAAGGGGTGATCGGCGTCGCTGTGCTTATATAAGATCTGCAAAATGCGAATTATCGCCAACTTTTTAGGTTCAAGTGAGTTCATTTATGTTGCTCCACTTTTATTTCGTTATACCTATCAATAAACATTTTAATCATTTTAAGTTCCATTGAATCGTCACGTGCTTTTGCAAGCGCTGAAATTGCAGAAATAAAATCATCAAATAAAAATCTTTGGTGATCCGATAAATTATCCTTACTAAAATTATCAAATATTTCCTTAATTTTTTCATATGTAATCAGTTTATACATTCCCGACAATGCAAAGTCACTATCTAAAAAGCCTTCATTGTTTACCTTGTAATTATACTCGTGATATTCGGGGCATAAGAAATAACAATGAACATCTTTACTTATTTTTTCATTATCCCAACCATTCTTCAGAGCCCAATAAACAGCAATAACATAATATTTGCTGAGCTGTGAAGTTAGATTATCCTTTTTTTTCACTATGCGGCTTAATATCTTATTCTTAATATCTAATTGATCTTGCGACCACTCCTCATCTGTTATATTTTCCATTTTCTTTATCCATTTTTCGACTTGCTCCTCAGCTTTCATTTTTTCTTCTGAAAGCGTAACATTTGCGTCGATCTTATTCTCTATAACAAATATTTTCCCGTTTTTTTTGTCAAGATCGCGGAAAAGCAAATCAATACTTTTTTCTTCTCTTAAAATTTCAAATTTGTTATTTTTGCAATCGTCTCCCGACAAATTACTCAAAAAATCAGACAAAAAATCTGAATTAAATTTTAAAATCTTTACCAAAGCATTTGAATATTGTAATTCCTGCTTTTCCACACCCAAAAACGTAAAATAATTTTCTTCTTCATACCCGCTATTATTATTTAACTCATCATATTGTTCTTGAAAGCTCAACAGAGGCTCTTGCATCCATAAATTGTCATCGGCAATAATTTTTTGCAATTCCGTCAAATCATCACCGAATATATTTATTATTCTACATGCTGACCCCCATTTGTTTATATTTTTCAACTGATAGTACTTATAATGAGTTTTTAAATGGTCATAATTAGTCTTGCAATCATTAACCGATATAAAAATCGGTTTCTCATATTTAGGTTTATAAACCCCGTCACATTTAAAAGTGGCAAACAAATCCTTTTCGGGCTCTCCTTTCATAGTTACATTACGCTCAAAATATTTATCCACCGTAATGCCTTCCCCATTTGCATAATACCCATAACAAATATTATCTTTATCCATTTGAGTATCATAGCGCAGTTGGTTTTTATCTTTTCCAAATATCTTAGCCGCATCAAGCCTTTTACAATTTACCGCTTTTGACATAACCCGCCATAATCCATTGCCAATTTTCGATAAATTCAATACGTCAACATTATCCAAATTACACGTTCCATTTGGGTTCAAGTGGATATAATAATAGCCGTCATTTGCCCTAAATAAGTTAATAGTTTCATGCCCAATATTTTCATATGTAGTCATATAAGCCGCATTAGGGAACATTTTATTTAAAATTACTTTTCTTTTAGTATTTGTTTCTTTCATAATTAATCTTCCTTTATTTATTTTTTTAATTATATACAGAATTCTCTCAACCTCTGCCACAGCATTACCATTGCCATGGTGTCGAGCTTGCAGTAGGCGAGTAGGCTTACGCGGAGTTTGTCGCGCTCGCTCTCTTCCATTCCGCGGAGGGAAAGATATGTCGCTGTCGCCTCGGTGCCGTTGTGTACGTCGTTTAAGTTGTGGTAATTCAAATCGGGGTTATCGGGGAACATTGCGGGCAAAACGCTCTTAATTGAAAGACTCCCGCCCATAGCTTTATCGTACACGAAGCCGTCGCGGAATACGTCGAGCAGGTCGTGGATATTTTCGCGGATATTAAGCAGTTTTTCGCTCAAATCGGGGAAGGCCTCGGCGAGCTGCTTTATCACCATGCACTCGAACGCCTTGTTATAGGCAAGCGTGCATACGTTCTGCGGTATGTCCTCCACCAGTCTTTCGGCAAGCGCGCGGCGGGGATCGGAATTTTCGTCCGCCAAAAATTCCTTGTGTTGCAGCTTTCCGTTTGGTTCAAGCATATAGTGCAGCGAATATTGGAAGGGCACCTGCTGATAGGGGCGTATGCCGTCGTACAGCGGCACGCAGGTCTGGAAGGATTCGAAGTCCAAAAAGTACAGCGGGTATGTCAGCGTATCGAGGAAGGTCTTTATGCCGAGTTTATCAACATGCGTGGGCAGGTCAAACTGCTCGGAGGTGACCTGCTTATACTGTATATCGTTGAGCTTTATTCCCGCCCGCAACACGTCGGCAAAGGTTACTATGCCCTTGTTGTAGTACTCCTCTGCCTTTGTGCCGCTTATTCTGTATAAATCAAACACATTGGGTTTGAGCAGATCGCGCGTGCAGTAATCCAAGTACAGGCATGGATATGGCTTGAAGCAATGCTCGCCCGGGCCCATATCTGGCTCGTCCTTTTTGTCGATATACTCGAGCGCGGCCGCAACATTATCTTTAACTGCGGCATAGTACAGGGGCAATCTGTCTGTCACATCCTCGCTGGTGAACAGCTGATGTATGTCCACCTCCCCGCTGCGCACATATTTGTTGTTTATGTATGCGATGAACACGCGCTCAATATTCAGTCCCGAGCTCTCAAGCACCCACTTCTGGTAAGCGCAGTCCATGAGGTAGACGTCCTTTATCTCCGTAGACGACTTTACCTCGTAAATCTCGTACCCCGTCGCCGTTTTGTGCAGGATATCCACGGCGCAATAGCAGCGGTTCTTTGAAAAGGCCGCCTCGCAGATGTTCTCCACTCCCTGCGTAAGGTACTTTTTAGTATTTTTGAGCATTGTGGGAATATCGAGTTTCCCGTCCTCGGTATAAGCTGTCGTTTCGATAAAGTCGCCCAGCAGCCCCATGGCGAGGTCGCCCACCTCGTTGCCCTCTTTAAACTTACGCTCCAAAGCGGGGTCCTCGGTTGCGCACTCCTTTTTATAGGTGTCCATCCATAGCATCTTTGGGCACTGGCAATAGCGCGTGTACTTACTCTTTGAAAGATTCATTTTCGCCTCCTCATAAAACGACAAAATTCACAAAATAATTATAACATATTAAAATACTCAATTCAATAGGTATATTTTAAAAAAGTGCCGCCATTTCATATACTGACAGAAAATGTCGTTAAATGTTTGCAGTACCATTACTGAAATTTATATTTATTAAATCCTAGATATATTGTAACATTAACAATGTACTATTTTTCGGACATCATTATAAATCTTCCCGCTTAAATACATGCCATATATACGGAAGGCGCGTAGCATATGCATTTATATTCCACCGCAATATTCAGCATACACCCTGTTAAAGATAGAGTTTGAAATTTGGGAAAATTAAAATAGCGGTGCAGAAACTACACCGCCCTTTTTTGATTACTTTTTATACTGCTGTTCCCACTTGTTACAGGTTGCCATGGGCGACATATTGAGCTGATTGAAACCGCCGCCGTAACACTTGCCCTTGCAGGTGCTTTCAAATTCGACATTCACCAGAAACGGATCATGAGGACGGCGGTCTCCGCCCCACCTTACGCATGTGGCGCAGTTTTTCCAGTTTGCCGGAATTATCTGCTTCATAAATATTACCTCCCTATCTGCAGGTCTTCGCCTACAATTTTTTTAATTTCTTCCAGAATTGACATCTGTTTTGCAGTGAGCGGACAGACAGGCAACTTAGCGTATCCAACCTTTGTGTTTGCGCGCAGCCAACCTATTCCGCTCAAAGTTTGCGCTGTTAGGCCCGTCATTTCAAAAAATTCTTCGTGCCCCAAAGCCAGAGCCGTTAAATCTAGAATTCGACCGTCTGGCAAAACATATATTGCACCGAACGGCACATGTGTGCAGGTCAATTTATCGATTATGGCACTTAAATTATTGGCTGACATTGTTTTTTGATTGTCTGCCTGCGGCAACTTGTCAGTACTCCCGCTTCCACAAATAAAACACTTCATTATTTTGCTCCTACTTAGTCCTTCTTCAATAACCGCATTTTTATAAAACATGTATGATTTCTGCAATGGCATATGCACCGAGCAGCCCGCGAACGAGCCGGTGTTATGTTGCCGGTATACAAATCATTTATTCATAATCTTCTCCTTTACGGCTGAAAAACTGTATGGCCTAAAATAATTATAGCACGCATCTTACCCTATTACTATACTATTATAACAAATGTCATGTACCAAAATCGGGATTTCAATGAAATTAGAAGGGTGTTTGGGTATAAATTGCTGCTGTATACACTGGTAGCTATAAGTATAGATTCAGACAATTTCCCATGTTATCTAAACCCAATAATAATCATACTCTACAAAGCGGGTTTCCCGCTTGTTGAGAGCGCGCGACGATGAAAAAAGAGAAAGTAGCGGGGCGGCAATCTGCCGCCCCGCTGCGCTGTTTTGAAGGGCAAGGAGCGCGACAGTCGAAGGTGGGATTATCCCACCTTCCTTAACCTGCTTAGGCGTCGGGTTGTGGTATGATTTTCATCCCACACCCGACGCCTCCACTTTGATTAGGCATTGATTTTTATTCAATAATTGCGGCATATATGGGAGTCTATGGCTGATTAGGCATCAAATCTCTACCTCAAAAAATTTTCTAAATTATTTTTAAATACCTGACTATATCTGTCATATATTTTATGATATAATGAAGGTGCAATAAGGAGGGTTTTTATGCCTGAAAACAGAGCTTATAAACTTAACGCGCAAAGACAGCCCGGCAGCAAGCGCGGAACATTTCTGTATTACTACTACGACGCAGACGGGCATCTCACCTGCGACGAGCTGAACAGAAAGCTCTTTGATAAGCTCTTGGAGATGGACGACAAATATTACAACCTTGAACGCAGGACAAAATATCACGATGCGGCACATACAAAGCTGTCGCCGCACAACCATGTATTCCGCCCGCAGAAACCAGAAGACTTGCCAGATAAGAAGATGGACACTCATCTTAGCACATACGAAGAACAAGCCGACTTGCAGAGAATGATTACC
>ERZ1643250.1420-NODE-1420-length-20502-cov-9.617254_pt1 | contig 20502 bp, 20 predicted proteins | sample MGYA00579262_ERZ1643250 | MGnify/ENA primary metagenome ERZ1643250 (study PRJEB29033, sample SAMEA4952265) | chicken gut metagenome | biome: Broiler Chicken; feature: Gastrointestinal Tract; material: Caecum | place: Ireland | collected 2018 | study: Broiler... | reverse complement strand
TGGCAAGTGTGAGGATCCGGTTTTCATAACAGTGGATCCCCAGTTCCTTTGCCAGTTTTGACGCGATCTCTTTCCCTCCGGTGCCGAACCCTCTTGCAAATGTCACGACATAATTCTTCATCTGTCATCCTCCTCACACGCAGACAATGGTCAGCCTGCCAGATATCTGCTTAAAAATTCTCTTGTTCTCGGATTTTTCGGTGCGGTAAACAGGATTTCCGGAGACGCATCCTCCGCCACATAGCCTTTGTCCATAAAAATCGTTCTCGTCGATACGTCTCTGGCGAATGCCATCTCATGGGTCACAATGATCATGGTAAGTCCGGTCTCAGCCAGCTCTTTCATAACCTCCAGAACTTCCCCTACCATTTCCGGATCCAGGGCGCTGGTAGGCTCGTCAAAGAGAAGGACTTCGGGGTTCATGCAGAGCGCCCGCGCGATAGCAACCCTCTGCTTTTGACCGCCTGAAAGTTGTTCCGGTCTGGCATTGATATAGGGCGCCATTCCTACCTTTTTCAGGTGTGTGATGGCTCGGTCAAAAGCCTCTTTCTTTGAGATATGGAGCACTTTCCGTGTGCAGCACATACAATTTTCCAGTACGGTCATATTGTTGAACAGATTGAAGGACTGAAAGACCATACCAACTTTTGCCCGGTATCTGTTGATCTCTCTCTGGATATCTTTGAGCTCCTTTCCGTGATAGAGAATCCGTCCGCTGGTCTGATGCTCCAGACGGTTGATGCATCGAAGCAGGGTGGATTTTCCTGAACCGGATGAACCGACGATGCAGATCACTTCTCCTTTATTCACGGATATGTCGATTTTCCTGAGCACTTCATGCTCTCCGAATGATTTGCTCAGATTTTCAATCCTGATAATATTCTCTGCCATATTGCATCCTCCCCTTACTGCGCCTCCATATACTCTACCGCAAGAACATAATCCTTCTTTCCTTCCATCTTCTTTTCAATCAGGAGGAAAAGTCTTCCAAATACAAAACAAAGGACAAAGTAGATCACTGCGATAACGAGATAGGCCTCATAATATTTGTAGTAATTGGCTCCCGCTGTCTTGGCTGCCATGAAAAGTTCCTGTACTGCGATGACATTTAACACAGAGGTCATCTTCAGATTCGTGAGAAACGTGTTTGCCATTTCTGGGAGTATGTTGCGAAACGCCTGCGGTAGTACGATAAAAAACATTGTTTTCAATGGAGACATTCCCATTGCAAGAGCACCTTCTCTCTGACCTGTATCGACGGAATTGATCCCTGCACGAACCGTTTCAGCCATGTAAGCGCCCGTATTAAGAACCGTTACCAGGATTCCGGCGGCAGCAGAGGAAAGCTCCACGCCCGATTGACGAAGCCCGTAATATACGATCATCGCCTGTACGATCATTGGGGTTCCTCGAAAAATCTCCACATAGATCCGGAATATGCCCTTGATCAATTTCAGACCCATAATCTTTACGATATTGTCTTCCTTTGTAATTTTGATATCCTGAATCAGCCCGACCACATATCCGAGGATAAATCCGAGAGTGGTCCCGATGACCGCTATATACAGTGTCAGGATTGTTCCCTGGATGAACATATTCGAATATTTGTCGGCCAAAAAAACCACCCATTCGAAGGAATTTGCCGGCTCAGTAATATTAAACATCATGCAGAATACCTCCCTTTTTATTCTGTCATTCTTCCATGTCACTCTGACGCCGGCTGCAGTTTGATCACCTGATCCATCAGTTCATCCATAGCGGCTTTATCGTTCCAGCCGATGGCGTCCATAGCGTCCTGGATCTTGTCTCTGAAGGCTGTGTCATCTTTTCTTGTCGCGATACATACATTTACCATTTCGTCATCTCCCGTAAAGGTATCGGAAGAATCCAGTGTGATCACTTTCAGATCGTCGTTCGTCAGTGCTGCAGACTCAGCTGTCGGCAGATCGACCACACATACATCAGCAACCCCGTTAGAGATAGCCATAAAACATTCGGACGTTGTCTCATAGTTTCCTGCCTGTACTCCGCCCTCTATCTGCTCCAGAAGAGGAACCCATCCCGTTCCGAGCTGTGTCGTAAGTTTACATCCTGTTCCGGCAAGATCAGAAAGCTTTGTCACATTCTCATATGCCCCGCCTTTCTTTACGACAATACAGTTGTCCCTGTAATAATATGGTTCTGTAAAAGAATAAGAAATCTCACGCTCGGCTGTTCTTCCCATACCGGCAATGATTGCATCGTAATCGCCCGCATCCAGAGAGGTTCCGATAGAACTCCAGTCTACTTTATGAATTTCAAGTTCCATTCCCATCTCATCAGCAAGCATTTGTGCTACCGCAACGTCGTAGCCATATGCATAAAAATCTGATCCGTAGATTGGAACTGCTTTCGAACCATCCGACAACTCTTCCGTCTCCTGTGTCCAGTTGAACGGAACATAGTTGCATTCCATTCCTACGCGAAGCACATTATCATTTTCCGAATCCGTATCCGCACGGTTGGACCCGCACCCCGCTGCCAACACCATTGTCATTAAGGCTGTCATACATACCGCAGCCACCCTTCTGTAGCTATTTTTCATAATACACTCCTCCTTCTGGCGACAACAAAGGCGTTCATCCCATCTGAGAAATGAACGCCTTTGTTCCTACATGTTCAAAACATGATTTTATTATAAAACTTAATCGAATACAGTCTTCTGCGCGTCTGCAGTCCGGCAGAAGAACAGCGGATATAACAGAAAAAGCGCCCATTTCATTAGAAATGAACGCCTTTGTTTCCACTATCATATGTCTGTCCGATTAAGTTGACTTTATTATATATAAAAACAGAAGGGATTGTCAACGTAATTTCTGCATATCTTTTTTTTAAATCCTCCCGTAATTTTATGCATTTTTGCAAAAAAGCCTGCAAATATCAAATTTACAGGCTTTCGAGCTCCCCCTGTTGGACTCGAACCAACGACACTGCGGTTAACAGCCGCATGCTCTACCACGCGAGGCGGTCACATACCGGAAAACGTATCCGGCGTTTTTCGCCTCGAATGTTCCTGTGGGGGATATTATTACGATTACATACCGGGTTATGTCGGTTAATAGTATCTTAGGAGTTCTCACTGTTCAGACCGCAGCCGTGGTCTTCCAGAAATCTCCGTTATTCCATTCTGTACAGAACTGCTGATATGTCATATTCAGCTCTACGGAGATCTGGTATCCTCTGCCGACTTCGATCCGCTTGAACAGGTAGCACGCGATCATCTTTTTCTGCTCCAGTGTTGCGGTGTCAAATTCTTCCGCCCATGACTTAAACTGATTATAAGCAGGTGTGATCAGATCGATGCTCTGTTTCTTCTGCGTCTCTTCCTCTCTGAGCTTTGCAAGCTCCTGCTCACCATTTGCAATGTTCTCTTTCACAGTCCGAAGAACCTGCGTCAGATCTTCCGGCGAGTACACGCTTTCGCCGGTCAGCGTCTTCGCAATCTCAAGCTGTAGCTTTGTCAGCTGCTCTCGGCTCTTTCCAAGCTCATGTTCAAGCTGTGTCTGTCTCGCCTTATTTCCTGCTATCTGCCGTTTCAACAAAGCCTGTAATTTTTCTTCTTCCGGCGCTCCGCTCATACAGCTGAATATCTGACGGATGATCTGGCGGATGATCTCATCCACCCGGTCCGCCTGATATGTAGTCTGGCCATCGCACTTGCAGAGCTTACGGCTTTTGTGATAGCACGAATATTTGATCTGATCCACGGAATACTCGGAGCCGTCTGCTCTTGTATAATGATCCCGATACCGGATCGTCGTCAGACGTCCGCCGCAGTGTGCGCAGAAAATATTGCCGGAGAGCATTGCCTGACCTTTCGTCCGCAAGGCAATGTGGCGTTTCTCCTCATTCGCGTTGTTCCGCTGTTCCAGGATCTCCAGGATCTGTGCATAAGTTTCATCACTGCGGATCCGCAGCGCCTGCAATGCCTCTGTGGATGTTCCGTCATCCAGATAGCCGCAGTAGAAACGATCCTTTAAGATACGGTTGACGACGGTACTCGTAAACCTGGCGCCTGTATGCGTCCGGTACCCATTCTCATTAAGATATCTGGAAAGCCTGTGTGAACCGTAGCCTTTATGGATCGTCATGCTGTCCATCATATGGATGACTTCGCTCTCAACTGCGTCGATATCCAGCTTTTTGATCGGAATCCCTTTGCGGTTTACCAGCCCGCTGTCCGAGAGGTGGTATCCATACTTTACAGGCCCTCCCGTATACAATCCGTCTTCTATCATCTGCTGCATCTTGCTCTTGATCCTCATGGAAGTCTTTTCGCTTTCCCCTGATGCCTGCCAGAACCGCAGATAATTCATCAGCTTGTCCACATGGCTGTCAAACCTCTGCTGTCCTTCCATGACGCTCCAGACCTGTATCCCGTGCTTTGCAAACCACTCCACCACGAAAGGTGTCTCGTCATCGATCCTGCCGATCCGGTCAAACATGAACACAAGCAGGATGTCAAACTCGTCATTCAGGGCTGCTTCCTTTAATTCCTGGATCGCATCCCTGTCATCGGCTGACACCTTGTACCCGGAAATCCCTTTCTCCGAATACTCTTTTACAATGGTCCAGTCCGGCTTGCTGCTGGCGAAATCCCAGCACGCTGTTTTCTGCATCGGAATGTCATTCTCATTCTTGTCTACCTGTTTCTTTGTAGATACTCTGTAAAGACAAATAACCCGTTGTAATTTCATAACGCTTCCTCCGTACATCACTTCATTTGTACGGAATTGCGTTGCCTGATCTCTTTTCGGTTTTCAAGGTTCCTGCCGGAGAATATATCTCTCCCGACACATTCATTATACCGCGAAGAGCACGCCGCTTCAATGCGCGGTCTCAAAAAGCAAGCGCAATTCTGTAAGTTTCATAGCGACTGTGCATAAGCGGTGATCCCCTGCTGAAACCGTTCCTCATAGGCTTCTGTCAGGATATCCCGAACCTTTGCCCTGACATCCTGTTCTGCGCTTCTGCTGAATCTTACCAGCACCGCAGAATCATTGATTCTCAACTGGAACCCAGAAATCTCGCCAATATTATTATTTCCTGCCATTAACTCCTCCTTCCATATATAAGGAAAAGACAGCTGTGCAGAATATCTGGTTCTGTTGATCCATTTCCTGCTGCACAGCTGTCTTATATTCTTCTCCAAAAACTCTGTCACTTTTGCCACGCCCCCTGACAGCAGGGATACCACAGGCTGCGGCCAGCTTACCGCATCATAGCCCCGCCTGTGCCGCCGCTTTGCCGGAACTTGCGCGCACTGCAGGAACTTCCCTTCCAGTCTGTGAGGGATCGTGAGAAAGTATCATTATCCCCTGTGCCTGTCACCGCGTCCGGCATGCCGAAGCCGGATCGACAGATCACGCTGCCCGCTCGGACTGTCCTGCTGCCATCACCTCCCGGTGGACTGTCTTTCTTCGCGACGCTCTGTCTTCGCTCAAGGCACAGGTAACGTACCTGTGGTACCGTATATGAAGTTGTCAAGGTGCGACGGGGAAGCCGGGAATACTGCCCTAATGGTCAGCAGATTTTCCTTTGAACGATCCGTCCACTGTCAGGCATTTCCATACAGGCTGTCCTCCTATTATTCAGTACAAATATGAGGTTTATTTTCGGGTTTTTTCTCAATTTTCTTCCAAAATTTTTCCCAGCCGCCGAAGTCCTCTCCGGATGCTTTCATAGACTGTACTTACCGAAGTTCCCTCCATTTTTGCAATGTCTGACTGCTTTATGCCGAGAATGTAATGCGCATACACCCTCTTCCTCTGTTTTTCAGTAAGCTGATTAAGCGCGGCATAGAGTTTTTCTTCTTCCATATGCTGCTCTATGATTTCCTGAACAGATGGAGCATGGCGACGCATCTTCCTTTCAATGTTGTCGCCACAATCCAGAGAAAAATATGCTTTATACCTGTATGTACGGATCCGGTAAGCAGTATCTCCCCGTCTGAATTCCATCAGGGCTTCCACAACCTCGTCCGGCAGTGAAACAACGTAGTCTTCTTTATATATTTCCGGGTAAAATTCCCGCAGATTAATTTCTCTCATAGTAATCCTCCGATCTTGATTTTTTTGATTGAACCGAAAAACCAAAATCGAAGGCGGGGATCGGCAGCGTATGCGCCGACTGGTAAGAGGATCTTCTTCCCTGAATATAAAAAGAGGCGCCTGCCAACAGACAGACGCACACTTATACTGACCGCTTCTGCAATTTGCAGAAAGCGAATAATTTATGTCATTTTTTGTCGAATGGAAAAGCCCTGTAATCCTCAGCTGAATTACAGGGCCGCTATAAAAATATACCCGGTGTTTCCGGGGCCGAATTTCCGGCTTTCTCTCCATCCACTCTGTTCTCCCTCCATGAAGGAGAACCTATGGACGTTTTATCGTCAACCTCCTTCTGTATGGGAGAGCATACGTGGAAATCTTCTATTCTTTTTCCCGAAGTGTCCTTTTTCTACCAGAGCCCACACAAAGCCTGCTTTACTTAGCAGAAGAAGCGCGGTTCAACATCACCGCACTTCTTCACACCTCGAATTTATAACCGACGCCATAGACACTTTTTATATAATCGGGTATATCCGGGGCAATGTTTAATTTTTTCCGCAGATTACTTATATGGTTATTGATAGCCTTACGGGAATAAAATGTATAGTCTTCATTCCAGACCAGCTCCATGATCATCTCATATGTAAAGACACGTTTCGGATGCATGATCAGAAGCGCAAGAATGTCGAATTCTTTTGCAGTTAAGTTAATTGGTTGACCACTTACACTAACAAGACGATATTCTAAACATATATATAATTTTCCGAAATACATTTCTGTCAGGTCAATGTCTGTTGGTTCAAAATCTCTTTTAAAAAAATTATGATTTATGATCGCTGAGTAAGATTTCAAAAACTGAATCAATTCTTTTTTCTGCACTTTGTTTAGAAAAGGAATCAGTTCTTTACCAATCTGTTCACCAGACATTCCCATATCTAAACAGACTATTTTCCCAAGTCATCACCACCAAATAATTCTGTTTTGCATATTACTCTTTCACGCTTCCTACTACAATTCCCGTAATAAGATATTTCTGGAGCAGCGGATAAATCAGCAGCAGAGGAATAACGGAGACTACGATTTTGGCAGCATTCAGATTCTGTGATGATACGTCCATAACATTAACAAGGGAACTAAGGCTTCCGCCTGCGTTCAACATATCTTCAAGCTTCACGCTTAATGACTGTATATATGTCTGTAATGGATAGTTATTCACTTTTGTCATATAGATCAGACCACTGAAAAAATCATTCCAGCTCCCCACGATACTGAATAATGCGATTGTTGCAATAACCGGTTTTGAGCAGGGCAGATAAACCTTTGTCAATACCTGCAGCGGCGTAGCTCCATCAATTACTGCCGCTTCTTCCAAAGCCTTTGGAACTCCCATAAAGAAATTCATTACCATGATCACACTGAATATCGGAACCGCACCGGGAAGCACCAGAGACCATACTGAATTTAACAGGCCCAGATTTTTTACCACAATATATGTCGGGATCATTCCACCATTAAACAGCATGGCAAAAATCAAAAGATTCATATATATATTGCGGCCTTTAAATTCTCGCTTTGATTTGGACAACGGATACGCCATTAATGTGATCAGCACCAGATTCAGAATCAATGCCAGGACAACCCGGAGCACCGATATTCCAAAGGATCTCCAAAACTGATGATCCCCCAGGATCTTTTCATATGCAGCCACCGTAAAATCTACAGGAAGAAATCCCACTCTGTTTCCGGCTACAGCCGCACTGCCGCTGAATGATACGGCGACAATATTTAACAAAGGCAGCAGACATATCAGTCCTAACAGAAATACAATAAAATAAATCGTACCCCTGCCTAAATTTGAAACAATTCCCTTTTTTTGTACCATTATAAAAACGCTCCCTTCCGCTAGAATATTTTCCTGTCAGTAAACTTCTTTGCAAGTCCGTTTGCCGCAAGCATCAGCACCATGCCGACTGCGGATCTGAGCAGGCCCACTGCAGTAGAGAAACTGTACTGTCGACTGATTAAGCCCATTCTGTAAACATATGTATCCAGAACATCTCCTGTCTGATAGACCATCGGTGAATACAGATTATAAATCTGATCAAATCCGGCGCTTAAAATACTTGTAAGGCTCATCGCAGCCATCAAAAGTATGATTGGGAGCATTCCCGGAAGTGTAATATGCCATACTCTTTTCCACCAGTTCGCCCCGTCAATAGCTGCCGCTTCATGGAGCCCCGGATCAATGGCAGTTATCGCCGCGAGATACACAATTGAATTATATCCGAATTCTTTCCACACATCGGTCACAATGATCATTGGGCGGAACCATGTATTGCTTCCGAGGAAATTGACTTTATCGAATCCAAGCATCTGAATGATGTGATTTACCGGTCCGTCCAGATTTACCATATTAATTACAACCGCAGCCAGGACGACCCATGATAAAAAGTGCGGAAGATATACGATTGTCTGAACGGTCTTCTTAAAAAACCGGACTCTTATTTCATTGAGCAAAATTGCAAAAGCGATCGCCATAACTGTTCCGAGAATAATCTTCCCTACAGCAATTACTACAGTATTCGTCAGTATCTGCCAGATATCCGGCAGAGAGAACATATATTTGAAATGTTTCAGACCGACAAACTCTGATCCCAGTATTCCTTTTGCCGGAACATAGTCCTGAAATGCCATAATGATACCAAACATAGGCACATATGAAAAAATCAATACAAAGATCATTCCCGGAAGCATCATCATGTGATACATACTTTGAGACCGCATGCTGCGCTTCTGAATAAATGTTTTTTTCTTCATCCCTTTACCTCTTATATTTAAGAATCATGGGCTGAATATCAACCCATGATCCAATCTGTTTTCACTATTGAGCGTCGATAATTTCCTGCACTTCTTTGGTAATCTGCTCACCGCCGCGGCTGCTCCATGCATCTACAAATGCATCGAACTCATCCACCGGTTTTGAACCGGTAACGATAGCGACAAATGTCTCTTCCTGAAGTTTATTCAAGTCAGCATTATTGGTTCTCATTGTCTCTGTAGTATCAAAGAATACAGGCGTATCCCATTCAAGCTTTCCTTCATTCGTCAGTCGATCGATCAACTCCATCGATTTCATCCGCGACGTATATTTTGACCAGTCTGTCACCTCTGAATTCGCCGGATCCGCTAAATATCTGTTGATTGCTTCCACATTCGTCTTTGACTCAATCGAGCGGACCTCATCCATGGATATCTTCCCATCCACACAATTTTTAATATCCGAATATTCATCAACAAGATATGTATTCTTGTTTAATTCGACCTGTATCGGTCTGGCTGAATTATCCACCGTTGTAACGTACTGATATACTTCCGGCTGCTCTGTTTCCAGATTCTTATTGTTCACAATCTCATCAAAAAACAGATTCGCAATTTTAATCAGTACTTCCGGATTTGAATAGCCTTTTCTGACAACCATATATCCGTTTACAGCGTTATTATGAATAACGTTTACTTTGCCATTGTCATCGCAGATTGTATAAGTTGAGAACTCTGCATCAGGATCCATACTTCTTACATTATTCAGAAGCCAGTCCGGAAGGTGCCACGGTCCAAATGTAATACCTGTCTGTCCGTTTGTCAGGAGAGCTGTAATATCATCCCATGTTCTTGTACCAAACTGAGGATCTACCAGACCTTTCTGGAACCACTCCGCCAGTTTTGCAAGTGTAGCTTTCATCCCTTCTGTTGTGGAACCGTTATACAGATTTCCGTCTTCATCTTCAAGCCAGCTTCCCGGGAATGCTTTATAAGCCGCCCCGATAGCCATCATGGTATAACCGCTTCCACCATAATCACCTGATGTAAGATATGGTGCAAACGCAAGCCCAACCGGATTTCCGGTATTTCCCGGATCTTTTTCTACAAAAGTTTTTGTAATGTTCTCCAGTTCGTCGATTGTCAGACATCCGTCCCCGTCCTCATCAATTTTCATCCCAAGATCGTCCACCCAATCCTGCCGGATAAATACTACACACGGAGCAGCATCATAATTTGTTCCAGGCAGAGCCATCAGCCGTCCGTCATACATTGCTCCGTCCAGACATCTGCCGTCATATGAATCATATACTTCTTTAATATAATCGCTTGCATATTCATCATATACATCCGTAAGATCCTCAACCAGATCATTTTCAACCAGCTCGTCGAGTACATCCTTTGAGCTGACGCGCATCACATCCGGTAATTCTCCCGAAGCGATAGCCAGCGACACCTGCCGGTCATAATCCTCACCGTTAGCTTCAAATGAATCCTTTACTTCTACATTAAGTTTTTCTTTTAAATATCTCGTGTATGCATTATCTTCGTATGAATCGCCTTCCGGGAATTTAGGGTTTGCTATCGTGCTTCTTCCCATGCTGCAGACCAGGGTATCCTCATATGCACCAAGCGGTCCGTCCGCCGCTGATACCGCCTCTTCCTGCCCGCCGGCGCCCCCTGCACAGGCTGATAATGATACTGCAAGCGCTGACACAGTTGCTATACTCAACACACGTTTTATAAATAATCTTCGTCTCACAAATATTTCCTCCATCCTTCCTTGTATTAATGGCCATTTCTTAAGGTATTTTTATTATAAATTAAAACAAATTTCCGGTAAACGAAACAAAATACCGCTTTAAACAACATTTTTACAAAGATAAGCAGATCCGGACAATGAAAAAACTGCCCTCTCAGACAGTTTTTTCGTTATCCGGATCTGTTCTTTTCGGAATGGTAAGTGTAACCGTTGTTCCTTCATTCATTTTGCTTTGATAAGACAAACCATATTCTTCTCCATAATACAGCTGTATCCGGTGATGTACATTCTGAACGCCGTATCCGTTTGTCTGCTCAATCAGAATATTTTCCATCGTCTTCTCTGACATCCCGCAGCCGTTGTCTCTTACCGTAAATACCAGTTCATCCTTTTGCTCTCTTCCGTATACCTCCAGTCTTTTTTTACCCTCTGTCTCTTTATGATCCAGTCCGTGTATGATCGCATTTTCTACTAACGGCTGCAAAAGCAGATTGATCATATGGTAATTCAAAATGTTTTCATCTATCTCTAAAACCGCTTCAAATTTCCCGGAATGCAGCATCTGCTGGATTTTCACATAAGAGCAGGTATTATCCCACTCTCCCTTTACGCTTATCGTATTCTTCCCTTTATTCAGCGTTGTACGATAGAAAGTTGACAGCAGCTGCGCCATCTCACTGATCTCTGTCTGTTCCGCCATAATGGCTTTCCAGTTGATCAAAGAGAGACTGTTATACAGAAAATGAGGATTGATCTGAGCCTGCAGCGCTTTCATCTCATATTGCTGCTGCAGGATCCTGTTCTGATACACCTGATTAATCATATCATTCAGCCGTTCCATCATCCTTTTAAAGCTCCGGAAGAGATGTCCGATCTCATCCTGAGATTCATTCACCACGTCCACCGACATAGAGCCAAGTTCAATCTGCTCTATATTTTCCACCAGTTCATTCACCGGTTTTGTTATACTTCTCGTCAGTGTCAGACTTAAGAAAGCGACCAGAGCGCAGCACCCGAGAATAACGATCAGGACAAGAACCGTGATGCTCCTTGCCGCAGCCGAAATTTCACTGACAGGTCTCTGCAGTTCTGCCCGCCAGTTTACAGAGCTGATCTTTTCCGTTTTTACAACACAGTCTTTTTCCCGTTCTTCATCTGCCGTACGCTTTACCGCAGACTCCTGCGTATTATGATCTGCATTCTTCTGTGCAAATGAAAAAATAGTATTCCCGTCATTGTCTGTAATCTCAATGCCATAATCATCCGAAAACAAGTTTGTAAATATTGAAAATACTTTTGAATAATCCAATGATATACGTATCGCATTCTCATATCTTCCATATTCCGAAAACATTTTGCAGTACATATTCAATTCATTGGCGTCCGGCCTGGCATCCCACAGCACTCTTCCCCGCTCCAGTTCGTCCATACCGGAATCCATCCGCTCCGCCGGGAGAAAATTTGTGCCGTGCGGATACAAGGTATCGTTCGTACTGTATATCGTCACCTGTTTCACGGCGGAATCCAGATTTTCCATATTAAATATAACCGGATCTATGATATCCCGATACGCCACGTACATCTGCAGATTATCTTCATAATCGGCTTCCAGCGCCTGCTGAAGGTTATCATCCCATACAATGCTGTCCATGTAGCTCTTATACAAATTTAAGTTGCCTGTCAGGATGGTTACATTCTGCTCCAATGTCTGGCTCAGCATCTCCTCTTCCCTCTGTATCAGCAGGTTCCTGCACTGAAAATAGCAGAATATACCCAGCAGGATTACCGGAAGCAGACTTGCCAGCAGCATACTGAACAAGACTTTTTTTCTGAATTTTAAATTTCTATACCATTGTCTCAGCTTTTTCATCAACGATCCTTATTTCTCTCTGTATTTTTCAGGTGTCACTCCATATTCATTGCGAAATGTCTTACAGAAATACGACAGATTTGTATACCCTACCGCTTCACAGATATCTCCTATTTTCATATTTGTCGTAGTAAGAAGCTGCTCGGCCTTATCCATACGGACTTTCTTAATATATTTATTAAGTCCTATCCCTTTCTCCTGGCTGAAAATACTGCTGAGATAGTGCGGGGTAAGAAAAACCTTTTCAGCTAATACGTCAAGGCTCAATACTTCCATATAGTGATCCCGTATATATTTTTCTATGATCGCAATCATATGTTTCGGCGAATCCTGCTGTGAATCAAGGACTCTGACCACTCTTCCCATAAGATCCAAAAGGCTCTGTTCGATTTCAGAAAAATGATTTACTCTATACAGCTCTTCTATTTTATCAGCTATTTCATCCTGATCTTCCGGCAGCGCATGATACAGGATCTTGATCAGATTGCCGCAGATAAATCTCGTATAAATATAAGACTGAAATTCATTGTTCCTGCATTTATCCAATATGATCTCCACGTTCTTTTTCAGGCTGAATACATCACAGAATTTAATATCCTCCTCGATTTCATTAAAGGCGCGGGTAATGTTTTCTGAATTGACATTCACTGCCCTGTCATCGGATTCTATCGGATATACGAAAATATCTTTATGAAAAAAACGTTCTTCAAAATACGCTTCTGTTTCCTGATAAACACTGCCTATATCATCCGGCGTTTCTATCAAACCGCTGACTGCCAGGAAACAGGAAACCTGATATTCCTTTTCGATCAAAATGTGTATTGCATCTGCAGCTTCTCTGTAATAAGAAGTACTTTTCCCCTCATCTGTAAAAAGAAGAATACCCTGAGCAGGGTTCAGATCGACCATATCGCAGGATAATGCCAGTCCATTCTCCGCAATTTTATTATTCAGCTCCTGAATATCTTCCACTGTCTTTCCAAAAAAATCTTCTTCAAATTCCAGTAAGATCATTCTCTTATACAGCTTTAAAAACTCCAGTTCGCTTTCACGATATGTATTTCTGAGCTTTTCATAAGGGATCTGGCTCAGTAATCTTGTTATTATATATGGCTCTAATACTTTCCTGAGCTGCCGATCATGTAATTCGACTGTCTTTTTTCTCTCTATCCTGGCTATAACAAGATCAATCACTTTCTTAAATTCTTCCGGATTGACCGGTTTCAGGATATAATCAACTGCCTGGATCGACAGGGCCTGTTTTACATAACTGAAATCATCATATCCGCTGAAAAATATAATTTCTGTGTCAGGGAATCTGTTCCTGACAATCTCAGAGAGTTCCAGCCCGTCTATAAAAGGCATCCGTACATCAGTCATTAAAATATCGACTGCACATTCCTCCAATTTTCTCAGGGCTTCTTTGCCGTCTTCGGCTTCGATAATATTAAATTCAAATCCAAGTTTATTCAGCAAATATTGAATCCCTATCCTCTCGCCGTCTTCATCATCTGCGATCATCATCCGATACATCTGCTTACCTCGATTCCTCTTATAGAAAAACCCATCGTTTGTTTTAAGCATACGACAGGTTATATCTTCCTTCAACTATTTTTTCATATAGTAAATTCTCGCCTCATACGGCCGGTAACAGTCTGTTTCCCCGCTTGCCTTATAATTACAGTAAAGCAGTTTCGTCCCGTTCTGGTCTTCCTCCGGTTTCCATTCCGCTTTCTGCCCAAAGAAATTACAGATCACATACATCTTTTCATCATCACTTTCCCGTGAATATGCAAAAAAGATCTCGTTCTCGGGCTGGATCAGCGCAAAATGGCCTTCAACGAAAACCGGATATTTCTTTCTCAGTCTGATCAGCGTTTTATAACACGTAAACACAGAATCCGGATCATGGACTTCATCCGCGGCATTGATTTCTCTATAATTGGGATTCACCCTGATCCACGGTGTTCCGGCAGAAAAACCTGCATTTTCAGATTTATCCCACTGCATCGGTGTCCGCGCATTATCCCGTCCTTTTGCATAGATGGAGTTCATAATATCATCTTCCGGATACCCCTGTTCCCTGCGTTCACGATACATGTTCAGTATTTCGATATCCCTGTATTCATCAATGGAATACCGGACATTTGTCATACCAAGTTCTTCTCCCTGATAAACATAAGGCGTTCCCTGCATTCCATGCAGCAGTACAGCAAACATTTTCGCAGACTCCACACGATATTCTCTGTCATTTCCCCACCTCGATACAATCCGCGGAAGATCATGGTTATCCCAGAACAGACTGTTCCAGCCGCAGCCGTCCAGTTCTGTCTGCCACCGGTTCAGCACTTCTTTCAGTTTTATAAACGGCAGCGGAGCCAGATCCCACTTTTCTTTTCCTTCCTGCTGATCCAGACATATATGCTCAAACTGAAATACCATAGAAAACTCGCTTCCGTCCGGGTTACTGTACAGTTTCGCATTCTCTGTATTTGCTCCCCATGCTTCCCCTACAGTTATCAAGTCTCCCTTTTGGAAAACAGCGCTGCTCATTTCCCTGATATATTCGTGTAATCTCGGACCATTTGCCGTTATCTTCTGATCCGGTTCCTTCGCGATCTGATCAATAACATCCAACCGGAATCCGCCGACTCCCTTATCAATCCACCACTGTATCATCTGATAGATTTCCTGACGGACTTTCGGATTATCCCAATTTAAATCCGGCTGCTTTACAGAAAACTGATGAAAATAATACTGCTTTAATTCCGGAACCCATTCCCATGCAGAGCCGCCAAAAGATGCCCGCATATCATTTGGAGGCGTTCCTTCTTCGCCATCACGCCATACATAGTAATCATGATAAGGATTTTCCCTGCTCTTTTTTGCCTCGCAAAACCACGGATGCTCATCCGAAGAGTGGTTCAGGACAAGATCCATAATGATTTTAATATTTCGTTTTCCTGCTTCACGGATCAGATTTTCCATATCGCCTATATCGCCAAACATCGGATCTATATCCTGATAATTAGAAATATCATATCCGTTATCATCCTGAGGCGACCGGTACACCGGAGACAGCCAGATTGCATCTATACCCAGATCTTCCAGATAATCTAACCGCTGTACGATTCCTCTCAGATCACCGATGCCGTCTCCGTTGCTGTCCTGGAAACTTTTCGGATAAATCTGATATATAACTGCCTTTTTCCACCATTTGCTTTCTTTCATATGCTTGATAACTCCTTCGCGATTGATTGTTACATTCATTCTGTTATATTTATTCTAAATTTAATGATTGTCTTATTCCAGAAAAAATTTTTCGGATTTACACAATATTCTACCACTTTTTTTCTAATCAATTATACTGAATTTGAAACAATACCGGCAAGCAATGCAAACTTACGTAAGTTTGCCAATTCCAGAGGATTTTCCGTCTCCGGAAAATCCTCTGGAATGCTTGTTGGTGATATCTCCCCAACCCCCAAAGATCGCCACCTACGGTGACGGCTGCGCGTTCCGTTGTAACGCTGAATACCCAAAGCAAAAAAACAATTACTGGCGGTTCTGTTCCTCTCTCCTCCGTGTCTCCTGTCCGGCAGGAATATCCAGCAGATACTCTACATTTGCCCTGACATTATGCAGTTCTTTCATTTCCGCTCGAACCTGTTTATACTCTGCATATGCTTTCCTCTTCTGTTCTAACAATCCGGCATATTCTTCCCGGAGTTTTTTAACAGACGGTAGCTTTGTGGTTGCCAGACTGTCAAAGTATTTCTTCGCTGCCTGATGCAGAAGGATATCTGCCTCATGCTCCGCACGAAACCTCTTGCTGTATCCGGCTTTCCGATATTCTACATACACCTCTCTTGTCTTTGCATATGTAATGATCTGTCTCTGCAATTCACTGTTCGATGTCATCTGTTCTTCAAAACTTTTTATCTGCTCGGACAGGTCATTAAAGCGTGCTGTCACTGCCAACGTTTTTTCTTTCAGATCCTCATAGCTCATATCCCCATGCTCTTTCAGATACATGACTGCCTGGGAGAGCTGTTTTAAGTTAAATACCTTCGCCCACCGTTCATATCCCGGACCTTTTCCTGTCCTGACTGCTGCTTCAATATCTACCAGAAGTTTAATTCCTGATGCCTGCCTGTAACCTGATATCCGCTGTGGGTTTACTATACGGACACCGCTGATCCTCTCCTTTATCGCCTGTTCAGTATAATCGCCTTTCAGAGTATTGCATCGGGTATAGTTTTCCTGCCCCCGCACACGGAAACGAAGATTTTTCCTTTCCCGGTTGACTTCTACGCCTGCTGCCGCCAGCTTCTCCAAAAACTCTTCAAAATCATTCGGATTATCTTTCAAGACAACATCAATAGCCTGCCGGATCTGCTCCTGAAAAGACGGCTGCTTTCTATTTCCCAGCCATGTGCCATAATGGTCTCGGCTTGGCTTTGGATCTTCTACAATAGACAATCCATGTTCGAGACAGAGCCTGTCATTTATGCGCCGGATTGCCCATGTGGATCCCCAAAAGTTCCGGAACTTTCTGGTACAATCAAGCGTTATAGAATTGATAATGATATGATTATGGACATGGTGCTTGTCTACATGCGTACAGACGATGAAAGCATGGCTTCCTTTTGTCAGTTTCTGTGCAAGTTCCTTGCCAATATGATTTGCCTCTTCCGGTGTAACTTCTCCTGGCTTGAATGACTGACGGAGATGATAGGCGATCACATCATCCTCACTTCTGCTCCGACCTGTTAAATTCGTATACTGTCTTTTGGACAGTAGGAACTCTGCGTCCGCAATCCGGGTGTCACACTCATATCCATATATGAATTTCCCCTGATCCGTCTTCTGCGGATTTTTTACATAATCAATGATGTCCGCTACTGCTGTAGAGATATCCCTGCCTTTCCCGATATGGAGCGGCATCAGCCGTGTTGTTGCTATTTCAGACCACCTCCATCATGCTTCTTTCATTTATCTCTCCGGTTCTTTATGAACTTTCTTTTTATCCGCACACTTCTGCAATCCATTACTTTTATGAAGCTGATTTTTCACAGAAGGCTTCTGTTCCTGCAATTCCTCGTATTCCCTTCTGACCTGTGTGAGAAGCAGATTCATCAGCCCGGTATGGCTGCGGTCCACAATAAGCTCTCTGTTTCTGTCTCTCCCGAAGCTGTCTTTGTCCTCAGGAACTGGAAAGGCTTTTGCCCACTCCTTGTTACTATGGGAAATACGTCCATCCCATTCCTTCTGCCGGACTGTATTGGCAAGTACAAGAAATACTCTGTCATATCCAAACTGTTCCACTACCTGATGAACCGCTTCTGATCCAAGCCGGTTTGCTCTGTAATGATCGGCGATCGCCTGTTCGATCGCCTCTTTACATTCTACATTCACATTGTGCGAAAGACGGTACTGCTCTATCTCGCCATGTTCCAGTGCGTAAATTACCGAATGAGGATATATTTCTTCCATTCTCTTTTCCAAATCCATTCTGCTCCCTCCATCATCATTTTCAATCAAAAAAATAGCGGAGCACCGCAGTGCCCCGTCAAAAACTGTTTAACCAAATATAAAATCTCTGAGTGCGCAGTTCACACTGCCGATCATCCCGGTCAGACCTGCTGCCAGCATCGGCAGGCCATACGGACTGATCAGAAATGCGATCACCATCCATGACAGGCCCGCCCACAGGCCGACGGTAAAAAACAGAACCAGCGATGCCAGAAAAATTATTCCCGAAAGTATCCCAAGCACAGCTCCGGAGATCAATACCAGAAACTTACACACCAGATATAAAAGCCCCGTAACCATTACAAACGGAAGTGCCAAAATCTTAAATAACAGCCGCATAGCCGAACCTCCTCCCAAAACTTTTTCTTCTATAAAAATTTTACCGTGGTATTCTTCTAAAAGCAACGGGGCGTCATCCAGTTTATGAAATGTTTGCAAATCCCCGGAGCAGCCGATCCATCTGATCCCACAGACCATCCAGCCGCTCCCTCAGATCTTCCACATCTTCCGCATAGATACTCCCGGTCTCATTGGCACGGCGCGCATATTGGTTCAGATTATTAGAACAGATCCGCAGAAGCCGCACCATTTCCTGAATATTCCCTGTATCCAGATGGATAATATAACCATCCACTGCCATCTTGCGAAGATACGCGGAAAGGTTCGTAATCCCCAGCTCTGCCATGCGCTCTTTTATCAGATCTGCCTCTTTCTGCGAGATCACAAGCTGCATCCGGACTGTCTTTTTCTCTCCGCTCTTCTTCATCGTTCCGGTACACTCCTGCTGCCTGCCCTGCCTTTCGGTGCTGCAGCTCTTTTCCTCGCCTCATCCATTCTCCCTCGGAGTGTCTCCTGTTTCAGGCTGTCCAGATACTCCCCGATATCTCCCGGCTCTGCATGATAATCATGTTTCATCCGCTCCCGTCTTAAGATCACAGCCAGCTCCCGTTCACTCTCCGGCAGGAACCGGATTGCTTCAGGAAATCCATGCGACTGTTTCAGCGCAGACATCTGACGGTTATACAACTGATACGGTATGATCGTCTCCGTTCCATCCTGAAACCTCACTGCGACCCGCGCAATCGGACAGGTCAGGCCTTTCAGACGTTCCACATGTTCGTGATAGTCCAGGGTATAAATACTCCCGGTCACTTTCCCTTCCTGTATGCCTTTCAGCTGTAGTGCATATGCCAGGATCGTATCATTTGTCTGCTCATGGTAATAATTCCATATCCTGTTAGAACTGCTCCCCTGTAAATAAACTTCTCTCTCACTAAGGCAGTATGTACCGCATGTCCTTGACATCCACAGCAGATTTCTGTCTTCGCTTTCCGGGCTTTCTGCCATATGACGGATCAGTTCCTTATCCTGGTCAAAATCTTCCCGATAATGCTTTGTATGAATTTCCACGATCTGCGCCAGGGTATGCAGTACATCGACATCTTCAAATTTCAGTCCATTCATAATCTTTCCCTTTCCGGCAGGGTTGGAATGATTTCCTCTTTTCTCTGTGCAATGCGCTCTGTCTTCAGCTGTGCCAGCAAAGACGTTTTTTCCTTTCTTTTCTCCTGCTCAGCCGGAATATTATTGATCCGTCCATCAATCATATTGTAGTTTCCTATCTGCCCTTCCACATAAAGCTCTGCATTTCTCAGATAGTTTTCCGGCTCCCGGAAGGGTTCCCCTGCAAAAAGGATCTCACGGCGGGGTGTAAACTGCGACAGCACTCCTTCCCGTATCCGTGCGAATTCTTCATACTGTTTCATGGTAAGCCCCCGCTCCAGCATCTCTTCCTGGGTATGCGTCCATCCTTCCCCATAAAGAAAATAATACATATCCGGCTGATCACTGACAAAACACAGGGAGCCATCCCGGTTATCATAATATGCCGGCTGATCTTCCTGATGACAATATCTCTCTTCCCTGCCAAGATACACCCTGTTATCCGCTCCCAGCATAGCAACCATTCCCACATAATTGCTGTGTACAGCAGATTGGATCTCCACCGTAGGATTTCTTTCTTCCCTCTCTTCATCAGAGCCAGTAATATTTACATACTCCCCGATTTTCCCTTCGTGTACTTTCTCCAGTGGACCGCCAAGATAATTGTCCACAAAGTCCGAAAGCCACATACTTCCAAAAGTCTCTCTTGTCTGCAATCTCCAGATTGCAAGCCTTCCCATATCCAGATCTACATCTCTAAAAGGAAAGAGCAGACAGACCAGCCCGTCATGTTCAAATTTATAGACATTTTCAAATCGCATATCATTTTTCAAAATTCCGCTCTCTGCCAACATTTCGTTGATCCCGTCTACCCATTCCTGTAAGTCTCCGCCGCATCCCTGCAGGATCAGCCCCTCTCCCGCATCATTCCTGTGGTGCTAGAATATAAATAGTGCAAGTCAAAATGAGAAAATTCCAAATAGACA
>ERZ1643250.1416-NODE-1416-length-20521-cov-5.455731_pt1 | contig 20521 bp, 25 predicted proteins | sample MGYA00579262_ERZ1643250 | MGnify/ENA primary metagenome ERZ1643250 (study PRJEB29033, sample SAMEA4952265) | chicken gut metagenome | biome: Broiler Chicken; feature: Gastrointestinal Tract; material: Caecum | place: Ireland | collected 2018 | study: Broiler... | reverse complement strand
GAGGCCCCGACCGGGGCGCACGATATGTACAAGGCAGGAGAGTACATGATCTGGACAGACGGACAGGTATACAAATGCACGCAGGACACCAATTTTAGCCCAACAGAATATGCACAGGCATGGGAGGTTGCATAATGCGGAGTCCAGTAAGAGACAGGCAGAAGATATATCTGAAAGAACTTATGACATTGTAGGCAATGAAGCAATATGGTTTGTTCCGTACATGCTAGAACAATTTGTTGCACATCAAATATCATTTGTTATTTTTTTGATATATATTCCATGATTGCAGAGTCCAATATCTTGCTAATGGGTATCATTGTCTTTTGAGAATACTCTTTTAATGCTTTATCAACTTCTGGAGAAAGTGTTGAAGAAAAACGCACACGATTTTTTAAACTATCTTTTACCATTGGAACGTCTCCTTTTAATAATGTTAATTAAGTTTATTACATTTTTGGCTTGAAGTCAAGTGCGGAAAATGGTATAATTAAATAAAGTTAAATAATATTATTTAAAAATGGGGTAAAAAAGAATGGGAAATTTTATTGATTTGACTGGAAAGAGATTTGGCAGATTAACCGTTATCGAAAGAGCGGATAATTCTGACAAGGGAAGAGTAAGATGGAAATGCAGATGCGATTGTGGGAACAATTCAGTTGTCAGGTCAAGTGATTTGCTATCTGGAGCCACAAAAAGCTGCGGGTGCTTAACAAAAGAGAGAATAATAGAAGCAAATAATAGAAAAGTAGTAGATTTAACAGGCAAAAAATTTAACATGTTGACTGCGATAAAAATCACAAGAATTGAAAAAAACTCAAAAGGAAGAAATGTGAGGTATTGGCTGTGCAAGTGCGATTGCGGAGGTTTTAAAGAGGTAGATGGATTTTCTTTAACAAGAGGGCATGTCAAATCTTGTGGATGCGACAGGAAAAAATATGGTACTTTGGTAAAAGACATGAAATTATATGGAATTTACCAATGTATGAAGCAAAGATGTTTTAACAAAAATGATATAAATTATAAAAATTACGGAGGAAGAGGAATTTCTGTTTGTGATGAATGGGTGGGAAAGAACGGCTTCGATAATTTTTATAAATGGGCTATAAGCGCAGGGTATGATGATAGCAAGGGTAGGTTTGAGCAAAGTATAGATAGAATAGATGTCAATAAGGATTATTCTCCCGATAATTGCAAATTTTCTACTATGGAAGAACAGTGTTACAACAAAAGAAATACAGTAAAATTGGAATATAATGGGGGAATTTATAATTTGAAAGAATTAAGCGAATTGTGCCAAATCAGCGCCGATACATTATATCAGAGAATAATTAGATATAATTGGAGCGTAGATAGAGCCATCAACACTCCGGTAATGAAAAGGAGAACAAAATGAGAAGCATGTTAAGAGATAGACAGGCTATTTATTTTTCTATCGTAACCGAGAAGAAAGGCGGGATTGATACGGTGCAGGAATACGGGAAACCGATTATGAAGAAAATGGCGGTGTCCTCTGGAACTGGACAACCCGGACAGGTATCAGCAGGTTTGGTGGTCGATTACGACAGAGAAATCACATCATACGATAAAAGTTTGAGAGGCGTTATCCAAGAGGGTGACGCTGTTTTTGTTGATGTAGAACCGAAACTGAACGAGGACGGAACATTAACAATGGATGAAGATGGATATACGCCAGTTACACCGCCGGATTACCGCATATCTGCGATTTTCTCCACTCAAAAAGGCGATGTGGACGTTTTTGGGATTAAAAAGGTCGGGGCGGTGCAGTAATGGCAAGAAAAACCATAAAGATTGACTTGTTCGATGGGAAATCATTACAGCAGGCGATAAAGCAGATAGAGCGGTACAGAGACGACTTGCCACGGAAATGTCAGGAGATATGCCGGAGACTTTCGGAAGAAGGCGTGAGAGTGGCTGACGCAGCTATCAATTCTGTTTCGATTGGAAAAACCATTACTCTTACCACAGATATCAACCCGTCAAGAATGGGTTGCAAGGCGATTATGAAAATGACTGGGCGTGAGACACGGACGGAAGATGGGAGGATTTTTTACACTGCCCTCGGAATAGAATTCGGCAGTGGAATTTACTACAACAAAACGGCAAATCCGAAATCTTCTGAATTTAACATGGGTGTTGGCACATTTCCCGGACAAACGCACGCATTTCAGGATAAATGGTACTATCTGGGTGATGATGGCGAATGGCACGCTTCTCATGGTGTACAAGCCAGCATGCCAATGTATAAGGCAAGTGTGGAAATGCGGAAGAAGATTGACTCGATTGTAAAGGAAGTGTTTAGATGACAGTGCTGGAATTGATTAACAACATTTTTGCAAAGTGGGGAGAAGCAATAAGCCAAACCGCTGTTAAAAACAATTATTCTATGGAAAATAGCACAGTGGTAGCGGAGCTTCCGGCGGCAACACTTTACTTTCAAGGGCTACCGACAACAGATTCAGACCTTATGGGTACGGAAGCGTCTATCACTCCTACAATACAGGTTGATATTTACACAAAGGGCCAGAGGGCATTAACACAAGCATATCAGATTGACGAGGTAAGCCATAGTGTTTTAAACGGCGTATATGGCTTTAGACGGTCTTATGGGCCTGAGTTGATACAATCCACAGACCCGTCAATAAAACGCCTTACGAGCCGCTACACACGCCTATTTGGACTAGGGGATAAATTACCTGAATAAGAAAACATCGGGGAAACCCGTTGTTATATAGGACCTGTTGTTTAGAGCGGAATACGCTCTATTTTTTATGCGGAAAGGAGATTGAGTTATGGATTTTGCAGGCGTAGCAAGCGTAATTGGAATCACAGTGATCTGCTACTTGGTAGGAATGATCGCCAAGGCTTCGGCAGTAGATAACAAGTGGATTCCAGTTATCGTTGGTGTATGCGGTGCGATTCTAGGCGTGGCTGGAATGTATGTCATCGCTGATTTTCCTGCGGCAGATGTTATCAATGCGTTAGCCGTTGGAATTGTATCCGGTCTTGCGGCTACAGGAGTGAATCAGGTCACTAAAATTTCTAACAAGTAGAGAGGAGGTGGCCCAATTTGTATCTCCTGGACGCAAGGTTAGAGCGTCAAAAAAACCGTATGCAATTCCATACGGTTAAATTAAATTTACCGGCCACCAGAGTGGTAGTCATTGACCTCAAAAAGCTAGAGGTAGAAAGGAGTTATTATGGCAGTAACCATTCCCGGCTTATCTACTCTTGGAATCGTTTTTTCGTATGGAGTAGAGACAACAGCCGGAACTAAACCGACAACGTTTAAGCAATTGGAAAGGTGTTCTGAAATCGCAGGCATCCCGCTTGAAACGGAGCAGATTGACGTGTCTACTCTGGAAGATTTTATTTCCAGATACGTCGCGGGCCGTCAGGACACAGGCGGTACATGGGAAGTAACTTTCAATATTACTGATGAGACCATTGAACAGTTGGAATCTATGATGGAAGCATCTGCGACCGCGCAGGAATCCGGAAAACAGACGTGGTTCCAGGTATCTCATCCGAGCATGCAGAAAGCATTTTTTGTAATTGCGCAGCCCGGCACACAGATTCCTCTGCCCGATATGGCGCAGAATGAAGCGATGACCGGCGCGATCAGCCTTGTAATATCCGAGTATAAAGGAATGGATACAAAGGTTGCGCCTACATCTGGAGACTAAAACGCTTGGTTGAGATGGCGGGAGGCGTCTTAACCTATTAACCAACAATGGGAGGATTGTAAATGTACAGAGTATTGGAAGTAAGTGGAGTGCCCTATAGGATTGAATACACAATCGAGGCAGCTCTTTATGAGGAATGCATTGAGACAGTCACAAATTTTATGATCGGAATGGGAGAAGCGTCTGGCGAAAAGGATATAAAAATGCTGATTAAAAACATGGCGAACGTTCCGAGCCTTACAATTACGTTACTGTATGCCGGACTGCTTGAGCATCACGGCACGCATAAGGGTGCGGATGGCACAGTGACATGCCTTGAGGATGCAAAGCAGATAGCCGCACAGTATATCAGAGAAAACAAGGATTCTGAATCTGGAAACTTCTACGGACTGATGGAAATCCTGCTGAAGCAGATGGGAGACGACGGTTTTTTCAAACAGATCGGTCTGGAGCAGATGATGCAGGCGTCAAACGAGCAGGCCGAACCCAAAAAGCCGCAGGATCACAAGAAAAAGGCTTCTCAGATTTCCGCAGTGAAATAAACGAGAAGATTCTGCCAGAGGCGTTGAAATGCGGCATTCCATACAGGGAATTTTGGCATTTAACGCCTGTGGCAATCTATCAGATTCAGAAGGCTTATATAGATGAGAAAAAGAGGGAGATGGATTTAATAGAACAGCATGCGTGGCTGACCGGGCAGTACGTCCTTGCCGCCATAGGCGTGTCGTTCTCAAAGAAGAAAATTAAATACCCCGAGAATCCGGCTGTTATCCGGGAAAAGAACCGCACTGACTTCACAGAGGAAGAGAAGAAAAAATACGTTGAACTGCTTTTTGGACAGCTTGGCACCATGAAGGATAACTTTGAACGGAACCATAAAAAGTAGCGCGCCTCTATTGAATGTTTGATAAAATGTGTTACAATAATACAAAAACATACAAAGGAGGAAGTGCTTATGGCAAACCGCAGAAAACGCATGACTATTTCCGAACAGATTGAGGCAATTAATGAGGAAATCAATGCGAAAGAGTTAGAACTGAATCCGAAGATGACGGACGAGTGAACGTCGGAGAAACTATAGATGTTGATGGACTGTTGATAACATTTATATCAGCAGAGCCGTACGAATCGGGCAATCAATTCATTACTCCGAATGAAGGTTATGAATTTTGGAAACTTGATTTTTCATTTGAAAACACATCGGATTCAGACCAAACCATTTCTTCTATGATGGACTGGGAAGGATATGCAGACAACACCAAGATAGACCAGACATGGATAGGGGACGAAAGTGGGCTTGATGCTACGTTGTCTCCCGGAAGAAATACGCAAGGTTCCATATACTTTGAGGTTCCAGTAGATGCAGAAAGTATTGAAATCGAATACGAAACGAATCTATGGAGCGGAGAAAGGATTGTATTTGTTGCCAAGTAAACCCATAATATGTCGAGTAAAAGCGGAGACCAACCCTCTCCGCTTTTACATAATACGAGAGAGGAAAAGCTATGGCTTTAATAAAATGCCCCGAATGCGGGAAAGAGATTAGCGATAAAGCATCAGCGTGCCCGAACTGCGGGTGTCCGTCTTCTGAATTTAAAGAAAAAGAAGCCAATGCGGCAGAAGGTTTACAACAACCTGTATGGTCACTTGAAATACCAATTCGGAATTAAGAGCTACAAGGCGATCAAGCGGAGCCAGTGCGACAGGGCGGTGGAAATCATCGAGAAATGGGAACCGCCGGCATTTCTGGCAGACCAGATCGAGCAGGTGAACGCACAACTGAATATGTTTTGATTATGCGAAAGGGGATTGCAAATACGCAGTCCCCTTTCTTATGGTTAAAAATACTGTGTTATAGACGTCATCATTATTGACGATGTTCAGGTTAAAATAAAAATGTGGCAGGCATTAATCCTCTTTCGCCAGTGGTGGAACTGGCTACGATTGAACGGAAACACGCACATGTGATGGCGCATGTTACAAACGAACGGACAGACTGGCCTCGGAGTGTATTGCTCCGGGGCTAAAAACATATCAATCGGGAGGTAAAGCACATGATTTACGCAGAAAACCTTACGAAAGATGAAGCCCTGATTAGGGAAAATGAAATAATGACAATTGAAGGAGTAGATTGTTATGAGAAAAATGGAATAGCTTATCTAAAGCTAGAGACTGTAGCGAGAGGGTTGGGATTTACCCAAGAAAAGAACGGCGTTGAATATGTCAGATGGGAAACCGTATTGAAATATATTGAAGAAATCGGTTTTCCCAACAAGTTGGGAAAGGATGATTTTATTCCCGAGAACATTTTCTATCGTCTCGCCATGAAAGCAAAGAATGAGGTGGCCGAAAAGTTTCAGGCAAAGGTTGCGGATGAGATTATTCCGTCAATAAGAAGAACAGGATCGTATTCATCCGGGAAGAGCAAAATAGAGCAATCGGCCTTTATGGTCAAGTTTGTCGCTGATGACCTTCGGGTAAACGATGCGAGCCGTATTCTTATGTATGAGAATATGTGCAAAGATTTCAATATTCCAACTGGATTCCTTCCAAAATACGAGCATAACGGAAACCATCAGATGAAAGCCTTAACTACGTTGCTTAATGAAAATAACTGCGGTGTATCTGCCGTAAAGTTTAATGCACTTCTAGTAAAGAATGGATACCTGGAAGAAAGAGAACGTCCATCTTCAAATGGAGGCAGAGTAAAGAAATTCAAAGCTTTGACCGAAAAGGGCCTGAAATATGGAGAAAATGCCGTTTCTCCTCATAACCAGAAAGAAGTGCAACCGTTATACTACGCCGATTCATTTATGGAACTGTTCGGCAAAGTAAATAAATAAGTTTGATTAAAATGCATCAGTCTTTTGACTGGTGCTTTTTATATACCCAAAATTCCGCCATGTAAGTGACTCATGGCGCTGACCTCAAAAAGTTAGGAGGTAGATTTTATGCCGGACAATATTGATTCGTTGCAGATAGAGATATCTGCAAACGCACAGAAAGCCGACAAAGCACTGGATAATCTGGCAAAATCCTTATCCAAATTATCCTCTACCCTTGGTGGCCTGCAAACGTCAAAATTTTATCAGCTTGCAGATGGAATGCAGAAATTCACATCTGCTATGACTGGATTGAACGGTGCTGTAAAAGCGCAGGATTTCACCAGAATTGCTACCGGACTGAATAAAATTGCTGGAATTAATGCCTCTGGACTGCGGTCGGCGGCGGTTGCAATGCAAGGCTTATCCAAAAGTCTGAACAACATCTCGTTCATCAGTTTTGACTCGCATGGTATAGCAAATATGGCAAATGCCATATCTCTGCTTGGCAGAAAAACTATTACGCAAGCGGCGGCGAATATCCCGCAATTAACCACCGCACTGAGCGGTCTTGTAAATAGCATGAACCAGATCGGAACGGTTAGTTTTGATGTAACCGGGCTGTCAAATCTGACTTCCTCAATCACAAGGCTCGGCGGGAAAACCGCCACGAACGCTATCCCGAACATACAGAGCCTTGCCGTTGCGCTTAAAAATATGATGAAGGTTTTGTCTACCGCACCTACGGTGAGCTCAAACCTGATTCAAATGACGCAGGCATTAGCACAGCTTGCCGCAAGCGGAACAAGGGCCGGAACTGCGACGCGGAGCCTTGCCAGTTCGATGAATTTATTTTCTTCATCGGCTAAAACGGCGAGAAAACATACGTTTAGCCTTGCGTCCGCATTCGGTAAATTTTATGCGTCATGGTTTCTGCTGATTCGCGGAATTGGCCTATTTAAAGATGCAATAGATATTTCGTCTGATTTGCAGGAAGTCCAGAACGTGGTGGATGTAACATTCGGCGATATGGCTTATAAAGTCGAAGAGCTTGCATCCCATTCCATTGAAGATTTTGGCATGTCTGAACTGACTGCGAAGAAAATCGCAAGCCGTTTTCAGGCAATGGGAACGGCAATGGGATTTACACAGGAAAGAATGTCTGATATGTCTGTAACGCTTACTGAATTAGCGGCAGACATGGCATCTTTTTACAACGTGAGTCAGGAGGAAGTTGCAAAAAGCTTACAGTCTATCTTTACCGGAGAGACTGAACCGTTAATGTTAGCGGCCTAACACAGTAATGTGTTTTGAACAAGCTGAAGAACGCATGCAAAAGCGGTGTGGGAATGAAAATTCCTGCTAACGGTAAAACCCTAAGTTTGTATTTCTGTATATAGGTTAAGCACAAGAAAGGATGAATATAAATGCTTGACCCTCAAAATAGATATTATGTTTATGCATGGTACACGAAAGACACAAATGAAATATTTTACATTGGCAAAGGCAGTGGAAATAGATGCTTTACAAGAAAACGAGAAAATAAATTTTTCATGAATGTGCTTAATGCGCATGATTGCGATTCAATTATTCTAAAAAACGGTTTGAATGAAAAGGATGCATTTGAACTTGAGATTGTGCTTATCGCTTATTATAGGGAGAAATCAAGAATTTTAACAAATATTTGCGATGGTGGTGAAAATCCTCCAAGGCTTTGCGGAAAGAGGCCAGAGGAGTGGTCAAATAAAATCAGAGATGGATTGATAAATGCTTATAAAAATAACCCTGAATTAAAAACAAAATCTTCAGAACGCATGAAAGCATATCTGAGGACTAAAGAGGGAAAAGAATTCGCACAGAAGTCAATCGAAAGCCGAAAAAAAGATGAATTCAGAAAATCGCAATCCGTGAAATGTAAAGCCGCAAACAACACTCCAGAATATAAAGAACGCCATTCAAAATTGATGAAAGAGATATATAGTTCTAAAGAACTGCGAGAAAAAGAACGTGGAAAAAACAATCCTAGGGCGCAATCAGTTAAGCAGTTTGATTTAGACGGTAATTTTATTAAAGAGTTTGATACTATAACTCAAGCATCAAAAGAAACTGGCGTTGGATTAGCAAGAATATCTGACGTTGCCAGAGGTAACAGAAAGACCGCCGGAGGATTTGTTTGGGTATTTTCTAATGACAAGAAAATTAGCCACAAAAAGAAGCCGATATATCATGCAGAAAATGATAAAAATTTAAAACCTATACTCCAATACGATTTAAACGGAAATTTTATAGCAGAGTATAGAGGAATAGCGGAAGCCACAAGAGCAAACGGTTTTAATCATCGAACTAACATAATATCTAATTTAAAAGGCAGAACAAAATCTGCTTACGGTTTTATATGGAAATACAAATAAGGCAATACCGTGCCGAGCCACAGGGCAGTTACTATTAGAGTTGCTTACCTGCCGGAAGGTGTAACGACTAGGTGAAAGCCGTAGGCCAGAGATTAGCGCTGGTCGAAGTATCAGCCGCCCCATAGTGGGTGATGAGATAGTCTAATCCGTGTCCACATAGGGCAGTTAAAGTATCTGGAAACAGACGGTATAAATGTAAGACGTTATGGAATTGACCTGACAAATGCGACCGTACAGCAGTGGGCATTGAATAATGGCATAAAAGCCAGCATGTCCACCATGACAAATGCCGAAAAGACGCTTCTGAGGTATCAATACACTTTGGAAGCGTCGAGCGCGGCGGCCGGAGATTTCGCCAGAACAAGCGGGTCCTGGGCTAATCAGCTTAGAATTTTAACTCAATCCTTCCAAGCCCTCGGCGCAATCGTAGGCGAAGTGCTGATAAACGCATTCAAGCCGTTTATACGCGCTCTGAACAGCGTAATGCAGTCGGTCATTAACTTTGCCCGCACAATAGCAAATGCCCTTGGCAATATTTTTGGATGGACTTATGAAGTAAGTGGAGGCGGTTTAACAGACGATTTTGAAGGGGCTGCATCAGGGGCGGGAGACATTGAAGATAATCTGGGCGGCGCGGCAGATAAAGCTAAAAAGCTGAAGGATTACATGCTCGGTATTGATGAGCTGAATGTTATTTCCCCGGAGGAACCTGACTCTGGTTCTGGCAGCGGGGCAGGTGGAGCAGGAGGAGGCAGTGCAGGAGACGCCGGAAAAGGTGAGTGGATAAAGGGAGAAGGGCTTCTTGAAAAGTATAAGTCTGAGATAGACTCTCTTTATGAACTTGGACAATATATAAGAGATACAATTGTAAATACTCTTAATAGCATAGATTGGAAATCGGTATATGCAAAAGCTGAAGCTGCTGGACGTGGGTTTGCTGAATTCCTTAATGGATTATTTTCTCCTGATGAAAATGATGTATATATTTTGGGAGATGCTATAGGTAAATTTCTTGCAGGTTCTTTGAATACTGCTATACATTTTCTTTATGGATTTGCTGACGAATTCAATTGGCGTGATTTCGGAATGACAATAGCTGCCGGACTCAACGCTTTTTTTAGTACATTTGATTTTGCATTATTGGCAAATACGATAAATTTGTGGGCAAAAGGTATTCTTGAGACAATCTTGACAATAATAGACAACACCGATTGGGAAATGATAGGAAGTCAAATAGGAACCTTTCTGGCAGAACTTGATTTTTTAGAAATTGGTTCAGATGTTGGAGAAGCGATATGGGGAGCTATCGATGCAGGAATAACGGTATGGGGCGAAATGTTTAATGCAGCCCCTATAGAAACATCAATATTAACGGCAGTTGCAGCTCTTAAGTTTACTAAACTAGGAAATATTCTTGCCACAAAACTTTATGATGCAATTATCATAGCAATAAAAACGTTTTTTACAGTAACCCTTCCTGCAAAAATTGTATCAATAATACCTGCAATAAATTCTGCAATAGGATCAATTCTTCCGGCAGTGAGTACAGCATTATCATATTTAAGTCCAGGAATGATTGGAGAGCTTGGAATTAAACTTGAAACGCTTTTTGAAGGAAGTATTTTTGACCCAAATACATGGGACGGCTTGCCTGGCGAAATATGGCGCACTGTAGATAATGCAGTAAGAACCGCACTCGAATTTATTTTTGATATAATAGAAGGCGCGGCGGCCGAAATTGGAAGATTGCTTTCTGAAACATTTGATTGGGATAAAACTCTTGCGATTTTCGGAGAGGCTGGCGCACATTTTTCCGAAGCGTTTGATGGCAACGAAATAGGGAAAAACATAGTCCTTGGAATCGGAAAAGGAATTGTAGGAGCACTCGGATTTATTGTTGAACCAATCGGGGATTTGTTTGTGGCAATTTGGGATGGCATTTGCAGTTTGTTTGGTATACACAGTCCCGCCACCGCAATGGAGCCGATTGGAGAAAATATAATTCTTGGAATTGGAGAAGGTTTCAGAAATGCCTTTTCTTCATTTCTGGCAATCCTTGAAGAATGGTGGACAACGTCAATTACACCATGGTTTACGGCAGAGCGCTGGATGGAATTATTCAACAACATCCTTCTCGGCTTCCAAAATATTTGGACAACCATTGTCGAATGGTGGAACGGTACAGCCATAGTAACGTGGTGGAATGAGAACGTAATGCCGTGGTTCACTTTGGAACGCTGGATAGCGCTTTTGCAACCTGTTTTAATTGGATTCCAGACGAAGTTTCAGGAGATATTTAATTTTGTCAGCAATATCTGGAACAGGCTAAATACGTTCACGAACAGCATATGGACAACGATTAAAAATTTCCTGTTCAATACATTCGCAAATGTAAAGGCAAAAGTCGTTGAAATCTGGACTTATTTCTGGGATTTCATCAGCACGAAATGGACTCAAATCTCCGAAAATACATCGGAACTTTGGAGCAAAATCAAAGAATTCCTTCTGGAAAGTTTTGAAAATATCAAAGAAAATATTTCAGAAAAATGGAATTATTTCCTTGATTTTATTTCGGGAAAATGGGATTCCATAAAAGAAAAAACGGACAAAATCTGGGGAAATATTAAAGACTTTTTGTTTGAAACCATTGGAAATATCAAGTCTGAAATCGACGAAAAAATCGAATCAATAAGAACATTCTGGGATGAAACATTCGGAAAGATGTGGGACAAAATCAGGACTGTATTCGACGATATAAAAGAAAAAATTCAGAACGTCATTGATTGGGCGCTTGAGAAAATTCAGTCACTGAAAGATGCAATCAGCAACCTTATAGACAACCTAAATCCGTTTAACGGCGGAGGCGGCGTAGGAATAAGCTTTTCGATTCCAGGTTTCGCATCTGGCGGATTCCCGGAGCGTGGCGAGTTGTTTATGGCAAGAGAAAGCGGAACGACTGAAATGGTTGGTTCGTTTGGCTCCAGAACCGCTGTGGCAAATAATGATCAGATTGTGGCCGGAATTGCAACGGGTGTACGTGCGGCCGTGGCAGAAGTCGTCATCCCTTATCTTGATGATCTGGTAACAAGTAACCGAGAAATTGCCGCAAAAGATGTATCTGTTAATATCGGAGACAGGGCAATCGCGCAAGCTAACGTGCGCGGGCAGAAATCTCTTGGCGCACAGCTTAGAACTGTTTAAAGGAGGAACATATGGCGGGAATTACACATACTTCAGATTTTTTAATTGTGAATGGGATGCAATTTCCGCCCCCGGCTCCGGGGATGGAGATTGTAAGTTCGCAAACCGTAAGCTCTGGAAGAAACGCAAACAATGCTGTTATAGGGCAGTTGGTAGGAAGGCGACTGTGGAAAATAAATAACCTGCAATGGAATGGACTCGACCCTACCCTGTGGGCACAAATGAGGGCGGCTATAGAGCCGTTTTTTGTGCCAGTCACATTTACAGGTGATGATAACCAGCGACATACAATTTATATGTATCCCGGAGATTCTACGGCAAGGCCGCTTTTTCTTTCAAATATATTTTACAAACAGCATGAAACATGCAAATTTAATTTGATAGATTGTGGGTGGGATTGACATGCAACCAGCGTCAAATCTATATAAAAGCGTAATGAACAGGATGAAAAGGCCGCGCGGATATATGTCTGTTTCGGTTGGCGTAGTTAACAACGAAGCCCAGTCATCCGCAGTCTTTTCCAATAACTATGAATATGCGTATTGGAGCGATTTAAGGGTGCCGTTCACCAATAAAAGCCCCACATATAAGTATGCAACATTTGAGCAAAATTATTATAAGGCAGACGGAACATTTTTCATTCTTCCAGAAGAAACAGAACCCGTAGCGTATTCATATACTGCGGCAACGTCCAAGAACATTCTTGGTACTATAGGAATCACACTTCAGAAAAACTATAGCATACGAGGATTGACTATTGATTTTGGAGATGCATATCCCTCGAAATTTAAGATTACTTCCGCTGAATATGAATATACATATGAGATAACGGATGGGCATTTTGAAACGACGGATATTATCGGAGAAACAAATTATATTATCATAACTCCGTTAGAGATGAGTGGAGGAAGCCAAAGGCTCAGAATTAACAACATCCTTTTGGGCATAGGCCTGAATTACCTGAATGATGATATCGAATCGTGCAGTATAACAGAGGATGTGTCTGGTATTGCGGAAAGCATACCAAGCTACACACTTAACCTTACGATTTTGGATAAGGATAAAAAGTATAATGTTGATAACGATAGCAGTTTTATCAATTTCCTGCATACCGGGCAAGATGTTATAGCGTCTGCGGCCATTGAATTTGATGACGGCTCCCAAGAATGGATACAGATGGAACACCTGTATCTTTCGGATTGGAGGTCGCAGTCTGGCAAAATGAGTCTTACTGCAAAAGACAGGTTTTCTTTTTTGGAAGGAAGTTATATAAACGCTAATTACATCGGCGCAAAAAACATGTACGATCTGGCGGAAGATATATTGCAGGATGCAGGGCTTGAATATGATGAATATGTTCTTGATGAATATTTGAAAGATTTATCAATTACAGCGCCAATTCAGAATTTAAAACACAAAGAATGCCTCCAGCTGATTGCAAATGCCTCAAGATGCAAATTATATCAGGACAATTATGGCAGAATATGCATTAGGGCAAATTTTGCTAATGTATTAGAGCCGGATGACGCGGCGGTAGAGTCTGATGATGAAGCGGTGTTTTCTAAGCCTGAAAATGTTGTTTATGGAGCAGAAGTTGTGTATGCAACCATGGAAAAAGACTTTTTTGCCGCTGATGGGCATCAATATATTTTGCCAGAAAGCGCTCCGTATTTGGCGACTTCATATGTCAGTGATGAGGTTTCGAATGAAAACGGAATGTTTTCTGAAAATCCTCAATTTTCAATTCTGCTTCCTGCGGCATATACGTACTATGGAGTTAATATTTCTTTCTTCGGAAACCCTCCTGCAGAGCTTAAAATATCGACTTATAATGGGACTGCAAAGGTATCCGAAAACACATTCTATGACCTTTTGGCGTCGAATTATCTGCAGGCAGAGTTTGGATATTTTGACAAAATGACGTTCGAATTCATACAGACATATCCGTATAACAGGATTTCTGTAAATTCAACATGGCTTGGAGATGTGTCTGACTATACGCTCACCAGAAACAATATGTGGGATAACCCTATCGGATATAGAGAAGAGACGATAAGAGATGTATATGTCAGGATATTCTCATATGAGAACAACGAACAGGGAGAACCACAACAGGTCAATGATGATGTCTGGTATTCCCAGGAAATTAACACAACCGGAAACCCTGCAAAATTTGAGAATCAACTCATAACAACGCAGGAACATGCGAAAGAAATTTGCGAATGGATTTCAGAAAGTATGCTGAATAATGTCACATACGATATTTCTTTTAGAGGAGAACCGAGACTAAGCGCATCCGATATCATATTTATGGAAGGAGAAAATGGAGAACGAATACAGTGTGAAATTGAAAGCCACAACTTTACATTTAATAAGGCTTTTGATGGCGATCTTGAATTAAGAAAAATGATTGTGAGGTGATAGGCATTGAAACGCATATATAAAGGGATATTGTATGATACAGATGCATCAGAACTGATACATTTTGATGCCGCCGCCAAAAGAAAGCTGTATAAAACTGAAAACGGAAACTTTTTTGTCTTATACAATAATTCCGAAATATATCCCAAAACGGAAGAATCTGCCAAAGAATATTTGGGAGAAAAAGATGTTGAAAAATACATCAAATTATGGGGGAATCCAGAGCCTCAAAGCGATTTTGACTTATTGCTTAATCAGACCATCGAAAGGCTGGAAGAGGATTGCAGAAATACCGTTTTTGCAGGAGTAGATGTGCAAATATCTACTGGAACTGAACATTTTAGCCTGAACTACGAAGATCAGATAAACCTCACAGCGCTGGCAAGTAAAATGACTCAAGCGACTTCTCAGATCGAATGGCATCCAGACGACCAAGATGTGCAGTGCAAATACTATTCCATCGAAGATATGACCAAAATCATAAATGCACTGATGAACCATAAAACATACCATATAACGTATTTAAGAGACCTAAGGATATATGTCAAAACATTCACAAAAGAATCAGATTTGAGAAATGCATACTATGGAATGGCTATACCGGAAGAATATAAGTCGGAGGTATTAAAAAACTATGAAAGCATTATGTAAGAACTTATTTCTGTTCATCACAGGAGGCATTTTATATTATTTGATAGAAATTATATGGAGAGGCCGCAGTCATTTTTCTATGTTTTTTGTTGGAGGGCTATGCTTTGTCTTAATTGGAAAAATCAATGAATATATTTCATGGGAAACCCCGGTATATATACAATCCATATTGGGTTCGATTATAATAACGACCATCGAGTTTATCTCTGGATGCATACTTAACATATGGCTTGGATTGGGAGTTTGGGACTACAGTAACATTCCGTTCAATCTGTTTGGGCAAATATGCCTTCCATTTAGCATACTGTGGATATTTGTTTCCTTTTTTGCGATATTTATCGACGACTATATCCGTTATCTTTTCTTTGGAGAAGAAAAACCCAGATACAAATGGAGGTGATTAAATGGCATGGCAGACTCCAAAAACAAATTGGCAGGCTACAGACTTTTTTAATATTGAGGACTGGAATCGAATTGTGGGAAATATAGAATATGTAAAAAGTCTTTGCCCGGAATTATATCCAGAATTTTCTATTGCAGACATGAATACAAAAACTTATTCGGACTACCTGTATGCAAGAGAAATAAATACGATTGAAAGCAACATATACAAGATAAATAGCTCGACTTTTCCAATAGGAGCCAGCGGTCAAAAAAATTGGGTTTCTAATGCGAACGCTCCATCATATGAAGATTTTAACAGATGGGAATCAATCATATTACGACTCAAGGAAAGTCTTGAAGGGCAGTTAGAATGCCTTCCGAGGCTTTCTTTTATTTTGGGAACAGGAGGGGATTTGCAGGTATGATTACGCTTAAAACAAATTACAAAGATGCCGTACTGAACGCAGAAGAGAATGCGCACCGTAAGTTTTCAAAAACAGATAATTCAGACGGTACAATATCACTAACAGATGTAAGCGAATATTCGCAGGAAGGAGACCCATGGGGTTCGATGGACGCGAATAATACAAATTCGGCAATTGTGGAATTAAGAGGGGTAAAAACTGCAACGATATCATCTACTGCATGGTCAAGTTCTGCACCATACACCCAAACGGTAAGCGTCAGCGGTATTACATCTTCAGACAGGCCGATCATTGCGCTGTATATAACCGGATCACCATCTGCGGCAAACGTCAAAAACATGGGAAAATCCTACGGTTATATAGATCGCGCTACTACTGGTAACGGTACGATAACCTTCTATTGTTATAACAAAAAGCCAACTGTAAATATTACAGTGTCTATAAAGGGGGTATAAAATTGGCAGAAGCATTATTAGTTAAATCTGGGGGTGGAACTGATTCCAGTGACCTTACAGCCACCTTATCTCAGGTATTGAGCGGTTATACCGCTATGACAAACGACAGCAACGATGACCCCGGAACAGGAACAATGCCAAACAGAGGGGCTGTAACCCAATCTCTAAATGCTGGAGGAAGCTATACTATTCCACAGGGATATCATAATGGAAACGGAAAAGTTACTGCAAATTCCCTTTCTTCACAGACAAGCGGAAATGCATCTTCGGTGCAGATTCTTACTGGATATAATGCATGGGTAAACGGAAGCAATGTGAATGGAGCTATGCCAAACAGAGGAAATCTTAATTTCAATCCATCTGGAAGCACAAGTCAGGCAGTTCCTTCTGGATATTATAGTGGAGGCACACTTAGTAGCGCAAATGCTTATAACGCCGGATACAGCGCTGGACGAGATAGCAGAAATCCTTATTTATTACAGTTTTGGTTATATGCTGAATCAGAAGCAACTTCTGCAACATATGTTGTACCCCACGGAACTAGCAGAATTTATATAAATTCTTTTACGGGAACAGATTCGAGGATTGTACATTGTACAATAGTCGATACTTCCAATGGCAATTCTGCAATATTAGACGAAACTGGTGCTATTTATAATAGAGATGTTTATTTGGATTCTACGCATGTATATACAATAAATATTCGATCTGGATATTATCAATATACCGCTACTTTTACAGCGCAAGGATATTTTGCTTAATTTATTCACTATTCATAAAAATAAATGCATACAAAATTGAAGCATAAAAATGAAAATTCAATAAGTAATTTTAAAAACACCAAAACATCAAGAAAGGGGGATTGGCATTCCTCTCATTAAAAATGACGAGTGTACTGCCTAAAACTTATGAAAATCGGAATTAACTGTGGACATACAATCAGCGGCCCCGGATTCGGGGCTGTTGGCATTATTGGAGAAAGCGAAAACACCCGCCTTGTCGGATATAACCTGATGGACAAGTTCGGCGCGGCAGGAGTCAGCGTCGTAGACTGCACCATTGACGAAGCGGAAAGCCAATCTGCTTATCTGGCAAAATCCGTTGAAATGGCAAACGCAGATAATCTTGATTGGTTTATATCGATTCACTTTAACGCATCAACCAATCATGAAGGCAATGGAGTAGAGGTATACACTTATGAGGGCAGGCAGTACGAGGATGCCTTGGCGGTATGCGAGAATATCGCGGCGCTCGGATTCAAAAACCGCGGTGTAAAAGCCGGAACCGGTCTGTATGTGATCCGGAAAACAAAAGCCAAGTCTATGCTCATCGAGGTATGCTTCTGCGACAATGAACATGACGTAAGCGTATATGGCGCAAATGGCCCCGAAAAAGTGGCTCAGGCTATATTTGATGGCTTGATTGGTTTTGCGGCCGATTTGGGGCAAAATACGAAGCCTGAGATGGGTCGTGAGCAGTTCGTGGAGTATGTCGGAGCCATAGCTCAAAAAGATTGGCAGGAGCGTCATATTATGCTTCCCTCTGTAGTGGTAGCGCAGGCCATGAAGGAATCTGCTTTTGGCACATCTGAACTGGCTCAGAATGCCAACGCGCTGTTCGGCATTAAGAAAAACGGCTGGACGGGCAAAACCTATGTCAAGCAGGCAATAGAGCAGAAACCGGACGGCAGTTACTATGTGGTTGACGATGCCGAGTGGAGGGCCTACGACAGCTGGGAGGAATCCATCATAGACCATAATGATTATATCGCTACCAGAAGCACGGATGGCGGAAAAACCCTGCGCTATGCGGACATTATCGGAAATGCGGACTGCGCGCAGGTATGCAAGGGCCTGCAGGAGGCTGGATACGCCACATCCCTTACATACAGCGAATCCCTTATCAACGACTATATTCTGCCTTACAACCTGATGCGCTTTGATGTAGAGGCGGCTCCTTCCGACGGCACAATCTGGGTATGCTCCATTGCAGATGTATCGACACAGGCCGAGGCGGAATCCTACGCTGAACAGTTCCGGCAGATGGGCATTAACGTCAATGTGCATCATGTTCAGCTTGTTGTTTAGTGCGGAATCGTAAATACTTTTTTCGCCAAGTTAACGCGTATCTCGTCGCTCATGAAATGGGACAGGGATAATTCCAGGTAAATCTCTGTCCCATATTTTTTCATATGGTGCCGTCCGTAGTCAGTCTTAAAGTATTTGTCTATCATGTCCTTATAATGCCCAAATCCATATATGTTGTTCGAATCCAATAATTCCGGCGGATAGAGATAGCGGATTACAACATTCTCAAATGCCCTGTCCGACAGGATAGGATGCTTCTCGCCCATTTCTTTTTCGTATTGTTCGTAGAAATACTCTATGATTTTTGCAAGCTCGTTTGCGGCTTCTTCATTCCCCTGATGCTTTTTACAGAATACCATTGACTTGGCAAGAATAAAGTCGTGGAATTCCTGCTGAGTACAGTTATCAGGGTTAATATATGGGATACGGCCCTCACTTCTTGTAACGTCACAAGAAGCATGGATAGATCTCCCTAATTCTTTTGAATTATGGGCATTGATATTGGTAGTCTCTGAATTGTTAATCTCTGTAGGATAGTCTATGTTGTTATTCTCTGGTAATGGCAAGTCCATTATGACCCCGTCGTCGGTGCATTTTGGCCCGGCGGTCTGGTCACTTTGACCCGACGTCTGGTCATTCTGCAAACTGTTTTGAGATTCGCTTCTATTTTTGGCGCATTCTGCGCGATATTCTTCAACAATGTTTATTATTTCCTGCAACCTTTCATAATTTATCCTATACCATTTTGTGTTGTCGATTTTAAGCCTATTGTTTTTGCATGAAACAATTATTCCGTCATTTTCAAGAGAATTAAAAATGCGCTTTACTGTGGTTGGAGACCAAAAGGGGAAATTTGTTTCTGACCAACCGGCATATGAGTTATAAGACCAATAATGCCCATCAAAAAAGTTTCTGCTTTTATTCTCATTTATATTGTTCCAGTAGTTTAGCTGATTTATAACGATCGCTTTGTTCAGCCCGCTTCTGTCAGCTTTTTTCTTTTTATCATTATCTGTTTGGTTATCAAACTTAATTTCATCATAAGTATTAAGCACAACCGCCAATTCCGGATATATAGACAATACGTTATCCTTGTTATATAGCAATTCCTTATAGTTCATAAATACCTCCACCGATTTCCGTATAAATCTTATTTTATAAATTCATCAATTTATTAAGCTGATGCTTCCAGTCCATAGGCCGCAATCCGTCTAATTTCACATTTATAAAATTTATAATTGATTGAAAGTCATTCTTGTTAATGTATGTAAAACCATTAAACTCGTATGGCTTAATTTTGAGCAATTTTATCAGTTTGCGTAAATGAATAATCGTAAAGTCATTTGTATCAAATTGTTCTCGTATTTTCAGTTTTGCAGAACTTATTCCAATGTCACAACTGCCTACTAATTTTTGGTTATATATAGGGGCATATTTTTTAATATAATATGATTCAAATTCATCCAATTTTTCTTTTGGAACACTCATAATTTCCACACGATCAAAATTTTTATCTCTATGCAAAAACGGCCTTGAAACTCCTATTTTTGATTGTCCAACATAGACGACTGTATTTTCCTTTAGCAAGAAATATACAATGGGAAAATCTATGTTGGGAATAGAAATTATGCTTTTTCTTCAAAATTCATATAGTTACTCCTTTCCAAATAAAAAACACGAAAAACAATGCCATCTTACGGCGGTTATCTTTTGTGCGTGATTATAAAATACAAAAAACGAACAAATGTTCTAATGGCTTATTGAATTTCAGCTTTTGTTATGCTATAATTCATGTATAAATCTTATATGGGGGATTTGAACATGAATCAGGACGATAAAAAATGTAATGTTGGTTTTCGAGAAGAGCTTGAAACTCAAATAAAAGAAATGCTTCAAACTCTCCCCGATGAAGAAATTCTGAGATTATACTCATACATAAAAGAACTTTACTTTTCCT
>ERZ1643250.1415-NODE-1415-length-20533-cov-5.072077_pt1 | contig 20533 bp, 18 predicted proteins | sample MGYA00579262_ERZ1643250 | MGnify/ENA primary metagenome ERZ1643250 (study PRJEB29033, sample SAMEA4952265) | chicken gut metagenome | biome: Broiler Chicken; feature: Gastrointestinal Tract; material: Caecum | place: Ireland | collected 2018 | study: Broiler... | reverse complement strand
CTTGCTCAGGAAACGGTCTTTGGCATCGATCTTCGTCAGGTTGATCTTCATGTTCTTGCCGAACATCTCAACGACGCTTTCCGCCTCGCCTTTACGCAGCAGGCCATGATCGATGAACATGCAGTACAGCTGCGGGCCGATGGCCTTATGCAGCAATGCCGCCACGACGCTGGAATCCACGCCGCAGGACAATGCCAGCAACACCTTGTCATCCTTCACCTGCGCGCGGATCTTCTCGACCTGCGTATCGATGAAATCATGCATGGACCAGTTGGCTTCAGCCTGACAGATCTCAAACACGAAGTTTTTCAGGATGTCATTGCCATATACGGAATGACGCACTTCCGGATGGAACTGCAGCGTATAGATCTTCTTTTCGTCATTGGCGCTGGCCGCAAACGCGCAAGTGTCGCTGCTGGCGACCGCGTGGAAACCTTCAGCCAGCTTCGATACCTGATCGCCGTGAGACATCCATACGATCTGCTCCTGCGGCAGGCCTTTGAACAGCGGGCAGTTCGTATCTGCCTTGATCTGCGTACGTCCGTATTCCTTGGACTCACAGCTCTTGACCGCGCCGCCGTTCATGAAATGCGTCATCTGCATGCCATAGCAGAGGCCCAGGATCGGGATGCCGGATGTAAAGATCGCCGGATCACACTTGAACGAATCCTCATCATAGACACTGTTCGGCCCTCCGCTGAAGATGATGCCCTTGACGTCGCCGAGCGCCTCGATTTCCTGCAGCGTCATCGTATGTGAATGAAGCTCGGAATAAACGTGAAATTCACGGATCCGGCGCGCGATCAGCTGGTTGTACTGACTGCCGAAATCCAGAACGATAATTTTATCTGCCATGTCAACACTCCTTTTTATATCCCCATTATCATAACATAAAACCATATTCCTGAAAATGATTACCACGCCTTTTGGCGAAGAAAAAGGCCCTTCCGCAGAAGAGCCTCCAACCTAGGCAAAGGTGACCCAGAAATAAATCAGGAAGATCACATCGAGCACCCAGACGGTCGGATGGATATCCTTGGTCTTGCCGGCGCCGATCATGCCGATCGTATAGACGATGAAGCCAAACGCGATACCATTGGAGATGGAATAGCCCAGCACCATGACGATGATGGTCACAAAGGCTGCGGCAGCGATCATCATATCTTCCCAGTCGATCGACTTCAGCTGCTGCGCCATCATGACGCCGACCACGACCAGTGCCGGTGCGGTGACCGCATTGGTGACCGCGCTCAGGATCAGCGGTGAGATCAGGATGGACAGCAGGAAGAGCACGCCGGTCGTCACAGCGGTCAGGCCCGTGCGTCCGCCAACCCCGACACCAGAGCTGGACTCGACGAAGGAAGTGACCGTAGAAGTACCGACAGCGGCGCCGAACACCGTGCCGATGGCGTCAGCCAGCAACGCGCGTTCCGCGTTCTTCAGCTCACCAGTCTGCGGATTGACCAGGCCGATCTTGCTGCCGATGGCCACCAGCGTACCAGCCGTATCAAAGAAATCGACGAATAAGAACGAGAAGATCATCACCAGGCTCTTGGCCGGATCCGCGAACAGCTCGCCGAATCCGTTCATGAATGCGCCTGCGCCCTCCATGTGGAAGTTCGTGGTGATGAATGAACCATCCGGCAGCGAAGGCATGCCCTCGATGTGGAACACAGTGCCGGCGACGATACCGATCAGCGCGGTGATGACCATGCCGACGAACACGGCAGCCGGCACCTTGCGGATGACCAGCAGCAGCGTGATCAGGATGCCGAACAGTGCCAGCAGCACCGTCGGATCTGAAAAATTACCGATGGCCACGAACGTGGATTCATTGGCCACGACGATGCCGGCGTTCTTCAGGCCGACAAACGCGATGAAGAAGCCGATGCCGGCGCCGATCGCAAGCTTCATCTGCACCGGAATGGCATTGATGATCATCTTACGCACCCCGGTCACGCTGATCAGGATGAAGATGACGCCGGAGATGAATACGCCGGCCAATGCAGCGGACCAGGAATAGCCCATCTGCCCGCACACCGTATACGCAAACAGCGCGTTGACGCCCATGCCGGCAGCCAATGCGACTGGATAGTTGGCGAGCAAGCCCATGATCACGCTGGCTACGGCCGCGGACAGTGCTGTCGCAAGGAATACGGAAGAGACATCCATTCCGGCATCGCCCAATACGCTCGGGTTGACACCCAGGATGTACGCCATCGCAAGGAAAGTCGTCAGACCGGCAATGAGCTCCGTCCTCACTGAGGTCTTGTTTTCCTTCAGGTGAAACAGTTTTTCCAACATAATCTTACCTCTTCTTTCTTCGCCCTTTCTTTCCATAAAAAAAGACTTTTCCATGATAACAAAAAAAGTCTTTTTTTACAAGCATTCAATATTTCAGATACCGTGTGATCAGGCACTGTGTGCGATCATCCGCATACCCTTCTTCTGCCAGCTGTTCAAAGTTGTCCAGCACGGTCTGCAGCACATTGAGCTGCAGGCCGTCTTCCTTTGCTTCCGCATCGGCCAGGCGCATGTCCTTGATGAAATGTTTGACGAAGAAGCCTGGAGCAAAGTCATGCCGCACCATCTTCGGGCCGAGCAGCTCAAGCTGCCTTGATCCGGCGGCGCCTGCCTTCAGGTCGTCGATCATCTCCTGCGGATCCATTCCCTGCTTCTGGATATAGGCTGCCGCCTCGCTGACCCCGCTGAGCGCGCCGGCGATCATGATCTGATTGGCGAGCTTCATGTGCTGGCCGCATCCGGCTTCTCCGCAATGATGGATGTGCCGGCCCATCGCTTCAAACAGCGGCCATGCGGCCTTTGCGTCTTCTTCCCTGCCGCCGATGAGGATGGTGAGCGTGCCCTCTCTGGCACCGGCATCACCGCCGGTCACCGGCGCATCGAGCACCCGCAGGTCCTTCTCCCTGCCTAGCTGTGTCAGCTCCTGCGCCAGCTTCGGCGAAGAGGTCGTCATATCGATGAGCAGCTGACCCTCACGCGCATGAGCGAAGATCCCGCCTTCGCCCATATACACTTCGCGCACATCATCGGGGAAGCCGACCATGGTGATCACCACATCGCAGGCGCGCACGCATGACGCGATGGAATCATGCAGGATCGCGCCTTCCGCCACGATATCCTGCACCTTCTGCGGATGTCTGGCATACAGGTGCAGTTCAAAGCCATGCTTCATCAGATTGCGGCCCATGGCCTTGCCCATGATGCCGGCGCCGATCCAGCCGACGCGCGTCACTCTTCTTCTCCTTCGCGCAGCGGTTTCAGGTACGCGCTGGCGCTGCGGTTCATTTCCCTGGAAAACTCACTTTCGTATTTCCGCTTCCAGAATGCCTTCACCTGTGCCTCAACATCATTGATCGGGGCACCGTTTCGCTGAGCGCGCTCCTCATAGAAGAAGCGATGCTCTTCCGGGCTCATCGTTTGATACGCGTTCTGGTGCACGATGTAGTCACGGTGGAAACGGGCCGGCTTGCGGCGTTCTCGCTGCTGCGCGGTCGGATAGCCGAAGACGAGCATGCATGCCGGCATCACTTCATCCGGCAGCTGAAGCAGCTGCTTGACCGTTTCGTGCTGCTCGATGATATCGCCGATATAGCAGCTGCCGATGCCGAATGACCAGGCGGCGCACACCATATTCTGCGCGGCGATGTTGGCATCGCTCAGCGCCAGCCACATGTCGCCGACGCCAGGACGGCGCGCCGCACAGCCGGCTGCCGCATACAGGTCGAGCCAGCGGCGGTGATCCGCCACGAAGACGACGGCCAGCTGCGCCTTCGTGATCCACTGCTGATGATCGCAGGTCTCTGCCAGCTGTGCCAGCAGCTGCGGATCCGTGATCTCGATGATGCTGTAAAGCATCTGATTGCCTGCGGTCGGCGCTTCGAATGCCGCCGTATACAGCTGCTCCTTGATCTCCTCGCTGATCGTTCGTTCTTCAAACACACGCACGCTCTTGCGTGCCTTCAATTCATCTATCGTGCTCATTTTTTCCGGCTCCTTTCTGTGTGATGACCGCTTCGATCTCCGCCTGCTTCAGCTGAGCAAACGGGATCAGTGGGGATGGGGATCCCGCATGATCGATGAGGGCCTTCTCCAGCCAGGCCACATCATGCCAGCATCCCAGCTTGAATCCGCATTTCTTCAGCACGCCTGCCGGCGTGAAGCCCAGCTTTTCATGAAAGCGCAAGCTTTTGCGGTTGTCCGCCGTGATCAAGGCATAGACCGTATGCACCTGCTGCCGCTTCAGCAGCACCATCAGCGTCTCATACAGCGGGCGCGCCATGCCATGGTGATCGTGATCCATCTTGAAGTAGATGGCCAGATCTGCGACCCAGTCATACGCTGCGCGCGCAAATGCCCGGGAAGCATAGGCGTAGCCGACGATCATCCCCTGATCATCCTCCGCCACGAGCCATGGATAAACGGCCGTGATCCCCAAGAACCTCTCCTGAAACGTCTGCACATCCGGCGCAGCGGTCTCAAACGTCACTGCGCTTTGCTCGACATACGGGCGGTAGATCGCCGCGATGGCCGGCACATCTTCCAGCCTGGCAATACGGATCTTCATGTTCTCCCCTCATTTCCTACGTGCAGATTATATCACAGACCATAGAAAAATGCCGGCTATTTTTCTGCCGGCATCGTTTGACGCATGATGACTTTCTTTGGCTTCACCTGCGGATTGCGGTCGAGATAACGGTTGACCAGATGCGCGATGATGCTCGCCAGGATGAAGCCGGCGATCACGATGATCACGATATACCCCGCCAGCGTCACGTTCATCTCAGCCAGCTGCAGCCAGTCATAGAACATCAGCGAAGCCAGGATGAAGCCGATGACATCGAGCACGAGCACGAGCGCGCGATACCAGTTCAGCGGGCTGTAGATACGGTAGATCATATGAATAGAGAGCAGTGACGTCGAGAAATATAAGATGGTGAAGACTTCGTGCTGATTCAGCCCTGCCTGTGTTCCGATCAGATGCACAGCGATGACGGCCATGACGATGGCCAGCGCGTTGGGCAGCGAATAGCGCAGGGCATGCCGCCCGATCGACTCCTTCTGCCGCTCGATGTTGCGCTCGAACAAGATCATGAACGAAGGGAATCCGGCCACGAAGTTATCCAGCAGCGTCATCTGAAAGGGGATGAACGGATAAGGGATATTGAGGACGAGGATGATCAGGGAGATCAAGATCGTATAGATGGTCTTCAGATAATACATGGAAGCAGACCGCGTCACATTGTTCGTATCCAGCCGGCCTTCCTTGACCACCTCTGCCAGCGTGCTGAGCTCGCCGTTGATGACGACGAACTGTGAGATCTGCTTGGCAGCGTCTGAGCCATTGCCCATGGCGATGGATACATCCGCATCCTTGAGCGCCAGCACATCGTTCACGCCGTCTCCGGTCATGGCCACTTTATGCCCGTGCTGCTGCAAGGTGAGGATCATCTTGTGCTTCTGCTGAGGGGAAGCGCGGCCGATCACCGAGTGATTCAGGATGGCTTCTTCGATCTCCTCATCGCTCTGCAGCAGCGAGGCATCTACGCAATGCTGCGCCCCGCGCACACCAGCCTGCCGGGCCAGCGCGCTGACCGTCTTAGGATTGTCGCCGGAGATGATCTTGATGTCCACCTCATTCTCCTGGAAGAACCGGATGCACTCAGCGGCGTCTTCCCGCAGCGGATCGCTGATGATGATCGCGGCGATCGGTTCTGCCTCGCTCAGCCTGTCCTGAAAGCCCGCAAACTCCCCGGCCAGCGCCGCCAGCAGCACCCTTGCGCCATCTGCCCGGGCAGACTCGATCTCTTCATCAAACACAAGATCCGGACGGATGAACTCCGGCGCGCCCAGCACCAGCGTGCCCAGCCCCTTCAGCTCAAGCGCGCTCCATTTGCGCGCCGAAGAAAAGGAGACCCGTTCGCCGCAGGCATAAACGGCATCCCCTTTAAAATGATCCGCCATCGTCAGGAAGGTGGCGTTGCTGTCTAAGCTGCCGCGGATGAAGGAGGTCATGATGTCCTGCACCTCCTGCTCGCTGTGCCCATTCAGCGGCTTGACCTTCTGCACCTCCATCTTGCCCTGCGTCAGCGTGCCGGTCTTGTCCAGACACAGCGTATCGGCCAGCGACAGCGTCTCGATGCTGAACATCTCCTGCACGACGACATTCTTATGGCCCAGGCGCACGACGCTGGCCATCATGGAGATGCTGGCTAACAGCACCAGCCCGACCGGCAGCATGCCCAACAGTGCCGTGGACGTGTTGACCACCGTCGTCTCGATGGGCTGCTCCCGCAGCACCAGCGCCTCAAACAGCATCAGCGCGCTCAGCGGCACGACCAGAAAGCTCGTCATCCTGGTCACCCGGCTGAACACCCGCACCATTTCAGAAGTGACCGGCTTGCGCTTGCGTGCCTCATTGGCGATGCAGGCGGCGTAATTGTCCGCGCCGACATGCTCCACCCGGGCATGACATGCGCCGGAAAGCAGGAAGCTGCCGGAAAGCAGATGATCTCCCGGCTGTTTGAGCACCGGATCCGCCTCACCGGAAAGCAGCGACTCATCGACCTCGACCGGCGTGTCCAGCACGACGCAGTCAGAAGCGATCTGCATGCCGCTCTTCAGATAGATGACATCATCGAGCACGATCTCCTCATTGCGGATCTCCTGCTTTTCCCCCTCGCGCACGACCGTGGTCTTCGGCGAGATGATCAAATTCAGCTTGGCCACCATGTTGCGCGACTTGATTTCCTGATAGATCCGCAGAAACGCATTGGAGCTGACGATGACGACAAAAAACAGGCTCGTCCATGCCTTGACCGCCACCAATGCCAGCGCAATGCAGAAATTGTATGCATTAAACAGATTGAATGTATGTTCAACGATGATCTGGCGATAGCTCTTCACGACTGGTTTGGGAGAGAGATTGACCTTCCCTTCCCGGATGCGTGATTCCACCTGCTCTTTTGTCAGTCCTCTGATTTCTTCCATGCCCTCACCCCGCGTGTGTCTCATCATATCATAATATCCGGAAAATTCATTTATTCTTACAGAAATTTAACATTCCATGAACATCCTGCATTTCCGGCATCATCAATTATCATAACTGCCCGCAGTTGAAAAAAGATTCATGCCCGCTCAATTTCTGGAAAATCATAAAAAGAAGAACCGCAGTCTCGCGATTCTTACCAAGTTACTGCAGCGGCAGTCCGGCATCAGCGCTGATGCCGAGATCCGCACGTCTGCCATGCTGATAAGCGATGGTGCCGGCCACAGCGATCATGGCGGCGTTGTCGGTGCAGCAGGACAGCGGCGGGATGGTGAACTGAATGTCCGGATAGCGCGGCGCGATCTCCTCACTGATCAAGGCGCGCAGCCTGGAATTGGCCGCCACACCGCCTGCCGCGACGAAATGGCGGATGCCTTCCACATGATCAAGGGCATATCTGACACGCTGCAGCAATGCCTCCAGCGCCGTTTCCTGGAAGCTGCAAGCCAGATCCGCCGGAACGAACGTCTCATTTTTCCGCTCGCAGCGGCTGATGAACTGCAGCACGCTGCTCTTGAGCCCGCTGAACGAGAAATCCATCGGATTCTCCGTCTTCGGCTTTGCCAGCGCATAGACCGGATGACCTTCCTTGGCCAGCTTATCGATCTGCGGGCCGCCCGGATACGGCAGTCCCATGACCCTGGCCACCTTGTCAAACGCTTCCCCGATGGCATCATCCTGCGTTTCTCCCAGCACCGTAAAGCTGTTTTCATCCTTCAGATAGACCAGCTCGGTATGTCCGCCGGAAACGACCAGCGCAAGCAATGGGAAATGCAGGTCGGTGATGAGCGCGTTGGCGAAGATATGCCCGGCGATATGATGCACCGGCACCAGCGGCTTGTGATAGGCCCAGGCCAGCGTCTTGGCCGCATGCACGCCGACATGCAGGCAGCCGATCAGCCCCGGCCCCTGCGTCACGGCGATCGCATCGACATCCGCTACGCTGAGATCCGCCTGTTTGAGCGCCTCTTCGATCACCATGGAGATGTTTTCCACATGGATGCGGCTGGCCACTTCCGGAATGACGCCGCCAAATTCCTTATGGACATCGATCTGCGTCGCCACGACGCTGGAAAGGATCTCTTTTCTGTTCTTCACGATCGCGACTGCGGTCTCATCGCAGCTGCTCTCGATCCCAAGCACGATGATATCTTTCATTCTTCTATACCTCCTGCGGCACACGCGTATACGAACGCGTCTTCCCCGTTATCCTGATAATAATTTTTCCTGCGCCCGCTGCGCACGAAGCCAAACGCTTCATACATGGCGATGGCGGGCTGATTGCTGACGCGCACTTCCAGCGTGATGAACGCGCAGCCTTCTTTTGCGGCGTCGCTCATCAGCCTGTTCAGCAGTGTCCTGCCATATCCTTTTCTGCGCTGATCGGGAGAAACGGCGATGCGGCAGAGCTGACATGTTTCAAATATGGTCCAATAGATCATGCTCCCCACGATCTCTCCCGCTTCTTCCAGCACCAGGGCATGCGAAAAGGCATTCTCTTCCAGCTCATAGCGCAGCTGTTCCTCATTCCAGCTTGATCTGAAGCAGCGCTGCTCCAGCGCCTCCACTGCCTGCAGATCATCCATGCTCATCTGCCGGATCATTATTTTGTCCCGGTCCGGTACGCGCTTTGATCCTTCAGATACGCCGGGGTCAGCGTATGCACGTTCTCCACGCGGCGATAGCACGGACGCAGCGCGATGAAATTGTCCAGATAATCTGAAGGAAGCGCCTCACGGCCGATCAGCTGCGCATCGCCATAGAGATGAAGATCACCTTGCGCAGCGAGCTGTTCGATCTCCTCGAGCGTCATGACGCACGGCGCCTTCAAAAAGCGCCCTTCCTCCAGGATGCCGACATAGGCCCGGCGGCTCCTGGCATCCATCAATACCAACGCGTTCGGATCCAGCCCAGCATACAGCTGCAGCGTGCTGATGGCATAAAGCGGGATGTTCAGGCGGGTGCACAGCACCTTGGCCACCGTCATCGCGATGCGCACGCCGGTATAGCTGCCCGGACCATCCGTAATGACGACCTCATCCAGATCCGTGCTGTCCCAGCCGGCCTTTTCCATGCATTCGATGATGGCCGGAAACAGGTCCTCGCTCTGCCGTTTCCACGCTTCCCTGGCGATGCCGCAGATCATGCGGTCATTTTCATACAGGGCCACGATCAGGTTCTTATGCGCCGTGTCCATACACAATGTCTTCATGCCAGTCCCTCCAATATCTCCTCATACTGCGCGCCGATTGCCTTCAGGGTAAAGAAGCGCTGTTCATCGCCCTCGCCATGCGCGATCGCGATCTCCAGCCGTTCCTGCGGCAGCTCGTCCGCGATGAAATCTGACCATTCGATCACGCAGATGCCTTCATCGAAGCATTCCTCAAACCCCAGATCCTGCGTGATCCCTTCCAGACGGTACGCATCGATGTGGAACAGCGTCCCGCCATCTGCCATGCGATAGCTCTTCTGAATGGTGAACGTCGGTGAATTGATGGTCTCTGTGACTCCCAGCGCCTTGCCCAGCGCCTTGGTGAATGTCGTCTTTCCTGCGCCCAGATCGCCGCTCAGCGTGATCAGCGCGTGTCTGCCTTTCAATAACGCGGCCAGCCGCTGTGCCAGCCTGGCCGTATCCTGCAGCGTCCGAATCTCAATCTTCATCGTCTATTTCCTCATTTCTCTTGATCATCTCGCGTTTTCTGACCTGATATGCGCTGTGCGCAAACCGATACAGCACCTTGTTGACCGGCAGGTCGAACTCTCCGATGAACTCATTGATATATGGCGCGAAATTCGCCTTGAACTTCGTCAGGCCATCGCTCAGATCGCCTTCTACGCCGCCCATATTGGCATATCTGCATCCGCGCGCAAACGCATGCTTCATGATCTCCGTATAGAGATAATACTGCGGCATGAACTTCTTGAAGCGATCGTTCATCCCCGCATAAAGCATCTCCAGCGTATCGCCCATCCGGATGGACAGGACACCGGCGATGACGGTCTTCTGCGGATATTCCTGCGCAAACTGCTCAAATTCGCTGATGTCGCGCTCCAGCGCGCGGTGAATGTCATCCAGCCGGCGTTTCTTCTTCGGCGCGCCATCGCCAAGAGAAGCCAGCTCCTCGTCATTCTGCTGTTTTTCCGCATACAGCCTGTTCAGCGTCTGCGGGATGTCCACTTCCGCCAGAAAGAGATAACAGTCATCCCCATATATGTCCATCAGCTGCTGGAAATATTCCTGATTGCGCAGGCTGACATGCTTCCTTTTTTCCGTCAGCGCGACCACATCGCTGAATGCCTGGATCTGCTCTTTTCCAGCGCGTACGACGCGCACATCTCTTTTCACCGCATCCTTGATCAAACGGCGCGTATGCCGGGGAAGCGATGCCTCAAAGTCCTCGCAGGCGTAGACATTGGCCTGATAACGCGGCTGTATGCTTTCCTCGATATATGTCGTGAAGCCCTGGTGGATCGCGCCGGCCTTCTTCATATTGTCTAAGATCAGCGGGATGTCCTCGCCGATCGGCCCGTCTCCCTCCTCGATCCGATAATCCTTATAATGGATCCCCGGATCCATCTTGATGAAGAGACAGTGATATCGTTTGGCCCAGCGTTTCAGCGCAGACATGAAAAAGCAGACCAGCTGCTCATCCGTATGATCCATGATCGGCCCCCGCGGGATGTACATCATCGTAAAATGGAGCGGAAGCCGCTTGATCAGCACCATGGCCGATGCCTTGAGCCCCTCTTCATCCTCCACGCCTACGATCGCATGATCCCAGTTCTCTTTCACCTTGGCCCAGTCAGAAGACTGCAGCAGGTTGCACAGCGGGCTCTGTCGGACAAACGCATCATGTCGTTCAGGCGCTACATTCTCATTGAATGTATACATTTCGATCTCTCCTTCAATCTTTACCGTCTGATCATATGTTTCAGCTTCTGAAGCCGCTGATAATTCTTATATGCCCTCGCGTGGATCGGCATGATGAAATCGCCAAGCAGCTCCACTACGTCGGCATGGAAGCCGCGCTTGAAGTCAAAGACCCCATAACCGTCTTCGTCTTTTTCAAACAAACCGCTGATGCCATAGAAATTATATCGATCATATCCCTGATGAAGCGTCATGCGGATCAGCGCCCATTGCAGGGCATAGGGTCCCTTGAACTTCTTGTATTGATCATTGGATCCGCTGGTCAGATAGATGACCTCTTTTCCATAAAACAGGAACAATGCCGCGGCAAGCGGAACGATGCTGCCGCACTCTTCCCGCAGCTTCACCGCCTCATCCTCACGCTTTTTCAGCGCCTCCAGATGAGACTGCGCGCTCTTCAGGCGGTTCGTGCTGTTCTTGGAATGCGGATTCTCCCGCAGCCCTTCCTGCGCGGTCTCCACGTTTTGTTCTTCCTTCTGCTGTTCTGCATGGATCCGCGCCATGTAATCGTCCAGATCAAGATAAGATAAGTATGCCTTCGCATGATCGCCGAAGGTCTTCAGCTGCTGCTGATAATAAGAGAGCGGCAGATATTCGAACCCGCGCCGTTCCCCGGTGCGGTTGACGATGTCATACAGGATATCCAGCTCATCATAGGCCAGCTCCCGCACACGGATGCCGTTCTTGATGGTGTTCTTGACATTCTGACGCGTCTGCGCGTTCATCTGCTTGAGGAGCTGTTCCTCATCTTTTCCCTGCACATCCAGCACGGACATCCAGCGGCACTGATTGGCCATGTCATATCCTCGGGTAAACCCCTGGTGTTCAAATCCGCATGCCTGCAGATCGTCTACGATCTTCTGATTGCAGAAGCCGCCTTCCACCACATGGCCGTCCTGGTCATGTTCCTGATATGGCACATATGGATCGATCTTCAGATACAGGCCGTTGCGTTCTTTCGCGAACTGCTTGACGCCTGCGCACATCGCCTGCAGCAGTGCGCTGTCCGTATAGTCCAGCAAAAAGCCTCTGGGCGCGTAGAAATACTGATAGCTGCCATGCAGCTTCGTATAGACCAGCAGCGTCGCTGCCGCCAGCTCGCCGTCACGGCGGATGCCGACATAGCAGACATTCCATCCGCGCAGGGCGAATTTTCTTCCAGAATAGATGGAATTCAGAAAGTTCGCATACGGATGCACTGATGCAAACGCATCATATTCACTCTCGCTCAGTTCAATCAGCGTTGAAAGAGCCATCTTTATCACCTTCCCGAAAGTCCGGACTGCCGCACATCGGCGGCGGCCGCAAAGACTGTATAATAGTATACCACAATTCCTACCAAAAGTTCCTTCAAAGATATGCAAAGCGCTGACGGCGCGCAAAAACAGATTTCAATTTTTTCCTTTTGTGCTATACTTGTTTCTGAACGTGCAAAGGAGTGTTTCACATGGAATTCACCACATTGAGCGAACAGGAATTCGCCGCCTTCGCGGATACCCATCCGCTGCGCAGCTTCTGGCAGACCCCGCAGATGGCGCATGTCAGAGAAAAACGCGGCTTTCATACCGAATATGTCGGTGTCAAGGATGAGGGAAAGATCATCGCTGCCGCCATGCTCAGCGAGCTGAAGGTCTTTCTGGGCTATACCCTGGTGCAGGCGCTGCGCGGCTTCTTGATCGATTATGAAGACAGCGAGCTGCTCGATTTCTTCCATCATGAGCTCATCCGTTTTCTGAAAGCGCGCAAGTGCATGATCCTGAAGATCGACCCTTATTATCCTTATGTCCAGCGCGATCTGAACGGAGAGCGCGTAGCAGGCGGTTTCGACCACAGCGATGTGGTGGAGCACCTCAAGCGCCTCGGCTATCATCATCTCGGCTTCACCCGCGGCATCGACCTGGATTATGAACCCAGATGGATCTATACCGTCCCTTATCGCGGCATGAGCGCAGATGAGCTGCTGAAGAGCTTTGAACGCAAGACCGTCCGCAGCATCCGCAAGGCAGAGAAATACCATGTGAGCGTCAGAGAGCTGAAGGCAGACCAGATCGACCTCTTCATCAAAGTGATGGAGCATACCGAGGACCGCCGCGGCTTCGAAGGACGCAGCAAAGAATACTATGAGCAGCTGTATCAGGAATTCGCCCCCAAGGGATACATCAAGATCCTTTATGCGGAATTAAAGGTCGACGACTATATCGCCGATCTTGAGCATGACCTCAGCCAGGAGCGAAAGACAGAGGCTGACTGCCTGAAGAAGCTGGAAGTCAACGAAAAGAGCCACAAGATCCGCACCCGCCTGGATCTTGCCCAGGAACAGATCAGACAGCTCGAAGAGAAGATCCGCGAAGCACAGGAGCTCAAGCGGACAGACGGCGAAGTGCTCGTCCTCTCCAGCGGCGTCTGGTTCACCTACGGCCGCGAGTCGCTCTGCCTGCTCAGCGGCGTGTACGACAAATACATGAAATTCGCTTCTCCCTATGCCATGCACTGGAAGATGATGCAGGAAGGCATCGCCAAAGGACAGGAACGCTACAACCTGTACGGCACCAGCGGGATCTTTGACCCAGATGCCCCAGATTACGGCGTCTATCTGTTCAAGAAAGGATTCCAGGGCGAGATCGAAGAACTGGTCGGTGATTTCCATTATGTGATCCACCCGATGATCAATCACATATACGATACCCTGCGCGGCATCAAGCACAAGCTGCGCGGATGATCATGATCCACGAGGCCAGCACAAGCCGGCCTCTTTTCTTCTCTATAATCGTAAAATAAAAAAACACGCTGATATCAGCGTGTCCTTTTTATCATGGTGGAGCGTAGGAGGATCGAACTCCTGACCCCCTGCGTGCAAAACAGGTGCTCTCCCAGCTGAGCTAACACCCCATCGACACAGATATTCTATCTATTTTTCTCTCAGTTGTCAAGAAAAAATTTCAGCTGTGTCGTTTTTTCTCTTTGACGGCACTCATGCCGCATGAACAGACGCTTCCCTGTCTCTGCGATCATCGCTGATGCAGGCTGACAAAAAACGCGGTCTGATGAACGGCATGCCATCAGACCACTTTTCTTCTTTATGTCAGCTTCAGCGATCAGAAAACAGATGTTTTCCATCATCGAGGATCTGCACAGGCACGCCTGCCGGCATCTGCACACTACCTTCCTCGATCATAAACCACAAGCACCCATTCTCCAGGCAATCGTAAGTGATCTTCGCCTGAGGATAGCGTCTCTGCAGCCGTGCCTTGATCCAGTCGATCTGCGGCGGACAGAACCCATCGTCCAGAAACCGCAGGCTTTCGATGAAGTCCTCGCCGGTATGCACATGCACGCACTGGATCCCTTCCTCATGCGGCAAGGCGCTGTCCTCGCTGCTCAGCACGAGCATGAAGCGCTTCTGCGCATCATAATACAGCATCGGATGGGCGTAAAGCGAGGCTTCATGACAGCGTGGGCAATGAAACGTAAAATATTCCTTGCTGCGCAGCTGTTCCTTCATCGTTCCGCCGAAGGAAGCGACCACATACGTTTCCTTTTTCAGAAATGTCGTATATCCGCATGCCGGACAGCGCACATTGACCAGTCTGCTTTTCAACGCCGCTTAGATCGCTCTGGTGGCATGCTTGAGCCATGCCTTCTCTTCATCGTTCAGATACGGTGAAACCTTATCATATACCGCCTGATGATATTCATTCAGCCACTTGCGCTCATACTGTGTCAGCACATCCGGATCTACGCCGTCCAGATCGATCGGAACGAAGGTGATCGTCTCCAGGTACATGAACTGACCGTACTCATTCTTCTCGCCCTTGCGGACGACCGTCTCGTTCTCATGACGGATGCCGTATTCGCCTTCGAGATAAACACCCGGCTCATCGCTCTGCACCATGCCTTCTTCCAGCACGCAGCTGTCGTTGCGCTCAGGCACGATGCGCCAGCGGAATCCATTCGGCGCCTCATGCACATTGAGCACATGGCCGATGCCATGGCCTGTTCCGCATTTATAATCCAGATCCAGATCCCACAGCGGTCCGCGGCAGCCATACAGGAAGCGCGCCTGTGCCAGACGGATCATGGAACGCAGCGCCGTCGTAAAGTGCAGACGGCATTCCGCAGAGATCGGACCAAGCACGAACGTGCGCGTAATATCGGTCGTTCCCTCATAATACTGACCGCCGCTGTCCACCAGCAGCACGCCTTCCGGCTTCAGTTCCACATCGCTTTCTTCATTTGCGCTGTAATGCATCATCGCCGCATGATCCTGATATGCCGCAATGGTGTCGAAGCTCGGTTCGATGAACAGCTCCTGTTCCTGACGGAATGCCAGCAGCTGATCGCTTGCGGAGATCTCCGTGATCTTCATTTTTCCCACATTGGTCTTCAGCCAATACATGAAGCGGGTCATCGCCACCGCGTCACGGATATGACAGCGGCGGATATTTTCCAGCTCCACCGGATTCTTTACCGCCTTCATCAGCACGATCGGATTCGGACGGCTGATCACTTCCACGCCCTGCGGCAGAGAAGAGACGATGCGGTAGTTGGTATTTGCCTTATCCAGCAGCACCCGGCTGCCTGCTCGAATATGCTTGACATCCTCATAGATCGCATCATAGTCTGCCGTACGCACGCCGATCTGTGCAAATGTCTGTTTCAGATCATCGCTCAGCCGATCCGCATGGATATAGAGCACGGCATCATCCGCATAGATGATCGCATAGCACAATGCCACCGGGAAACAAGGAACGTCATCCGCGCGCATGTTGAGCAGCCAGGCGATGTCATCAACACGGGTGATGATGTGGGTATCTGCGCCTTCTGCCTGCATGGCCTTGCGGACTTCTGCCAGCTTCTCCCCTGCGCTTTTGCCGGTATACTTGACATCCAGTTCAAACGTCTGTGTGGCCGGGAACGCCGGACGTGTCGTCCAGATCTCCCCGACAAGATCCATATCACAGCTGATCTTCGCTCCGCGCGCCTGCAGCACGCTTTCCAGCTTTTCCACCATGGCCGTGTTCATGACGCGGCCGTCAAAGCCCAGAACGGCATGCTCAGGCAGAGCGTCCAGCAAATACTCTTCGATCGTCGGCACACCTTCATCGCCCATGCGCATCAGATCGATGCCGCTGCCTTCCAGCTGCTTGGCAGCCTGGATGAAATAACGGCCGTCCGTCCACAGCTTTCCTTCTTTTGCGGTAAAGACACACGTTCCTGCCGAACCGGTGAATCCGCTCATATATGCCCTTGCCTTGAAATAATCACAAACATATTCTGTTTCGTGAAAATCAGATGTCGGCACGATGTAGGCATCCACTCCGTGCGCCTTCATCTGCGCGCGAAGCTGTTCTGTCCGTCTCATGATCTCATTCATTTTTCTGCACCTCTTTCTCTTGCTATATTATAGAGCCGCCGACACAAAAATACAAACAAAAACCATGTTTTGCGGCATGAACCACACAAGGCGCGCCAAAAGCGGTAAGTCACGGGATCCGCACGCCATCCATGGATGGGCGGCCTGCGCAGAAAAGAGAAAAAGCCGCAGCGCCAAGACAGACGACACTGTCTCGCTCACCGCAGCTAGATCTGCTCCCTTCCCAGCAGCGCGCAGGCATTCTGATAGAAGATCTGCTCTTCTTCTTGTTCGCTCAAGCCCAATGAGCGGATAAACTCTGCATCCATGGCCGAGCTGTGCCATGGACAGTCGCTGCCAAACAAGATCCGATGCGCGCCATGCGCACGAATGATCTGCCGCGCGGTATCAGCGGGGATGTTTCCAGCAGAAAGCGCTGTATCCAGATACACCTGTTTGCCGACAAGATGCCGAAGCACATCGTCCCAGCAGTCTGTCCCGCCAAAATGCGCGGCGACCAGGATCAGCCTGGGAAACCGGTCAAGGACGCGGGCGATGGCTTGCGGGTCCGCATGGATCACCCCGGGCGACACCGGATCGCTGCCGGCATGGATGACCACGATCAGACCGAGATCAGCGCACCGTTCATAGACCGGATATGCGCGCGGATCATCAAAGAAGAACCCCTGATAATCCGGATGCAGCTTGATGCCCTTCATCCCCAGCTTCTTCACCCGCTCCAGCTCCTCCAGCCGATCTTCGCTGTCTATATGCACCGAGCCAAACGGGATGATGCGCGGATCGTTCATGGACAGACAGCGGTCATTGATGGTCCGCTGCTGAGAAGGCTTCGTGGCAATGTTCAAAAAGACCCCTTTGTCCACCTTCCACTGCTTCATCTTCCGCAAGGTATCCGTCACTGTCCCATCCGTATAGCTGGGGATCTTCGCGGTCTCGGACAGCTTCTTCACTGCCCGCTCGGCCAGCGCGTCGGGAAATGTATGAATATGAAAATCGATGATCATGATGCATCCTTCCTATCTGGTTGCTTGTTTCCTCTTCATTTTAAAAATCCTGAGCGAACTTGTCAATCATCGCTCACTTCCAATTTTCTTCAAGCAACGGCCTGACCGCGGCAGATGCATTTCATGCCGTTTCGGCCGGAAACGCTTCTTTCCCTATCCAGGGCGCTCTGCCAAAAAGGCCGGGCAGCCCATCATCCGCTGATGATGACTGCCGCAGCCTCATTCTATCAATGATCCCCATGCCTCAGCGCATCCCGGTCCTCACGGCATGCCTGTTCTGTATCCATCGCTGACACAGACAGCAGCGCGTCCATCGCTTTTTCTGCCTTGCTTTCCTGCGGCACGCCCATGACCGCATTTTAGACCACGATCAACAAGATCAATACCGGTTCAAAAAACTCCTCCGGCTTTCCTTCTATACAGGCGATCACAAAAGAGATCACTGCCGCCGCGATCAAGATCAGGATCATCACATCTTTGAACTGCTCCGCAAATTTCTGCAAATTCGTCTTTTTCTTCTTTTCCTTCAGTTTGTTCTCGTCATACCGCTGACGATTTTCCTGTACCTTCCGCTCATCCAGACCGTTCTTCACATCTGATCGAAAAGCCTGCACGACACTTTGGGCCGGTTCATGATGCACTGATATATCCTTCCCTCCGTTCATCTCATCCTGCCCTCATGATATGATGGCACTCATGAGATTTCATCGGACACAGAAAGCGAGGTGACGCATTTTTCCGCTCCATGCTGAAGCTGTCGCTTTTTGGGACAGCTCCTCCTTTGTGCGCAAAGATCATTTTCAATCTCTCGCTGAGCGAGCAGCACGCTTCTTGCTCAAGGATGCGCATGTCATTATCTTATGAAAAAAACAGAGACAATGGGAATGCCAGACCCTGGTCTGTCTTTGACTGGCATCCACCATTATCTCTGATTTTCCTATCTGACTGAAAAGAGGACAAGGAGACAGAAAGCTCATCGCTGTCTGATCAGCTGCACGCTGCACACAGATTCGTCGGCGTTGAAATAATACGTTTTCACGAACTTCTGCTGATCAAGGTCATAACCATATGCCCCTTCTGTGCCTCCGCCGCGCGCGATGCAGATCAGCTGCGCTCCATCCAGCCCAGCAAGGTCAACGATATCTTCATCCAGATCGATCCGCCGTCTCTCCTTTCCTTCGATCTTCTCAAATTGAAGATCCCCGAAGCCTTCATCGCTCTTCCCATAAATGATCCGATCTTCGTCCTTCACGACAACAGGGATGCTTCCGGTCTCTATCGCCGCGATCGTCTCCAGCTGATCTCTCCAAAGATATATCCTGTTTTCGATCGTGAACATGCTTTCTCCAGTCACCGGATCATATCGTTCCTCATTTGTCGCTTCGATCTCACGCTCCTCCATGTCCGCACGATCTTGTTCCGCATAGCCGCAGATGATGAGCTCGCCGGTACGCGAGTCATAATTTGCCCCGCTATATGCTTCGCCATCTAAGCCCATCGCACGCATCGATCCATCTGCGGGATCATACAGATATGGCTGTACGGCCGAAGATTCATCCTCTTGTGCCAGGATGACCAACGTCCCCTCATTCATCAGATACAGATCCACGATCTGAAGCAGCGTATCGACGATGACCTCATCCTCTCCTGTCCTGCAGTCATGGCGGATCAGCTGATCATGATATAGCTTCTCTCTTGTTTTTCCCGAATAATAGACATATTGGTTCACCGCGTCATAGACAGCTGCCGGATGCGATGCCGAACATGAGACAGAAAAAATTTTCTGACTCGCCTCTTTATCCAGATCATAAGCATACACATTCAATATCTCTTCATCGTCTTCCGCCGTCTCTACGGTCAACATGGACAGAGCGTACTTTGGAGAGGTAGTCTTCCATATCAAAGCTGCGATCATTGAGCCGATCGCCAATAAAGCGACGATCGCCCATATACGCCATTTCTTATTCATTCTTTTTCTGGATGTATTCACTTTCCCTGTGTCCCCCTTCCGTTCCTGTCTTTGCGCGATGATGCATCTTCCTGATCTTTCTTTTTCGACCTGCTCGCCAAGACAGCAGAGATCGCTGGGACGATCACCAGCTTTACCACGATATATCCGATCGCTGCACCCAAAGTATTTGCGATCAAATCATTGACATCAAAATACCATTCCGGCACTTGAAGCAGACAGCTCAACCCTAACTGAACCGTCTCGATCAACAGCGAAAAGATGAATCCTGACGATAAAGCCGTCTTCAGCCTGATCTTGCCTTGATACAACGGCCATAAGATCCCGAAGGGAACAAACAGGATGATGTTCAACAAAAACTGTTCATACGCATAACGTATATGATAAAACGGGATCAAATTCAAATAATCCGAAAACCCCGCGTATTCATTGACAGCTCTCGCAGAAGACAATGCTGCCTCGTCCAACGGAAACGGCGTCAATGTCACACCGATGACCATCGTGATATAGATGAATAGCAGCAATAACAAAAACAGTTTATACACCGGATATGCTTTCTTTCGAAAACAGCATACATATCCGATCACAAATAGAAAAACACCGATCAGCACTCCGCCCAAATCATTTCCAAATGTTATGCTCACGCCAACAGCCTCCCTGCATATCCTTTATCCCTTATTATCCATTTCAGCATTTATTCGATCATTTGTCGAAAACCAATATGATCGACCACTCCGCAGACATGATGGCGATCACCTAGCTTTAGTATAACATAATGCGATGAGAAGCAGAATAACGCGAACACAAAAGGACAGCGATATTCATCGACGCACACGGCAATCAATGAATGGGACATCCTGCTTCCTCTCAGCCGCGTAACATGAAACGGCAAGGGTCCAGCAAACAGCAGTCCTCGTCAAAACAAAGATCATTCGCCCCTTGTCCGCATGATGTTAAGATATGTTGCTTGTGGCAACGGGCAGTTCAAACTACAATAGTGGCGTAAGAGAAAGGAGGACATCCTGATGCTGAATGAAAACATCAAAGCGATCAGAAAATCAAAGGGACTGTCGCAGCAGGAACTAGCCGTCAGGCTGAACGTCGTGCGGCAGACGATTTCCAAATGGGAACAGGGGGGTTCACTTAGATAAAGATACCACATCAATCCCACGCTGACTTTTGCTCA
>ERZ1643250.1413-NODE-1413-length-20593-cov-6.677330_pt1 | contig 20593 bp, 17 predicted proteins | sample MGYA00579262_ERZ1643250 | MGnify/ENA primary metagenome ERZ1643250 (study PRJEB29033, sample SAMEA4952265) | chicken gut metagenome | biome: Broiler Chicken; feature: Gastrointestinal Tract; material: Caecum | place: Ireland | collected 2018 | study: Broiler... | reverse complement strand
TCGGAGCTTATATCGCGTTCGAAGTCGTCTTTGGTGATTTGCAGGACGGTTTCGGCCTTGTTGTTCAACTCCGTGCCCAGATGTCCGCGCGTATTGTCGTCGCCCTTGTTCAGATGCAACACCGTATGGATGTGGATGCGCCGCTCGTCCGTCCACTGCATCAGTTTCGTGATGAGGTCGGTCGCCTCGCCCGGACTGTTGATGTCGTGCGCCAAATCGCGGATGCCGTCGATAACGACCAGTCCGAGGTTGTCGAGGTCATAAATAGCCTCCTCGATCTTCCGAAGCCGCTCTTTGGTGGCATAGCCGCGCAGGCACAAGAACTCCAACAATGGCGGATGTGCATCGGTCGGCAATCCCGCCAGCCGCAGAATCCGGCATAATACCCGCTTGCAATGGAAGCGGCTCTGCTCCGTATCGACGTAGAGGATGCGCCGCTTCCGGGGCGGCAAAGAGGCCGAATAGTTCAACACCGTGCCGCCCGTCATGGCTGCCGCCACGATCGCGCAGACATTGAACGTCTTCTTGCTCTTTGCCTTGCCCGTAGAAGTGCTGAAATTCCCCAAAGTCCCGATGACCGAATCACCGACCCGCAAAATTACGGGAGGAGCCGCGAACTCGTCAGTTACCAACAGACGGGCAGATTGCCATGAAGAGGACGAAGCCGCCGGAACCGAATCGGAATTTCGTTGCGCGCTCATCGCTACTTCTTCTTCGAAGAATGTCCGAGAACATATTGTTGTGCCTCGGCTTCGATCTGCGCCTGCGTCTTGACGGGATTGCGACGCAACCACGCTTCCAGTTCCGCACGCTCGAAATAGAGCATCTTGCCCTGCGGCTTGTAGTGCGGAATCAGATTGCCCGACGTCAGTTTGTAGAGGTAGCTTTTCGAGAGGTTCAGAAAACGGCTGGCCTCCTCGAAGCTCAGCACGTTTTTGGTGTGGAACACCTGCTTTTCGAGTTCTGCAACCCGCATCTCAATACTTTTCTCCATAATTTAGATAGATTTAAAATAAAACAAAATGGAGTGCATGCCCTCCGTGTCTTGTAACCGTTACGGGGGCAAATGTATTGACGATAAGCTTGATAGCAGATTGACCTATCTTTGAGGTCTCAACCCATTCTCAAAGTCTTTTCACTTGCATAAGGTACCTTTCAAGGGTTGCGTATTTTCCCTCGACACCGACGTCGCGGATGTAGTTGGTCGCCGTGGATAAGTCGCTTTGATTGATGTATTTATCGCGGGTCGTATCTTTCGAGAGAAAGAGTTTGTGATTGGCAATGACGGATTGCCAGTTCGGCGTTATCAACCCGCGGCTGCTCAATCCGGAGAAAAAGAAAGCAACGAGGCGATTGTTGTTTGACCGCACGATCGCTTCGGGTTTGCAGGCGAAAATAGCTTTCAACTCGTCCGCCGACAGCGATACGTTGAACATTTTGACATCATTGACAGCCGTAGTGAGGTAGGCGATCTGCTCGTCGGTAAGTATCGAATCGAACGGATTCTCCGTTTCTGCAATGGGCGACGCGGCAATAGCTGACTTCGGCGCAGATTCAGGCAAGGATATTTCCATTTGCCGCAAGTAAGCTGCATAACGTTCTCGTACGACGACGTTTACGACAGCAGAAAAATAAGGCAGTTCGGCATCGTAGGCCGTGTTGTCCTGCTCGTATCGGGAGTAGTCGAACGAGGGTGCGGAGAATGCGAGGTACTTTTTCTTTTCACCGGCATTCAGCGCCTCGAAGAATCCGCCCTCCCAAAGGAACGCCGGTTCGGAGTAACAGAACCGGAGATCGGACAGTCCGGAGTGGTGCAAATACAACTCGGCCAACTCGTCGGCAATCCGGTTATACTCCAGCCTTTCCTGCTCTTGCCGCTGCTCAGGGGCAAGTCGTGCGGTTTTCGTCGCAATACGCTCCTCCAATACCCGGCAAGCGTGTTTGATGCAACGATCGAATATCTTTTGCAGCTCGTCGAACTGTGGTTTCAACTCTATGCCTTCCATAATCCGTCTTGTTTCATACGAAGATACGAAAAACGGTTGAAAAAGAAAAACGTGCGAATCGTTGTCCGCACGTTCCTTTACATCACTCTGTCAGATTCGGAATCAACCCGATAGCCTCCTCTTTCTTTTTGTCCACGATTTTGGCGTAAATCTGCGTCGTGGCGATATTCTTGTGTCCGAGCAACTTGCTGACGGTATATAAATCGGCACCCAAAGTCAGCATCATCGTGGCATGGGTATGTCGGGCGACGTGAAACGAGATGTGTTTGGTTATTCCGGCGACTTTCGCCCAATGTTGCAGCGTATCGTTCACCGTCCCCTCGTGCGTCAGCGGAAAGATAAAATCGCTATCGCTTGCTTCGCCGCGCTCCGGCAGCCACTTCAACGCCTCGTCCGAAATCGGCAGGTAAAGCGGTTCTTTGGTCTTTTGCATCGTGATTTCGATGCGAACACGCCCTCCGCTCCGTTGCAAGTCACACCACTTCAACTTGCGAATATCGCTGACGCGCAGGCCACACAAGCAGCTGAAAAGAAAAGCCCGCTTGACGATTTCGTGCCGACACTCGGTATTTATCAACGTCTTCAACTCGTCGATCGTCAGATACTCGCGGCGGCTCGGCTCCTGCCGCACCTTGCCTGCGAAATCGAACTCTTTGGTCGGATTGACGGTGATAATCCCCTCCTTGTAAGCGCGATTGATAGCCGTTCGGAGCGTTCCGTAGTAGGCGACGACCGAATTATTGCTCAATAATCCACCGCCGATTTTCCGCAATCCGTAACGGCTAGCTTTGGGGGCTTGCCGCAAAAAGTCGGTGAACTCCGCGAGAAACTCCTTATCGACATCCCGAAAAGCGATGTAGTCGCCGCGGAACAGCTTCAACTCACGAATCGTATTCAACACGGTACGAGCATAGTTCGTACTTCCCCGCTCGACGGATTTTTTGCGAATGTTTTCCAGATAATCGAGCAGGTTCGCTTTGGACTTGTTCGTGTTCTGGAAACCGTGTGCGTCGTTCTGCACCTCGACGATCCGTTTGCTCTGAATGGCTTTGGCAAGGGCAAGCGTCGCTTCGTTCTTCGCCTTGTCCTCCCGCGTCCGTTCGGGGATAAGGTATAGTTTCAGAAACTCGTATTTCCGTTTGCCGCCGACATAGTTCTCCTTACGAATTACGTCGCCCGTATAATAATCCAAATAGATAGATTGATTTCCGTTGGAGAGTTGCTTGAACCGGATTCGCACCGGCTCCTTCAATTTGACCGTCTGTTTCTGCTTCGCCATACCCATTCCCGTTTATTGCTCCAACGGCAAATATAGCGAATTTGTTTTGTTACTACGGCATTTTTGAGTAACAAAATAGTAACAAATATCGGGCAATTATGGGCTTTATCGGGAAAAGTATCGAAACAACCGAAAATTCGATAATAAATATAAAATACTAAATAACAGCTATTTATATTTGATTTTTCACCGCTTCTCTGTCCTTTTTATAGATCTGATAACTATTCACGAAGTTCTGCCAGACGATGTATGCCGTCGGGGCGATCGACGAAACGGGGTCGAGAAACGACTGCGCCATCCACACCGCCAGCACCGTATTCTTCTGTCCGAGCGACTGCCCGCCCGCCACGACATCTCCGTAGCGGCGTCCGAGCATGCGGCCCGCCTTGAACTGTATGAGGCAGATCGCAAGCGCCACGAGAGCCAGCCCCGCTTCGAGCCGGAAATCGGCGTCGTGCAGATCGAGGATGAAAGCCGTCGTGCGGGCGATCACCACCGTGAGCGACACGAGCCACAGGTAGAACGAGATCTGGCTGTGGTCGCCGATCCAGCGCGACGCCTTCGGCGCGAGAAACCGGCACACCTGCGCCGCGGCGAAAGGCATAACGAGCAGCGGTGCGACCCGGGCGAGAATCTGCGCGAACGTGCAGGATCCGTTGCCCGTGAACGACAAAACGACGGGGGCCGCTATGGCAATGGTCATGTTGCACAGCAGGCTGTAAGTGGCCATCGTAGGCACGTCGGCCCCGAGCATGCCGCCGATCACGACGGCGGCCATGGCGATCGGCGCCAGCACGCAAATCATGCCTCCCTGCGCCAGAACTCCGTTCAGCGGACTCAGCGCGAAGAAGACCGCCACACTACCCACGATCTGAAAGAGCAGCATCCACAGATGGAGCATACTCGGCCGCATCTGTTTGGGTTTCACGCGGCAGAAGGTGAAGAAGAGCATCAGAAAGATCAGCGTCGGCGTGATCATCTGGTGCGACCACGCTTCGAGCGCCGAGATCGGACGGCACAACAGGGCTCCGACCACCATCCCCAGCGGCATCGCAACGGTCTTGACGTTGCGGTGCAGATTCTCCATTATGTGCATTTCATTCCGAAATTCAGACAGTAAGCCTCGCGCCGGCCGCCGGCGGACATTCCGCACCCCGGCATTCCGGCCCAGAACCGCGGATGCGAGTTTCCCGGCACCGGAACGCTCTTCCGCACCGGCCGCGAGGCAAAACGACCGCCTCCTGCGCTCACGAGAGCAATTCGCGCACTTTGTCCGAAATCTCCCGGCCGTCGGCCTGCCCGGCCAGTCGCTTCGAGGCGACGCCCATCACGCACCCCATCTCCTTGACCGACACGGCACCGACTTCGGCGATGATCGACCTCAGAGCCTCGGTCAGCTCGTCGGGCGTAAGTCGCTTGGGCAGAAACTCCTGCATGACGGCCACCTGCGCCAGCTCTTCGGCGGCGAGGTCTTCGCGGTGCTGCTCCCGATAGACGGCCGCGGAATCCGTCCCCTGCTTGGCGAGTTTCGAAATGATCTTCACCACATCCGTATCGGGCAGCTCGGCGATCTCAGGTCCCGCGGTTTTGGCCTCGATGATGTACTTCTTGATGTTGCGCAGCGTCGTCAGACGCACCGGATCCTTGGCCTTCATGGCCTCCATGATCCCTTTCGAAATGGTTTGTTCCAATGACATGATTCGTTATTTTTAAAATATAGTTTTACACATCGACATGCCGGACTTCCGGCATTGCCTTTCCGACATCGCCTCCGCAAAACGGCCGTTCGCCGCCTCCCCTCCCTCTGCGGCGAACCGCTTCCCGACGAAGGCTCGGCCTCTGCCGCCCGCACCGAACGGCCTGTCCTCAGCACAAGGCCCGTAAAAAGACGTCGGCCCTTTTCCTCGGTATTCATTCCTTCGCTTTTCCGCCTCGCCGAAGCCCGGACCGGCATTCGGCTCTGGACCCGGCACGACGAAACGGTTCGCTTTTTTTTCGCAGACGTTTTCCCGCTTCGGCAAAACCCGGCCTGCACTCGACCCCACGAACCGTCGGCTCTCAGGCAGCCGTTCTCTTATCTCGCAACCTCCTTCCCTTCCGGTTCGAGGAACCGCAGGATCTCCCCCATCAGCCGGCTGCGGGCCCGCGCATCGTCCACCGCCTTGAACGGAAATCCCAATACGACGCTCCGTCCTCCCCCGCTGCCGATCCACGCCACGCCCGCCGGCCGCCGATCGGAGGCATAGCGGCAGACGACGAAAGCTCCGTCGCCCGCCGGCCGCAGCACGTCGGTCGATTCGACGGCATAGCCGTCGGCACGCAGCGAGGTGCCGAAACGATACTCTCCGCCCGCCATTCCCGCCTCGGACGGTACGAGCGTTACCCGTCCGTCCGGCTCCGGACAGCGGCCGCCGAGCGCACAATGGAGCACCTCCTCGGCGAAGGCGCGGTCCGGCTCCGCCGCATCGGCGCCTTCCCAGAGGTCCGACACCGCATAGCAGCCCGACACGAGAAGCGCACCGCCCGCCCCGGCATAACGGCGCAGAATCCGTTGTAGCGCCTGCGGGAAGGTGCGGAATTCGGCTCCCCGTGTTCCGCGTCCCACGCTCACGGCGCGCTGCTTGCCAAGCACGACATCCACGACATCGTACTCCCCGAGCGCCCCGAAATCCTGTGCCGCAGCCTCGGCCGACGCCGAGACGAACGACCAGCCCGCCGCCGCAGCGGCACGGCCGTGCACGAAGGGGTAATCGAACGTATTGCCGCCGACGATCTGGGTCTCGAAATCGTCCGCACAGGCCCCGAGGGCACACGAGTCCGCGGCGCGCAACCGCTCACGGTCGAAAACGCGCTGCGCCCCGCAGAAGGCGATGTCGTACAGATAGGGCACGCCGCTGTCCGAGCGGTCGAGGAATCCGGCCAGCGAATCGCACCGGAAAGCCGGCGGGCCGCTCACGCGATCGAAGGCATTGACCACGAGCAAACGCCCCCGCTCGTCGGGCATCCGGCAGACGGAGAGCGTCTCGCCCGGCAAGCTCTCGCCGCCGGCATTCGCCGCCGTAACCTTATAGCTGTACAGTTCGCCCGTCTCGATCGGCAGGACGATGCGGGGCTCCTCTGTGTAACGGCCGTTGTCGAAACCGCCGTCGCCGTGCCGCGTGTAGACCACGTAGCCCGTCGGCACGGCCGTCGGTTCGAGCGGATCGACCGCAGGACGCCATGTCAGCTCCACGCCGCCCTCGTCCGTGAATCGGGCGGCGAACGCCCTCACGGGAAGCGGCTGCACGACATAAGGCCGGTCGTACTGCGCCGCGAGGTGGCGGAGGATCGCCTTGTAGACGGCCCGGCTCACCACGAAGCGGAACCGCGGATCGCTGCCGTAGCGCATGTCGGCGAAATTCCGGTGCGAAAGCAGTTCGAGAATCGCCGACGGGGCGCACGGTACGCGCGCTTCGTAGTAGGAACGGTCCCACAGCTCGCGCCGCGTCCACCGGGGTTCGAACGTGCGGCGAATATCCCCGACCACCTGCGTCATCACGAGATCCGCGAGGTCGCGCGAGAGGATACGGTCGGCACCGCCATCGAAACGGCCGCCGCCGTCCGACGTGCAGCAGATGCCGAGCGTTCCGACGGTCTCGTCGCCCGCACGCACGCCCGAGTCGGAGTGGAACGCCAGAGCCATATCCACCGGAATGCACAGGCCGGTGCTGTCGGGCAGCCGTTCGGAGCCGCCCATCAGCGCGTTGACCCACAGCGCACGGCACATGTAGTCGTCCTTGTAATCGTCCGCATGGCGCTTCGGCGTATAGACCTCCTCGCCGAAGCCCGCCCACTGAAGCCAGTAGCGCGCCCCTTCGACAAAACGCGGATAGCCGCTCGGCTCTTCGGCATAGACCGCCCCCGCCGTGCGGAGCGAATCGCACACCGTGCGGGCGATATTGCCGAAGCCGCCGCCGATCTTCACCGCATCGGCCGTTACGATCCGTCCGGCCCGCGCCGAACGGTTGGAGAGCCGCACGAGGGCGCCGCTCTCCGCCGTAAAACGGAATCGGCCCAGATAGATCCATGTGCCGCCGCCCATCGTCTGATTCACCGCGAAACGGCTCTCGCCGCCGGCGTGCCGCACCGTGTAGCGCGCATCGTCCGCACTCCCGGGCTCGGTCCGATAGGCGACATAGACCGCATAATCGCCCGTCTCGGGCACCTCGGCCGTCCACACGGCTTCGCTCGGCGCACCGCCCTGCGCGACGGTCCGCACACGGCGCACCGTGCCGCTCTCGAACGGATTCTCTCCGGCGCCGTAAAGGGGCTTCCGGTCGGCGAATCCCGCGCCGCCCGTCGTCCACGGCTCGTCGCCGGAGCGCTCCTCGTATTGGGCGCCCGGCCCATTGCGGTCGTTGTCGACGATCCGCTCGTGTTTCTGCACGTCCCGCTCGCGCGGCAGCAGCACGTTCGCCCCTGCGTTTTCGAGCATCGGGACCAAGTATTGCAGCACGTAGCTCTGCGTGTAGAGGTCTTCGCACGTCCGCCAGAACGGCGTGCGCTGCCAGCGCCAGCGGTTCTGCGTCTGGTCGAAGTAACGGCCGTGGCTCTGCCACAGGGCGATATGACGGTCCTGCAACCCCGCATCGGGCCGCACGGGCGCATCGAGCCGCTCGACCAGCGGCCGCGCCGAGCGATTGACGAAGCGCACGACGCGGCGCCGTGCGGCAGCGCTCCGTTCCGCCAGCGGGATCAGCTCCTCGACGGCCCGGCCCTCGGTGAAGAGTTCGATCCTCGCCTTGCGGTACTCCGCCGGCAGGCAGCGCCGCACCGAGTCGTACATCGCACGCAGATTCTCCTCGCGGAACGGGTAATACGAAAGACCGACGGAGGCATGGATGCGCACCCGGGCGCGCGACGCCTCGATCCGGCTCACGCGCACCCAAGCGCAGGCGATCTCGCGGTCCGCGATCCGCGTCAGCGTGCGGGCGATCTCCCGCCGGGCGGCGGGCGGCACCCCCTTGTCCGCGGCGGAGAGGTCCGCAGCGGCGATCGGCGCGAGTGCGACGAAGAGGCAGAGAAGAACTCTATTTTTCATGGCGTTTCACGATGAGCAGCATCCCCGCGACGGTAAACAGCGCGTTGTAGATCAGCAGTTCGAATCCGATCCGATAGCCGAACCAGCGCAGCGCCGCCGCCTGCACGAGCGCGCTCAGCACGGGCGCGGCCACGGCGACCGGCGGCACCCAGCGGTCGCGGACCGCGAAGCGGGTGAACATGCCGAAGACGAACATACCCAAAATCGGGCCGTAGGTGTAGCTCGCCACCTTGTAGACGAGATTGATGACGCTGTCGTCGCCGAAAAAGCCGAAACCGAGGATCACGACGCCCATCGTGCAGGCCATGCCGGCATGGACCCGGCGGCGCACGCGCGTGAGGCGCCGGTCGTCGAAACGGCGCGAGCCGCCCAGCAGATCGAACGTGAAGGAGGTCGTGAGCGCCGTGAGGGCCGATCCCGCGGCGGACCATGTGCTCGAAATCAGCCCCACGACGAACAGCACCCCCACGACGAGGGGCAGTCCGCCGTTCACGGCCACCTGCGGGAAGACCTGATCGCTCTTAGCGGGCATCGGGAGCCCCGTGCGGTCCATGTAGAGGTAGAGAAGCACGCCGAGCACGAGGAACAGCAGGATCACCCCGATCTGGCAGAAGGCCGTGAGCACGATATTTTTCTGCGCGTCGCGCGGGGTGGCGCAGCTCAGGTTCTTCTGCATCATGTCCTGATCGAGGCCCGTCATGGCGATGAGCACGAAGATGCCCGCGAAGAACATCTTCCAGAAGTAGCGGTCGGACGAGGGGTCGTCGAAGAAAAAGATCCGGGAGAAAGGCGACGCCGCCACGGCGTCGACCGTCCGTCCGGCGGAGAGACCGAGCGCGCGGGCGATGAAAAAGATCGAGAGGACGAGGCCGGCCACCAGACAGAGGGTCTTGAGCGTATCGGTCCAGATGAGCGACTGCACGCCGCCCCGCTGCGTATAGAGCCACACGAGCAGCATCGTCGCTGCGGCATTGAGCCAGAACGGAAGTCCGTAGTGATCGAAGACGAGCAGCTGCATCACGGTGCAGACCACATAGACCTTCAGCGCCGAGCCGAGCATCTTCGAGAGGAAGAAGAACCAAGCGCCCGTGCGGTGCGTCGAAACGCCGAAGCGGCCGTCGAGGTATTCGTAGAGCGAGACCACCCCGAGCCGGTAGAAGAGCGGGACCAGCACGAAGGCTATGACGAACTGCCCCACCGTGAACCCCAGCACCATCTGCATGTAGGAAAACGCATCGGCGGCGACCGAACCGGGCACCGAGATGAACGTTACGCCCGACATCGCGGCGCCGATCATCGCCAGAGCGGCCATCCACCACGGCGTGCGGCGGCCGCCCGTGAAGAATCCCGCATTGCCCGCACGACGCCCCGAGTACCACGCCACCGCGAAGAGTGCGGCGAGGTAGGCTGCGACGGTGAGGATAACGGCTGCGGGTGTCATGAACGGATCGTCGGTTCGGATCGGAAGGCAAAGATACGAATTTCGTTCGGAAAAACAATTTCGCGTCCCGGAAGGTTTTTTCCGGCAGCAGACGGAGCTCGAATCGTATCGACATTCGATGCGATCCGGCACCCGAGAAACGGCACCCGAGAAACGGCATACGGGGAACGGCATACGGGGAACGGCATACGGCGCCGGAATGGAAAAGGAGCTCCGTCTTCCGTCCGTCCGACGGCACGAACCGCCGCATCGGCCGGACGATGCGAGGAGCAGGACGGGAACGTCGCGGTCCGTCCGGATCCGAGCGGTCCGATACGGCCGATTCTTCCCGCGATCCGCACCGGCATGCAATTTATTCCGGGAAAAAGGAGCGGAATTTGAAATAGTTTATTATCTTTGTTAGTCGGATAACAATAACACGGCACGAAAAACACTTAAAATATTAAGTACTATGGCAAGAAATCTTAAAATCAGAGACCTGACGCTGCGCGACGGCCAACAGTCGTCGTTCGCCACGCGCATGAACCAAGCACAGATCGACCGCTGCCTGCCCTACTACAAGGACGCCGGCTTCTACGCGATGGAGGTTTGGGGCGGTGCCGTGCCCGATTCGGTGATGCGGTATCTGAACGAGAATCCGTGGACCCGTCTGGAGACCATATATAAAGCCGTGGGCAACGTATCGAAACTCACGGCCCTGTCGCGCGGCCGCAACCTGTTCGGCTATTCGCCCTACACCGACGAGATCATCGACGGTTTCTGCCGCAACTCGATCCGGAGCGGTCTGGGCATCATGCGCATCTTCGATGCGCTGAACGACGTGGACAACGTCAAATCGACCGTCAAGTACGTGAAGCAGTACGGCGGCATCGCCGACTGCGCCGTCTGCTACACGGTCGATCCGAAATACCCCGAGATCGGCTTCATGGGGCGACTGATGGGCAAGAAGAACCCCAAACCCGTCTTCACGGACGAATACTTCCTCGACAAGGCCCGGCAGATGGCCGCTCTGGGCGCCGACATGATCACCATCAAGGACATGTCGGGTCTGATCCCGCCCAAGCGCGTGAGCACGCTCGTCAAACTGCTGAAGAAGAATCTTTCGATTCCGATCGACTTCCACACCCACTGCACGCCGGGCTACGGTCTGGCGTCGGTACTGGCGGCCATCGTCGCCGGCGTGGACATCGTCGACACCAACTGCTGGTACTTCGCCGAAGGCACCGGAGCGCCCGCCATCGAGCTGGTGCACGTCTTCTGCCGGAAACTCGGCATCGACCACGGCGTCAACATGGAGGCCGTGGCCAAGATCAACACCCAGCTCCGCGAGATCCGCAAGGAGCTCAACCTGTCGGTCTTCAACACCGAGAAACCCGAGCCCAAAGCGTTCAATCCGCTGACGGACGAGCTGCCCGCCGAGATCGACGCCCTGTTCGACAAGGCCATCGCCGCCGCCGAGGCCGACGACGAAGCCGCCACGATCGACGCCTGCCGCAAGATCGAAGCCTACTTCGGATTCCCCGCCCCCAACGAACTGGTGCAGAAAGCCGAAATCCCGGGCGGCATGTACTCGAACATGGTGGCCCAGCTCAAACAGCTCAAGGCCGAGGAGATTCTGCCCCGCGCCATGGAGCTCATTCCGTCGGTGCGTCTGGCGGCCGGTCTGCCGCCCCTCGTAACGCCCACGTCGCAGATCGTCGGCGCTCAGGCCGTGAACTGCGCTCTGGACGAGAAGGCCGGACGCCCGATGTACACCAACAAGAGTTCGCAGTTCGTCGGTCTGGTGAAGGGCGAATACGGACACACGCCCGTGAAGATCGACCCCGAATTCCGCTTCAAGATCGCCGGCGTGCGCGAAGAGACCCCCTACGATACGTCGAAATACCAGATGCAGCCCAACCCGACGCTGCCCGAAGCCGGCGGCGTGAAGCTCGCGGCCGACGAGAAGGAGGTGCTGCTGCTCGAACTCTTCCCGCTCGTGGCGAAGACGTTCCTCACGGAGCAGAAGAAGAAAGCCTATGCCGCATCGCAACCCGCCGAGGCCAAGACCGAAGAGAAGCACGAGGAGAAGAAGTTCGTGAAAATCACCGGAGAGACCGTGAACGCTCCGCTGCCGGGCCGCGTGATCGAAATCAAGGTGAAGGTCGGCGACGAAGTGAAAAGCGGTCAGGAGGTCGTGATCCTCGAAGCGATGAAGATGGAGAACTCCATCACGTCGAACTATGCAGGCAAGGTGAAACAGATCTTCGCCGAGGTGGGCGACAACGTGGCCACCGACGCACCGCTGATCGAGATCGGATAGCGCGAGCCGGGCCTCGAATCACCGGAGGCACGGAGGGGCGCGCCGCACTTGCGGCCTCCCGTTCGGAAGGCGCGCCCCTCGTTCGGCATTCGTTATTCCGCCTCGGCAACCGTCGGGCGGAGCCCGGGGCGTTCGCGGCCCGATGGATCCGCGTATTCGACAACAGGCTCGCAGCGATGCGAATCGAAAGAGAGGCTGTCCGGCACGTGTCGGACAGCCTCTCTTTCGATTCCTGCCGCCCCCGTTCGGGACTTCCGCCGAGCCGGCAAGTCCTTTTCCTCAAAGACTGCCGGGCATCCTCTTCCGGTTTATCGGAGCGAGCCGAAACAACGGGACATCGAGCTTTTCGGTCGAAGACGCAGGCTGCAAAATCACAGGACCGAAACGCGATACCGCCCCTTCGTGCGACCGTGCCGGCACGCCGTTTCGATTTCGTCCCCGGACCGTCCGTCCCGGCGGGAAACGACGACTGCACCGCAATCCGGCAATCCGAACCGTCTCGACAGGCCGGGCGCAAAGCCGAACATCGGTTCGGCCTCCGCCAACCGGGAAACGGGAGAAAAACGGTTACGACATGCCGACCTCGCCCGAAGATTGCCGGGGCGAGAAGCGGATGAAAGAAATTCGGGCGTCTTGCCTCCTCCGGAACGATCCTTACTCCGGAAACACCGCGCGGTCCGCCGGATCGGACGTTTCGGATCGGCCGCATGCTGCCGCCGCAATTTCCCCCGAGCGCACCGAATCGACTGTCCGCGTTTTTCGCTATCTTTGCGGGCGGCAGCGAGGATAACCCCCATTCGGCCGGTCCGAACGCACCGGGGCCGGTTTTCGTTTGCATCGTTTTTGCTCATCGGCCTTCGAATCATCTAAAAAAACAAACGCATGTCATTTCTCAAAGAGTTCAAAGCATTCGCCCTCAAAGGCAACGTCATGGACATGGCCGTCGGCGTCATCATCGGCGGGGCGTTCGGCAAGATCGTCTCGTCGCTGGTGAACGACATCCTGATGCCGCCCATCGGGGCACTCATCGGCAATACGGACTTTTCGCAGCTTCGGATCAATATTTCGAAAATCCGCGACGCAACCGCGCACGCCGCTCATACCGTGGCCGACACCTTCTCCGGAGGCGGCGAAGCAGCTGCGGCAGCAGCACCCGCCGTCGAACCGATCTACTGGAATTACGGCGCATTCATCCAGCAGTGCGTGGATTTCACCATCCTCGCATTCTGTGTCTTCCTGATGGTCAAGCTCATGAACAAGCTCATGAGGAAAAAGGAAGAGGCTCAGGCACCCGCACCGGCGATGTCGAAGGAGGAGCTCCTTCTGACCGAGATCCGCGACCTGCTGAAAGAGCAGCAGAAAAAATAACGGCAGCGAGGCGCCCGGGACACCGGGACGGCTGCGCCTGCGGACGGGCAGTCCGGCCGAAGGACTTCCCTGCCGGAAGCGGCTCTCGCCCCTGCGGCATGCGCGGGACAAGCCCGAGGCGTTCGGGGTGCGGCCGCTCGCGGCACGGAGGGTGTGGGGCGACAGGAACAAAACGCCGTCCGTTTCGCATGCACACGAGCCGGAACCGACAAACGAGGAGAACACGGACGACGGCAGGAGCCGAACGGAACCCGCCGCACATGCGGGAACGAATCGCAGGAAACGATACCGCGGCGGCAGCGATAAACGACCGCCGCTGGCTTTGTACGCCGGACGAAGCCCCCAAACGGCCACAAAACGAGCGGCAGCAAAAGCTGATGGACACACACCGCGTGCATGTGTGGAGGGGGGGGCAGAAAACGGCTGCCGATAAAATATTTTTTCCTTTCTGTCTACTTTCCGTCGTCTCCCCGACATGGCAAAGGCAAAGGCGGCCGTTCGCTCCGCGGCGGACTGCACTCGCCCGAATGTTTCGCGGCAGTCCTGCCGCCGGCGACGAACGGCGGATATGCCCCGGACAGTCTTAAGAAACACGACCGCACCGAAATCATCCACTCCGCCCCGGCATAACCCGCACTCCACTCCGTTCGGTCCCCGGCCTGCCCGAACGGTTCCTCGAAAGAGGCATTTGCCCGCCTCGGCGGTTTCCGGGCGGAGCTCAGCTCGTCCCCGGCTTACCGAAAACGTTTTCCTTCGGGGGAAGAGCGTTTTTCCGCCTCGGCATGCGCGTACATCCGCGGGCAAAGATCGCACGGTCCATCCTCTCAGGCTCCGACTTCCGCTCCGTCCGGAAGCGGACCGTTCATTTGGTTCGGGATTTGTACTCCGCCACCGAAAACACCCGATAAATATGAATCACGGCTTGAGTATTCTCTTTCGCGCCATTCCGCTTCTGATGGCTGCGTTCTGTTTCAGCTACGGCGCCTATATATACGGTGCGGGAGACGATCCCGCACGCCTCACGGCGGGACCGGTCGTTTTTTTCCTCGGTTCGATCTGCGTGGCGCTCTACTGCACGGCGGCGACCATCATCCGACAGATCATCGGCACGTACAACGAGGCGGCCAAGTACATTCTTCCGACGATCGGTTACGCCTTTGCGCTGATGACGCTGATTTGCGGCATCTTCATCATCCATTCGAATTACGCGGGCGCATACGTAACCGGCCGTGTCGTCTGCGGTCTGGCGCTCATCGCCGTCTGCGTCGCCACGGCTGCGGCCGCCTCGACCCGTTTCAGGCTCATCCCGATCAACTCGGCGGCCAAGACGCGGACCGTCAGCCCCGGCGGCTTCAAAGCCGGTCAGGTTGCGGTCCTTATGTCGGTCGCCGCGACCACGTCGGCCGCGGCATGGATCTGGGCCTTCGTTCTCTTCGGATCGGGCACATCGGCCGAACACACCGCAGCAGGCAGCGTCATGGCGGGCATCGCCTGCGTATGCACGTCGCTCGTCGCGCTCGTAGCGATCATCGCACGGCAGATACGCGGCACCTACACCACGAAAGAGCGGACGAAGTGGATGGGTCTCGTGCTCGTCATGGGCTGCACGGCCTTCGTGTTCGGACTCGTTATGATTATCGCCCATTGGGGACAGCCGATCAATTTCGTGGGATTCGTTCTCATCGGACTGGCCATGATCTGCTGGAGCATTTCGAGCAAGGTCATCCTGCTGGCCAAGATCTGGCAGGCGGATTTCCCGCTCGCGGACCGTATTCCGCTGCTCCCCGTCATCACGGCGCTCACCTGCCTCTTCTTCGGAGCCTACCTCTTCGAGGAGGCGCTTTCCGACCCCAAATATTTCGTTCCGGCGCGGGTGCTGACGGGATTCGGAGCCATTTGCTTCACGCTCTTCCCGATCGTATCGATCCTCGAAAGCGGCACCGAAAACAGAAAATGACATGTCCGCCGCCGGAAAACGGACGAGGAGTGCGCTTCCCGCAGACGCCTACTCCCCCGTCATCGTCCGAATGGCCGCGGCACCTCGTCCGAATGCAGCGGACGCATGCCGCGGAGAGCAGAAAATGCGCGGGCGCATTCTCCGATGAACCGAGGTCTACGCCAGCGAACCTGCCCTCAACAAAGAATAACGCCCACGCTTCGCGCAGACGTTTGATCCATTGCTTTTGAGGGTGTTGAGAAAACTGGCGTTTTTCGATTCAAAACAATAGCAAACGCTATACTTTTTCGCTGCAAATATACAAACGGAAATTCTAAAAACAAGGGCGGAAACCTTTTCCTCCATCATTCGGTTCTTTTATCCGACCCGCACCGTCCGAAAAGACGCTTTTCGGGACCGACGATGCGCAGCGCCCCGGACCGCCGGGCATCCGAATGACGAAATCGGAGGATCGCACTCCGCGTTTTGTCGTACTCCAGCCCCGGGCAGGAGAATCCGCGCTACGACATTTCGGTCTCGGCATTTCGGCCCGGACCGCAGACCCGGATCGGACGGATCACAGGCAAGTGCAGGTCTTCGGACTTCACGGAATACCTGCCCTGAGGGACCGGCACGGTCGTTACGATGCCGAACGGGACGTCGAACAGGACGTCAAACAGGATGTCGAACGGGATGTCGAACGGGATGCCGCCCGTCCGTTTCTTCCGGCAGACCGCCGTCCCGCCGATCTTTTCACGCGACGATGTTCGATTGCGCCCGGCTTTCACTATCTTTGCCGCATGAAAAACATAGTATTCGATCTGGGCGGCGTGGTTTTCGCGCGCGACGTGCAGAAATGCACCCCCGACTTCATCCGTTTTTTCGATTTCGTGCGGGCTCCCGAGATGCCCGGGTTCTGGGAAGAGTACGACCGCGGCACACGGTCGCTCGACGAGACGAAGGAGGCGATGTGCAGCATCCGCGGCTGCACGCGCGAAAAGTGCGACGCTTACGTGCAGCAGGCCATCGCTTTGCAGGAGCCCGTGAAGCCGACCGAGCGCCTGCTCGGCGACCTGAAATCCGCAGGCTACAAGCTCTATGTCCTCTCCAATATGTCGAAGGAGTTCATCGCCTTTCTCCGCCGTTTCCCGCTCTACGGACATTTCGACGGCGAGGTGATCTCGTGCGAGGAGCAGACCGTGAAACCCGAGCCGCGCATCTACCGGATCCTGCTCGACCGCTACGGTCTGGCGCCCGAAGAGACGCTTTTCATCGACGACCGGCCGGCCAACCTCGAAGCGGCAGCCCGCTTCGGCATCCGCACCCGCCTGTTCCGCCACGGGGAGCCCGAGGCCAGTTGCGACGAATTGCGCAAAATGCTGCTTTGAACGGGTGTGTCTCCCGCCCCGCCCTGCCTCCGAACAGCCCGTATGGAAACGAACTTCCGGACGCATGTCGTCCGCCGCATTGCCCCGCGGCGGTTTCTCGGATCGCGCTCTTCGGCAGATGGAGGCGGCCGGAACGTGCCGTGCACGCCGGGCCGGTGCATGCGCACCGAGACCACATACGCCTCCCTGCTCCGCCCGGACACGGCGGAGGTGCGCCTGCCGTCCGTGCAGTCGGAGCGCGCACACGGCCGAATGCCGGGCGCCGCTCTGCGAAAAGTCCGGAGTGTGTCGCCGTCCGCGGCGGCTGCGACAGCGGAAAACTCCGCAGATCGTCTCCGTCTGCAAAAACGAATTGCCTCCGTCCGCTTCCCGCCTCGGCCGAGCCCGAACCGGCATCCGGCTCTGTGCACAACTTTACGAAACGGCTGAATGTCTTTCTTCCGTTTTTCGCCTCGGCCGAGCCCGGACAGGCGTCCGGCACCGCACCCGGTTTAACGAAACGCTTCGGCAATCCGCCTTTGCAGCGGTCGCAGGCCGTTCATGCCTGAGTCGAAGCGGCACAGGCTCTTTTGCGGCCGTGCGGAACGAGAAGCGTCTCTTCGGAGAGTACGAAGGTACGTTCCGGAAATTTTCCGTGAAAATTCCGGCCGAAGATTTTGCATGTCCGAAAATTTCTATTACCTTTGCACTCGCTTCGAAAGATTGGCGGGATAGCTCAGCTGGTTAGAGCGCATGATTCATAATCATGAGGTCGAGAGTTCAAGTCTCTCTCCCGCTACCAATAAAACTGAGAAAACACTTATTATCAACGTTTTCTCAGTTCTATTTTTTGATATTTGGCGATATTTTGGCGGTATGTTATTTCCCATGTTGCTTTTTAATGCGCTCTATATCCTCCAACGAATATAAGTTTTTTCCTCCAACCCTGCAAGGAATAAGATACCCATTTTCTTCCCACATGGGCAACGTTGCACTGGATTTGATGCCGAGTTTTTCCATTGCTTCCTTTCTCGTGCAATATAGCATTTTGTCCCCCATCACTGCTCGGATTCTTGAAACCGTCTGCTCTGCATATCGAAGCCCTACGCCTTCCGCTATATTAGCCGCAAATTCTTGAAGATCGGATGCGCTTATAGTAATCATCACTTTATCTACGGCACCTTGCATGATTCGCTCAAAAAGTTCGTTCTCCATATCCTTCAAATAAAAAAACAGCTCCAGCTGCCTCCCGTCAATATGTTTTCCTATTATTCGTTTGAATTCTTACCGCAATTCCGGCAAATATCGGCTCTCTCTTTTGAACCGACAGGGAAATCGTGTCCGCAACTTACGCCCATTCTCGCCTCCCGGACGACGATCATTTCGAGTAACCGAACCCGTGAGTAACTGACATATATTTCGGAATCGTCCCGTGCCCCGCCCCCGCGTTCGTGTTTTCTGTTTCGTCCCATTTGCATATCCCGAATAAATCACTACCTTTGTATCGGTGTCAGGGGTGATTCTCCGGGATTGCCTCTTTTTTGTTATTCGACTATTGCCTGCCGCTCGATTTCGTCCTTCAGAATCTTTTCCGCCCGGCGCATGTCTTTTTGCAATTCCTCCAGACGGACGATCTGCGCTTCGTCCATTCGCGGGCAGCCCATAAGCCAACTGCGGTAATTCGGCAAACTAATCATACCGCAAGCGATACTGCCCACTCGCAAACAGTAATCGTAATATCGTATAAACGCCTCTTTCGGGGCATCCATGTCTATGTCGACGATGATGTCGTTCATTTTAACGGATAAGTCGGAACATTCGGTAATCCCGCCGACTTCTCCGCCGACCCAGCTGCGGCGGGCATCCTCATAGTCGTAGTCGTGCTTCTCGCAGAAGGCTTGCAGATAGGCGTTACAAGCTTTTTCGTAATCTGTTTTGAGCTTTAATGTTTTCATAGATCATCTATTTTGAAATATTCGACAATCTCCTCGGTCATAGCCTTGCGGGTATATAATACATATGAAATCAATGTGAAGCTGTTTCATTCGGCGTCCCTCCCCTCAATACTATAATCGGCCACTGCCAAACAAGGCATAATGATAATTTCGATATTGTCATCGACCCGAAAGATACAAGGTTGAGTAGGTTCTTGATGAACGCATCGGACTTTATCTACTCCGATGATTTCCATTGCTCGCCCCAATATTTCGAGAAACTCGACTTTAATGACGATGCGTCTGATTCGGATCGGGCAATCACCATCGGGGATCATACGCCCTGTCTTTTTGTATTTCACACGCGAGATACATCCATCGCCTTGACATTTGGGACAATCGAGATATTTATGATGATAACGCCCGCTTTTGTCTCGATATTCCCATTCGACTTCACCCGCTCCGTCGCATTCCTTGCATTCTATATCTTTGCCGACCTTTTCCTTTTCCTCGACTTGGGGAATACTTGCAATCGCTGTTTTGATGTCATGCAGGCCGATAATAAAATTGCAGTTATCAGCCGGCAAGTCTATGTTTAGACTGTCGATTTCATTGTATTCCCCGTTCAGCGTTTCTGCTTTGATGCGGATCATGATATGACCTTCGGTAGCACATACATACCCGTTTTTGAGGTACGGGGCGGCCATATCCGGTCGCATATCGTTTTCCTTGTCATAGAACAAGGATAAAAGATCCTGTTCGTTGAATTGATATTTCATTCCCCGTCCATTAGCCTTTTTACTTTTCATAATCATTTCGATATTTTGCGAGAATCCCGCTATTCTAAGGTTTCTATAATTTTCATTTCCCGCTCGGATAGTTTCCATGCAATCGCCTCCCGCTTTGTTGCAAGCTCCTTTGCTGCAAGATCATCGGCCACAGCATCCGAACAGAGGAAACCACCGCCGTAAATGCTCTTACCGCACCTCCGTTGCGTATCGAGCGCCGCAATCTTTCGGAGACTTCTGCCGTCGATACGAACGTCTATGCCGCGTTTTATGATTTTCTCGACGCGACCGACTGTAATGACATTATTCGGATATTCGTATTTAGGAATCGCCGTTTTCGTCGCCTGCTTATCGGCTGCAAGGATCGCAGCCCTCAATTCGGACGGGCCCCATATACGGAGGTTTCCGAACAAATTGCTGATGAACGAAGTGTTCACCACCGCACCGTTTTCGTATGTTACGGGAGCTCCTATCGGCAGACAGGTCCAGTCGATACCCTGCGCACCGAACAGTGTCAGATGCGGGGCGAACAGAAAGAACGAAATTCCATGCCTTTGGTAAAAACGCGCGATGCCCGAAATGATCGAAAAGGGAGGATTGTCCACCACCACGCAATCCGGGGGATAATCGAAATGTTCGTAATCGCCGCCGGGCCAAAAGGGGCGAACGATCGGACGGCCGCCGACGGGCGCATTCCGGCGCAACCATTCCGACACGGATTCATATACCGCAGGGGGAGTAAAACAGTCGTCCGTCGTCAGCTTAGGCTTAAACTTTTCGACGAAACCTTCGTAATCGGCATGTGCCGCCTGCCGCGACCTCCGCCTTCCTGTGGATATTTCAATGTTATTCGAAGAGAAAAGATCCATAATGTCAGGCTTGTTTTTCGTAAATGAATACTACCCACCATGCTACCAAAGCGCAGAACCACGCTATGCCGGCCGTCCAGTCGTGTCGTATGAACGAAACGATCATAGCCGACACACTTACAACGATACACAATATCGTTTGTATAATAGTTGCGGTCAACCGGCGATGGCGCATCGCTCGAACACGAGACTGTATATAACAGCGTTTGACGTCTTTCAAACA
>ERZ1643250.1411-NODE-1411-length-20599-cov-5.079391_pt1 | contig 20599 bp, 25 predicted proteins | sample MGYA00579262_ERZ1643250 | MGnify/ENA primary metagenome ERZ1643250 (study PRJEB29033, sample SAMEA4952265) | chicken gut metagenome | biome: Broiler Chicken; feature: Gastrointestinal Tract; material: Caecum | place: Ireland | collected 2018 | study: Broiler... | reverse complement strand
TCTGGTTATCAAATATGCAGGTAGGTATAATGGGGATAAAATAAATTGGAAGTTGCAGAGGACAATATCATGGAAATAAAAAAAATCAATCAAGATTTTTCAGTATGCAAAGTGAAGGATTATTCACTTGTAAACTTAAATGCGGAATACAGCTTCATCGGAAAAACAGATGAAGAAAAATCCTTGGTATGCGTTACAAGCGATGTTCCGCCAAATGTTATTCAACGAGATGATGGATGGAAAGGCTTTCGTATTCAAGGAATTTTAGATTTTTCTTTGATTGGGATACTATCTAAAATTACAGAGATTCTGGCAAAAAACAGTATTTCGATTTTTGCAATTTCAACTTATAATACGGACTATGTTTTGATAAAAAAGGAAAAGTATCAAAAGGCACTGGATATTCTTAAACACGCGGGTTATGAAATTGTAGAGTGATAAATCCAGTTTGATAAACTGAAAAATTGAGATACTTTTGTGTTATGATACATGTAATATGTAGTAGATGGAATATCTGTCAGAGGATTTTTCAAATTTTATTTGTAGAAAAGGGTGCATTATATGATTTTATATCATGGGAGTAATGTTGTGGTGACAGAACCTCAAATATTAGAGAATGGATTTTATAAGGATTTTGGCTACGGGTTTTACTGCACAATTTGAAGACAAAGGTTTTTAAGGAAATGATAGAAGAATGGCTTCAGTTCGTAGTTGACTGCCGCAGAGGAATAAGACATGAATATGATATTGTAGAAGGGCCTATGGCGGATGATACGATATGGGATTATGTAGAAGATTATATGGCAGGGCGGATATCGAAAGCTGCGTTTTGGGAATTGGTTAAGTTTAAATATCCAACACATCAGATTGTTTTCTGCACAGAGAGGGCATTGCAGACAATCAAGTTTGAAAGGAGTTATTCATTATGACAAACAAGTTTTTTCCGGATGAACAAATAACCGAAAATGATCTGTATTTTCTGTGCTATATGATAGAACGGGTGGCAAGAAAGCTGCACCAGAGAAACAGGTATGTTGTGAATCGGATTTCGAAAGATGAATGGGAGCGATTGATCAGTCTTGCCAATGTACTGCATTGTGAGAATCCGAAAAAGATTGAGGCAGAATGGATTGAGGAATATAAATTGGAAAAAGGTACCTTTGATATCACAAAAGTGGATAAAGAACTTGCAGATGAGATCCCTTCTGAGACACAGATGGGAAAAGTGTATATGAGACTGATTATGTCAACACTTCAGCCGGCAGAAGATTATATAGACGGCATAATACGGGTGTATAACGATGAAATATGTGAAGTGATCGACAATTATAACAGCAGTACATATTATGAGCCTTCTTATGTGATTACAAGAGCTTATAATAACGGAGGATTTTAGAAAGGAATTAAAACCGCACTTGGATATGTTATGGAGAACCGTATCATAATGGAATTTTTGGAGATGTTATCTCCGGTTGACAAATTGCCAATAGTAGTTGGTTGCCTATAAAATGTAATTTTTGTATTATTTTTTATATCAACCAGTGGAGGTAATGTGTGATATGAATTTTAACGAAAAACTCATTGAACTTCGCAAGTCTAAAGGTTTGTCACAAGATGAATTAGGTAATGCGTTAGGAGTATCAAGACAAACAATATCCAAATGGGAACTGGCTCAAAGTTATCCCGATTTTCAAAGACTTGTTTTATTGAGTGATTATTTTGGTTTATCACTTGACGCACTTGTAAAAGATATTGATGTGCAAGACATTAGGGAGAAAAATCTAGATGATAAGAAATTATCTGCAATCTATGAAGATATAAATTCTGCTAAGTCTTCGATAAATCAAGTTGTAAATATTTTGGCTATTATTGGAGTTGTTGGTACCATACTTTCTATTTTAGCAGGGGTGTTTTGGGGATAACAATCATAATGAAGAAAGTGGGAACAATTTTATCAATGTTGATATGAGTTGGTAATACAGATAAAGTATTAAAAAGTATAAACATGAAAGCGATTGAAAAAGAATTAAGAAGGCTTGAAAAAGCAGAAGAGCGATTGTGCCGACAGGCAGAAAAGAAAACAGTTCCGCTCTGGAAAGAAAAACTGGAAGAGAAGATACCGGATAAAGTTATGTGGGGGCTTCAGAAAATGTTTCTAAAAGCCTTTGCCCTTGTTTTTGAGAAGGGCGATACAATTATTGAAAAGACGTATGATAAAGAAACGGTGGCAAAGGACTTTCAGATTAAAGATTATGCGGTCGGCCTGAAAGGCGGCAGACGGGAAATACGAAATCTGAAAAGGGATGCTGCCAAAGGGAATGCGGTCAGTACGCTGCTTACCACGGCAGAAGGGATTGTACTGGGAGCCTTTGGCATTGGGCTGCCGGACATTGTGATCTGGGTAGGTTTTCTGCTTCGCGGGGTATATGAGACTGCTATGAAATATGGCTTTGGTTATGAAACGCCGGAAGAAAAAATGTTCATTCTCAAAATGCTGGAAGCGGCAATGGTGACAGGAGAAAACTGGGCCGGATTAAATAAAGAAATCAACATCTGTATTGAGCAGGCAGTACAAGTGATGCCCACGGAAGAAGAAGTAAAGAGACAGATGGAGAAAACTGCGGATGCGTTTGCAACAGATATGCTGGTAACAAAGTTTATACAGGGAATGCCCATTGTGGGAATCATCGGAGGTGCCATGAATCCAGTGTATTATCGCAGGGTTATGGCATATGTACAGCTAAAATACAGGAAGAGATATTTGCTGCATAAAATTTTGTGATTCTGATTTTGGGGGGATTATTATGAGTTATAATATAGAACGATTTATAAAAGCACAGGAATACAGCTATGCTGAGGCTTTGAAAGAAATTCAAAACGGACATAAAGAGAGTCATTGGATATGGTATATTTTTCCGCAGTTAAAGCAACTTGGCAGAAGTTCGACAGCGCAATATTATGGCATAGAAAATCTGGAAGAAGCAACGGAATATCTTGCGCATCCAATTCTTGGATTCAGGTTGAGAGAAATATGTGAGACCCTGCTCTCCATTGATAGGAATAATCCTTATCAGGTGATGGGAGGGATTGATGCGCTGAAACTCCGTTCATCTATGACCTTGTTTGCAGAAATTGAAGGATATAATTCTGTATTTGGCAAGGTGCTGAATAAATATTACAATGGAGAAAGAGATGAAAATACCATTCGGTTATTGCGGGAAAATACGGAACAGTAATATGATTTTCTCGTCTTATCCCCTGAAGAACATAATTTTTCCAAGATCTTCGTCCACTTCACAGGTCAGGTCAAACAGCCTGCAAAAATCGGAGACCGTGACTCCAACGCAGAAGGAGGCGCCGACCTCACTGTCAGCTTGGGAGGTTATGAAGGATATATCCAGAGGTCTGCCGTTCTTTTTAAACTTTAATTCCAGAATTTCATTATCCTGGAACCTGGAAGTCATTTGCCAGACGGTATCCCCGATTTTCCAGGCGCTTCGGTATGTGTCGTCTTTGTACGCACAGTCGTATTCGCCGCCCAGCGCCAGTACATATTCCCGGAGAATCAGAGGGAAACTCATGCTCTGTGAGGTAAGGCCTATATCAATGACCATCATGTAGGAATCTGTGGTATCGCTGTACCAACAGTATTTATAGTCGTCGGTGGTCAGACCATAGGGCCCATAAGGGTTCTCGTTCCTGTCATAGAGCATTTCCCTGCCGTTTAATTCTATGGAGGACAGAAGAAAGCGGTGTCTGCCTTCCAGATAACGTGGTAAAATTCCGGTTCCGTTCTCGATTTCTTTATCTACATAACACTGGGCATAACTGCCTGCCAGTGCATCATAAAGTTCCCTGCGGTCATTTTGGCCGGTTATGGCTATGTCTGTGATATTGACCCAGGTTTCGTGGGCAAAGGCTTCCTCTTCCGATCTCTGCCATACCAGATGAATACTGCGCAGGGGATTTTCTCTGAGAAATTTCATGGTATTATACCGGGACTCCGGAAGATATACCTGATCGGCTGCAAGGATGGTGTCAACCACTGCTTCCAAATCCCCAAAGGAGAGAACATATATCCACCCCTGTTCTTCCAGATAATGGGGATCCTGCCTGAGTACCTGCTCCACTTCCCGGTAATAGAGGCTGTGGACATTACTTATATAATCGCAGGAAAGACTGCGGGTGTAAAAAGGAGTTTTGGATGCGTCAATCATAATAGGAGCCAGATAGCTGTTTGCTTTGAAATACAGATCCCGGTTGGATGTTCTGAAGCGGTATTCTACGTCGTCAGGATCTTCCGCAACCAATTCTGTTTCCAAAAGTTCATAAGGTTCTTTGCAGATTTCATCCACATAATTCAGAACCTCTTTCTCTCCGTAGACGCTGCTGTCCTTCGTGATACAGGAAGTGAAAGAGAAGCTCACAAAACATAAGATAACTGCAGATATAACGGATGCAATTTTCTGCTTCATAAGTCAACGACTCCTTTCCATTCCTTATTTGTATCATTTTATCACAGCACAGAATGCATGGAAACAGATTTTTAGGATGGCAGATGCAGCAGAAGATTTTCGGGTGTACAGAGGGGAAAAGTTCTAGTATAATAGGGCAGTAGAAGAAATCGGCTTTGTTTAAAGGAGGCCAGAATGAAGAATATTAAGATCTATCCAGAGTTCTATTCTAATCTGCCGGGCAGGTTTGTAAAAAAAATCGAACATGATCTGGATTACATTCAACAGAGGCAGCTTCCGGGACTTTGTAAAATTTATCTTGTTGGAAGTGCCGCCCGGGGAGAAGTAAGGAGTACGAGTGATATTGATCTTCTGGTGATTACAAAAGAGAAAGTAAAGAACCGGGAGCTTGCCGCAGATATACGATGGACTCTTGACGATCCCATTGACGGTGTGAGCACAGATATAGTATATAAACATGAAGGATTCGAGAAAGGGAACTCTGTCTTTGACAGGGAAATTAACAGAGATAAAAAACTGATCCTGGAGGTAATAGAATGATAAAAAATTCTTATCTTGATATTGCGCAAAATGATTTGGAATATCTGGAAGCAGTCATGAAAACAGGAAACCGTTTTTATAATCAGCTCGCTGTACAATGTGAGCAGGTGACAGAGAAATATCTGAAGGGATATTTGGATAAAATGATGTTGGATGAGGATGTGACAGATCTGCTGCGGAAACATAACATGAAAAAAATAGCAGCGAAATTAAATGAAATCTGCCCCGATTTGCAGCTTGATACAATAGGGCTTGCATATCTTACCGATTTTTATTTTGATGCCAGGTATCCCGGGGATGATTTTTACACGGTATCTAAAGAGGAATTTGATAAATGTGTTGCAATTATGTATGACACGCTGAACAGGCTGAAAACACATTTTAACTGAGGATGGAGAGAGATGAAGAAAAAGAAGAAAGGCCTGCGAAGGGCGGTGGTGTTAAGTGGTATTTTCTTTCTGCTTGTGGCCGGTATCCTGCTTTTTTATACCATTCGGGAGTACCGTCCGGCTCCGGTGGAGACTCTGGAACCATCAAAAGGCAGCCGGATAGTAAGCACGTCTGAATCCCTGAAAATTATTACCTATAATACTGGGTACGGGGGATTAAGCGCCGGGGAAGATTTCTTTATGGACGGCGGCAGGAAGGTTTCCCCTGAAAGTAAAACGCTGGTGGAAGAAAATCTGAACGGGATTTCGGAAACTCTGAAAAAGTATCCGGCCGATGTTTATTTTCTGCAGGAAGTGGACAGAAATTCCAGCCGTTCTTATAATATTGACGAGACGGCATGGTATGAGAAAGAGCTGGGGATGGACGGGATATTTGCCTGTAATTTTAAATGTGATTTCGTTCCCTATCCGATTCCGCCCATAGGTAAGGTAGACAGCGGGATTTTTACCATGACGGATCTGAAAGTGGATTCTGCTTCTCGGATTGCTCTTGCGGAGTCTTTTTCCTGGCCGGTGAAGACCTGCAATCTGAAACGGTGTATGCTGGAGACCCGGATTCCCCTGGAAGGGACAGAGAAAGAACTGGTTCTGATAAATTTTCATCTGGAGGCTTATGACAGCGGGGAGGGGAAAATCGCTCAGAGCCGCATGTTGGCAAAGAAGTTGGAAGAGGAGTACGAAAAGGGGAACTATGTGATTGCAGGAGGCGATTTTAACCAGACTTTTGAAGGAACAGATACCTATCCCATTCAGAATGAGGAATACTGGAAACCCGGAAAAATGGAAGAATCCGATTTGCCGGATCATTTTTCCTTTGCCGTGGACGATACCTATCCCACCTGCAGGCTGCTGAACCAGCCGTATACAGGTTCTTATGAGGATTCTCAGGTCTATGTAATAGATGGATTCCTTGTTTCCGACAATGTGGAGGTTCTACAGTGTCAGGTGCAGAATACAGAGTTTCAATATACGGATCATCAGCCGGTTTTCCTGGAGGTGAAGTTCCGCTAAACACAAAAAAAGGAGAGACATCCCCGATTGCAGATGTTTCTCCTTTTGTTTTTGCAGGTTTCTCAGGAAAGTTCCTGAAGCCTGGAAATGTCCGGTTCTGCCATTAAAGAATAGTTGGTATAATAGACGACAAATCCAGGTTTTGCTCCATTTGGCTTTTTAATATGTTTTTTCTGAATGTAGTCAATTTCCACCTTGGGTGCGGTGCGTCCTTTGGAATAATAGGCTGCCAGTTTGCCTGCCTCTTCAAAGACCCGATCCGGAAGTTCTTCGTTTCTGCTTTTTACAATTACGTGGGATCCGGGCATTCCTTTGGCATGGAACCACCAGTCATTTCCGGTAGCGAATTTAAAGGTTAATTCCTCGTTCTGATAATTGTTTTTCCCCACATAAATATCATATCCATCGCTGGAAAGATAGTGAAAGGGCTTTGATTTCTGAGCGGCGGTGCGTTTCTTGCTGAAGTCGTGTTTTTTAATATAGCCGTATTCTACAAGCTCCGCTTTAATCTGAGCCAGATCCGTCTCTTCCAGAGCAATATCCAGGGAAGTACGAATGGATTCCAGGTGGGCAATTTCACTTTCTGTATCCTGAATCTGAAGGGTAAGGGCTTCTTCTGTTCTCTTTAGCTTATTGTAGCGGTCGAAATATTTCTTAGCGTTTTGCTGAGGAGACAAAGTGGGATCCAGGGGGATCGTAATCGTCTCATTGGTATAGTAGTTCAGAGCCTCGAAGGATTTGCAGCCTTCAGAAAGACCGTATCCGTAAGTATTAATCAGTTCCCCGTAGACTTTATATTTGTCTTTCTTTGCAGTATCTTTCATCTGTTTTTTCTGAAGTGCAAATTTCTTCTGGTTGCGCTCCAGTGCGGTCTGTACGATTCTTCTTAAATCTGAAGATTTCTGGCGGATCCGGGTAAGGACTTCCTTGGCAGCATAGTAGGTATACAGCATTGCTGATACAGAATCAGAAATTTCCGCGTGGTAATCCGAACCGAACTGCATCAGGGGAAGAACGCTGTATTCCACAGGCTCCTTTTCCCGATAGATAATCTGGGGAGCATATGCTTTTTCCAGGATTTGGGTCCGGATACCTGAAAAGGCGGTAAACAGCGCCTGCATTTGTTCCTGGTTCAAATCCTCTGCAGAAAGTTCCGGAGAAAGGTTGGCCCGGAAGCACATTTCACTGGCCAGTAAAGGACTGATACCGGTAAGAGAGGTATAGACCGCTTTAGCCGCAGGGCAGGAGGCAGAACCAATGAGGCGGCTGAATTCTTCCTCTGTAATTGTAAGGGGATCCTGCTTCTCCTGAGTTCTGGGTATGAAATAGGGTCTTCCGGGGAGAACTTCCCGGACAGAACTCATATTGGAAGAGACATGTTTGATACTGTCCAGAATCATATCGTTTTCATCTGTAAAAATCAGATTGCTGTGTTTCCCCATTAGTTCCAGAATCAGTTTCTTTTGGCAGACGTCTCCCAGATCATTTAAATGTTCCAGTTCCATAATAACCACCCGTTCCAGTCCGGGCTGCGTGATTCTTATAATTTTTGCATTTCCGATGTGCTTACGCAGCAGCATACAGAAATTGGGAGCAATTAAAGGGGAGGGCTTGTTTTTATCCGTAAAGTAAAGGAGAGGAAGGGAGGCACTGGCGGATAACAGAAGCCGGCACTGTCCCTGACTGCCCCTGGCTGTAATCAGAAGTTCATCGTTTTCCGGCTGTGCAATTTTGTTAATTCTGCCGCCGGCCAGAGTATCATTTAATTCTTTAACCATTGCAGAAACGGTAATTCCATCAAAAGCCATAATAAAATCCTTTCTCGCTGAGTGTTTTATAAAATTTAAGTATACAGGGAAGAAAAGGCGGTTGCAAGAGAAACTTTCCAGGGAAATTGTAACAGTTCAGCCTGTACCATTCCTGATACGGAAAAAAAGGTTTGACTAGGGTTTTAGAATGAACTATAATGAATCTGTATGCAAATTAACAGCAAAAGAGTGGTAGAACAATGATAAAAAGTATGACAGGCTATGGCCGGGCAGAGGCCAACGAGCAGCAAAGAAAGATTACCGTTGAGTTAAAATCTGTGAATCACAGGTATCTGGACGCCAATATTAAGATGCCGAAAAATTTAAGTTTCTTTGAGGCGCCTATCCGGAACTTCCTCAAGGAGTATATGCAGCGAGGGAAAATCGATATTTATATCAGCTACGAAGATTATACTCAGAAACGGGTAACTCTGAAATACAACCGGGAAATTGCCCGGGAGTATATGGGATATTTTCAGAAGATGAGCGAGGAGTTCGGACTGGAAAATGACATTCGGGTTTCCGGGCTTTCCAGGTATCCGGAAGTATTAACCATGGATGAGGAACCTTTGGATGAGAGAGAGTTGTGGAGCTTTTTGGAGCCGGTTCTCAGAGAGGCCTGTGTGAAATTTGTAGAATCCAGAGAAAAGGAAGGGGTTCACTTAAAGGAAGATCTTCTGTCCAAATTAAAAGGGCTGGAAGAAAAAGTGCTTCTGATTATGGAACGCTCTCCTCAGATTGTCAGGGAGTATCGGGAAAAACTGGAGGCGAAGACGAAGGAACTTCTGGGAGACGCCCAGATTGAAGAGAGCCGGATTGCGGCTGAAGTGATTATCTATGCGGACAAAATCTGCAACGATGAAGAAACGGTGAGACTCCAGAGCCATATTAAAAATATGGAAGCTGTGCTGGAAGACGAGTCTTCGGTGGGACGGAAGATGGACTTCATTGCCCAGGAGATGAACCGGGAGGCAAATACTATTTTGTCGAAAGCCAATGACCTGGAAATTTCCAATCTGGCCATAGATTTAAAAACCGAGATTGAAAAAATCCGCGAACAGATCCAAAATATTGAGTAAAATGAGGCGTTAATGTGGCAAGACTAATTAATGTGGGATTTGGAAATGCAGTAAATTCTGAAAAAATTGTGGCGGTCATCAGTCCGGACGCAGCGCCCATTCGAAGAATGGTGCAGAGCGCAAAGGCAGAAGGACGTTTGATTGATGCGACCCAGGGCAGGAAGACAAAAGCCGTGATTATTACACAGGAAGATCATGTGATTGTTTCAGCCCTTCAGCCGGAAACCATAACCAGACGGTTTTCCGGAAAAATTGATTTTGAAGAAAAAGGAGAAATACATGAATAAAGGTGTATTAGCAGTGGTATCCGGCTTTTCCGGTTCCGGAAAAGGAACCCTTATGAAGGCTCTGACCAGCCAGTACGATAACTACGCCCTGTCTGTTTCGGCTACAACACGTAAGCCGAGGCCCAATGAAAAGGAAGGCCGGGAATATTTCTTTAAAACCCGGGAAGAGTTTGAAGAAATGATTTCCAGAGACGAATTAATTGAATATGCACAGTATATCCAGAATTACTACGGAACGCCCAAAGCCTATGTTCAGGAGCAGATGGAAAAAGGGAAAGACGTGATTCTGGAGATTGAGATTCAGGGCGCCCTGGAAGTAAAAGAGAAATATCCGGAGGCAGTTTTAATCTTTGTTACTCCTCCCAGCGCCGAAGAATTGAAAAGACGTCTGACAGAGCGGGGAACCGAATCAGAAGAGGTAATCGAATCCCGCCTGAACAGAGCCTATGAAGAGGCTTCTTATATGAAACAATACGATTATCTGCTAATCAATGATGACTTACAGGAATGCGTAGAGAACATGCATCAGATGATTGCTAAAGAACATTGTAAGATTCAGCAGAATCAGGTATTTATAGAAAACATGAAAAAGGAATTAAAAGTATTTAAGAAAGGGGATTCCATATGATACATCCATCTTACACAGAATTGATTCAGGCAGTAAATAAAACAGGGGAAGACGATGAACAGCCGGTAGTAAACAGCCGCTATTCCATCGTTCTGGCCACAAGTAAGAGAGCAAGACAGATAATCGGAGGCGCACAGCCGCTGGTGCCCCGTGCAGAGGGCAAAAAGCCGTTGTCTATCGCTATCGAAGAGCTGTATAAAGGGGAAGTGAAGATTCTTCCGGAAGAAGAGAAGACCCAGGAAGAAGAAAACCAGGAACAGGAAATTATTTCTCTGGAAGAAGCCCAGGAAGAGACAACTACAGAAACAACAGAAATCTGAATTTCAGGAGGTGCTGCAAAAGGAAATACCTATTTTTTGCGACACCTCTTTATGTTAGGAGTGAAAAATGAAAGTATTATTTATTTCCCTTGGGTGTGATAAGAATCTGTCAGATTCAGAAGAAATGCTGGGACTGCTGCTTGGACAGGGATATGAAATGGTTGACGACGAAAAAGAGGCGGAAATTATTGTGATTAATACCTGCTGTTTTATTCACGACGCCAAGGAAGAAAGCATCCAGACAATTTTGGAAATGGCCGGATATAAGGAAGAGGGAAGATGTAAAGTTCTTTTAGTAACCGGCTGTCTTGCACAGAGATATAAGGAGGAAATCCGTCAGGAAATTCCGGAAGTGGACGCTGTGCTCGGAACAACCTCTTATGACGAAATTCTGACGGCAATTGAAGCGGTTCTTAAGGGTGGTTCTTATGAACAGTATAAAGATATTAATTATCTTCCCCAATTACAGGCTAAAAAAGTTCTTACAACCGGGGGGCATTATGGATTCCTTAAAATTGCAGAAGGCTGTGATAAGCACTGTACATACTGTATTATTCCAAAACTTCGGGGCAATTACAGGAGTATCCCCATGGAACGGCTGATTCAGCAGGCTGAGGAAATGGCGGAAGACGGAGTAAAGGAACTGATTCTGGTGGCCCAGGAGACTACTTTGTATGGGAAAGATCTGTATGGAACGAAAAGTCTTCACCTTTTGCTTGAGAAGCTCTGCCGGATTCCCAAAATTCGTTGGATTCGGCTTCTGTACTGCTACCCGGAGGAAATCTACGATGAGCTGATTACGATCATTGCAAAAGAAGAGAAAATCTGTCATTACCTGGATCTTCCCATTCAGCATGCCAATGATCAGATCCTCAAAAGGATGGGAAGAAGAACCACAAAGCAGCAGTTAAAAGACCAGATTGCCCGGCTGAGAAAGGAGATTCCGGACATTGTGCTTCGTACTACCCTGATTACCGGATTTCCGGGGGAAACCCAAAAGCAGCATGAAGAACTGATGGAATTCGTAGATGAAATGGAATTTGACCGTCTGGGCGTATTTACCTATTCCCCGGAAGAAGATACGCCGGCGGCCTCTATGGATAACCAGATTGAAGAAGAGGTGAAAGAGGAGCGGCAGGCCGAACTGATGGAACTTCAGCAGGAAATTTCCCTGGAGAAAGGACAGGAAAAAATCGGTCAGGAAATGATTGTTATGGTAGAAGGTAAGGTGGCAGATGAAAACGCCTATGTTGCCAGAACCTACGGAGACGCTCCCAAAGTAGACGGCTACCTGTTTATACAGACAGGAGAGGCGATGATGACCGGAGACTTTGCGAAAGTCAGGGTAACAGGAGCGCTGGAATATGATTTGATAGGAGAGTTGGAAAATGAATACACCAAATAAATTAACGGTACTGCGTATGATTTTAGTCCCTTTTTTAGTTGTTTTCATGCTTACGGGCTGGGGAGGAGCAGGAAATCGCTGGATCTGCCTGGGGATTTTTGTGGCCGCCAGTGTTACCGACTGGCTGGACGGCTATCTGGCCAGGAAATATCATTTAATTACGGATTTCGGTAAATTTATGGATCCTCTGGCGGATAAGCTTCTGGTATGTTCCGCACTGATTTGCTTTATTGAACTTGAAAAACTGCCGGCCTGGATTGTGATTATCATTATCGCCAGAGAATTTATTATCAGCGGTTTCCGTCTGGTTGCTGCCGATAACGGCGTTGTAATTGCCGCCAGCTACTGGGGGAAATTTAAAACGGTTTCCCAGATGATCTTAATTATTCTACTGCTTCTTAACTTCGGAGGAATTTTTACGACTCTGGAAATGATATTTATTGTTCTTGCAACGGCTTTAACGGTTATTTCTTTAATTGATTACATTTGGAAAAACAGACAGGTACTGTCCATGCATAATGCATAATTGTATAAGGAGGAATCCCTATGGTTACAGAAATCATATCAGTGGGAACGGAAATCCTGCTGGGGAACATTGTAAACACCAACAGCGCATATTTATCAGAGATGTGTGCCAGACTGGGACTGAGTGTTTACTATGAATCGGTTGTGGGAGACAATGAAAAACGGATGGCGCAGGTAATAAAAACGGCGCTGGAGCGTTCGGATGTGGTGATTCTGACCGGCGGTCTGGGACCTACGGAAGATGATCTGACAAAAGAAGTTACCGCACAGGTTATGGGTGTGGAATTAAAAGAAGATAAGCACGTCAGAAAAAGAATTGAAAAGTATATGGAAATATACGCGAAAAATCACGCCGGAAGAAAGATTACGGCAAATAACTGGAAACAGGCAATGGTGCCGGAAGGAGCCCTGGTACTGGAAAATTCCAATGGAACTGCTCCCGGTCTGATTATTGAAAAAGACGGGAAAACAGCGATCCTGCTTCCCGGTCCGCCCAATGAACTGAAACCGTTGTTTGAAGAACAGGTTTATCCCTATCTGCGTAAGAGACAGCCCCATGTAATTTATTCCCAGATGGTAAAGATTGCGGGAATCGGGGAAAGCCAGGTAGCCGATGAAATTAAAGACTTAATCCACAGCCAGACCAACCCAACCATTGCTCCTTATGCGAAACCGGGCGAAGTGCATCTGCGGATTACAGCCAAAGCGGACAGCGAAAAAGAAGGAAAGAAACTGGTGAAGCCTCTTGTGCGCGAATTAAAAAGCCGTTTCGGAAAAAATATATATTCTACGGAAGAAAATAAAAGTCTGGAAGAAGCGGTGGTGGAACTTCTGCGGGATCAGAATCTGACGTTATCCCTGGCGGAGTCCTGTACAGGAGGGGCCGTGGCGGCCAGAATCGTAAATGTTCCGGGAGCGTCGGAAGTATTTCTGAACGGATATGTAACTTACAGCAATAAAGCCAAAAGGAAGAGCCTTTTAGTAAAAAAATCTACTCTGAAAAAAGAAGGGGCAGTCAGTGAAAAGTGCGCCAAAGAAATGGCAAAAGGCGGATGTATGGCCGGCAAGACGGATCTGTGTCTGTCCGTTACCGGTCTGGCAGGGCCGGAAGGCGGAACAAAAGAAACTCCAGTGGGAACCGTCTATATGGGATGCTGTTACCGTGGAAAAACCACAGTACAGAAATTCTTTTTTACCGGAAATCGGATGAGAATCCGCGAACAGGCCGTTACCAGCGCTCTGGTAATGCTGCGGGAATGCATTATGGATGCCGCCGCTGCAGATTCCTAAACAGAGGAAGAAGGAGGGATAATGGGGCAGAAAAATCTGCCCTGCTCCCTTCTTTTTTATTTCATTATTTTCATTAAAGACACTATCCGATCCAGACGTGCGGCTTCCTGTGGAGATTTTCCCATTTTTAATACCTCAATGATGGCGGAGATTTCCTGGGAACTGAAATTCAGTCCCTGCTCTTTTCCCTGTGAGGCGGCGGACATCAGGAAGGGAAGGAGTTCGTTCTGGGATTTCCCCTGCCCCTGGCTGGCCAGGGCAGACAGAAGTTCCAGTTTATCCTTGTCTACAGAAGCAAGTTTGGGATTTTTCATCCAGTCTTTGTTATCGGGCACTTCAATCACCTCTTTTTAAGAACTTTTCATCAGATTTATAATTTCCAGGGTTGCAAGAGTATTTACCAGAGAATCAATTTGACGGCAGGTAGGTTCGTCACAATAATTCTTTAAATCATTTAACATCTCCAGGGGGTCTGAAGACTGGGGAGCCTCGCACATCCGCACAGGGCTAGCACTGAAAATCTCCCAGGTGTTTTTTAGCTCCAGGATTTTTGCATACAGAGAGACCATCTGCTGCTGAGGAGGACCCAGATAAGGCAGGGCAGCTTTTAATAATTGTCCCTGCCGAGTGGCGACCATCTGATCCAGGGCGGTCATTTCCGGTTTCTTTCTGTCCATACGCAGAGTTCCTTTTTTATTCATCTTATGGTCCCGGGAATTCGGATATGACAAAAAGAAGAAGTCTGACATATGATTAGGTATGACGAAAAAATCAGGAGAAAGGATTGAAATCATGGAACAAAAACAAGGCAGATTGATTATCGACGGAAATTCTTTTTATGAATTGGATTTGGATTGTGTAAATAGAAAAAGAAAAAGGAAAGAGCGGATGGAAGAGTTAAAGCAGCAGAGAAAAGAACAGAAAAAAAGAAAATAAAAGAGGGGGAATGTGTTTTTCATTCCCCCATAAGAACTTTTAGCATCCGCAGTTTCCGCCGAATCCGCCGCAGCAGAACAGCAATAAGATAACGATGAGACAGGAATTGTCACATCCACATCCGAATCCGCTTCTGTTGTCGCCGCCGCAGCAGGACATCAGAAGGATGATCCACAGAAGACAACTGCAGGAATTGTTGTTGGCAAGACCTATTCCGTTGTCACATCCGCATCCGTTATCACATCCACATCCACAATTTGTTGCCGCTAAATCACTCATGTTAAGTTCCTCCAAAATTTGATTACACTCCATCATATGTCACCCCCAAAGAAAGGGTGAATCTTTTTGAGCAAATATTTTGTTTCGGGAGACTCCAATCCGTATAGAAAACATTGACATGCTTTTTCCCATCTATTATAATATATTAAAATTATGTAATATTTTTGTAATTAAATTAAAGAAGGAGACACATTTAGCTGTATCTGGATGTGAAAACATCCCGTAGAAAATTGGGAGGAAGATGTATGAGAAAAAGAAGCGGGCATATGACGAGAGTTCTCTTTTGTCTGATATTCCTGGCAGCGGTGGGATTTCTGGCGTTTGGAAATACGAAAGAAGTACAGGCAGCCACGAAGACAGAATACTTCAAGCATGTGGGGAATAAAACCTATTATGTGGATAAAAACGGAAGCTACCATAAGGGATGGCTGACACTGAAAAAGGGGAACACTTCCTATAAGTACTATTTTAATAAGACAACAGGAGTTATGTATACGGGATGGATTTCTGACGGTACCAATCTCCGGTATTTCAGTAAAAATACCACCAGCGATTATACATATGGCGTTCTGGCTACTGGATGGCGGGCCAATGCCAAAGGGGACAAACGGTATTTTGCCACAGAATGGGGCGAGCTGGCCAGAGGATGGGCAACCATTGACGGAGCGAAACATTACTTTAACAAGAGCACCGGCTGGATGTACACCAAGTGGGTGAAAGACGCAGCGGGAAATTACCGGTATTTTGATCCGGAGACGGGCGCCATGTATACGGGATGGCGTTACTGGGGAACACAGAAGCGGTATTTCAATAAGACAAGCGGCGTCATGTATACAGGATGGATTTCTGACGGTACCAATCTCCGGTATTTCCGGAAACCGGGCGACAGTCTGAATTCCTTAAATTACGGTATCATGGCAACCGGCCTTGCAAAACCAACAGTCAACTATTACTATTTTGATACGGGAAGCGGCGTTCTCTTTACCGGCGGACGAAAGGTTATAAACGGAAACAATTATTACTTTGATCCGAAAAATAACGGACGGATGCTGCACGGATGGCTGGAGGAAGACGGAAAGAAATATTATTTCGGTTCTAACGGCGTCATGTATGTAAATAAAACAGCCACCATCAGCGGGCAGAGCTGGACCTTTGACTCCAACGGAGTTGCCACGCTGAATAAATATACGACAGACGGCAATGGAAACGTCCGGGTATATGAAAACGGCAGATACTATACGTTGGAACCGGAATTTCTAAGCCATCCCAAAATTGCTGACGGCAGTATGTCCGATACGGATCTGCTGGCAGCCATTACGGACGCAGAAGCCAACGACCAGGGACTTGTGGGAATGACGGCAGTTGCACTGACCATTTTAAACCGGGTGAATTCATCTGATACCTATTATCCCGATACCCTGCGTTACGTGATTTACCAGAAGAGCCAGTACAGTCCTGTGACAGACGGAGCGCTGCTGAGGCGCCTGAATGGACAGTGGGAAGAAAAGAGCACCGCTCTGAAAGCGGCGCAGAACGCAATTTCCATTATGAACGCTTATAAGACACAGGGCACACCGAGAAAAATATCCGGATTTAATATGGGAAATAAAAAAGATTTTGATTTCCTGTTCTTTATGACTCCGGGAGCTTTCGCATCCTGTAATCTGGACTGGGATGCCTGTGAAACCTATCAGTATGTTCCCAGTGGAGTAAATCCGGCTTATTCCCATGTATTCTTTGTAAAATGGGTGACCAATTAAAATACATAAACGTTTACGGGAGAAGAGTTGTTGAACAGACAGCTCTTTTTCCATCCAGGCTGATAAAAAGAAAGGACGGAAAATTTGGAAGTTTATCTGACAACAATCGGGATCATTGGGGCGGCCCTGGCGGCAATTGCTGTGGTGATGATAAGGGAAAACTGCAAACGCAGAAAATCATTTCTGGCTATGCTGCGCAGACAGTACGGAGCATGTGCAGAGCGGGAATACCGGCCGGGAGAAATGGAAAGGATTTCCCATTACTTTAAAAGGAAACAGGGGGCAGGATTTCAGATAGATGATATTACCTGGAACGATCTGGATATGGACCGAGTGTATGCTATGGTAAACCGTACGGTTTCTTCCCCGGGGGACGACTATCTGTATGACAGAATGAGAACGCCCTGCTTTTCGGAAGAAGAGCTGAGAGAGCAGGAGAGACTGGTGACATTTTTTCAGTCTCATCCCCGGGAAAGAGAGAAGCTGCAGCTTATCCTGCTGGAAGTAGGACGCTCCCGGTATGGTTCTCTGGCAGATATGGTTTTTACCATCCATGAGGCGCCGTTTATCTCTCCGGTTCCCCATATCATCGGAGATGTGCTTTTGGCAGGTTCTCTGGCTTTTATGCTGGCCGCACCGGTACCGGGGCTGCTGGCTTCGGTGTTCTTTATGTTTTATAATGTAGTTACTTATTATACCGGGAAAGAGCGAAAGAACATAGAACTTTACCTTTCCTGTTTTAACAGCCTGGTGGGAATGCTGCAGGCGGCTAAGAAGATGGAAACTCTGGAATGGCCCCAGATAAAAACCCGGATAGAGGCTATCAAAGAAGGACGAAAAGCTTTCGGAAGTTTTTCTCAGAGAGCGTTTTTCCTGGGGACCAGTTCCGCAACGGATTCGAATCCCTTACAGGCGATTCTGGATTATTTGCGGATAGTCTTTCATATTGATATTCTGGTTTATAATTCCCTGCTTCGGACAGCACAGAAGCAGGAGAAAGCCGTGTTTCTTCTCCTGGACAATATGGGAGCGCTGGATGCGTCCATTGCCATAGGTTCCTTTCGCAAGTTCCTTCCCTATTGGAGCAGTCCTGTTCTGGATAAAGAGGAGACCGGGATTCAGATGAAGGATTTGTATCATCCACTGATTGAAAACCCGGTGGCAAACAGTCTGGATATGAAAGGACCGGTGCTGCTGACCGGATCCAATGCTTCCGGTAAATCCACGTTCTTAAAGACGGTAGCCGTCAATGCCATTCTGGCTCAGACCCTGGGCACCTGTACGGCTTCTTATTATCAGGCGCCGTATGTAAAAATACTGACATCCATGGCTCTGAAGGATAATTTGCAGGGAGGAGAGAGTTATTTTATCGTAGAGATAAAGTCTCTGAAAAGAATCCTGGATGAAAGCCGGAAGGGGGAGCCCCTTCTTTGCATTGTAGACGAGGTGCTTAGGGGGACCAATACCATTGAGAGGGTCGCCGCTTCTTCCGGGATCCTCAGGTATCTGAAGAGAGAAGGAGTCTTCTGTATGGCGGCCACCCATGATTTGGAGCTGACCCATATCCTGAGTAAAGAGTATGAGAATTATCATTTTGAAGAGGAAGTCGGAGAAAAAGAGGTAACCTTTTCTTATCAGTTAAAGAAAGGAAGGGCGGATACAAGAAACGCCATCCGTCTTCTGGAGCTTATGGATTATCCGAAAACCGTTGTGGAAAGAGCAGAAGCATCGGCAAAGGAGTTTGAACGTACGGGAATCTGGAGAGAATCATAGGAGGAATATTATGTTAGTAAAGATTTATACCGACGGGGCGGCAAGGGGAAACCCGGACGGACCGGGGGGATACGGAACCATTCTGCATTATACGGATCCCAATGGAAAACTGCATGTGAGAGAATACAGCCAGGGTTATAAAAAAACTACGAATAACCGCATGGAGCTGATGGCGGCCATAGTGGGTCTGGAGGCTCTGACCAGACCCTGTCAGGTGGAGCTGTATTCCGACTCCCAGTATCTTGTAAACGCCTTTAATCAGCACTGGATTGATTCCTGGATTCAGAAAGGATGGAAACGGGGAAAAAACCAGCCGGTGAAAAACCGGGAGTTGTGGGAACGGCTTCTGAAGGCAAAGGCTCCTCATCAGGTGACCTTTCACTGGGTAAAAGGCCATGACGGCCATCCGGAAAATGAACGGTGCGATCAGCTCGCAACCGGGGCTGCAGACGGGGAAGATTTACTGGAAGATCCGGGAATTTAGGCTTGACAAATGAAATCGCCGTTTGTATACTTAGCCATAGATAAGAGAAAGGCGAGGAAGAGAACCAGTAAGCTAAGGAAGGCGGAAAGAGAGCAGCCGGAAGGTGAGAGGCGCAGCGTCAGAATTAGACTGAATACATCTCGGAGCTTTGCACTGAACAGAGGAATCCCAGTAGGCTGCAACGGAGTGGCGGACGTTATCCTGCTAAAGTATTGGAAAGCGATACTTATGAAGGCAGAAGGTGCGAGCCTTTTGTGAATTTAGGTGGTAACACGGGCCCGGCTCTCGTCCTAAGGGACAGAGCCGGGCTTGATTATTATACAGGAGGAAAGAAAAGTGACAGTTTGGGAAGAATTAAAGGCCAGAGGCCTGATTGCTCAGGTAACAGATGAAGAAGAAATTAAGGAACTGGTAAATGCGGGAAAGGCGACTTTTTATATTGGATTTGATCCTACGGCGGACAGCCTTCATGTGGGACATTTTATGGCTCTGTGTCTGATGAAACGTTTACAGATGGCAGGAAATAAGCCAATCGCCCTTTTAGGCGGAGGCACCGGATACATCGGTGATCCTTCCGGAAGAAGCGACATGCGCTCCATGATGACCCCGGAAGAGATTCAGCATAACTGTGACTGCTTTAAAGAGCAGATGAGCCGCTTTATTGATTTTTCCGAAGGAAAAGCGCTGATGGTAAATAATGCGGAATGGCTTCTGCAGTTAAATTATGTGGAACTTTTAAGAGAAGTGGGACACTGTTTCTCTGTGAATAATATGCTTCGTGCAGAGTGCTACAAACAGAGAATGGAAAAGGGATTAAGTTTCCTGGAATTCAACTATATGATTATGCAGAGTTACGACTTCTACATGCTGTACCAGAAGTACGGCTGCAATATGCAGTTCGGCGGCGACGACCAGTGGAGCAATATGCTGGGCGGAACGGAGTTAATCCGAAGAAAATTAAACAAAGACGCCTATGCCATGACCATCACCCTGTTATTAAATTCAGAAGGAAAGAAAATGGGAAAAACTCAGTCCGGAGCCGTATGGCTGGATCCCAATAAGACATCCCCCTTTGATTTCTATCAGTACTGGAGAAATGTAGGAGATGCAGACGTACTGAAATGTCTGCGGATGCTTACCTTCCTTCCTCTGGAACAGATTGAGGAAATGGAAAAATGGGAAGGAAGCCAGTTAAATCAGGCCAAAGAGATACTGGCTTATGAATTAACTTCCCTGGTACACGGAGAGGAAGAGGCGAAGAAAGCGCAGGAAGGAGCCAAGGCTCTGTTTTCTGCCAACGGAGATACGGCCAATATGCCGACTACAGAATTAGAAGAGGAAGACTTCCGGGACGGCTCCATTGACGTAATTTCCCTGCTGGTAAAAACGAAACTGGTGACCAGCCGTTCCGAGGGAAGAAGAGCCATCGAACAGGGCGGCGTTTCCCTTGACGGAGAGAAGGTCACCGATGTGTATCATGCAGTTGCAAAGGAAAATATCCCGGAAGAAGGGCTGATCTTAAAAAGAGGAAAGAAAAAATTCCATAAAAT
>ERZ1643250.1410-NODE-1410-length-20608-cov-8.299713_pt1 | contig 20608 bp, 20 predicted proteins | sample MGYA00579262_ERZ1643250 | MGnify/ENA primary metagenome ERZ1643250 (study PRJEB29033, sample SAMEA4952265) | chicken gut metagenome | biome: Broiler Chicken; feature: Gastrointestinal Tract; material: Caecum | place: Ireland | collected 2018 | study: Broiler... | reverse complement strand
TTTTAACAATGATGATAGTTGAAGTCTTTTTAATTCACATAAACTATAGTATAATTAAATTGGTTAATCTATCAAGTAGAGATATTTTTGTCTCCGTATAACTATCCGAATGCTAACGTGTTCGCTGTGAATTCGAATGGCAACCTCAACAACTGGAACGTGAATAATAAAATAATGATGTCCTGTTAGGCGCTTGACAGGGCAATACCCTTTTAAACTTACTATTTGGTTACGACTAAATAAAAAAGCATTAGGGTACAAGATTAACCATTGGATTACCTAAATACATTTAAGTCTTGTATTTAAAATTAAAACAATATTAAAATACCCCAACTTATTTCAAGTATTGGGGTATTTATTTTAAACAAAAAAATATTATTTTTGATTTAAAATGCTTTTTGGATAAGCTTTTCTCACATCAGTAAGTCCTAAAATATAATCAGTACTAGTATTGTAGAAATTAGCTAATTTTATTAAAGCTTCTATAGGTATTTGTCTTCTTCCTATTTCATAACAACTATAAGCCACTTGAGTAATATTTAAAAATTTAGCAATATCCTTTTGTAATAAATCTCTATCTTCTCTTAAACCCTTTAATCTTTCGCACCTTATATCCTCATTCATCTTTAGCCTCCGTATGCCTCATATTTTAATTTAAAACAAAATGCTATGTTGACATATATAGCATTTTGCTATATAATAAATGTATAAAATATAGCAAAATGCTATTAAATAATAATTGCTTTTTATTTAAATAAAAATGAAGCAGCACTTCATAGGAGGTATGAGTTATGGAATTTGAGGTATTAAAGAAAAGTCATGTAAAAAGAAATATTGTTATAGGAGTAGTAGCAGTACTCATAATTAGTGCAATCATACTCAATTTTACAAGTGCTAAATATAGAGCAACAGATAGTGTACCTATAATTCATAGTGAAATAAATTATACACCATACGATTTTAAAGTAATGGCAATGTATCAGGAAAGTGATACAGGAGAGTATACAGAAATAGAAGAAATGCCAAGTAGTGGATATACAATTAATGAAGAAAAGAGTTATTGTACAACAGATAATGTAAATAAAGATGAAAATGCTAAGCTTTATACATTATCTACAGGTGAACATGTATTTAGTGGTTTAAAGAAAAGTAGTAAGTGCTATTTATATTTTGATAAAAAAACACTACTAGCCGCAGATACAATACTAACAGGAAAAGATATCCAAACAAGAACTGACTTTAGTATACCAGTAACAGATACAACAACAGGAGTTATGTATCAAACAACGGATTGGAAAGGAACAAGTTATTACTTTGCGGGTAATCCGACCGACAATTGGATTTATTTTGAAGGGTACTATTGGCGGATCGTAAGAATTAATGGAGATGGAAGTGTAAGACTCATCTATAATGGAACAAGTACGACAACTACAGGTAAAGAAACGCTAACAAATATATCAAAAGAATTCAATGACAGTTATTCTTGGTCTATACATGTAGGGTTAAAGTATACAAGAGGTGAGCAGCATGGACAAAATACAGATAGTCCAATACTCAACACATTGCAATCATGGTATAGCAGTAGTGGACTATCATATTCCCAATATATAGATACCAATATAGGATTCTGTAGTGATCGCAATGTAGTAAGTGGAGAAAGTTGGGATGAATCAGATAGTCATAATTACGCAGCATATGGAAGATTAGTAAGCAGTAAAGAGCCAAGTTTAGATTGTAATAATAGTGGGGATATTATCAAAGAGCCAGTAGGACTCATCACCGCAGATGAGATTGCATATATCTAATGACAACTACAAAAAAATATGTGAAAATGCTTGATTTTACTAGCTTTTATGGTGAACGTTTTAGAATGAAAAATATGTATGATGCACCAAAAAATGCTCCTAGTAATCAAACTTTTTCAATTTTAGTATCAATTTAAGTGGCAGCATTTTACAATTAATTGTACTGAATGAGAATGTTTTAATTGTATTTTTTGGCACTAAGTTACATTTAAATTAAAAAAAAGAAATTAGTTGCTGGACTGATAAGATATTTATCAGTTTTTTTTATGTCTATTTTTATTAAAAAGGGGGATGATAGAAATGAAAGAAAAAGAAATTATTAAAGTAGGTACGTTTTTTAGTGGTATAGGAAGCCCTGAAAAAGCGCTACAAAAATTGGTAAATGAAAATTTAATTGATGGATATGAATTACAATTCTTCTCTGAAATTGATCGAAATGCTATAAAAAGTTATTGTGCAATACATAATGTGGATGAAACATTAAATCTGGGGGATATTAAAAAAATTAAAGGAACAGATTTAAAATGTTGTGATTTATGGATAGGTGGCTTTCCATGCCAAGATATATCATGCGCTGGTAATATGAGAGGTTTTGAATTAAAAAGTAATACAAGATCTAGTTTGGGGTGGGAGATGATTCGTTTACTTAAAGAAGTTGAGAAGAAACCTAAGTATGTAATTTTTGAAAATGTTGCTTCAATAACTAGCAAAAAATTTAAAAATACGTTAGATTTATTTAAGGATGATTTAAAAAAATTAGGCTATGAATTATATGAGAGTGTAGTTAATGCAGTGGATTACGGAATACCTCAAACAAGAAAAAGGTATTTTTTAGTTGCCATTTTGAATGGAAAAAAACAATTTTCTTTTCCAAAGCCAATTAATAATAATAAAATATTGAAAGATTTTTTAGAAGAAAAGGTACCTGAAAAGTATTATTTGTCCAGCAGTAAATACAAAGAATATAACAATAAAAGATGGTTTTCTAAAAAAAATTCAGATAAATTAATTTATGAAATAGATGTTGAAAAATACAAACATGGAGGATTGTGTGGAAAAGATCATAGTACTAATTTTGTACAATCATCACGCATTTATTCAGAAAATGGTTTTGCACCAACACTCACGCGTAGCAATTTAGCTAATAATTTTAAAGTAGTAATAAATGATAATAAGTACATGAAAATCAGAAAAATAACACCTATTGAGGCTTGGAAATTAATGGGGTTTGATACTCTCGATTACGATAATGCTAGTAAAGTTTGCAAGGAAACAGCACTATATGAACAAGCAGGAAATTCTATGGTAGTAAATGTTATTTACTATCTTTTAAAAGAATTGCTTATAAAATAAATATTGCTAAATTGAAAAGGACTATATTCAAATCAGCCATATTATGATATAATTTAAAAAGAAAGTAATTATAGTAGGAGGCTATCTATGTTTGAAAAAAATCAAGTTGGTAAACCATCAGTTGATAAACCATGGTTAAAGTATTACACAAAAGAGCAAAAAAATACACCTATTCCTAAAATGTCTGTATATGATTATTTATTGGAATGTAATAAACAGTATAAAGGAAGAATCGCTCTAAACTATTTTAATAGAAAAATTACTTATGAGGAGTTATTTAACAATATTGATAAAGTAGCAGTTGCTTTAATTCAAAAAGGAGTTAAAAAAGGTGATATTATCACTGTTTCTTTACCTAATATTCCAGAAGCTGTTTATTTATTTTATGCTACAAGTAAATTAGGAGCAATTGCAAATATGATTGATCCTAGAACTAGTAGTGAAGGAATTAAAAATTATACTAAAGAAGTGAAATCAAACCTGATTTTTATAGTTGATTCCTATTATAGTAAAGTAAAAGATTTTGTTGATGAAGGAGTGGTAGATGAAATTATATCTGTATCTCCTGCTGTATCGCTTCCTCTTAGTCTTAATTTTGCGTATAAAGCAAAAGAATTTATTGAAGGGCTAAGAGATAAAGAAAAGAAAATCGTTTTCAACAATAATACTATAAATTGGTCAACTTTTATAAACAGTGCTAATTTAAAGGAAGAAATAGTATCTAATTATGAAGTAAATAGTCCTTTAGCAATTGTTCATACAGGTGGAACTACAGGTGTACCTAAAGGAGTAGTTTTATCAAATGAAAACATAAATGCAGTTGCATTACAAAGTGTTTTAACCGGCATAGACATGAAAAGAGAACATAATTGGCTAGATATTATGCCTCCTTTTATTGCTTATGGCCTTGGAATGGGACTACATTTACCACTAACTATCGGAATGGAAACAATTTTAATTCCTCAATTTGATCCAAAAAAATTTGATGAATTATTGTTAAAGTACCATCCAATTCATATGGTAGGGGTGCCTAGCCATTGGGGACATATTATAAATAGTAAAAAACTAGCCAACCAAGATTTAAGTTATATGATTGCACCAACAGTTGGTGGAGATGCAATGGATAAAAAGTTAGAAGTGGAAGCTAATGAATTTTTAAGAAAGCATGGTTGTACTTCTGAGATTGTCAAAGGCTATGGTTTAACTGAAGTTTGTGGTGGAGTAGCAGGAACTGTACCAGAAAATAATCAGATTGGTAGTGTGGGTATTCCTTTTGTTCATACCATAATATCTATTTTTGATCCAGAGACTGGAGAAGAACTAACTTACAATGAGCATGGTGAAATTTGCGTTACTGGCCCTAATACTATGTTAAAGTATTACAATAATGATGAAGCAACGAAAGAAATGCTAAGGGTACATGATGATGGCAGAATATGGGTACATACTGGTGATTTAGGATATATGGATGAAATGGGAAGTTTGTTTATTATTGATCGAATCAAAAGAATGATTGTCAGACATGATGGTTTTAAAATTTTTCCGAGCCTAGTTGAAGATGTAATTTTATTACATCCAGCAGTAGAGTCTGTTAAAGTAGTAGGTATTGCTGACAAAGAACATCGTCAGGGTAGACTTCCTAAAGCACATATTGTTTTGAAAGAACAATATAGGGAAAATACCCAAGAAATATATGAAGAAATAAAAAAGCTTTGTGAAGAAAAACTTCCAGAATATTCTCAACCTGTTGCTTATAAATTTAGAGATGCACTTTTATTTACTGGTTTAGGAAAAGTGGATTATTTGCAACTAGAGGCTGAAGATTTACAAGAAAAACCAATGGAACGAAAATTAATAAAGGAATAAAGAAGAGGTGTAGTTCGTATGTACATAGGAATGACGGTGATATGTTGTAGTATCATTTATACATTACTTTTATGTATAATGTATTTTAGAAAAGAAAGAATAGTAACTGTTGAAACAAAAATATATGATGTTATCTTAGCAATCAATTTATTAGGACTTATACTAGAATTGTTATGTTGTTTTACTGTTCCTGTTAGAGAAGAAATACCAATTTTAAATGAAGTCATTAATAGATTATTTTTGGTATATTTTGTAGTTTTTGTTTCTACTTTTACTGTATACATGTATATTACTTCTATTGATGCTAACAATAAAAAGGTTAATGAATTAAGTAAAGGAAAACTAAGAAATTTTTATTATATATTCCTTATGATTTGTATTATTACCGTCTGTGTGCTACCGTTATCTTACTTCTATGATGGTAAGTCTGTTTATAGTTATGGTGCTGCCACTAATTTTATTTATATTTTGTGTTTTATATACATCGTTTTTGACTTTTATTGCCTTATTAAAAATCATAAAAATATCAAGTTAAAAAAGATTATTCCACTTTTTGCTTTAATGATTTGTTTTATATTTGCTTTTATTATTAGAACAATTAATCCGGGAATTATATTAATTACATCATCATTCTCATTAGTAACCGCAATTATGTATTTTACAATTGAAAATCCTGACGTAAAAATTATAAATATGCTAGAACTCGCCAAAGATCAAGCTGAAAAAGCGAATCGTGCTAAAAGTGATTTTTTAAGCAGTATGTCCCATGAGATTAGAACACCTCTTAATGCTATTGTAGGGTTTAGTGAAGATATATCAACTTATGAATCACAATTACCAAAGGAAGTGGTAGAAGATGCTAAAGATATCAGAGTTGCATCGAATACTTTACTTGAAATAGTAGGTAATATTTTAGATATTAACAAAATAGAAAGTGGAAAGATGGATATAGAGGTTGCTCCGTATGATCTTAGAGAAATGATTAATTCAGTTGTTAAATTAAATGAAACAAAAATTAAGGAAAAAGGAATTAATTTTAATGTTAATATTGCAGAAGATGTACCAGAGGAATTAATTGGAGATCGATCTCATATTAAGCAAATTATTAATAATTTATTAAGTAACGCATTTAAATATACGGATGATGGTTATGTCAGTTTAACTGTAAAATGTATTAACAATATGAAAAAATGTCGGCTATTTATTAGTGTACAAGATACAGGAAGAGGGATTAAAAAAGAGGATATTTCTAAATTGTTTCAAAAATTTGAAAGGTTAGATGTTGAGAAGAATTCTACTACGGAAGGAACAGGATTAGGGCTTGCAATTACTAAAAAATTGGTTGATTTAATGGGTGGAAAAATAAATGTTCAGAGTGAATATAAAAAAGGTTCTTTATTTGTTGTCGAAATTCCACAAGAAATAGGAGAAGAAAAGAAGGACTTATCTAATACTGAACTAATTAATACTATAGAAGTATTAAACCAACTTAATAATAAAGAAAGAAGTAAGCAAAACTATGGTAGCAAAAAAATTTTAATAGTTGATGATAGTCCACTAAATATAAAAGTTGCTAAAAAAGCTCTAGCTGATTTTGATTTTGAAATTGATGAGTGTACCAATGGGGAAGAGTGTCTAAGAAAAGTATATGAAAAAAATGATTATGATCTTATTTTAATGGATATTATGATGCCAGTTATGAGTGGAGAAACAGCTTTAGAAAAATTAAAAGAGATGCCAGATTTTAGAACTCCAGTTATTGCACTTACTGCTGATGCTGTTGCTGGTGCTAAAGAAAAATATTTGGAAGAAGGCTTCGCTGGTTATTTATCTAAACCATTTAACAAAAAGCAGATTGCTGAAATTCTTGATAAAATATTTAATGCTAAAGATAATTTTAATCAAGAAATAAAATTTGATAGCAAAAAGATTAAAAATAAAAATACTAGTAATTTGTCTTTTTTAGAAGAAAATAATATTGATGTAACGAATGCTTTAAATCTTTTGGGAGATGAAGAAACATATAATGAGATGCTAAAAACTTTTTATGCAGATTTTGATGAAAGGTTAGATAAATTAAGAAAATGTAAAGTTAATAAAAATATGTCAGAATATTCTACATTGGTGCATTCTATAAAAAGTGATGCAAAATATTTAGGTTTTATGGATCTCGCTGATTTAGCCCTAGATCATGAAGTTCATAGCAAAGAAAATAATCTAGATTATATTGAGCAAAACTTTAATCAGTTATTAACAGAATTAATTAGGATTAAAAAGGTTTTAGAATCTTATTTAACTATTTAAGAGTTTAAAATCATATATTTGTATTTGAAATTATAAATCGGAGGTGTTTATGAATAATATTGATTTGAATTTGTATAAAACTTTTTTTGTAGTAGCTAATTGTAATAGCTTTACTAAAGCAGCAGAATTATTATATATTTCTCAACCTGCAGTTACACAAGCAATTAAAAAATTGGAAGAGCAACTAAATACTGAATTATTTAGTCGCACTTCTACTGGAATACATTTAACGAAAACGGGGGAAATAGTTTATTATTATGCTGAACATTTATGCGAATTATTGGAGGCTAATGTCAATTTACTTGAAGAGATCAATGATTGCCAATCTAAAATTTTAAATGTGGGTGTTCCAACCCATATTGGTACTTTTTACTTCGTAGAGTTTTTAAAAAAATTTAATGATAAACATAATAATGTCAAAGTAAATATTGTAAATAAAAAATCAGATGAAATGATAAAAATGCTATTAAAAAGAGAATTGGATGTTGTTATTGATACGGATATGATTGATATTGTTGATTCAACGATAAAAGTTCATAAACTAACTGATTTAGAAAGTTGTTTTGTATGTAATAAGAAGTATAAAGCTGTTGCAGATCAAGGTGTAATTGAATCGAATGAATTAATAAAATATCCACTTATTTTGCCAAGTAAAACGACCTCCAATAGAAAAATGATTGATTTGTTTTTCAGAAAAAAGAATATTGTTTTAAATCCATTGATTGAAGCTAATTCTTCATCTATATCGAGAGGGATAATTAAGCAAGGAATAGGAATTGGTTGGATGATAAAAGATTTTATAAAGGATGATTTAGAATCTAAAAAATTATATGAAGTTAAAGTTAATATAGAACAAGTACTAGTTCCATTAAGTATAGCTTATCATGCTAAATATACTAGTCCAATCGTAAAAGAATTTGTAAATATATTTCAGACGAACTAATAGTTTGTCTTTTTTATAACTAAAATTTATGACATATAAATAAATAAAATTAGAAAATTTATTTATTTATATGTATAATTAAATTGAGGTGAGAGTTTTATGGGTGAAACGAAAGGCTTTATTGATTTACATATTCATTCAAAATATTCTGATGGACATTTTGAAGTAAAGGAGTTAATTGATAAAGCACGAAAAAATAATACAAATTTTATAGCCATTTGTGATCATGATTCCATAAATGCCTTAAAAGAGTTATCAATTTATCTTTTAGATAATATGTATAGTACAACATCTGTCGAATTCTCATCATACTTACTTTTAAATGGTGAAAAAGTATTGCTTCATCTTTTAGGCTATGGATTTGATCCTAATAATGTAGAATTAAATAAATTACTTTTTGAGTTAAGAAAAAGAAGATTATATATTCATAATCAATTTTTGAAAGAATTAAAATCCAATTTTGCTAATCTTCCTTATGACGAAATAAGTAAATTAGATATTGAAAGATATTGTTGGTTTGATAGGGATGTATTAAATTGTATAAATGCAAATATAAACGATCCTATTTTATTATCTTTGATTACAAATTTTTTTAAGACTCATAAGTTGAGCTATGGAATAGACTATCCATTAAATGTTGAAAAGGTTATTGATGTAATAAATAAATCTGGTGGAATTTCAGTGTTAGCTCATCCAATGGCTTATAATTTATCTTATGATACAGTTAAAATTGTTATAAAAAAATTAGTTGAATTTGGTTTACGTGGAATTGAAACATTCCAATCAGATTGTAGTTGGACTGATAGTATCAAATTATTACAAGAAACTGAAAGATATAAATTATTATATTCGGTAGGAAGTGATTTTCATAGAGAAATTAATTCTGATAATAGAGAAATAGGAAAAGGTATTAATGATAATTTATGTATATCTTCCACTACTGTTACTGACTATTTATCAGAAAAAAATTTAATTTTAAAGAGGGAAATAAAAAAAAATAATAAGGAGAATTTATGAAAATATTTATATCGTGTCCTTTTACTGGAATTTGTGAAGTGGATAATTATGAAGTAAAAAATGAATATAAAAAATTTTTTAATGATTTGATTGAAGGAATACAAAAACGAGGCCATGACTATTATTTAGCGATAAAAAGAGAAAATTGGGGAAAAGAACATCAAGGGCCAGAAGAATGTACCATCAGTGATTATGAAGGAGTAAAAAATAGTGATTTCTTAATTGTTATTCCAGGTAACAAAATGTCTCGTGGAATATCTGGTGGAGTTCACATAGAATTGGGGTGGGCATCTGCTCTGAAAAAGAAACTACACATTCTTATAGAAAATAATGTTATATATTCTCCTGTTTTAATGGGTTTAACAGCATTAACAAATGTGGAGTATCATTTGTGTAATGATTTTTTGAATGAAAAGATGTTAAAAGTTATTTTTGAAATAATAGATAAGGAAAGTAGGGAAAATTAATGTATTTGCCAATAATTAAAGAAAAAGGAGAAATTTTAAAATTTTATGATACGCCATTTTATGTTTATCTCAATTTATCAAATATTTGTAATGCAAATTGCGTATTTTGTGAAGTAAAAACAAATAAAGAGAAAAAATGTGCAATAAATGTAAAAAATGTTATTGATGAATTAGCAGATCTAGGGACTAAATATATCCACTTTACTGGTGGTGGTGAACCATTTATAAATAATGATATATTTGAATATTTGGATTATTGTACACAAAAAAATATAAAAATAGTTTTAATATCAAATGGGCTAAATTTAAATGAAGAAAAAATTAAAAAAATGTCTAATTATAATTTAGTTGCATTCTTTTTTTCCATAGATAGTTCTCAAGCAGATATACATGACAAATTAAGAGGTGTAAATGGGTTGTTTAAGAAAGTTACAGAAAATATTAATTTTGTAAAAAAATATATACCCAATGTAAAAGTTATTTTGAATCACGTTTTAAATAGAGAAAACATTGATGAATTTGCTAGCTTTATTAAGCTGAAAAAAAGTGTGAATTTTGATTATATAAATCCTATTGTTATAAAAGATTATCCACCTTTGTTTTTTACAAAAGAACAGATGAAAAAATATACAGATAATTTAAAGAGTTATTATGAATTAGCTAAGAAGTACAATGTAAAATTTCTTTGTGAACATATTGATTTCTTTGGTAATGATAATGTTTCTGATAGCGGTGATAGAGCAGACAACTTAGATTTACGGTGTATATATCCAAGTTATTGTGCATTTATTGATGCACCATCAAAAAAAGTTTATCCATGTGATTGTTCAATTCATCGTGATAGAGATTTATATTGTTTGGGTGATCTTGAAGTACAAACATTTAAAGAGATATGGGATGGAAAAAGGAGAAAGGAACTGAAGAAATTACTTTTAAATAGTAAACTTGATTGTAAAAAGAAGTGCGATGAATGTAATTGTATGTTTAATAATTTCTATTTTAAAAAGAAGGAGATAACTTTAGATGAAAAGAATACTAGTATCTGCTGAAATGTTTGGATATGGTCCTGTTACTACTTTATTAAATGTAATGAAAGAATTTCCGAAAGATTCTAATTTACAGTTTGATTTTATTGGAAATGGTGTGGCTTTAGAACAAGCAAAAATGTCTAATTTTTTTAAAGAATATTATGTATGCAATAATTATGATATTAACTCTTTAAATCATTTTAAGAATATTTTTTCTTCTTATGATGCTCTAATTTCGTCAGAGAATCCTGTATGTGCAATTTTTGGAATGGAAAATAATATAAAAAAGGTATACTATATAGATAACTTAGTATGGATGTGGGACACAATCGATTCACGTCTAAACAATGTAACTCGGTTTTTTATTTCGGAAACTATGCCATGTAAAGAAAATTTTAATAGAATTGGAAAAAATATAAAACATCCAGTTTTTGTTGGACCTATTAGAGATATAGAAAATACAAAAATGAGTAAACCACTAGAAAAAAAAGTTATTATTAATATAGGAGGCGCTAGTTCGTATTTACTTGACAAAAATTTAATTGTAAGATTTTATAATAATTTACTTAATATGATTTTAGAAACACCAAATTTTATAGATAGATTTGAAAAAATTATAATTTGTGGTGGTAGCGATGTGATTTCAAATATAGAAATTAATAATAAATCTTCTAAAATATTAATTAAAACATTATCAAATCAAGACTATTTAGAAGAATTAGAAACAGCTAGTCATTGTATAATGGCTTCTGGTTTGGGAAACTATATTGAAACATTAGGAAAGAACAAAGAAATTTTATATCTACCATCAATAAATTATAGTCAATTTTTACAATTTAAATACTATCAAAAGTTAAATTTAGGTTTTAAATTGATGAACTGGAATATTTTTGATTTTTTTTCTGATGTTCCAGAACTATTAGATGAAGAATCTGGAGTAAACTTGGTAGTGGAAAATATCAAAAAATTTCTAAAAATTCAACCCAAATTTATTGTACAAAAAGAAATTGCGAAATACTTAAATTCTTCTCAAAAAAAATATTATGAAAAAAGAAAAAATATAATTAACAGTTATAAGAAAAATTCTTCAAAAGAAGTAGCAAATAATATTTATGAAGATTTATTGAAAGAAGATGATAATGATGAAGGTACCAAATAATCCTTTCTTTGGAACGCATTATATTGGAAGAAAAGAAAAAAAAGCTGTAGATAAGGTTATAAAAAGCAAAAGCCTATTTAGATATCAAGGCCCTAATCTACAATATATGACAGATCAATTTGAAGAAGCTATGAAAGAATATCTTAATGTCAAATACGTATTAGCATGTTCTAATGGTGGCACAGCTTTAAAACTTAGCTGCATTGCTTTAGGCATTGGTATTGGAGATGAAGTTTTAGTTCCTTCGTTTACTTTTATTGCATCGGCTAGTAATATTCTGGCGGTTGGTGCTGTTCCTAAATTTGTTGATATTGATGAAACGATGAATATAGATCCTAAATCAATCGAACAGAATATTTCTGAAAGAACGAAAGCAATTATAGTAGTACATATGCAAGGATCTCCAGCTAATATGAAAGAAATTATGAAAATAGCAAAAAAACATAATTTAAAAGTTATAGAAGATACAGCTCAAGCACTAGGAGCAGAATTAAATGGAAAAAAAGTAGGAACATTTGGTGATTGTGGTGCTTTCAGTTTACAGGCTGGAAAGACCATTACTTGCGGTGAGGGTGGCTTTTTTGTAACTAATAATAAAGATTTATATATGAGAGCTAAAATGTATCATGATAATGGTGGATATCGTGTTGGTTGCAGTTATCCAACATGGGAGAATACAAAAACTTTTTTTGGTGAGAATTTTAAAATTACTGAAATTCAAAGTGCTATTGCTTTAGAGCAGTTAAAAAAGATAGATAAAATTATTTCTTTTCAGGAAAGAAAATATCAATATTTAATTAATAGAATAGATACAAATTTTTATAAAATTCGCCCATTTGTAAAGGGGGCTAATTCTTTTAAAATGAGTTTAGGAATTGTTTTCTCAACAAAAGAAGAATGTGATAATTTTATTAAGTATATGAATAATCATGGTATAGGGTTTAATATCTATTGTAGTAATTTAATTGATAAATATGATACTTTTAAATTTCAAAATTCTTGGGACAAAAATAATTTTCCATATTCTCTTACAAAATATATTCCAAATAAGTGTGAGAAAGCAGAAAGTTTATTTAAAAGAGTTGCTTGGTTTAATTTATCAGCTGAATTAAAAAGAAAACATTTAAAATATATTGTTTCAAAATTAGAGGAATATAAAAATGTGCGTTGCTGGTAATTTTACATTATCACCATTCTGGAAGTCTGCAGTTTATGATCGGTTTTTAAAAAAAGATATTTTGGAAATTGGGGATTTAATCTTTGCAAAAATTAACGGTGTTTTTCGATGCCAACACTTTTTCGATTTTCATATTAATATACAAAATTATGATGAGGTAAAAAAATATATAAATAAAGGAATTAAATTCCAATTTTATTATATTGATCAAAATCTATATGAGAACATAAAAGTATGGTGTGATGAAAATAATGTGAATTTAAAAGTTATTGATTCGTGGAGTGCTCCTAAATTAAAGCTCTTAAACAATATTGCAAATTATTTGAATAATGAATGTGGTATGCAAACCAAAAAAAATTATAAAAATTATCAAAAAAATAAAAATAATTTTGCTTTTTTGGATTCGAAAAGCAATAATGTATGTGAATTGTGGGATGATGTTTTAAAAATTGATGAGTGTTCTTGGAAATATCGAGAAAATAGTAATATGAAAAGTTTAGATAGAGAAGATTTACAATATCAAAAATTTCTTTTTAATAATCATGAAGATTCATTTTTAAATGTTATATATAAAGATAATATCCCGTTAGCGTATTCTTTGTTTTTTAAAAACAATTTAACAAAACAATGGTATGCAGTAAAGTGGGGGGCTTCTGATTTAGGTAGAAAATATTATGCTGGTTTCTTTTGCTTATATAACCATTTAGAAAAATTAGAAAAAATGGAAGGAATAGTAGATATAGATTTTTGGGGAAGAAGAAACTCAACCTATGATTCGTTAAAGAATTGTGAAAATGATAGATACCATATATTGGTTAGTAAATGAGGTGATTATATGACTATTGAACTAAAAAGGCTAGATAGTTTTATTGATTTGAATCAATTAATAGATAATAGTTTTAATGGGACTTGTTTTGCCTACGATTGGTTTCTATTTTTAAAAAAAGTTACCTATATGTTAGTGATATTGAATGAAAAAGGAAAAATAATTGGATTTATGCCATTATTTATTGATGAAAAAAATCCAAAAAAGTTATCTCAAAGTACTATGTATATTCCTTATGGTGGACCTATATTATTGCAATTACCTACTAAAGAACGCCATAAAATAAAGTTAATCCGTGATATCGAATATTTGCTAGCGCAATATTTAAAAAACAATTTTACTACTATAAGTTTTTCTATCGATCCTAAAATCATTGACATAATGCCATTCATAAGATCAGGATTTATCCCAGAAGTTAGATATACATATAAATTAGATTTACATAAAAGTATGGATGAATTGTATAAAGAATTTGGCTCTGATAGAAAAAAAGAAATAAAAAAAATGAGCAAAATAGGAGCAAAAATGGTTTGTGATAATGAACTAAAATATTTTGATTGCGATAAGGCAATGAAATGGGAAAAAAAACACAATTTTCCCTCCTCATCCACTTTTGTTAAAAAATATATTTTAGAAAGTATTTCTCAAAATAGAGGAATGAGTTTTGTTTTAAAAAATAATGATGAAGTTTTAGGAGGGGTGCATTTAGTATGGGATAAACATACTGCATATATCTTATATTCGTATTATGAAAATAAAGGTGCTATAACTACTATTTATTTTAACATGATAAAATATTTGAAAGAGAATACAGAAGTTCAATATTTGGATTTTGAAGGATCTGTATACGAAAGTATAGAGGATTTTAATATGTCTTTTGGTGCTTATCAAGAAAGATATTATAATCTTCATTGGAAAAATAATGAAATTGAAAAAATATATTCTGGTTTGTATGAATATGGTGATAAATAATGAATAAAAAGAAATCATTAGCATATATGTATGATTTTTATAATAAGCACATGTTACATGATCAAAACGATGATATTCAGTATTATAAAAATCAAATAAAACATTACAATTCTAAAAATGTATTAATTGTTGGTGCTGGTACGGGAAGAGTAGCTATTCCTTTAAGCGATATTGCAAATGTCATTGCTTTAGATTTTGATGAAGCTAGATTAGAAGTATTAAGAGAAAAATCAAAAAATTTAAAAACTATATGTTGTGATATAAAGATTTTTGATACAAAAGAATATTTTGATATGATAGTATTTCCGTATAGTACAATTCAATTTTCAAATAACGAAATTGAAATTGATCGCATTTTAAAACAACTTATAAAGATTATTTCTACTGACACAATAATATTGTTTGACATATCTAAGAGTTTTGAGTCAAAACAAAATCAAAAAAATATTCTTTTATTTAAGGATTATAGTGAAGAAGTTAAAGATAACGTTTCTGTTTATTATTCTGCTAAAAGATATGATAAATATATTGAATTTAATGTTAATTATAATTTAGAACAACAAAAGATACAATTATTAGAAACTGAGCAATATTATTATCATAACGAGAAAATGTTTAATAAATTGTTGAAAAATAATAATTTAAAAATTATAAAAATTGATTATGGTTATGGAAACAAGAATTTTACCCATAAACATATATATCATGTAAAGTTAGATAGTAGGTGATTGTTTTGCGAAATGATAATTTAAAATTGGGCAAATATTTGGCACAAAAATTCGATAAAAGTATAGGTGTTATAACTTATTCGGGGACATTAGCTTTAGAATTAGCTTTAATAGATTGCAATTTTCCCAAAAATACTGGTGTAATAGTATCAAGTGAAGTATGTAGTTCAATAATAAATACAATTATCAAATTGGGCTTAACACCTGTAATAATTCATCCTCAAAAAGATATGATATTTACTAATGAAGAAGTAGTGCAAGTATTACAACAATATCAAGTAGGATGTATTCTGTTAGTTCATCAATTTGGATTAGTCAATAATATATCAAAAATCAAACATAATTATCCCCATATTAAAATAATTGAAGATATAGCACAATCATGGGACATAAGCCAAAAAAATTACAAAGTAGGTAACTATAGTGATTATATTGTTACCTCTTTTGGAAAAACAAAACCCTTGTCTTATGGAATTGGTGGAGCTATAATGACAAACAATGAGAGTATTTTAAATAAAATTGATTTTTGCGATAATGTTAGTAGGGAAGGTAAAAATATATTATATTCATATGCTTATCCGTTATGTAATAAAATTAATATAAAAAAGTTGATGGATAATGCTGATAAAATTGTGAATAAACAAAGGAAAGTTGCTAAATATTATATGGATTTATTTAAAGACAATAAGAATATTTATTTTATTCAAAATAATTATCTTAATACTTGGCATAGGTTTCCAATTTGGATAGAAAATGAGCAATATTTCAATTATTTTTTAAAACTATTAGATACTTGTGGAATTGAATATCAATTACCACATAAAATCGAAGTTGATTCTTTACCAGTTGTGAAAACAAAAGCAATTATTATTAATAATTGTAAAATAAAATCTAATATTATTTTATTAAGGACTAGAGTATCTAATACTAACTATAAATCAAAAATATCTAAGTTAAAAAAATTAATGATTAATAATTAATGGTTAATAAAGTTTAACTTTTTAATAAAATATGTTATAATATGTATCGATTGAAAAAGCAATCTTATGAGAGAGGTGAAAAAATGATAGAAGTTACACTAAATGGTGCGAAAAAGAGCTTTGGTTTTAAAAATGTTTTAGATGATTTTGATTTAGAAGCAACAACAGGAGAGAGAATTGCTTTAATAGGTCCAAATGGATGTGGGAAAACTACTATCTTTAAAATAATAGTTGGAGAAGAAAAATTGGACAGTGGAATTGTTACAACAAGAAAAGGTGCTACCATTGGTTTTTTGTCTCAGATGCCTCCAAAGGTTCCAGATGACTATACTGTTAAAGATTTATTAGTGAAAGATTTTCAAAAATTATTTGAAGTTGAAAAGAAAATGAGAGAATGCGAACAGAAATTAGCTACGATTTCACCAGATAAAATGGATTCCATACTAACATCTTATGGAAAATTACAAGACTATTTTCAAGAAATGGGTGGATATGAAATCGATGAAAAAGTAAGTAAAATTTGTAATGGATTTAAAATCTCTGATGAAATGTTGAGTAGAACTTTTAACACCCTTTCAGGTGGTGAAAAAACAATTGTTAATTTAGCCTCCCTAATTATTAGCAATCCTGATATCCTTTTATTGGATGAGCCTACAAATCATTTGGATATTGACACTTTAGAATGGTTTGAACATTTTTTAACTAGTTATAAAGGAACAATAATTATTAGTTCACATGACAGATATTTCTTGGATAAAGTGGCTACAAAGACCATATTTATTGATAAGGGAAAAGCTGATGTTTATCATGGAAATTATACGTATTATTTGCAAGAAAGTGAAAGAAGAGCTTTAGCAGAGTTTGAAGAATATAAAAATCAGCAAAAGCAAATTGAAGCAATGAAAAATACGGTAAAAAAATTAAGAGAGTGGGGAACTCAAGGCGACAATCCAAGATTTTTTAGACGTGCAGCTTGTATTGAAAGACGACTAGAAAAGATGGAAATGTTGGATAAACCAGAAACCAAGAAAACATTACCTTTGGATTTTGAAATTCAAGGGAGATCTGGTAAAGATGTTTTGGTAGTAGATGACTTAGGGCTGGTTGCTGGTGATAAAGTATTATTAGATGGTGCTGAAATGTCATTAAGATATGGTGAAAAAGTTTGCTTAATGGGAAAGAACGGTGCTGGAAAATCTACTTTTATAAAGGCAGTTTTGGATCCTAATTCGGATTTTATTTGTCAGGGTGAAATAAAGATCGGAAGTAGAGTTTCTATTGGATATATTCCACAAGAAATTAAATTTGAAAATGAAAGTGCAACAGTATTAGATGTTGCTAGAAAAGCATTTGATGGAACAGAAACTCATTTAAGAGCTTCTCTAGCCAAATTTTTATTCTATGGTGAAAATGTATTTAAAAGAGTTGGATCATTATCTGGTGGAGAAAAAGTGAGATTAAAGTTATTTGAATTAATCCAAAAGAAAGCTAATTTATTAATATTAGATGAACCGACAAACCATATAGATATAGATACTAAAGAGATGTTAGAAGAGGCACTAAAAGAATATGAAGGAACATTATTCTTTATATCACATGATAGATATTTTATTAATCAATTAGCTGAAAGAATTGAAAATATTGAAGATCAGCATTTTGTTAATTATTTAGGAAATTATGATTATTATAAAGAACAAAAATCAAGAACATTATCTCTGAACAATGATACTAATTTAAAGGGTAGGAAATAAAATGAGTTTTAAATATCCGTTGCCAATTACAATAAAAAAAATTATAAATGATTCAGAGTTAAAAGAAATAAGTATAGGTTGTTCTGATTCACAAGTTGTTAGAATAAAAAAAGAGAATAAAACTTTTTATTTAAAAATAATGAAAGAAAATAAATTGCTTCAGGAATATAAAAAGTTGATGTGGTTATCTACAAAATTACCAGTACCTAAAATAATTGACTTTGTTCAAGAGTATGGAAATGATTATTTAATTACGGAGGAAATGCCAGGAAAAATGTTGTGTGATGAATATTATATAAATAATCCTGATATTGCTATACTAGTTTTAAAAGATGCTTTTCAAAATATATTTTCTGTAGATATATCAAATTGTCCATTTGATGTTTCAAATGAATATAAGTTATCTCTAATTGAAAATAATGTAAGTAAAGGATTAGTAAATAATTTATCTCTAAGTCCAGAAACAAGAAAAAGGTTCGGAACAGTACAAAATTTATTACAATATTTGCAAAGTAATCGTTTTCCAGAAGAATTAGTTTTTTCACATGGAGATACTAGTTTGCCTAATATATTTGCCATCAAAGATAAGTTTTCTGGCTTTATTGATGTGGGTGAGAGTGGTATAGCAGATAAATGGTTTGATTTAGCTATATGTGAAAAATCTATTTTAAGAAACTATGGGCAGGAATATGTAAATAAGTTTTATGAGGTTTTGAATATAAAACGAGATGATTTTAAAATAACCTACTATTTATTAATGATGGAATTGTATTTATAAAAGATTGTATAATGAATTTTACAATCTTTTTTATATAATATCTTCCTGGAAAGGAGGATTATTATGAAATTAAGAAAAGAACAACAATTGATTAAAGATTTTATTTTTTTAAAGTATAACGACTTTAACTTAGAAGCTTTAGAAAAAGGAATTAAAATAATGTATAATATGCAAAAGTACAATCTAATTAGTTCATATAGTATGTGGAAAGATTTAACTGAAATTTATGTGCTAACTAAACAAGAACTTACTAAAGAATTTGAAAAATTTATTATTGATTCTTTTGTGGCTTTTTTTAATAAAGCAGGCCTAGATTTTTTATTTAATATGATTTTTAGTTTAGAATTACTGAGCCAAGACTTAGTTGCTTATCTTTTTATCAGTCCTGAATTTGATCTAAATTTTGTAGCTGCTATTATATATAAGTTAGTTATGGAGAAACAATTTCAATATGAGATTGAAGTCATCATGTGTGTAAAAAAATATTCAAAAAAATTAAATAAGAATATATTTAATTTTAATATTTTTTTAGAGGAAACATGTCGCATACATTTAAAAGATAAATCATTTAGTGAATTAGATGAATTGGAGTTGGAAGTTTTAGATTTTATAATTAGTTGTTATTCTGGTAACAAAAAAAGATTATCTAAAATAATCTACTCATAATCTCTATTAAATAAAAGGGCTTTTGCTCTTTTATTATTTTAATATATTTTTTTGCGAAGTTCTACCTAATATCCAATCCGTCGAAATATTATAATTACGAGCTATATCATATAAGACGTATGTTGGTATCAGATTTTTACAATTTAAATAATTATAAATAGGAGAGCAACTTACATTTAGATTTTTGGCAAATGTTTTAACATTAATTTTTAATTCATATAATAAAATTCTTAAGTTGCGACTTATAATAACTTTATCTACATTTATAGGTTTTTGATGAATTTGTATATCCGTTAGTGCAAGTAAATAGTCTACATTAATTTGATAAATATTTGCTAAAGATATAAGATGCCTTAAAGGAATTAATCTTTTATTTAACTCCCAGTTAGCATATACACTTTGTTTAACATCAAGCATTTTTGCTAATTCAGTTTGGGAATATCCAAAATATATTCTAGTAAATTTTAACCTCTCATGAATTGTCGTATTAATAATTTGCATATTGTTTTCTCCTTTGGAACAACTACATTTTATACTACTAAATAACAATTCTAAGAAAATTATATTCACAAGAAGAAAAATATAGACACAGAAACAATCTTATGATAGAATTAATATGGTTCCTATGAAATATTTAGGGGCTAATATATAACATAAGAGTGGGGAAAACTTCACCACTCCTTGAAAATTAATAGCAAGTATATTGTACTACGTATACTTGCTCATTTATTATATTTAAGTTTCCGTGAAAATAATTGTTGACAAAATAAAACGTAGATAGTGTTGAT
>ERZ1643250.1409-NODE-1409-length-20626-cov-5.700744_pt1 | contig 20626 bp, 20 predicted proteins | sample MGYA00579262_ERZ1643250 | MGnify/ENA primary metagenome ERZ1643250 (study PRJEB29033, sample SAMEA4952265) | chicken gut metagenome | biome: Broiler Chicken; feature: Gastrointestinal Tract; material: Caecum | place: Ireland | collected 2018 | study: Broiler... | reverse complement strand
CGTACACGAGTTTAACGGCGACCGCTGACACAGATCACGCATCAGTTTGTGTGCAGAAAGAGCCATTGGGTTTTCCAATGGCTCTTTGTCGTGCACGCGCAAGGTCCAAGTGGACATTGGCGCGTTTTGGCTTGCAAAAATGATTACGTGTGATATAATAAGTGACCGGCAGGCATTTTTTCGTATCTCTGTGCGGCGCAAAAAAGAGAGGACATCTCTTGACAGAACCCGGACAATCTGCTTTTATATAATATAGTATAGCGGTTTCGAACGGTTACACTGCGGCGCACGCAGATCGGCCACGCCGTACTATTTTTGTCCGCGCAGCGCGGAAGGATTGCGCGGGGGCGCGGTAGGACGGATTGCGAAGAAAGCTTGTGAAGAAAGCTTGCCAAGTTAAAAAATCTCAAAAGCCTGCATGCTGACGGACAGCGCGCAGGCTTTCGGCATATTGTTTCAGTTAGAGAGGCAACATGGAGTTTATACAGATTACGAGCCGGCAGAACACGACGCTCCGCCATCTGGCACGGCTGGCGCGGGAAAAGAAATACCGGCTGAAGACCGGCGAGATGGTCTGTGAGGGAGAAAAAATGTTAGATGAGGCGCTGCGCTCGGGCATCCCGGTGCGCGCCGTGCTCGTGCGGGAAGGAGCGGAGGCCGATGCAGCACTGATCGCCCGCGCCAGCGCGCAGGGCGCAGCCCTGTATACTGCAAACGCCGCGCTGTTTGCGGCGGCGACCGATGTTGAGACGCCGCAGGGGCTGTTATTCTCCTGCGTGCGGCCGGTCAGACAGGCCATAGATTTTGCGCAGGTTGGGCGCGCCATCCTGCTCGACGGCATCCAGGACCCAGGCAATCTGGGAACCATTTTGCGCACGGCCGATGCGTTTGCGCTCGATCTCGTGATCCTGTGCGAGGGCTGCACCGACCCGACAGCGCCCAAGGTAGTGCGCGCTACGATGGGAGCCGCGTTCCGGCAGCCGGCCTGCCAGATGCCCCTGGCGGAGGCTGTCTCCGCGCTGCACGCACGGGGGATTCCGGTCTATGCCGCAGCGCTTGAACCGGACAGTGTGCCCCTGCCGCCCGAGGGCTTGCCCAAACATTCGGCCGTCATCATCGGCAACGAAGGCAATGGGGTCACGCCGGAGGCGCTTGCCCTGTGCGATCAGAAACTGATCATTCCCATGGCGGGCCGAGCCGAGTCGCTCAACGCGGGCGTTGCGGCCGCAATCCTGATCTGGGAGATGACAAAAAAAGGAGGATAAACCATGTCAAAGCGCGTATACTGGCTGTGGCTGGCAAGCCGGGACGATTTGGGAGCGGGCACCATCCGCAGGCTGACAGAGTCCTTCGGCACGCCGGAGTTTTTGTACGGGGCCGACCGCACGCAGCTCATCCAGGCGGGGCTAAACAAGCGGCAGACCGACGCGCTGTGCGACAAGGATTTATCGGGCGCACAGGCCATCCTGCGCGCCTGCGAAGAGAAGAAAATCCAGATTATCACCATAGAAGACAGCGCGTACCCGGACCGGCTGCGCGAGATCGATGATCCGCCGCCGGTATTGTACGTGCGGGGGAGGCTGCCCGATTTTGACCGCATGCCTGGGATCACGATTGTCGGGACACGGTCGTGCTCTGCCTATGGCCTGCGCATGGCTGAGCGGTTCAGCGCAGCGCTGGCCAAGGCTGGTTTTACCATCATTTCGGGTATGGCGCGCGGTATTGACAGCGCGGCGCATCGCGGCTGCCTCAAGGCGGATGGCGCGACGGTCGCCGTGCTTGCAGGCGGGGTAGACCTGTGCTATCCGCCGGAAAACCGTTACCTCATGGGCGATATCATGTTAGCCGGCGCAGTGATTAGCGAAAATCCGCCGGGCACACCCCATGAAGGGTTCCGCTTTCCAATCCGCAACCGTATTTTGAGCGGCCTGTCGGCCGCAACGCTGATCGTCGAGGCGCCGGCGCGCTCGGGCGCGATGATTTCGGCCCGCCGGGCGTTTGACCAGGGACGGGAAGTATTTGCCGTGCCGGGGCCGCTCGACGTGCCGGGTTCTGTGGGCTGCAACCAGCTTATCCGGGATGAGATCGCGCGCATTGCGACAAGCCCGATGGACATTGTTCATGAGCTGGCCCCTATGCTTGGGGAGCCGCCGCAGGAGGCGCTCATCCGCAAAGTCTGGCTGCGAGAGCTGGGCGGCTATGGCAGCCTGCCCGCGCCGGAGCCTGAAGAGCGGCGGGTACAGCCGATCCGCGTGGAGCGCCGCGGTGCACCAGATCCGGCGCCGGCGCCCAAGGCAAAACCGGAAGTGCGCCAGGAGCCGGCGAAACCGGACACAGCCCGCGCGCTGCCCGATTACCTGGACGGCAGTGAGCGGCAGGTAGCGGAGGCGTTGGCCGCAGGCGCGGACACCGTGGACGCACTCAGCGAGGCGACCGGATTGCCGGCAGCAGAGGTCGCGGCGGCCTTGGTGCTGCTCGAACTGGAGGGCATCGCAGAACAAAAGGCAGGGCACTGCCGTTTTATTTGAATTCATCGTTCCGGGGCCCGGCCCCGTTTGTGATAGAACACATGAGTGGAGGAATACTATGTCAAAACTGGTAATCGTGGAGTCCCCTGCCAAGGCCAAGACCATTGGCAAGTATCTGGGTAGCGACTATGTGGTCAAAGCCTCGATGGGGCATCTGCGTGACCTGCCGAGAAAGACCATGGGCGTCGATCTTGAGCACGATTTTAAGCCTGAATACGGCCCGATTGAGGGCAAGGACAAGATTATTGCCGACCTGCGCAAAGCGGCCAAGGAGGCCGACTTTGTCTATCTCGCGACCGACCCTGACCGCGAGGGTGAGGCGATCTCCTGGCATCTCAAGACCCTCCTGGGGCTCAAGGAGGGCGAGTACAAGCGTGTGACCTTCAACGAGATCACCAAAAAGGCCGTCCGATACGGCATTGAGCACCCACGGGACATTGATTTGGATCTGGTAGACGCACAGCAGGCGCGCCGCATCTTGGACCGCATCGTGGGCTACCGCCTGTCGCCCTTCCTGTGGCGCAAGGTCAAACGCGGCCTGTCCGCAGGCCGGGTGCAGTCGGTCGCAACCCGCTTGGTCGTAGACCGGGAAAACGAGATCCGCGCTTTCCAGCCCGAGGAGTACTGGTCGATCGAGGCCGCGCTGCGCACGCAGTCGGGCGGCGTGTTCACGGCACGCTATTATGGCGAGCCGGACGGCAAGGTTGAGCTTAAAAATGAAGAGCAGACCCGCAAGATTGTAGACGACGTCACCGGGAAATCTTTCCTAGTCGCGGCCATCAAAAAGGGCAAGAAAAAGAAGTCGGCGGCGCCCCCGTTTACCACCTCCACCTTGCAACAGGAAGCATCCCGCAAGCTGAATATGGTGCCAAGGCGCACCATGAGCGTGGCGCAGGAACTCTATGAAGGCGTGGACCTCGGCGGCGAGTATGGCCTGACCGGTCTGATCACCTACATGCGAACCGACTCGCTGCGCCTGTCCGACGAGGCGACCGCTGCGGCAGCAGACTACATCAAGAACCGCTATGGAGAGGCGTTTTATCCCGGCAAGCCGCGTGTATTTAAGACCAAAGGCGGCGCACAGGATGCGCACGAAGCCATTCGACCGTCTAATGTGCAGATTGCTCCGGAATCGGTCCAGGATCAGCTCTCGCCCGACCAGTATAAACTCTATAAACTGATCTGGTCGCGCTTTGTCGCCTGCCAGATGGCGGACGCCATCTTGGATACCATCTCGGCGGATATCACTTGCGAGGGGCATGTTTTCCGCGCTTCCGGCCATACGGTCGCCTTTCCGGGCTTCACCGCGGTCTACGAGGAGAGCACCGACGATGACAAGCAGGGCGAGAAGGCCGACAAGAACGAATCGGGTAAGCCGCTGCCGGCTTTTGCCGAGGGCGACCCGCTCACGGCCGACAAGATCGAGCCGGCCCAGCACTTCACCCAGCCGCCCGCGCGCTACACCGAGGCATCGCTGATCCGCGCGATGGAGGAAAAGGGCATCGGCCGCCCGTCGACCTATGCGCCGACCATTGCTACCATCCTGGACCGCGACTATGTCAACAAGGAGAACCGCAGCCTGCGCCCGACGCCGCTCGGCGAGGGCGTGACCGGCCTGCTGGTAGATAAGTTTAAATCGGTTGCGGACTATGAGTTCACAGCCAACATGGAGCACGAGCTGGATGAGGTCGAAGCCGGTAAGGTGCCCTATGTCCAGCTGCTGCACAGCTTCTACGATGGCTTTGCCGGCGCACTCGAGCAGGCGGAAAAGGACCTCGACAAGACGCGCATCAAGATCCCGGATGAGGAGACCGACATCGTCTGCGAGAAGTGCGGCCGAAAAATGGTCATTAAGTCCGGGCGTTTCGGCAAGTTCCTTGCCTGCCCGGGCTATCCTGAGTGCACTAATACCAAGCCGCTGTCCGAGGATACCGGTGCGGCCTGCCCGGTCTGCGGCGCGAAGGTCGTCAAGAAAAAGTCGGCGCGCGGCTACGTCTATTACTCGTGCGAGACCTACCCGACCTGTCAGTTTATCACCTGGGATAAGCCGCTCAAGACCAAGTGCCCGGTCTGTGACAGCTCGCTGTTCCGCCATACCGACCGCGACTCCAAGGAGGTCACCGACGTGTGCCTGCGCGAGGGCTGCACCTATAAGGAACTGGTCAAGGAGGGTGTGTCGCCCGAGGAGGCCGAGAAGAACCGGCAGCGCCGCGAGGCGCGCGCAGCCAAGGCGGCCGAGCGAGCTGCCGCTAAGGCGGCGGAAGAGGCCGAGAAGAAGGCGGCAAAGAAAAAGACCACCCGCAAGAAAAAGGACGAGACGGCGGACGGCGAGGAAACCGAAAAGAAAAAAACCACACGCAAGACCAATAAGAAGGCCGCGGCCCAGACGGACGCGGAGGAGACGCCCAAGAAGAAGACCACGCGCCGCACGACCAAGAAGAGCGACGAGGCCGCCGGCGAGGAGACGCCAAAAAAACGCGCGGCACGCAAAACAGCCAAAAAGACCGAGACGGAGGAAGTATGAGTAGAGTAACAGTGATTGGCGCGGGGCTCGCCGGCTGTGAGGCAGCCTGGCAGCTTGCCGAGCGCGGCATCCAGGTCGCGCTGCACGAGATGAAGCCCGAGCGGATGACACCCGCCCACCACTCGCCCGATTTTGCCGAGCTGGTCTGCTCGAATTCGCTGCGCTCGAACGAGCTGACCAATGCGTCCGGCTTGCTCAAGGAGGAGCTGCGCCGCTTGGGCGGCCTGGTCGTGCGCTGTGCTGACGAGACCCAGGTCGAGGCCGGCGGTGCACTTGCGGTGGACCGTGAGGCCTTTGCGCGCCGTGTCACCGAGCAGATTCGCAGTCATCCGAATATCACGGTCGTGCCGGGTGAAGTGACCGAACTGCCCGCCCAAGGCGAGGTGATCGTTGCCACCGGTCCGCTGACCTCAGACGCCCTGTTTGAGGCCATCCATGCCCGCGTCGGCGGGGAGTTCCTGCATTTTTTTGACGCAGCTGCCCCGATTGTGACTTTCGAGTCCATCGACATGGAGCACGCCTATTTTGCCTCGCGCTATGACAAGGGGACGCCGGACTATATTAACTGCCCATTCACCCGGGAGGAATTTGACGCCTTCTGGGAGGCGCTGACCACGGCCGAGGAAGCCGAGGTACATGGCTTTGAGGATAAGCTGGTCTTTGAGGGCTGTATGCCGATCGAGGTCAATGCCCGGCGCGGGCACGATACCCTGCTGTTTGGCATTTTAAAGCCGATTGGCCTGCCCGATCCCAAGACCGGCCGCGATCCGTACGCAGTCTTGCAGCTGCGCCGCGACAACGCGCAGGGCAGCCTGTATAATCTGGTCGGCTGCCAGACCCACCTCAAGTGGGGCGAGCAAAAGCGCATCTTTTCTATGATCCCGGCGCTCAGAAATGCGGAGTTTGTGCGCTATGGTGTGATGCACCGCAATACCTTTCTGGACTCGCCGCGCCTGCTGGATCATAATTTTGCGCTGCGTGCGGAGCCGCACATCCGCTTTGCCGGGCAGATGACCGGTGTTGAGGGATATATGGAGTCCAACGCTTCGGGCTTTTTGGCCGGGCTTGCGACCGCGCACAAGATCTTAGGCAAGGCCGCACCTGACTTCCCCTCCACGACGGCGATTGGCGCGCTGGGACGCTATATCTCGAACGAGACCGTGGCAAAGTTCCAGCCGATGAATATCAACTTTGGCATTATCGATCCGCTGGGCTATAAGATCCGCGGCAAACGGGAAAAGAACGCCAAGATCTCCGAGCGGGCACTTGACGTCATCGACACCATAAAGAAGGAGCTGGAGCTGTCATGAAAATAGCAGTAGATGCGATGGGCGGGGACAACGCCCCGGAAGCGGTCGTCTGCGGCGCAATCCGCGCGGCGCAGGCCTATCATGAGGAGATCATCCTCGTTGGCCAGGAGGACAAGATCCGTGCGGTGCTCCGGGCAAAAAATGCCGAGCACACGCCGGGGATCACCGTCCTGCATGCACCCGATCTGGTGGATATGCACGATGATCCGGCGACCGTGCTGCGCGCCAAACCGCAGTCCTCGATGGCGATGGCGCTGAGTCTGGTCAAAAAGGGAGAGGCTGACGCCATCGTCAGCGCAGGCTCGACCGGCGCGCTGCTCGCGGGTGCGACGCTGTTTTGTAAGCGCATCAAGGGAGTGCGGCGCGGCGCGCTGGCCCCGGTGATGCCGTGCAAGGATGGGCAGGTGCTGCTCATCGACGCGGGCGCGAACACCGAGTGCACGGCCGAGTACCTGCTGCAGTTTGGCATGATGGGTTCGCTGTACATGCAGAAGATCCAGGGGATTGCAAGCCCGCGCGTGGGCCTTGTGAACAACGGCTCGGAGGACTCCAAGGGCGATCCGCTGAGAAAAGAAGCATACGCCCTGCTCAAGGCTGCGGGCGATGCTGGGCACATCAACTTTATCGGCAATGTGGAAGGCCGAGACGTGCCGCTCGGCGCGTGCGACGTGGCGGTGTGCGACGGCTTTGCGGGCAACGTGATGCTCAAGACCATTGAGGGCGTGGCCAAATTTATGGGCGGCGCGATCAAGGAGGTCTTCCTGCAGAACCTGGGCACCAAGCTGGCGTATCTGGCCTGCAAGAAGGGGATGGACCGCTTTGCCGGGCAGTTTAACCAGGATGCAATCGGTGGCGCGCCGTTTATCGGCATCTCGCGGCCGGTCATCAAGGCGCATGGATCGTCCAATGAGACGGCCTTTATGAACGCGATCCGGCAGGCCATTGAATACAAGAAAAGCGGCATGATCGAGGCCATTGAGCAGAGCGTGCAGCACATGACGGCAGAATGATGCTGCCGGTCATAGGAATTTCTGAAAAGGGCTTGACAAGCGGCAAAAACCTCACTATTATCAAACTATCTTGATAGAGGAGGAGGCGAAAACCGATATGGTATTTGAAAGGCTGGCGGAACTGCTCAGCGAGCAGTTCGGCGTAGAACCGGAGACGATCACGCTGGAAACTTCCTTTGAAGAAGATCTCGGTGCGGACTCTCTCGATCTGGTCGAGATGATGATGGCACTGGAAGAAGAATTTGATGTGGGCGAGATCGGGGAGGAGACCGCAAGATCCCTCAAGACCGTGGGCGATGTGGTGGACCTGATCGGCGCACAGGACGACGAATAACAAAAATGAGTGCTGGCAGGGGCCGGCCTATGGCTGCCCCCTGCCGTTTGATTGATACGATAGAAACCAAAACCTAAGAAAGGAAACCTCTATGTTACAGGAACGAATCGGCTACCGGTTCCGCAACGCGGCCCTGTTCCGCAAGGCGATGACCCACTCGTCGTACGCCAATGAACAGCGCATGCGCCATCTGCAGAACAATGAACGGCTCGAGTTCCTCGGCGATTCCGTACTCGGCTTTGTCACGGCCGACTATCTCTACAACCAGTTCCCCGACCTCCCGGAGGGCCAGCTGACCAAGCTGCGCGCGGCGGTGGTGTGTGAGCATGCGCTGTATGAAATCGCCAAGGAACTTGGCATCGACAAGGAGATCTGTCTCGGCCACGGCGAGGAGCAGGGCGGCGGCAGGCAGCGCCCGTCCATCCTGGCCGATGCGGTGGAGGCCCTCCTCGGCGCAATCTACCTGGACGGCGGCATCGAGCCCGCGCGCGCCTTTGTGCTGAGCTTCATCCCGCGCAAGGCAGAGGAGGCCCGCCAGGGCGGCGCCTTTACCGACTATAAGACCCAACTGCAAGAGATCGTCCAGAAGAACCGGCAGGAGACGCTGGAATATCGCCTGGCAGGCGAGAGCGGCCCCGACCATGCCAAAGTGTTTACGATGGAATTGCTGCTAAACAGCAACGTCTTTGCCCAGGGCACCGGCCGGAGCAAAAAAGAAGCCGAGCAGATGGCGGCCAAGCAGGCGCTTGAGCTGATGGGCGTGCGCAAACCGTAAAATTCAATCGATAGAAAAAAGACGAACCGAGAGGTTCGTCTTTTTTTGCGCTTATAGCAAATCTCGTCCTTTAGCAAGGGCGCGGATTGCGTTGTAGAAGCGCTGTTTCTGCGTTGGGCTGTCAAAGGTGAGGCCGTTCAGAAAAGAGATTAGGGATGCATCATGGACAGGTAATTGTCCGCTAAGCAGAGAATCGGGCGTAACATGTAGAACATCTGCTAGGCTAACAAGGGTTTCTAGTGACATTTTGCGCGTTCCACGCTCAATATGCCCCAAAAAGGATGTTGAGATATCACATAATTCAGCAAGCTGTTCTTGGGATAACATCCGTTGCTTACGAAATTTCCGAACATTTTCTCCGAGTATACAATAGTCGATCTCCATTTTGGCACCTCCTTAAACTATGTTAACAAGGTTTATGATAACCAAAATCTTTTCCATAAAAGAGAGACTATAAGAATTAAATATTGACTACAAGAATTTACAGTGCTATAATTCTTTTAGAGCCCATGTCAAAATGAATCGAAGGAGGATAATTATGGAAAATAATCCGGTTCCGGGTAAAGGTGCGGCAACAGCCAGCTTAGTATGTGGCATTGTTGCTATTGTGCTATGGTTTTTTGGTATTACATCGCTGATTTCCTTTATTTTGGGTATTATAGGAATTATTTTAGCAAATAATGCGAAAAAGGTAGGATTTGAAGGAGGTATTCAGACTGCGGGCTTTGTATTATCTATACTAGGTACAGTTTTTGGTGCGATTATCTTTGTTAGTTGTATTGCTTGTGCAGGCGCAATTGGCACATTGAGTTATATGTAATTTCGTTATCTTAGGTGAGTTATATGCATCCGTACATACAAATATTTCATCGAGTTGTTCCTGCTTATGGATTGTTAGGGATGATTGGCGCAATAGGCGGATGGATATTATGTGTACAACGTGCAAAATATTGGCTACCCAATAAATTTATATAGATACAAAAAGCACCAGAAAACAGAGCAAAGCGGCTCTGCAATCGGGTGCTTTATAAAGTCATTGCAATCTCTTGAATGAATTTACGGATGATTTCCAACTGTTTTCCGTGGCACTGTGCCAAAAGATATGCGATTTCATCCCGCAAAAGCGTGTCGTCTTGTTCCATGTAATCCAGACTGATTACGCTTTCAATGGGGATGTTGTAAACTTCACATACTTGAAGGAGTTTTACTAGGCTGATAGACTGCTCACCGCGCTCAATCATGCCCCAATATTCACTGTTTTCGCCGAGTGGAGCGCAAAAATTTTCCCGCGTAAGCCCCTTCAGCTCTCGAATCTTTCGCAACTTGAAGGCAATCTCTTTTACTTTGTGGTCAATTTTGTTCTCCACAGACTGTTCCATCCTTACCGGCTATACTTTACGTACTATTTTACCGAAAATCCGCACGCTCATACAGACAGAGATATATAGGGTAATCATTGACTTATATGCATATCAAGCTCTATAATTACCATAGTAGGCGTGTGACCAGAATGATGAGAAGGAGTGAAAATCGGATGGACAAAAGAGAGGCGGCGAATCCGGCGATTTGTGTAGAAGAATTTCTCGCCTATTATCATAAGGCGTGGGATAGAAAAGCGTTCAAGGCATTGGACAGCTTATACTTCCGCTATCCCGAGGTCGCTTGTTTGGCTTTTAACGCGGGCTATATCGAGAGCAAGATTGATCCGGCCGATGCAGGATGCCGCACGTGCCATCCTGTCACAATAGACAGCACCCGAATGACCGAACGGCGTGTAATGGATATGGTTGCATATTTACTGTGTCAAGAGCGGGCGCCCGCCAAATATCGGGATCGGCTTCACAATCAAATTTCTTTTACAGAAGTGTTTAACTACATATTGTCCAGATATCAGAGAGACTATGATAGGGAAGAATTATGGAAAAAATTTTTTCTTTCGTTCGGGGAATTGCAGGAAGCACTGCAGGCCCGGCATATTGGAAATCTGATGGAACTTGAATACTATGCGGCAGAATATTTTGACCCGTATGTAATACAAGTTTATAAATAGGGTGGAGAAAAGATAGTATCTGTGCGCCAAAAAGACGAACCCCATGGTTCGTCTTTTTTGTTTTCCTTCGCGCTTGGAAGAATGCGCAAAATCTCCTGCTTGCACATTGCCTCGCCGGGCAATTGGTGATAGAATTAAAATATCTGAAACTATACCTGTATGGGGTTATTGCATGCGATTAAAAAGTTTGATCCTTCAGGGATTCAAATCCTTTCCCGACCGCACAGAGATCCGCTTTGCCAGCGGCCTGACCGCGATCGTCGGACCCAACGGCAGCGGCAAATCCAACATCTCGGACGCCATCCGCTGGGTGCTGGGCGAACAGTCCACGCGCAGTTTGCGCGGCGCCAAGATGGAGGACGTCATCTTCAGCGGCACCCAGAAGCGCCGCCCGGTTGGATTTGCCGAGGTCTCCTTGATTTTGGATAACGCGGACCACGTATTCCGCTCGGATTATACAGAGATCATGGTCACGCGGCGATATTACCGCTCGGGCGAAAGCGAGTATGCCCTGAATAAAAAGCCCTGCCGGCTCAAAGACATCCATGAGCTGTTCATGGATACCGGACTTGGGCGCGACGGCTATTCGATCATCGGACAGGGGCGTATTGACGAGATCCTGTCGCTCAAGAGCGAGGACCGCCGCGAGATCTTTGAGGAGGCCGCGGGCGTGACCAAGTTCCGCTACCGCAAGGAGGAGGCTGCGCGCCGCCTGCAAGCGACCGAGGACAATCTGGTGCGCATCCGCGATCTCTACGCCGAGCTGGAGAGCCAGGCCGGGCCGCTGCGCGAGCAGGCCGAGCGGGCGGGGCAGTATCTGGCCCTGCGCGACAAGCTGCGCGGGCTGGAGGTCTCGCTGTGGCTGATGCGGCTGGACAGCCTGCGCGGTGAGGCGCAAAAGAACCAGGCCGACACAGCGCACTGTGCGACACAGCTGGAGCAGGCGCGCGGGGAGCAGAAGACGCACTACGCGCAGTCCGAACAGCTGACAGCCGACCTGCACCGCGCAGACGCGGCGGCAGACGACTTGCGGCAACAGATCCGCACGCTCGAGCAGAGCCGCGCAGACCTGGATAGCCGGTGCGCGGTGCTTGAGGCCAATCTCAAAAATAATGCAGAAAATATCGAGCGGGTACGCCAGGAGCGCGCCCGCCAGAACGAACAGGCCCAGACAATCGCCGCGCAGACCGCCGCCCATGCCGCCCGGCAGGAGGTGCTTGCGGCGGATTATGAGGGCTTCGTGCGCACGCTGCAGGGGCTGGAAGCGCAGGAAGCTGCCGCCCGGCAGCAGGAACAAGCCCTGCAGCAGGAGCGCCAGGCCCTGCAGGCGCGGCGGACGCAGGCGGAGCAGACGCGGTTTGCCGCCGAGCTCGACCGCACAGCGGCCCAGGCCGGCCTATCCGGCATGGACAGCCGCAAAGGCAGCATTGCGCGGGAGATCGACGAGGCCGCCGCGCAGCTTGCCGAGGAGCAGGCGGCGCTGGAAACCGAGCAGGATGCCTTGGAGGCAGACCGGCAGGCGCTTGCGGCCACGACGAACCAGCTTGCGGGTGCTGCGCTCAAAGCCGAGCGCAGGCAGGCGAAGGTCGAGGAGCGTACCAGCGCGTTGGCGGCGGCCAGCGCCGCTGTGACTGATACGGATAACCGGCTCCGCATGCTGCGCGAGATGAAGCGGGATTACGAAGGATTTTCCCGCGCGGTCAAGCGCATCATGCAGCAGGCGGACAGCGGCCGCATGACGGGCATCCATGGGCCGGTTTCCGGGCTGATTGCCGTGCAGGCACGCTTTGTGACCGCGATTGAGACCGCGCTGGGTGCAGCCGCATCCCACATCGTCGTGGATACGCCGCAGGATGGCAAGCGGGCCATCGCATTTCTCAAGCGCACCGACGGCGGCCGCGCGACCTTTTTGCCGCTGGATACCATACGCGCCATGCGCCTCAATGAGAGCGGCCTTGCCGATTGCCCGGGATTGTGCGGCACAGCGGATACCTTGGTTGACTGTGCGCCGCCCTATCGGGCGATTGTGCAGAACCTGCTCGCGCGCACGGCTGTGGCAGAGGACATGGATGCCGCGCTGGCCATCGCAAAAAAATATCACAACCGCTTCCGCATCGTCACCCTGGACGGCCAGATGATTCAGGCGGGCGGCGCGATGACCGGCGGTTCGGCCTCCAAATCGTCCGGCGTGCTCGCACGGGAGTCCCAACTGCACGAGCTGGAAGCCAGGGCGGAGCAGCTGGCGGCACAGAAAAAGCAGGCGGAGGACGCGCTGCAGGCCGCCAAGGAAGAACTCGCCGCCGTGCGCTACGACCAAAAGGCAATTGAGGCCGAGCGGGCCCGCGTACAGGAGACGCTGGCCGCACGGCAGGCGGCGGTGGCTGAGCACGGTGCGCGCACCGACAGCCTGCGCGCGCGCCACGCGGGCTTGGTACTTGAGCGTGACAATCTGGCGGCGGCGCGGGCGCAGTACGAGGCGGCCATAACAGACGCCGCGCAGCGTCTGGAACGCTGCACAGCGGCGCTGGCACAGATCGAAGCGGAGGCACAGCAATTGGACGGCCGGCAGGCTGCGCTGGAGGCTGACCGGGATGACTGCGTCATGCAGATGCAGCAGGTGCGCACGGCGCAGGTCGAGAACCGCACCGAATATGCCGCCGAGCAGCGCGCAGCCCAGAACTTGGAACGCCTGCGCGCGGAGATGGAGGCCGGAGTGGACCAGGGCAATGCGGCCGTGGCCCAGTTTGAGCGCGAGGCTGCGCGCATGCAGCAGGAACTGGCGCAGGCCAGGCAGTGCAAGCAGGACGGCGGGCAGGACTTGGCCCGCCTGCAAGAGCTGCTGCAGGCCCAGGCCGCACAGCGCATGCGCATTGAGGCCGAGCGCACGCGCACGGACCGGGCGGCACAGGACAAAAATGATGAGATCTTGGCACTCGAACGGGAGAACAGCCGGCTGACGGCACAGGGCGTCCAGCTCAAGAGCGAGGAGGCACAGATCCTGGACAAGATGTGGGAGTCCTATGAGCTGACCCCGACCCCAGCGGCGGCATTGCGCGTCGCGCTGCCCGACCCGGCGGCCGCCCGAACCCAGGCAGACGGCCTGCGCGCCGACCTGCGCGCGCTGGGCAACGTCAATCTGGACGCCCCGCAGGCTTATGCGGCGCTGGCCGAGCGGTTTGAGTTCCTGCGCGCCCAGAAAGAGGACTTGGAAACCGCACAGCGTGCGCTACAAAAGGTGATCGACGAGCTGACCGTGCACATGAAAGAGATCTTTGCGTCCGAGTTTTCCAAACTCAATCACTATTTCGGCGAGACGTTTTCCGAAATCTTTGGCGGCGGCCATGCCGAATTGCAGCTTGCCGACACCTCGGATATCCTAAACTGCGGGATTGACATTAAGGTATGCCCACCGGGCAAGGCGGTCAAAACGCTGACGCTGCTGTCGGGCGGCGAAAAAGCGTTTGTCGCCATTGCACTGTACTTTGCCATCCTCAAAGTGCGGCCCACACCGTTTTGCGTACTCGACGAGATCGAGGCCGCCCTGGATGATGTCAACGTCGCACGCTATGCGAAGTATCTGCGCCGCCTGTCGGGGGCGACCCAGTTTATCACCATCACCCACCGCCGCGGCACCATGGAGGAGGCTGACATGCTCTATGGCGTGACCATGCAGGAGCAGGGCGTGTCACGCATGCTGATGCTCAATCTCGCCGAAGCAGAACGCAAATTCCAGGGGACGATCTCCTGAAACTATAAATTTACCAGATAAGGAGCAAAAACATGGGATTTTTTGATAAAATCAAACAGGGACTCAAGCGCACGACCGATGCCGTGAGCGAGCAGTTCAATGACATTATGAGCAACTTCGTCAAGATTGACGCCGATTCTCTGGAACAGCTCGAGGAGGCACTCATCCTGTCCGACATTGGCGCGACGGTCGCGGCCGAGGCCACCGAAAAGGTGGAAGACATCGCCAAGCACCAGCGCATCGACACACCGCTTGCGCTGCGCTGCGTGCTCAAAGATGTCCTGTCCGATATGATGGACCAGGATACCGCGCTGCACATTGACACCAAGCCGGCGGTGATCTTGGTCATTGGCGTCAACGGCGTGGGCAAGACCACCTCGATTGGCAAACTGGCCGCGCGCTACGTGGCAGAGGGCAAGAAAGTTATGCTGTCGGCGGCGGATACCTTCCGTGCGGCGGCAGCCGATCAGCTGGAGATCTGGGCCAAGCGCGCGGGTGCGGATATCGTCCGCCATGGCGAGGGCGCGGACCCCGCAGCGGTCGTCTTTGACTCCATCGCCGCGGCCAAGGCGCGCGGCTCGGACCTTATCATCATCGATACGGCTGGACGCCTGCACAATAAGAAGAACCTCATGAATGAGCTGGGCAAGATCGACCGCATCATCACCCGTGAGTTGCCGGACGCCGCGCGAGAGACCCTGCTGGTGCTCGATGCAACGACCGGGCAGAATGCGGTACACCAGGCGGAGTCTTTCAACGGCGTGGCAAAGCTGACCGGCATCATCTTGACCAAGCTGGACGGCACGGCCAAGGGCGGCATTGTCGTTGCCATTTCGGCGGGCCTTGGCGTGCCGGTCAAGCTGGTCGGCGTCGGCGAGGGCATTGACGACCTGATGGATTTCAACAGTTCGGAATTTTTGGAGGCGCTCTTGCCTCCTGTGGAGGAGATGGAAGCATGAAACGACCGGACGGAAGACGGGCGGACGAGATGCGCCCTGTCCAGATAATCAAAGATTTCACCATGCATGCCGAGGGGTCGGTCTTGATCGCCTGCGGCAACACAAAAGTGATCTGTAACGCGACGGTGGAGGAAAAGGTCCCGCCTTTCCTCAAGGATACCGGGCTTGGCTGGGTGACGGCAGAGTATGCGATGCTGCCGCGGGCGACCAACACCCGCTCGCCGCGAGATATCTCCAAACTCAAGCTCAATGGACGCTCGGCTGAGATTCAGCGGCTTATTGGCCGCGCCCTGCGCGCAGTTGTGGACCGCGCAGCGCTGGGAGAACGCCAGATCGTCGTGGACTGTGATGTCATCCAGGCCGACGGCGGCACCCGCTGCGCATCCATCACGGGCGGCTATGTCGCCCTGTGGCTGGCCTGCAAGCGGCTGGTCGAGGCCGGTGTGATCGAGAAAATGCCGCTGACCGATACGGTCTCGGCGGTCTCGACTGGTATTTTTGAGGATGCTGCCGTTTTAGACCTGAACTATGCGGAGGATTCGCATGCCATTGTGGACTGCAACCTCATCATGACGGGTTCCGGAGAATTCGTCGAGATCCAGGGCACAGGCGAAGGCCGCCCCTTCCGCAAGGACGAATTGGCAGAATTGCTGGCGCTCGGAGAGGCCGGGAACGCCGTGCTGTGCGCGGCACAGCGCGCAGCAATGGAGGGATAAGACATGCGATTTGTATTGGCATCGCACAACAAGAAGAAACTCAGCGAGATGTCTGCTATCCTGGAGGGGCTGGGCATCGAGGTCGTGCCGCTGCCTGACGACGCGCCCGAGCCGGAGGAGGACGGGAAGACCTTTGAGGACAACGCGCGCATCAAGGCCCTGGCCGCGCACGCCTGCACCGGCCTGCCCGCCATTGCGGACGACTCCGGCCTGGAGGTAGACGCGCTGGGCGGCGCGCCCGGCGTCTATTCGGCGCGCTATTGTCCGGGGACCGACGAGGACCGCAACCGGCTGCTGCTGGAAAACATGCAGGACGTGGACGAGTGCGAGCGGCAGGCGCGGTTTGTATGCGCCATCTGCTGCGTGCTGCCGGACGGCCAGGAGATCCATGTGCGCGGCGAGTGCGAGGGGGAGATCCTCACTTCGCTGCACGGCAAGGGAGGCTTTGGGTATGACCCGCTGTTCTACGTGCGGGAATATGACTGTACCTTTGCCGAACTGCCGCAAGAGACCAAAAACCAGATCTCGCATCGGGGCCGCGCGCTGAAAAAGCTTGTCAACGCCCTCGGTAAGAGACTCAAGTAAAAAATTTTTGTACAGACATAGGAGAACATGATTTATGCTGACCAGTAAACAGCGCGCATATCTGCGCAAGTTATCCAACCCCTTGGCTGTCACTCTGCACATCGGCAAGGACGGCGTCACCGAAGGCGTGATCTCACAGCTGGAAGTCCTGCTGGAAAATCACGAGCTCGTAAAGGGCAAGGTGCTTGAAAACGCTATGCTTACCCCAAAGATCGTGTCCGAGGCGCTGTGCGAGGCGACCGGCGCCGACGGCGTGCAGTGCATCGGCACGAAGTTCGTGCTTTACCGCCAGTCGTCGGACCCGGACAAGCGTCGGATCGTGCTGGAGAAGTGAACACATGAAGACAGGCGTGATGGGCGGGACGTTTAACCCGCCGCACAACGGGCACATCCTTGCGGCCGAACATGTGCGGCAAGCGCTCGGGCTGGACCGTGTCCTGTTCATTCCCACCAACCTGCCGCCGCACAAGCGGCTGCCGGACGGCTCGGCGACCACCGAACAGCGATGCGACATGGTGCGCCTGATGGTCGCGCCCTATGACTGGGCGGTTTTTTCCGACATTGAAGTGCGGCGCGGCGGGGCGAGCTATACGGTGGATACACTGCGCGCGCTGCATCAGAAGGGCTATGAAGACCTGACCCTGATCGTGGGGACCGACATGCTTATGTCCTTTGACCGCTGCTGGCGTGCACCTGAGGAGATCGTCCGGCTGGCAGACCTGGCGGTTGTCGCCCGCGATACGCACGACCGGCCGGTCCTGCGCCGTAAGGCCATCCTGTTGGAGAAAAAAATGCATGCGCATATTTCCTTGATCGATTGCCCGGTTTTAACCATCTCGTCAACCGAGGTGCGCCGCCGGGGGATTTTTGAAGAGATGACGCCGCCGCCGGTTGCGGCGTATATCCGGAAGAATCGGCTATACCAAAAAGGTTCCGAATAAAATGACAGTTTGAAAGGCGGTTTTTGTTATGTTATGTACAGAACTCGAACGACAGTCCATCTTATCTCGCCTGTCCGGTTACCGGTATACGCACACGCTTGGCTGCGAGCGGGCGGCCAAGATGTTGGCCGAGCGATTTGGCGGGGACGCGGAGAAAGCCGCCTTTGCGGCCATCCTGCACGATATAACAAAACGACTTTCTAAAGAAGAACAGTTGTATTTATGCGATAAATACGGTATAATACCCTGTGATATCGAAAAAATCGAGTGGAAAATGCTGCACGGCAAAACGGCGGCGGCAATTGCCAAGGTGGAATACGGCGCGCCGCAGGACGTTGTGGACGCCATTGCCTGCCATACGACCGGAAAAGCCGACATGACTCTGCTCGATAAGATCATTTATCTTGCCGACTACATCGAGGAAACCCGGGATTTTGACGGCGTGGAGCCCGCGCGGGAGCTGGCAAAGACCGACCTGGACGAGGCGCTGCTGTACTGCTTTGACCAGTCGCTCTATGACCTGCTGAACCGCGGCAAGCTCATCCATCCGGACACCATGGCCGCCCGCAATACGCTGATTCGGCAGGGAGTACGGCGCAGATATAGCGCGGAAGGAAGCGGAGTGTAAAAGAGCATGAAGATCTTTGGCAGCAAGGCCAACAAAGGGAGCAAGAAGAAAAAAAAGAAGCAAAAAGAAGTATCTGTCCACACGCCGTATGACGGCGATTCTACCTATAACGTAATGGACAACGCGGACGCGGACAAGAAGGGCAAGACCAAGAAGAAGGCGAGCAAGAAGAGCATCGCCCTGTTGGTCTTTGCCATCATCGCCTTCCTGCTTGCAGGCGGCGCGTTCGCGGCGGTGCACTTTATCCGCCCGCCCGAGGTTCAGGTCCACGAGAACGACCGCACGATCATTGACGAGGAGAACGGCGATGTGGTCGAGATCGATCCGGGTGAGCGCATCAGCGACTATTTCACCTTCCTTGTGTGCGCGACCGATATCGAGGAAACCCGTACCGACAACATGATGGTCGTGGGATTTGATACCAAGAACCACAAGGTCAATGTCCTGAACATCCCGCGCGACGTCATGTGCGACAACAACCGGAACGGCGCAAGCCGCAAGATCAATGCCGCATATGGGTTCAGCCAGGACATCCAGAACACCATGAAGGAAGTCAAAAAGGTCATTGGGTTTACGCCCGACAAGTACATTGTCGTCAATTTTAACGGCATTGCCGAGATCGTTGACGCCATCGGCGGCATTGACTACGACGTGCCCTTCAAAATGATCTACAACGACCCGGTCCAGGATCTCTACATTTACTTTGAGCCGGGCTATCAGCACATGAACGGCGAGCAGGTCGTTGAGTTCCTGCGCTGGCGTCACAATGACCCCGGCTATACCGACCTGCAGACCGAGGGGTACGACGGCGGCGACGAGAGCCGCATCAAAAAGCAACAGGAGTTTTTGATGTATCTGGCCGACCAGATCTTAAAGCCTGAGAATATCCTCAAGGCAAAGCCGATCGCTGAGGCGGTCTTCAGCAATGTCAAGACCGACCTGACCCTGGGCGAGATCGTCTGGATGGCCAACCAGGCGATGCAGGTAGATACCTCCAATATCCAGATGTTCACCCTGCCGGGTTATGCTGCCAGCTCCTATGCGGGGACAGATGCTTTCCTGTCCTTCTTCTTCCCGGATGAGTCCGAGACGTTGGAGCTGATCAACACCTATTTTAACCCATACGACAAGCAAATTACCTCGCTTGATGTCATCGAATCCCCGCCGGATGGCGTGCGCCGCACCGGCAGTACAGACGAGGATGAGGACACGTATGACTATGATTACAGCGGGCAGGAGGAAGCCAGCGACGAGGAGGAATCCTATAGCGATCCAGAGCCCGACGACAGCGAGGAGGACCCGGAAAGCGCAGACAGCGGGGAGGACAGCGACGGATCTTCGGGCAGTTACGAGGAAGAACAGAATACGCCGGTCTCGGATGACGGCGCGCAGGGCAGCGACGGCCAAGCAGACAGCGACAGCGAAGATGCTCCCGCAGAGGAAGCGCCCGAACCGGAGCCCGAACCCGAAGCCCCCGCGTCTGAACCCGCTGGCGATGCCCCAATATCTGGGGACCCAGAAGCATAAAAAACAGGAAAAGGAGAGCGTAAATGAACGCACAGGAGACTGTAAAATATATCTGTGAAGCGCTTTTGGAGCGCAAGGGCAAGGAGATTGACGTGCTGCACGTGGAGCACTTGACCTCCCTGACAGAGTACTTTGTCATTTGCAGCGCGACCTCGACCACGCAGGTCAAGGCGCTGGCGGACAGCGTGGAGTACCATCTGAAGTACGACCATGACGTGACGCCGCATCATGTGGAGGGTTTTGAGTCCTCGACGTGGGTCCTGCTGGACTATGGAAGCGTCCTGGTGCACGTCTTTGTGCCCGAGGCGCGCCAGTTTTACAATTTGGAGAACCTCTGGAAGGACGGCACGCCGGTTTCGCTCAAGGAGCTGGGCGTAGACGACCCGGAAGTCCAATAAAAAATACAAGTCTTTTCGATTTTGCAGCGGGCGGTGCGGCGCAAGGCTGCGCCGCCCGATAAAAGCATTGGGGGTTATACCGTTGAACAAATACGATCACAAGGCTGTCGAGGCAAAATGGCAGCGGGTCTGGGACGAAAAGGAATGCTTTGTCGCCCCGAATGATTTTACAAAGCCGAAGTTCTATGCGCTGGTAGAGTTCCCGTATCCGTCGGGCCAGGGCCTGCATGTAGGCCATCCGCGCTCGTACACGGCGCTCGATATCGTTGCGCGCAAAAAGCGTATGCAGGGCTATAACGTGCTCTATCCGATGGGCTGGGACGCGTTCGGCCTGCCGACCGAGAACTTCGCCATCAAGAACCACATCCATCCGGCAGAGGTCACCAAGAAGAACGTCGCACGCTTCAAGAGCCAGCTCAAGGCGCTCGGCCTGTCCTTTGACTGGTCGCGTGAGATCAACACCACCGATCCGTCTTATTACAAGTGGACCCAGTGGATCTTCCTCCAGCTGTTCAAGAAGGGTCTGGCATACAAGAAGGAGATGGCCGTCAACTGGTGCACCTCCTGTAAGTGCGTGCTGGCAAACGAGGAAG
>ERZ1643250.1407-NODE-1407-length-20632-cov-7.038392_pt1 | contig 20632 bp, 20 predicted proteins | sample MGYA00579262_ERZ1643250 | MGnify/ENA primary metagenome ERZ1643250 (study PRJEB29033, sample SAMEA4952265) | chicken gut metagenome | biome: Broiler Chicken; feature: Gastrointestinal Tract; material: Caecum | place: Ireland | collected 2018 | study: Broiler... | reverse complement strand
GGGCCATCTCCCCCTGACAGGGGGAGTCGGCCCCGGACCCCATTACGGGGGACGCGTACTTATTCGGTTTTGCAATATTTCCGGCGCGCAAAATCTGAGTGAAAGTCTGAATTTCCACCGGGCCACTGGGCCCTGACGTTCCTAAAATTGATGCCGATGCGGTTTCGGAGCCGCGCCTGACTTTGCCGAGCAGGTGCTGGCTGGTACTGGCACGTAGGGGCGGTCTCCTGGTTGCACCGAGGCGAGTTTTTGCTCCGGTTATTCCGCTCCGCCCTTCTCCAGCGCCCCATCCTGTACCTGCGCCAGGAAGCCCAGAATGACCTCCGCCAGCTCCTGGGGCTGGTAGTAGTACAGGTCGTGGGGCAGGTCGAAGAGCTCATACTGCCGGGATTCAAAGTGCTCCAGATAGCTCAGGGCGTGCTTCCGCCACTCCTCGCCGGGGAGGGGCGTGCCCTTCCCGTTGGACAGCAGGAACAGGGCGGGGATGTTGGCGGGGACGCCGGCCCGGGATATAGTCCGCACGTTTTCCGGAAGGGCCCGGCTCTCGTTGACCCAGGTGAGGCAGGCGAAGTTCCGCCGGGCGGCGGGGGCCAGCTTCCGCCGGAGATTGGCAGGATAACGGCTCAACATGGAGGAGGCCATCAGCCGGAAGGTGAGCCTCCGCTTCCACTCCGGCCGGTTGATCTTCTCCAGACGGGCCTGGGAGCCTGTCAGGTCAAAGGTCTGGTAGACCTCTGGGGTGGCCGGGTCCAGGCCAACCAGAGCGGCCACCTCCTCCGGGTATTTCTGGGCCCAGCGCAGGGCCTCCAGAAAGCCCATGCTGTGGGCGCACAGCACCACCGGGGTGGGGACCTTCAGGGCGGACAGCACCGCTCGGTACTCCTCCACGATGGCGTCCGCGTCCCGGGGGGCGTCGGTCAGGTCGCTGTACCCATAGCCGAACTTGGAGGGGATCAGAACGGGAAACTTTTTAGCCAGCTCGGTGCCCAGGGCGCCGTACTCCAGCCCCGGGAACAGGGTGCTGAAGCCGGACAGCAGCACCAGGGGAGTGGGGCCATACCCCGTCCGGGTGACCTGGACGGTGCCCTTCTCTAATTTCACATACTCGTCTTGCATGGAGATCCTCCGTGGAAAACTGGGATATTACAGCTCAGCTGTGGCCCGGCGGGTTACGTGGCAGCTCACATTCACCGCCACGGGCAGGCCGGCCACGTGGGTGGGGGCGGTCTCGATGGACAGCCCCAGGCAGGTGGTCTGTCCGCCGAAGCCCTGGGGGCCGATGCCCAGGGCGTTGATTTCGTCCAGCAGTTCCCGCTCCAGACCGGCGTAGAAGGGGTCGGGATTTCTCTGGTCGATGGGCCGGAGCAGGGCGTGTTTGGCCAGATAGGCCACCTTATCAAAGGAACCCCCGATGCCGATGCCCAGCACGATGGGGGGGCAGGGGTTGGAGCCGGCCAGCTTCACCGTCTCCACCACAAATTTCTTCACGCCCTCCACCCCGTCGGCGGGCTTGAGCATGCCCAGGCGGCTCATGTTCTCCGACCCGAAGCCCTTGGGGGCCACGGTGACCTTGCACCCGTCCCCGGGCACCAGCCGGACGGTGATGGCGGCGGGGGTGTTGTCCTCGGTGTTCACCCGGCGCAGGGGGTCGCCCACGATGGATTTACGCAGGTAACCCTCCCCGTAGCCCTTCCGGACCCCCTGGTGGATGGCCTCCTCGAAATTCCCCTCAATATGCACGTCCTGGCCCAGCTCCACAAAGACGCAGGCCATGCCCGTGTCCTGGCAGACGGGCAGGTTTTTCTCCTCCGCCAGCTCCATGTTTTCCCACAGGAGCCCCAGGGTCTCCTTGGCCAGCGGCCAGGGTTCCCCCTGCCGGGTGGCGTCCAGGGCGGCCACGATGTCCTCGGGCAGGTGGGTGTTGGCCTGGATGCACAGCTTGGCCACCGCGTCGGTGAGGGCGGCGGCTTGGATGGTACGCATCATCAATCCCTCTTTCTTCTTGGATTTTCTTTATTGTAGCAAATTTCCCGGGCCAGGGAAAGAGATAATATCGAGATAATAGCTGAAAAAACTCCCCGCCCGGGCGGGGAGTTTTTCAGGATAGGTTTAGAGAATATACATACCCGAGGGTCTGGGTCATCCCGTCGTTGGGAATGGACCCGGAGGACAGAATATCCTGGAAGGAGTAGTAGGGGTAGCGCAGCCAGGAGATCTGATGGCGGTAGAAAAGGCTGGGCTCATAGTAAAGGCTGTTGTGGCGCTCCTGCCAGCCGGTAAAGTCCTCGCTCCAGGCCATCCAGCCCCAGCGGTTTTCGCTGTCCGCCGGGAAGGAGAACTGGCACCAGGGGATATAGGCCAGATGTCCCAGATTCTCCAGCTCATAGTCGTACCACTCCAGGGCCCAGTCGGGCAGCTCCTCCGGCGTCTCGCCGCCCCCGAGGTGGACGGTGGGGGCGGCGGTCCAGTCCTGCCCGTCCTGTGTCCAGAGAATGCGGGCGGAGAAGTCGTAGCTGGGGAAGTAGGAGGTGGGATCGCCGGTGAGCCCCTCCCGGATGTTGTGCTCCGGATTTTGCAGCCACCGGAAGGTGAGGTAGTAGCGGGCCTGGTCATCGGGCAGCTGGACCGCCCAGGAGCGAAGGATCACATACTCCACATCGGCCCGGCCTGTCTCGTCCTCTCGGTTGTAAGTGTGTTCTCCGTAGGCGTGGTAGAGGGGCATATCGTAGATGGCCAGGGCGTCCCTGCACCGCTCCAGCTCCGCCTCGTCCAAACTATTGGCTAGGTCGGCGTCCATACCCAGGTCCACCAGATGTGCCCGCACCGAGGAATATTCCTCCGCATGAACGGCGGACAAGGGCTGGGCCTCCAGCGCGGGAGCCCGGCTGGACAGCCACAAGACTGCGATGCTGGACAGCAGGACCACGGCAAACACTCCGGCCAGAAAGACGGTTGGGGTGAAGCGGACGGGAACAGGGGTAATGGCATAGCCCCGGTCGGCCAGGGCTCCGCTCTGCCTGGCGATGCACACCAAAAGGTAGATCTGTAAGGCGATGAAGGCGATGGACCGGCCGTAGTAGAGCCATTCATACTGTTCGAGGATGGACGGGCCGAAGAAGCCGTCGTCCTGGGTGAGGGGGACCAGCTCAGACCACAGGGCGATGGCCAGAGACAGCAGATAGCACACAAGGCCCCGTTTCAGCCAGTCCCTGGGCTCTGCCTCTCCAACCGAGGCAAAGGCCGCCCGGGTGCCCCGCCACAGGGCGAACAGGAGAAGCAGCTGCATCCCCACCAGAGGCCAGGTGAGTCCCCAGTTGAGGGCGGGATTTTGGGTGATCCACCCCATCACCGGGGTGGCGGTGAGAATGTCCGTGGCCATGTGGACGGCCAGCAGGACGCCGGACAGGACCCAGCACAGCCGGAACCACCGGTTCTCCCGCCGCAGGGTCCGGTAGCCCAGGTACAGCAGGGCGGCCCCCAGCAGGGGCAGGATATACTGGAGGTAGAAGAACTCAAACCGGAAGGTGGTCAGCCCCATGCCCCACAGAATTTTGGTCATGGCGGAGCGCCAGGGGGTATAGGACTCCACCTCGCCGGGGGCGGGGGGAAGCTGGGACAGGTCCTCCATCAGAGAGCGGTCAAATTCGTTGGGACTCACAGGATTTCACCTCCCAACTGCTTCTGGAGTTTTCTGCGGATGCGGTACAATTTTCCCTCCACCGCCCGCTCGGTGAGACCCAGCTCGGCGGCCATCCGGGCGGTGGACTGGAGGTAGTAGTATTTCCGGTAGACCAGATTCCGGTCCCGGGCGGATAAGGTGTTCAGCGCCCGCTCCAGGGCCTGGATCCGCTCCTTTTGGAGCAGCTGCTCCTCCGGGCCGGGGGCGGGGTCCGGGTGGGCCTCGGGGAGCTCCCCACATCCCTGGCGCTGGAGCCGCCGCAGGTGGTCCACGGCGGCGTTGCGGCACAGGGCGGTGAGCCAGGTGGCCGGGCTGGAGCGCTCCGGGTCATATTGGCCCCGGCTTTCCCACAGCTTCAGGCGCACCTGGGCCAGGCAGTCCTCCCGGTCCTGGGGAGCTTCCAGAATGCCGCCGGCGATGTACCGGAGCATGCCGTCGTAGTGGGTCAGCAGCCTCTCCAGGGCCTCCTCGTCCCCCTGCTGGAGCAGGGCCATCCATTGGGCTGGGTCCACGCCGGTCACCTCCCTTGTTCTCGTCTCTGCCATTATATACGATGCCGGGGGAGAAAACCCACGGGGATCTTTCTTTTTTCGGGGAATTTTTTCCGCGCAGGGGGCCGTATGGAGAAACTCCCGCCATTTTTCCGGCCGTGGGGTTGTCAAACCCCGGCGCGAGTGATATAATATTGGCGCTTTTGATCCGAAATTCACAGAAGGGAAGATATTCATGTCCGGACATTCCAAGTGGCACAACATACAAAAGACCAAGGGCGCGGCCGACGCCAAGCGCTCCCAGATTTTCACCAAGATCGCCCGTGAGATGATCGTGGCCGTCAAGACCGGCGGCAGCGGCGATCCCGCCAACAACTCCCGCCTGGCCACCGTCATCGCCAAGGCCAAGGCGGCCAACATGCCCAACGACAACATCAAGCGCACCATCGACAAGGCCCTGGGCGCGGGCAACACCGACAGCTTCGAGAACGTGGTGTACGAGGGCTACGGCCCCAACGGCGTGGCCATCATCGTGGACGCCCTCACCGACAACCGCAACCGCACCGCGCCGGAGGTCCGCCACCTGCTGGACAAGTACGGCAAGGGCCTGGGCGCCACCGGCTGCGTGTCCTGGTCCTTTGACAAGAAGGGCGTCATCGTCCTGGACGCCGAGGACCTGGACGAGGACACCGTGATGATGGACGCTCTGGAGTGCGGCGCCGACGACATGCAGGCCGACGACGACGTGTTCGAGATCTACACCAGTCCCGATGCCTTCAACGACGTAGTGGCCGGCCTGGAGGGGAAGGGCTATACCTTCCTGGAGGCCTCCGTCCAGATGGTCCCCCAGAACTACGTGAAGCTCACCAGCGAAGAGGACATCAAGAACATGGAGAAGCTCCTGGAGTTCCTGGAGGACAACGACGACGTGCAGAACGTCTACCACAACTGGGAGCAGGACTAATCTACATCCATAGCGAGATATAAGAGGCCGCCGGAGGACCGGCGGCCTCCTCAGCTTCTCAAAAAGCCCTCCTGCAAGGAGTTCCGTCGTCATCTCCGCGCTAAGAGCCGCCGCTGTGCGGCGGTTGCGCTCCGAAACGCGCCTGCGGGCGCAGGCAGACGACGGAATAAAATTTAATTCGGTCATTTCCGAGGACACACCCCAGGGTGGCTTCTCTTGGCCTTCGGCCAATTCACCTTCTGTGCCTCGGAAATGACACTTCTCGCGAAATTTTTGCCGACAATTATCGGGTCCCCAGAAAACCATTTTTATGGTTTTCTGGGAGAGGAGGAGCAGCGGAGGGAACGAGCATTCGGGTTTACACGGATGCGAGTGGTCCACAGCTTGCGACGACGACATCGAGGCCGAAATTTCGTGCAGCCTAACTCGAAAAAGTGGCTCTGCCACTTTTTCGACAGAAGGAGCGTCCCATGAAAGCCAAGACCATTTTTTACTGTACCGAGTGCGGCAACGAGACCCCCAAGTGGCAGGGGAGGTGCCCCGCCTGCGGGGCGTGGAACACCATGGTGGAGCGCCCGGCGGAGAAGGCCCCCAAGAAGGCCCCGTCCGCCAGCCGGGGGAGCGCCCTGGGGGTGGCCCTGAACCGCCCCAAGACCATGGCGGAGGTGGAGACCACCGACGAGCTGCGCTTCCCCACCGGCATGGGGGAGCTGGACCGGGTGCTGGGGGGCGGAGCGGTGCGGGGCTCCCTGGTGCTGGTGGGGGGCGCGCCGGGCATCGGCAAGTCCACCCTGATGCTCCAGATCTGTGACCACCTGTGCCGCAGTGCCAAGGTCCTGTATGTATCCGGCGAGGAGTCAGAGCGGCAGATCAAGCTCCGGGCCGAACGGCTCCAGGTGAGGGGGGAGGGCCTCCACCTGCTGTCTGAAACCAACCTGGAAAACGTCATCGATGCGGTGCACGCCGTCTCTCCCGACGTGCTCATCGTGGACTCCATCCAGACCCTGTACCACGGGGACGTGACCGCCGCCCCCGGGAGCATCAGCCAGGTGAAGGAGTGCACCATGGCCCTGATGCAGCTGGCCAAGGGGGAGGGGCTCACCATCTTCGTCATCGGCCACGTGAACAAGGAGGGCTCCATCGCCGGGCCCAAGGTGCTGGAGCACATGGTGGACTGCGTCCTCTACTTCGAGGGGGAGCGGCACATGGCCTACCGCATCCTCCGGGCGGCCAAGAACCGCTTCGGGGCCACCAACGAGATCGGCGTGTTCGAGATGGAGGACGGCGGCCTGGCCGAGGTGCCCAACCCCTCCGAGGCCATGCTGGCCGGCCGGCCGGAGAACGCCCCGGGCACCTGCGTGGCCTGCGTCATGGAGGGGGTGCGGCCGGTGCTGGCGGAGGTCCAGGCCCTGGTGGTGCCCAGCGCCTTCGGCAACCCCCGGCGGATGAGCAACGGCTTTGACTACAACCGGGCGGTCCTTCTGCTGGCGGTGCTGGAGAAGCGGGGCGGGCTGCTGCTGGGCAACTGCGACGCCTATTTAAACGTCATCGGCGGCCTGTCCCTGGACGAGCCCGCCGCCGACCTGGCGGCCATCCTGGCCATGGCCTCCAGCTTCCGGGACCGCCCCGTCCCCGCCGACCTCACCGCCATCGGGGAGGTGGGCCTCACCGGGGAGCTGCGGTCGGTGAGCGCCCTGGGCCAGCGGCTGTCCGAGGTGCGGCGGCTGGGCTTCACCAAGTGCCTGATCCCCAAGCGTACCCAGGGCAAGCTGGCCGTCCCCGAGGGGCTGGAGCTCGTCCGGGTGGGCAACATCCGGGAGGCCCTGGCCGCCCTGCTGTGAGGGGGGAACCGCCGGGACAAAGTTGAGGCACCCGTGGGGGTTGCGGGGGCCGGGAGAGGCCGCCCGCACCAGGGTGCACTGGCCCTCCTGCTGGTAGACGCAGGGGGCGCTGCAAAAAATCAAGCTCATCCTGGACCGCCTCCTTCTGCCCTCGCATCTGCGGGCCGGGGCAGGGTTATGCGAAGAGATAAGCCGCCCCGGCCCGATGGGCCGCGGCGGCTTTCCCTCTTGCAATAGCAGGCGTTTCCTGCTATAATCGTCGTGAAAAACAAAAATGCGGCAGTTTCCGAGTGGGCCAACACCCAGAAACCTGCGCAGGTACTTCGACCACCTACACAACGGCCATCCGGCCGCACCGCATGGAATATGATACGACATTCCGGCCTTTTTGTAAAGGGCGGCTTTTGTCGTTGTGTTCCTGTGGTCGTGTTGCATGAAGAAGCTCCGCTTCTCACGCTGTGTAGGCATTGCCCTGCACGGCGTTTTTGTTTTTCACCCAACCCCCGGGGGCGCAAGCCCTCTGGGCGGTTGCGGTGAAGAACGACCATACAAAGGAGCACGAGACATGGACGCGGAGACACAGACACAAGCACAGACATCGGCCCCCCGGCTGAAAACCAACCTGGACACCAACTTCCTGAAGCTGGTCGCCATCCTATGCATGGTGGTGGACCACGTGGGCACCGTCTTTTTCCCCGGATACCCGGCCTTCCGGTGGGTGGGGCGGCTGGCCTTCCCCATCTTCTGCTACTGTCTGACGGTGGGCCTCATGTACACCCACGACATTAGGCGCTATCTGGGGCGGCTGTGGAACTGCATCTTCTCAAATGTTATGGTTGGGAGCGGAGAAAAGCTTTGAATTTCCATGAATTTGGACCGCGCACCGCACCCCATGTCATGCTGATCCATGGGGGCGGGAATGCGTGGTGGAACTATTTGAGACAGGCGCGCGCACTGTCCCCGCGCTACCACGTGATTTTGCCCACGCTGGATGGGCACGGGGAGGAATACCAGATTCCCTATCGCTCCACGGAGCAGACTGCGGACCGGCTGATGGACTACATCCTGCGGGAGTGTGGAGGCCGCCTGTTCGCCTTGGGCGGCGTCTCGCTGGGCGGGCAGATTGTAATGGAGCTTTTGGCCAGGAAATCAGACATTGCCGAAAAAGCCATCATAGATGGGAGCCTGTGCATTCCCCAGCCGGTCCTGGCGCGGTTCTGTATCGCGTCCGTTCGCCTGTTTGGACCGCTTCTGTTCAGCGAAAAAGCCTGCCGCCGTCAGCTGTCCCTTATGGACCGGGTCCTGCCGGAGGAAATGCGCTATCCGGAGGAGATCAAGGCGTACTACCTTCAGGATATGCCAAAGCTGCCCCAGGAGACGCTGTATGCCATGTATCGGACCTATATGATGCGGTATCGGCTGAAAGACAGTGTGAGAGACAGCGGCGCACAGGTCATGTATTGGTACGGGGAGAAGGAGATGAACTGTGTCAAGAAGTCGGCCCGCTTGTTTCAAACGCTGCTCCCATCCTGTGAGCTTTATGAGGCGAAAGGATACGGACATGGATACCTGTCCGTTTACCGGCCGGATGAGTGGCTGAAAATTGCAGTTCCCTTTCTGGAACGAAAGTAAAAATGGTTCCGGCCCGTCAGGACCGGAACCATTTTTTGTTATACGCGCTTCCAAACCGCCCCGCCGGGCACGTCGGTGATCTCGATGCCTTTCTCTTTCAGCTCATCCCGGATGCGGTCGGCCTCGGCGAAGTTCTTGGCTTTCTTGGCCTCGCCCCGGGCCTTGACCAGGGCGTCGATCTCGGGGTCGCCCTCGCCGGTGACGGTGTAGCCGGCCTGGGCCTGGGCGGCCTTCACCTTGGCCTGCTCCTCCCGGACGGCCGCCGCCTTTTCCAGCAGGGAGAGGGAGAGTACCTGGTCGTAGCTGTCCAGGATGGCCAGCTTTGTGGCGCCGTTGGTTTTGGTCTTCAACGCGTCGTACAGCAGGGTGACCGCCATGGAGGTGTTCAGGTCGTTGCCCACCTGCTGGAGGAATTTCTCCTTGTACTCGCCCAGCACGGCCTCGTCCACAGCCCCGTCCTTGGGGTCCAGGGCGGCGATGCGGGCCACCAGCTTCTGGTAGGCCTGGGCCGCGTTGTCCAGGTTCTCCCAGGAGAATACCAGTCCCTTGCGGTAGTGGCTCTGGAGGCAGAAGAAGCGGTAGGCCAGGGGGTCGTAGCCCTTCTCCTCCAGCAGGGAGACGGTCAGAAACTCCCCCTTGGACTTGGACATTTTTCCGGAGTTGGTGTTCAGGTGGTGGACATGGAACCACTGCTTGCACCAGGGATGGCCAATAAAACTCTCGCTCTGGGCGATCTCGTTGGTGTGGTGGGGGAAGGCGTTGTCGATGCCGCCGCAGTGCAGGTCCAGGTACTCCCCGTTGTATTTCAGGGAGATGCCGGAGCACTCGATGTGCCAGCCGGGGTAGCCCACGCCCCAGGGGGAGTCCCACTTCAGGGCCTGGTCCTCAAACTTGGACTTGGTGAACCAGAGGACGAAGTCGTTCTTGTTGCGCTTGTTGGTGTCCTCCTCCACGCCCTCGCGCACGCCCACGGCCAGGTCCTCCTCGTCGTGGTCGTTGAAGATATAGTAGCGCTCCAGCTTGGAGGAGTCGAAGTACACGTTGCCCCCCGCCTGATAGGCGTAGCCCTTGTCCAGCAGGCCGGAGATGATCTTGATATACTCGTCGATGCAGCCGGTGGCGGGCTGGACGGTGTCGGGGCGCTTGATGTTCAGCTTGCGGCAGTCCTCGAAGAAGGCGTCGGTGTAGAACTGGGCGATCTCCATGACGGTCTTGTGCTCCCGCTTGGCGCCCTTGAGCATCTTGTCCTCGCCGGTGTCCGCGTCGGAGCTGAGGTGGCCCACGTCGGTGATGTTCATGACCCGGTTCACGTCGTAGCCGGACCAGCGCAGGAATTTCTCCAGCACGTCCTCCATGATGTAGGAGCGCAGGTTGCCGATGTGGGCGAAGTGGTACACCGTGGGGCCGCAGGTGTACATCTCCACCCGGCCGGGGGTGTGGGTGGTGAACTCCTCTTTTTTATGGGTAGCGGAATTGTATAACAACATAATAGAAAACCTCCCGTTTCTTTGGTAGGGGCGGCCTGCGGTCGCCCGTATCCGTGATCTGAGTGTGTCGGCGGAGGACATCTCCACTCTTCACTCTCCACTCTTCACTCTTTCTTTTTTCTCCTCCATAAACTTCTCGTCCAAGAGCTTCTCCAGCAGCTCCACCCGCTGGGACAGGGCCTCCAGCTTTTCCAGGGTGGGGTTTTCCACGCTGGTCTGGTCCACCTCGTCGGCGTAGTGGGTGGTCTTTCCGGCGATGCGCACGATCTGGGCGGGGATGCCCACGGCGGTGGCGTCGGGTGGCACCTCGGACAGGACCACGGCGTTGGAGGCGATGCGGGCGTTGTCCCCAATTTTAAAGGGGCCCAGCACCTTGGCTCCGCAGCTCAGGAGCACATTGTTGCCCACGGTTGGGTGGCGCTTGCCCTGGTCCTTGCCGGTGCCGCCCAGGGTGACTCCATGGTAGATGAGGCAGTCGTCTCCCACCTCGGCGGTCTCGCCGATGACGATGCCCATGCCGTGGTCGATGACCAGCCGTCGGCCGATCTTGGCCCCGGGGTGGATCTCGATGCCGGTCCAGAACCGGCTCCACTGGGAGACAAACCGGGCCAGAAACTTGCGGTTATGACAGTATAGCCAGTGGGCCAGGCGGTGATACAGGGTGGCGTGGACCCCCTGATAGAGCAGGAAAATCTCCAGCTTGCTCCTGGCCGCCGGGTCCCGGCGCTGATAGGCCTCCAGGGTCTCCATTAGGTTTTTGAACATTGGGTTCCTCCTCACAGACACACCGAGAAGAGAGACCGTGCGTTTTCCGGTTTTCCCCGCCCTCCCCATGGATCGAGACACAGACCGGAGAAAAAGAAAAACACCTCTTATTCCCAAAGGGGATAAGAGGCGATGTCATCGCGGTTCCACTCTCATTTCTCGCTTGCCGGACCGGTAACGAGGTCCATTCGGGCGGCATTACCCGCCGCGCTCCCGGACGCACTTCACGTCTCCCCGCCGCAGGCCCCCTTTCAGCCGGTGAAGGGCCCTCTCTGTTCTTTGGAGCAAACGCTACTCTTCCGTTCACAGCGCCTTACGAGACATTATATTACCATCCGTCCCCCGCTGTGTCAAGTTTGGAGAAAAATTTTGGAGGTTTTCCCCGGGGCAACCTGGGGTTGACGGGATTCTACCCCGGTTTCCTTGCCAAAAGAGGGGAGGGGTTGTATGATGAAAGAGAGTTTAAGGGGAATTTTTGCCGCCTGCTCTTTTTACGATTTCCCTCGGGTGAAGGTGTCCCGGAAGGGGGGATGAGGGGGCAGGTTTCGGTCACCTCGTAGGGCGCGAGAAGGTGAATTGCCCCGCAGGGGCAAGAGAAGCTGGCCTGGGCCACGACTCGGCGCGCCGTTTTGCAGGGTTTCGCCCTGCGGGGCGAGTTCCTTTTCCACGTGGAAAAGGAACCAAAAGACGCTAGGGGGTCGGCTCAGGATGGACACTTCGTGTCCATATTCGCCGCCGCCCCTAGAACCCCCATTACGGGGGACGCGTACCTGGGAATATGTCAAAGATTTCCGGCGCGCAAAATCTGAGTGGCTGCTCTAAATTCCCGCCGGGCCACTGGGCCCTGGGTTTGCAAAAATTGAAGCTGGTGCGATTCCACAGCCGCGCCTGGCTTGGCCGAGCAGGCGACAGCTGGTCCGTGATCGGCGGGCCGGTCTGGGACCGGCCCCTACGAAATGGGGGACGGCTTCTGTGTTCGCCGTAGGGGCGGCTATCAGCCGCCCGAGCCTTCCCCCTCCAAGGGGGAAGGTGCCGAGCGCATGCGAGGCGGATGAGGGTGGGGGCCGGAATGGCAGAAGCCCCTCACGCGGGCCGGCCAGTGTCCGGCCCCTACGACAGAAGAAACGGCTTTCTGTGTCCGCCGTAGGAGTGGGCGGCAAAATCCCCCGATAAAGAAGAAACAAAAACCCCATCCACCAAGGAGGAACTTCCATGACCTTAGGAGAACGCATCGCCCTGGCCCGCAAGAAGGCCGGACTGTCCCAGGAGCAGCTGGGGGACCGGCTGGGTGTCTCCCGCCAGGCGGTGAGCAAGTGGGAGAGCAGCCAGGCAAACCCGGATGTAGCCTATGTGGCCGAGCTGTGCCGGATCTGCGGGGTGTCCTGCGACTGGCTGCTGCTGGGGGAGGAGGGGGCCCGGGAGGCGCCCCACCGCCCGGTGCGGGAGCTGCGGGGCCATCGTCACCGGCCTGGACCGGTACTGCCCCCAGTGCGGACACCCCCTCCTAAAGGAGGAGGCGGACACCTACTCTCTGGTGCTGGTGGACCCCCGCAAAAATCTCACCGCCGCCTTCGACGCGCTGGCGTGGCTGTCCAGACGGCCCTGGTGCGCCCCGGAGTTCCCCATCTGCCGCCGCTCCCAGGAGGAGCTGGAGGCGCTGCTGTTCCGCGCCCCCGTCTCTCTCATGTGGGGGCTGTCCGCCCAGCGGGCCTCGGAGGCCCTGGCCGCCTTCCGCGCGCCGGGGATGGCGGCGGTCTACCGGGACAGCGACGGCAGCTCGGCGGAGGAGCTGGCGCAGAAGCCCCAGGTTCCGCCCCAGTCCCTCCCCAGCCCGCAGCCCAGCCGGACCCCCATGTCCTTCGGGGCCACGGTGGGGGCGGTGTTTCTGGGGGTGCTGGCCGCCGTGCTGGCGCTCTCCCTGTTTTGAGGCATGCGGGAGAAAACGGCCGAAATTTCTTGCCAACGGGGCCGGTCCCCTGTATACTGTTCTTAAATAAACCTGAAACAAGGAGAGGAGTGGTCCCATGACTTTGGGAGAGCGCATCGCCGCGGCCCGGAACAGGGCCGGACTGACCCAGCTCCAGCTGGCCCAGGAGCTAGGGCTTCCGCTGTTCCAGGTGGCCGACTGGGAGAGGGGGGCCGCCGAGCCCTCTCTGGAACAGATGGCCGCCCTGTGCCGGGTCCTGGACGTGACGTCGGACTACCTGTTGCTGGGCAAGGAGCCGGAGAGCGCCAAGCCCATCTGCCCCCGCTGCGGCCGGGTGCTGGAACCGGGGACCCACTTCTGTCCCGACTGCGGGCAGGACCAGATGGCGGACGGTGGGGATACTTACTGCCTGGTGCTCAATCAACCGGCCTCCCACGAAGAGGCCGCGGTGATGATGCAGATTCTCCGAAAGGGGCGCTTTTGGCCGGATTTCCCCTTCAGTGAACAGGGTACTCAGAAGGATATGTACAATGCGCTGCCTCAGGCACCGAAGGTGCTGTTCCGGGGCCTCAGCCGGGAACAGGCGGTTCAGCTTCTCAAGCAGTTTCCCGATCCGAGCCGGCTGTCCATCTATTCCGATCCCACTGGCGACACACCGGTGGAGACCCTCGTCAAGGGGCCCGGCCTGAATGCCGAGACCGGAAAGCTGGAATACCCCAGCGCCTCCTCCGGCGGCATGACCTTCGGCGGTACGGTGGGTGCGGTGATCGTGGGGGTCATCGCCGCCATTCTGATCCTCTCCATCCTGTGACGGACAAAAAACGGCGGGGGCTGGATCTGGCCCTGTGCCTGGGGGCGGGGCTCTTTTACCTGCTGAACGTCCACGTCCTGCGGGGGAGCGTGGGGGGCGCGCCGGGGTGGTTTCTGGCCTGCTACGCCAACGACGTCGTTGCCGGGCTGGCCATCTGCGCCTGGCTGGACCTGCTGCTGAGCCTGGGGCGGCTGCCTCCGGTGGCCTCTTGGAAGGTGACCGTCCCCTTTCTCCTCCTGTGCGCCCTGGTGTGGGAGGTCCTGACCCCTCTGTGGAAGCCGGAGGCGGTGGGGGACCCCTGGGACCTGCTGGCCTATCAGGCGGGCGGCCTGGTGTGGCTGGCGGTCCGCCGCGTCAAAATTTAAGGGAAAAGGGAAAACAGCATCCCTCCGTCCAGACGGAGGGATGCTCAGCTTGTCAAAAAACCTCTGTTGAGCAGAATGCGCCTCAGTTTTGGCGGGGGAGCTCGAGGGGGCGGCAGCCCGCCTCGAGTGGGATCGAATGCCCTGAATGCCTTGCATGGCAAGGCGTTCAGCGAGCGCAGCGAGGACTTTTCCGCCGCGCAGCGGTGGGAAAGTATTGGCATTTTCAGGCTGTCGGAAAAGTCCTTGGACTTTTTTGACAGCCTGAGCGCCCCTCCATCCAGACGGAGGGGCGCTGTACGTTTAGACAGGCGTTGAAGGTGCACCGGCCTGCGCCGGTCCGTCCCCAAAGGCATCCTGGATGGCCTGGACCAGCAGCTGGGCGGGGGCGGAGAGGGGGACGCCGGCCCGGCTGGCGAAGCCCACCTCCCACCGCACCGGCGGGTCGCCCACGGTGAAGGGGAGGAGGGAGGGGGGCAGAAAGTCCCCGTCCAGCACCGCCTCGGAGGCCAGGACGGCCCCGCACCCCTCCGCCGCCAGTCCCAGGGCGGTGGTCAGGCTGAGGGTGGTCAGAGCGGCGGGGGGCTGGATGCCGGCGGACTGGAAGATGTACTCCGCCTGCTCCCGCAGGTTCTGGCCCTTTTTCAGCAGCAGGAAGGGGGTGTCCTGAAGGGCGGACAGCTCCGGCCAGGACAGGTGGGGCAGTCCCCGGTCACCCTCAGCAGGGGAGAGGCGCTCCAGCACGGGGACGTCCCGGCGGAGAAAGAGCAGGATGCGCTCATGCCGCAGGTGCTGAAAGGCGAACTGGGGGTAGGGGTTGGGTCGGTGAAGGAGGGCGAAGTCCAGCTTCCCCTGGTCCAGCAGGACCGAGAGGTCCTGGTGGGAGCCCTCGGCGGGCTCCACCTGGATGTGGGGGTACTTCCTCTGAAAGGCGGGGAGCACCCGGGGCAGCACCAGGGAGGACCGCCAGAAGTTCAGGCCCACCCGCACGGCGCCGCTGGGCTCCCGCTCCAGCTGGGCCAGGTCCTGGCGGAGGCGGCGCTCCCGCTCCTGGTTCTCCCGCACATAGCGCAGATAGCGCTCCCCCGCCTGGGTGAGCCGGAGGGGGGCGGCCTCCCGGTCGAACAGCTGGACCCCCAGGTCCTCCTCCAGCCGCTTCAGGCTGCGGCTCACGGCGGGCTGGGACAGGTAGAGCCCCTGGGCCGCTTTGGAGACGCTCCCTGCCTGGGCGATGGCCAAAAAGGTTTCGTCCTGTTTGGAGACCACGTCGATTCCTCCTATTACATGGATTTTATAGCTTTTATATCATAAGTGATATTGGACGAATTGTAAAGTTTTCGGTAGAATGGTTGTTACCACCGGGCGGCGGGCGGGCCGCCCAGCAGACAGGAGAGAGCGGACATGGATATGTTGATTGCATCTGCCGTATTTCTGTGCGGCATTTTTTTGTGTATGGCCATGGGCTGGTCCCTGGCCATCGGGCTGGCCTTCGGCCTGGTGTGCTTCACCCTGGCGGCCCGCCGGAGGGGGCACAGTTGGCGGGCGCTGGCCGCCATGGCGGGGGACGGGGCCCGCACCGCCATGGTGGTGCTGCGGGTGCTGGTGTTCATCGGCTGCCTCACCGGGCTGTGGCGGGCCAGCGGCACCATCGCCTTTTTCGTCTACCACGGTCTGAAGCTGATCACCCCCAACATTTTTCTTCTGGCGGCCTTTCTCATGGCCACTGTCATGTCCCTCACCTTCGGCAGCGCCTTCGGAGTGGCGGGGACGGCGGGGGTGATCCTGTCGGTCATCGCCCGCACCGGCGGGGCGGACCTGGCCATGACGGCGGGGGCGGTGGTCTCCGGGGCCTATCTGGGGGAGCGGCTGAGCCCGGCCTCCTCCTCGTCTGCTCTGGCGGCGGCCCTGGCCGGGACGGACCAGAACGCCATGCAGCGGCGGATGTGGCGGACCACCCCGCTGCCCCTGGCCCTGTCGCTGATCGTTTACGGCGTCCTGTCCGTCCTCTTTCCCATCCGGCAGGTGGACCCCACCATCCTCAACGCCCTGCAGGAGTCCTTCGACCTGTCCTGGTGGACGGTGATCCCGGCGGTGATCCTGTTGGCGCTCCCGTTCTTTCATGTGAAGGCGGTGTGGGCCATTCTCATCAGCTGCGGGGTGTCGGTGGTGGTCGCCGTCCTCCTTCAGGGGGTGGGGTGGCTGGAGGCTCTTCAAATCAGCGTGTTCGGCTGTGAGCTGGACCACCCGGAGCTGGCCTCCATCCTGTCCGGCGGCGGCGTGGTGTCCATGGTGAACGGCATGCTCATCGTGCTCTTCTCCTGCACCTCCTCGGGCATCCTCAAGGGGGCCGGTCTGCTGGACCCGGTGAAGGAGAAGCTGGAGCATCTGACGGAGCGCACCGACCTGTTTTTCACCACCGCCCTGGTCTCCCTGGCCTCGGCGGCCCTGCTGTGCAACCAGTCCATCGCCCTGGTGCTCACCGAGCAGATGGTGGGGGACCAGTACCGCCGCCGGGGACAGGGGGGCGTGGACCTGGCCCACGCTTTGGGCAACACGGCCATCCCCCTGCCCGCGATGGTCCCCTGGTCCATCGCGGTGAGCGTGCCCCTGGCCGCCATGGACGCCTCGGCCCTGGCCATTCCATTCGCCTGTTTTCTCTATCTCTGCCCCCTGTGCGACTGGCTGTTCTGGAGGGACAGGGAGAGGAAGAAAATGGCAGAAAGTTGAAAATTATCTTAAATCGTTGCCTCCAACTTGGGTTGGGGGCATTTTTTTAATCTTTTTTAAAGACTTCTTGTCTGTTATGCTAAAATGACGCGGTTTTTTTCGCGTCGTTTGCCAACTCTATTTTTAGAGAGAGAAAAAGGAGGAAGAGTATATGGCAAGAAAAGCAGTGGAACGAAATATTGCGTATGACGATCAGCGCAAGCTCTACTATGTAAGCATGGAACTGGGGCGGGATGAGAGCGGGAAGCGCCTCAAGCGGTACCGCACCTTCCACACTCTGGCGGCCGCCCGGAACGGCCTCAGGGCCTTCCACGCCGGGGCGGAGCGGGAGCAGGCGGAGAAGCCGGCCTCCGCCCGGGAGCTGGATCTGTCCCACTGGCTGGAGTACTGGATGAATTCCATTGTCCGGCCCAATCGGGCGGAGACCACCGTGTACGCCTATCAGAAGATCATCGACAACCACATCGACCCGGCTCTGGGTGACGTGCCCCTCAGAAAGCTCACTCCCATGATAATCCAGGAGTACTACACCGAGACCCAGCGGACCAGCGGCCTCTCCTCCAACACCATGCGCCGCCACCACGACCTGCTCTCCAGCGCCCTGCGCTCGGCGGTGCGGCAGGACGTGATCCCCGCCTCTCCCATGGAGCGGGTGGAGCCCCCGCGGGTGCGCACCGCCGAGTCCTATTTCTACAACAACCAGGAGCTCAAGCTCCTCTACCAGAAGATCGAGGGCAACATTCTGGAGCTGGCGGTGAAGCTGGCGGGCAGCCTGGGCATGCGCCGGGAGGAGATCTGCGGCCTGAAGTGGGAGAACGTGGACCTGCAGCGCCACCTGGTCCTCATCCGGGAGGCACGCACCGCCTACGGGGCCACCATCGTCCAGAAGGAGACCAAGAACCGCGCCTCGGTGCGCACCCTGTACCTGCCCGACGAGGTGTACCTCCTCCTGGAGCAGGAGCAGGCCCGGCAGCAGCAGGAGCGCTGCGTCCAAAGCCCTGCCTACAACCCCACCGACCACGTGATCCTGGACGCCAAGGGGGTGCCCTATTCCCCCAACGCCCTGTCCCTGGCCTTTACCCGGTTCGTGAGGAAGAACGACCTGCCCCGGCTCACCTTTCACGGCCTGCGGCACACCTTCGCCACCATCGCCTCCTGCCAGGGAGCCTCCCTGTTCGACATCGGCAAGGCGCTGGGGCACGCCACCCCCGCCACCACCGGGCGCATCTACACCCATCTGGTGGACCGGACCCATGAGGAGCTGGTGCAGCGGGTGTCCGACGCCCTGAAATGAGAGAGGGAGAGGGCGGCCCCGGTGTCCGCCGGCCGCCCTCCGGCATACGCTGGTTTGAGGGGAACGGTTTTCGCCATTGCGTCCCCCGAGAAAGGAACCGTGCCATGCTCTATTATCTCATCGTGTGCCGTTCCCTGACCTACGCCCAGCGCACCGCCGCCGCGCTGGAGCGGGCTGGGATTCCGGCCCATATTCTCCGCTCCCCCAAGAGCATCGCGGGGGAGGGGTGCAGCCATTCCGTCAAAATCTCCCAGCGGTATCTGGCCGACGCCCTGCGGGCGCTCCACCGGGCCGTGCTGGAGCCCAAGCGGGTCTTTATCACCACCGGCGACGGCAGCTACCGGGAGGTGGAGCTATGATCTATCTGGACAACGCGGCCACCACCCTGCGCAAGCCCCCGTCGGTGGCCCGGGCCTGCGCCTACGCCGTGGACCATCTGGCCACCCCCGGCCGGGGCGGGCACCGGCCCGCCATGGCGGCGGCGGAGACGGCCTTCGCCTGCCGCCGGGAGGCGGCCGCCCTCTTTGACGTGCCCGAGCCGGACCGGGTGGTCTTTACCTTCAACGCCACCCACGGCCTGAACATCGCCATCAAAACCCTGGTAAAGCCGGGGAGCACCGTGCTCATCTCCGGCTATGAGCACAACGCGGTGACCCGGCCCCTCCGGGCCATCCCCGGCGTGACCGTCAAAACGGCCGAGAGCCCCCTCTTTGACCGGGCGGCCGCCCTGGAGGCCTTCCGGCGGGAGCTGACGCCGGAGGTGGACGCGGTGGTGTGCACCCACGTGTCCAACGTGTTCGGCTTCATTCTGCCCATCGAGGACATCGCCGCCCTGTGCCGCCGGAGGGGGGTGCCCCTCGTTGTGGACGCCTCCCAGTCCGCCGGCGGCCTGCCCCTGTCCTTCCGGGAGCTGAGGGCGGCCTTCATCGCCATGCCCGGGCACAAGGGGCTCTACGGCCCCCAGGGCACCGGCCTGCTCCTGTGCGGGGACGGGGCGGAGCCCCTGCTGGAGGGGGGCACCGGCAGCGTCTCCCTGAGCCAGGAGATGCCCGACTTTCTCCCCGACCGGCTGGAGGCGGGCACCCACAACATCGCCGGGATCGCCGGCCTTCTGGAGGGGCTGCGCTTCCTGCGGCGGGAGGGGGTGGAGACCGTCGCCGCCCGGGAGGAGGGGCTCATCCGGCGGATGGGGGAGGGGCTCTCCCGCCTGCCCGGGGTGGAGGTTTTCCGGGCCCCGGCGGGGTCCCAGGCCCAGGCGGGGGTGATCTCCTTCCGGGTGGAGGGCCGGGACTGTGAGGAGCTGGGGGAGGAGCTGGGCCGCCGGGGGATCGCCCTGCGGGCCGGGCTCCACTGCGCCCCCCTGGCCCACCGCACGGCGGGCACCCTGGAGACCGGTACCCTGCGGGCCAGCGTGTCCGCCTTTACCACCCCCCGGGAGGTCCAGGAGTTTCTCCGGACCCTGGGCATGCTGCTGAGAACCTGACCGGAGACGGAGATAAAGCCGGGCGGAGCAAGCGGCTCCGCCCGGCTGTGATTTTTTCCCGAAACCGGCAAGTGGACAGCCCCTGCCCGCATAGGCTTTGGATACAAGCTCACAGACTGGGGAGGGGTCGGATATGACGAAGAAACCGCGGGAGAAGCGGCGGGAAGGAAAGCCGGAGGAGACCGGAGGGCTTTGGATCACGGTGATGGGCCAGCTGCTTCTGGGCGGAGGGGCGGCAGTGCTGGCGGCGGTGCTGGCGCTGCTGGTCTGCTCCCTGCTCATCTCCGCCGGGGCGGTCCCGGAGCGGTTCATGGAGCGTGCGGTGCTGGCCGCCTGCGTGCTTGGGGCGCTCACCGGCGGACTGCTGGCGGTGCGGCGCATCGGCCGGAGCACCCTGCTGGTGGGAGCGGGGGTGGGGGCCATCCTGTTTCTGCTGCTGCTGTTGGCGGGAACGCTGCTGTTTGAGGAGGCCTCCATCTCCAACGGAGGGGGGATGATGCTCCTCTCCTGCCTGTGCGGCGGGGCCATGGCGGGCATCCTGGGCAGCCGCCCCAAGAAAAAACGCAAAAGATGAGATTGAAATGGGGCGTGTTCTGTGCTATAATAGCTTCAAATTATGCGGAGCTTGCTCCGTGAAAGCATAGGAGGAGATTCCAATGAAACACATTCAGACCCTCAACGGCGCCACTCTGAAGGCCAGCGCCGCCAAGGGCGGCTGCGGCGAGTGCCAGACCTCTTGCCAGTCTGCCTGCAAAACTTCCTGCACGGTGGCCAACCAGAAGTGTGAGAATGTGTAAGCGCTGAATTGCGCTTTCCCAAAGGGCAGGTGAACGCCTGCCCTTTTTTCTGCCCGTAAGCTCCCGCCGGGAGTTTCACCGTTTAGCTTTCCTCCTGGGTGGAAGGCTCGGGCGGCTGATAGCCGCCCCTACAAAGGGGAGCGAAACCTGATTCAAGATCCGGCACGGGCGACCGCGAGGGCCGCCCCTACGGCGTTTTGCGTGTAAGTGGAACGGCGCGTCCGGGAGGCCGCACCCTACAAACGGAGCCCACCTCCAGAGCGGGCGGGTGAGGACACCCGCCCCTACGGCGAATATAATAGAAGATGTCCTTTTTTGTAGGGGCCGGTCCCAGACCGGCCCGCGGGCGCACACTGTGCGCCCCTACGGTTG
>ERZ1643250.1405-NODE-1405-length-20634-cov-4.652413_pt1 | contig 20634 bp, 19 predicted proteins | sample MGYA00579262_ERZ1643250 | MGnify/ENA primary metagenome ERZ1643250 (study PRJEB29033, sample SAMEA4952265) | chicken gut metagenome | biome: Broiler Chicken; feature: Gastrointestinal Tract; material: Caecum | place: Ireland | collected 2018 | study: Broiler... | reverse complement strand
CAGCATCTCATCAGCTGCACGGCGAAGGACAGACTCCGGCAGCATCGAGGGGCCGGCGGAAAAATTATAAACGCGATTCATTGAGTGCTTACCTCCAATTCCATTTCCCTGTTTCAGTACGCTCGAACGTATTTGTTCCCTATTATAGTGCTTTAGCTGACTAAAGTCAAGAAGAAATCCCGCCTTTCCGCCGGGCTTCTGCATAAAAATGGCCGTTTTCCTTCATTTTTCACCGGCTCGCCGCGGCAGAAACCGGGCTGAAAATGAAGGAATCCGGGGTCCGTATTCTTCCGCTTGACAAACGCGCGGGCCGCGGAGTAGAATTGTAAATGCAAATAATTCGCATTTACACGGGGCCGACAGCGGCGCCGTGCGCAAGGAAAGGGGAGAGGGAACGCATGCGTTGCCCGGTTCGCCGCCTGCTGGCGGCTTTTTTCGCGGCTGTGGCCGTGTGTGCGGGCGGTTCCGGCTGCTCCGCCCGCCAGGCCCAGGAGGAGCCGTCGTTCCGCGTCGTCTCGTCGTTCTATCCCATCTATATTATGGCGCTGAACGTGACGGACGGCGTGGAGGGCGTGCAGGTGGAGAATATGGCGGGCCAGCAGGCCGGCTGTCTGCACGATTACCAGCTCCAGACAAAGGATATGCGGGCACTCGAGCAGGCAGACGTGTTTCTCATCAACGGTGCGGGCATGGAAAGCTTCCTCACCGAGGCGGCGGAGCGGATCCCGGATCTCGCCATCGTGGATTCCGGCGAGGGAGTTCCTCTGATCGAGAGCGCGACGGGCGAAGCGCATGACCACGGAGGAGAGGAACACAGCCATGAGGATTGCAACCCGCATATTTGGGTGAGCGTGAGCAACTGCATCCTTCAGGTGAAGAACATCGCGCGCGGCCTGCAGGAGGCGGACCCGGCGCACGCCGCGCAGTATGAGGAAAACGCGGAACGGTATGTGGAGAAGCTCGAGGATCTGCGCGCCCGTATGCACGAGGCGATCGATCCGCTGCCGCACAAGAAAATTGTCACGTTCCACGAGGCGTTCCCGTATTTCGCGGAAGAGTTCGGCCTTGAGATCGTCAGGGTGGTGAACCGCGAGCCGGACAGCCAGCCCAGCGCGCGTGAGCTGGCGGAGACGATCCGCCTGGTGGAGGACGCCGGCGTCACGGCCGTGTTTGCCGAGCCGCAGTACCCGGAAAGCGCGGCGAACATCATCGCGGAGGAGAGCGGCATCCGCGTGTGGCTGCTCGATCCGGTCGTCACCGGGCCGGACGACAAGGACGCCTATCTGGATGCCATGGAACAGAATCTGCAGGTGCTGGAAGAGGCCCTTTCATAAGGAGGAGGAAAACGAATGGAGACGCAAAAGACGCCGGCCTGCCCGCCGGCGTGCACTGACTGCGATCAGGCGGGCTGCGCCTGCGTGAACTGCCGGTGCAGCGTGCAGATCCGCGGCCTGGGTGTGAAGAAGAAGGACACCGTGATCCTGCACGACGTGGATCTGAGCGTGGGCCACGGCGAGATCCTGGCGCTCATCGGCCGCAACGGCGCGGGCAAGACAACGCTGCTCAAGGCGCTGCTCGGCCGCATCCCTTACACGGGGGAGATCTGCTTCACAAGCCATAAGGGCGAAAACGTGGCCAAGCCGAAGATCGGCTATGTGCCGCAGAACCTTGTGTTCGATCACTCCTCGCCGCTCACGGTGGCGGATATGCTGTGCGCCAACCTTTCGCGCCGGCCGGTGTGGCTGGGGCAGAGGAAAGCGGCGCGCGCGCACGCAGAGGAGATGCTGCGGCGTGCCGGGGCCGCCCACAACCTGCTCGACAAGCGGCTCGGCACGCTCTCCGGCGGTGAGCTGCAGCGCGTGCTGCTTGCCTTCGCGCTCGACCCGATCCCGGATCTGCTCCTGCTCGACGAACCGGTCTCCGCCGTGGACCGCCGCGGCATCGAGGTGTTCTATGAGCTCGTCAGCACACTGCGGGAGCGGTATCACATGCCGGTCATCCTTGTGTCGCATGATCTCTCGCATGTGCGCCAGTACGCGACCACCGCCGCGCTGCTCGACCGGACGATCCGCATCAGCGGCCCGGTGGCCGACGTGATGGATTCCCGCGAGGTGCGCGAAACGTTTGGCCTGCCCGCAAAGGAGGAGGAGTGAGAATGGAACAGATTTACGGGGTCATGGACGTGCTCTTCCCATTTGAGTGGGCGGAGTTTTCCTTCATGAAGAACGCCTTTCTGGCCGTTTTGCTCATCACGCCGCTGTTCGGCCTTGTGGGGACGATGGTGGTGAACAACCGCATGAGCTTCTTTTCCGATGCGCTCGGCCACTCTGCGCTCACGGGCATCGCGATCGGCGTGCTGCTCGGCGTGGACAACTATCTGCTCTCCATGCTGGGCTTCGCGCTGCTGTTCGCGCTCGGCATCTCGGCCGTGATCGGCTCCGGCGTTTCCTCTGCCGATACCATCATCGGCGTATTTTCCAGCACCGGCCTGGCGCTCGGCGTGGTGCTGCTCTCCGCGAGCGGCGGCTTTGCGAAGTATTCCTCCTATCTGATCGGCGACATCCTCACCGTGCAGCCGGAGGAAATTGCCCTGCTGGCGGTGCTTCTTGTTGTCGTGCTTCTCGTGTGGGGGCTGTTCTTCAACAAATTCCTGCTGGCCAGCATCAACGCCGATCTCGCAGCCAGCAAGAATATCCGCGAAGGCGCGGTGCAGAAGGTGTTCGTCATCCTGGTGGCGGTGCTCGTCACCGTCTCCATCAAGTGGGTGGGCGTGCTCATCATCAATTCGCTGCTCGTGCTGCCGGCCGCCTCGGCGCGCAACGTGGCCCGGTCCATGCGCGGCTACCATGTCTGGAGCGTTTGCCTGTCCCTGTTTTCCGGCGTGACCGGCCTGCTGCTCTCCTATTACCTCGGCACCGCGGCGGGCGGCACCATCGTGCTGGTGGCGGCCGTGCTGTTCGCGCTCACCTTCTGCTTCTCCGCCGTCTCCGGCCGGCGGCGCGCCGCCTGACGTGCGCGCGGGGAAGGCGGCCCTGCTCTTCGTGAGCTTCGGCCGTCCTTTCGGGGAACTGCAGCGGGAAGCGCGCGCCCGCTTTCCCGGCGCCTCGATCCGCTGTGCCTGCCTGCACGCCCCTGCCGGGGAGGAAGATGCGGAGAAAGCGCTTTCCCGCCTGGCCGCGGAAGGGTTCGGCGCGGTGCTGTGTCAGCCCGTCCTCCTGGGGCGGGGGCTCGAATACGAGTCGTTCCTGCGGCGGGTGCTGCCGTTTTCCGGGCGGTTTGCGCGCTTTGCAGCCGGCGGGCCGCTGCTCGCCTGCGATGCCCACGGCCGCGATCTGGCCGCTGTGCTGCATCGCTCGTTTTCTGCCCCGGATGAGGGCGGTGCCGCCGTTTTTGTGGGCCACGGCGGCGAACCTGTCTCCCTGCTGGCGCGCGGTTTTGCCGCGCTCGGCATGGATCGGTGGCACGTGGGGGCTATCGCGGGCGATCCCGCGCCGAAAGAGATTGCCGCCCGCCTGCGCGGCGCCGGGGCGGCCCGTGCCGTGCTGGCCCCGCTCCTTTTGCGGGATGGCCTCCATGCCTCGCGCGACGTATTCGGCCTGCCGCCCTCCTGGCAGTCGTCGCTTGAAGCGGCCGGGCTGGCTGTTACCCCGCATCGGGGCGGCCTGGCCGATCTGGACGGCGTGCGCGCCCTTTTCCTTCGCCGCGCGGAGGAGGGCTTCGCTGCGTTGCCGCCCTGCTGAACCGGTTGCAAAAGCAAACACCTCCCGCACGGAGGCCCCTTTCGGGTTGCCATCCGCGCGGGAGGTGTTTTTTTGCGGGGAAAAGAGGCAGGTTACGCCTGCCCGATTTTCTCCTGCAGGAACTTCACAATGTCGTCGTAGTATTCCTGGCCCTCGAAGAAGCCGTGGCCCTGGCCGGGCACGGTGATGAGCCTCGAGTCATAACCCGCGCCCTCCAGAAGTTTTTCAAAGCGCACGGACTGGTCGTAGTCCACAAGCATGTCCGCGTCGCCGTGCATGAGCAGGAAGGCGGCGGTGCCGCCCGGCTTCACATAGGAGACGGGGCTGATGCGGCGCACGGCCTCCGGGTTCTCAGAGGGCTTGCAGCCAAGCAGCTTCGCCACGGAGCTGTCGTCCGCGTTCTCCTTCCCGGCGAGGGAGAGCGTGAAGTCGGCGGGGCAGTACCACAGCACGGCGGCCTGCACGGGGGCGTCCGCCCTGTCGTTGTAGTTGAGCGCCGCCCTGGCCGCAATGTGTGCGCCGGCCGATTCGCCCCACACGGCGATGCGGTTCGGATCAATGCCGAAGCGGTCCGCGTTTTCGCGCAGGTAGGCGATCGCCATCTGGCAGTCGTCCACACACGCGGGGAAGGGGGCGTGCTGGGCCAGGCGGTACTCAATGCAGGCGATGAAGAAGCCCGCCTGTGCGAGATCCGCCACGCAGCGCTCCGGCCGGTAGGTGGTCGTCAGGTACTCGTCCGTCCAGCCGCCGCCGTGAATCCACACGACGACCGGCCGGTTTGTGAGACCGTCTTTATAGATGCATTCCATATACTGGCGGGGGTGATCCATGCCGTACTGGACGCGCGGCAGGTAGTGCAGCCCTTCCCCCACAAAGTCAACGCGGGGCAGGCTGCACAGCGGATCATAGGGCGAGGGTTCTCTCTTTTGTTCCATGCTTTACAACTCCTTTTCCCTGAACGGTTCTATCAAAAAAGGGCGTTTGCCCTGTTCAGGCTTTGTCCGCCATGGGAGATTCCCGATCGGCTTCGCAGATCTCGCGGAAAGAGGGCTTGAGCGCGCGATAGACGTCGTTGCCGCCGTCATAACCGAAGCGCGACATCAGCGCCTTGTTGACCTCCTGCAGGCCGTTGGGGTAGGATTCCCGCACAATGCTGATGAGATCGCGCACGTCCTCCTGGCTCCGCAGGGATTCCGGCATTTTTCCCTGCACTTCACCTGCCAGAGCCGCCTCACGGTCCTGCGCGGCGTCCGTCTGTTCCTTGGGCTGTGATTTGCTGCGGCGTGCCGGCTTCCGGCGCGTCCGGGCGGTTTCCGGTTCCGCAGGCTGCGCGGCCTTTGCCTGCTGTGCCTTGGCTTCCGGTTCGGCGGCTTCCGGCGCTGCCTTCGGGGCCTGCTTTTCCGGCTTGGCGGCTTTGGGTGTGGCCGCCTTCCGCTCGGGGGCGGGCGCTGCTTCGGCGCCGTGTTTCCCGGCTGCCCGTCTGGTCCTGTGGGCCGGTTTTTCCTCCCGGCCGGAAGCCGTTTTCTGCGCCGGTGCCTCCTGCAGGCGGGCCGGGGCGGCAGGAGCATCCGCAGCCGCGATCTCAGGGAGACGGGCGGGGACGTCCGCCTCCCGTGCACGCAGCTCGATCACTTCGTGCACGGCGCAGCGGGCAATGTCCACCCCTTTTTCCTTCCAGAACTGGATGAGCGGGTCATAGCCTGTATCCTTCGAGAGGATGATGTACTGTGTCTTTGTGGAAGAGCGCAGCAGATAGCCCAGGTAGCTCGAGAGCTGAAAATCAAGCCCGTTGCGCCCCGTGTTGCAGGGGATCAGCTCCATCTGGTCGAGGTGGCTCATGATCTGCTGCAGATCCCGGTAGGGAATACCGGGGGAATTCACCGTGTAAAAGAGCAGGATCTCGTCGTTCCTGCCCATGAGCGGCAGCACCTCCGTCCAGGCACTGCCGATGTTTTCCGTGTCAATCAGGTATCTTATTTTTCTTGGCATGGCCATTTTCTCCTTTCTTTTCCTCCCATATGGCGGGAGGCGGCCCGTCTCTTTCAGCCTGTCTGTTCAAACCGTTCATATCAAAACCGCGCCGGCAACGCCCCGCCGTGCGGAAAAAACCGGGGGAATTTGCTTTCCTTCATTATACTACGTTCCTGCCCGGAAAGGAAGAGGGGGGAGGGAGCCTCCCCGCGCATTTGGGAAGGATCGGCGATCCGTTTCCCTGGCAGGGGTAGATTTTTGGCCATTATTTTGCTATACTGATTTTGTTCCTGAGAAAAACAAGCGCAGCAGGGGGTGCGGATATGATTACACTGAACGGAATCGGCGCCAGCCCCGGCACGGCGGAGGGCATGCTTCTCTGCTTCCGGCGGCGTGTGTTCGCGGGCCCGCCCCGGCCGGTGGGTTCGGTCGCGCAGGAAAAGGAGCGCTTTCACACGGCTCTCCGCCAGGCGGACATTCAGCTCCAGCAGCTTTGCCGGGATACGGCTGCCGATGCTGACGAGGCTTGCGCACAGGTGTTCGAAATTCACCGCATGATGCTTCAGGATCAGGATTATCTCCAGTCCGTGGAGGAACTCATCGAGCAGAAGGAAAAGGGCGCGGAATATGCCGTGAAGGAAACCTCCCGCATTTTTTCAAATGCCTTTCTCACCATGGAGGCGGCCACAATGCAGGCCCGCTCCGCCGATATTCAGGACGTTTCCTCCCGCCTGCTGCGCATCCTGCGCGGCGAGGAGGAGAAGCCGCTGAGCCTGCCCTTCCCCGTGATTCTTGCGGCGGACGATCTGCGCCCCAGCGAGACGGTGCAGCTCGATAAAAAGAAGCTGCTCGCCATCGTCACGTCGGAGGGTTCGCGCAATTCGCACACGGCCATTCTGGCGCGCACCATGGGCATTCCCGCCATCGTGCGGCTGGGGGACGTGTTCACCGCCGCCATGAACGGCAAGCGCGCCGCGGTGGACGGCAGTGCAGGCACGTTGTGGATCGATCCCACGGACGCGATTTATGAGATCGTCCGGGCCAAGAGTTCCGATCTGGATGCGCGCCGGCAGCAGCTGCAGCAGTACAAGGGCCTGCCTTCCGTGACGAAGGACGGCGTGAGCGTGCGCCTCATGGCGAACGTTGGTTCCGTGGAGGACTGCGAGGCAGCCATGGAGAACGATGCGGAGGGTGTGGGCCTGTTCCGCACAGAGTTCCAGTATCTGGGCGCTTCGGCCTATCCCGGCGAGGAGGAGCTGTTCCGCTGCTACCGCGCCGCTGTGGAGACGATGAAGGGCCGTCCCGTCACGTTCCGCACGCTGGACATCGGCGCGGACAAGCAGGCGCCCTATCTTGCCCTTCCCGAGGAGGCGAATCCCGCCATGGGCATCCGCGCCGTGCGGCTCTATCTGGCGAGGCGCGATCTCATGCGCACACAGCTGCGTGCGCTCTACCGTGCCTCTGTCTACGGGCAGATGGCGATCATGATCCCCATGATCGATTCCGTGTGGGAGCTGCAGGAGGTGCGCGTTGCCGCGCGCCTCGCCTGCCGGGAGCTTGGGGCGGAGGGCATCCCCTTCAACCCGGATGTGCCGATCGGCACCATGATTGAAACGCCGGCCGCCGCCCTCATCAGCGATGAGCTGGCCAAAACGGCCGATTTCTTCAGCATCGGCACGAACGATCTCACGCAGTACACACTCGCGGCGGATCGCCAGAACGGCGCCGTCAGCCCGTTCTACGACGCGCGCCACTCGGCCGTGCTCCGCCTCATCCGCATGGCGGCGGAAAACGCGAAGGCCGCCGGCATCCCGGTGAGCGTGTGCGGCGATCTGGCGACCGATCTCACCATGACGGACTTCTTCCTCTCCTGCGGCGTCACGACGCTTTCCGTGCCGCCAAAGATGGTGCTGCCGCTCAGGGAACGGGTGCGCTCCCTCGTGATCGGCCGGCAGGAGGGACCGCTGCCGCCTCCGGGTGAAAGCAGGGAAGGAGGGGTCTGATCCGTGGAGAACCAGTTTATCCTTTTTTGGAACAAGGCGGGCGCATGGCTGCTCGGCTTTCTGCCGCGGCTTGTCGTCGCCGCCGTGATTTTCGGTGTGGGCTGGTGGCTTTCCTCCGTGGCGGTCAATCTCGTGCGCAAGGCCATCACCCGCGCGCGGGGGGATGCCGGCGTCACCACGTTCCTCGCCTCACTGCTCAACATTCTGCTCAAGGCGATCATCGCCATCATGGCGATCGCCCAGCTCGGCATCGACGTCACGTCCCTCATTGCCGCTCTCGGCACGGCGGGCGTGGCCGTGGTGCTGGCCATGAAGGACAGCATGAGCAACGTGGCGAGCGGCGCGCAGATTGTGCTCACGGCGCCCTTCCATGTGGGGGATTATCTCTCCGTTCCCTCTGAGGAGGCCGAGGGCACGGTGGAGCGCATCGAAATGATGTTCACCACGTTGCGCACCTTCGACAACAAGGAGATTGTCATCCCCAATTCCCGGCTCATGCAGAGCACCATCATCAATTTTACGGCGATGAAAACGCGCCGCCTTGATCTCACGTATTCCGTGTCCTACAGCGCGGATCTGCTCGCGGTGAAAGCGCTGCTCATGCGCTTGTGTGAGGAGGAGCCCCGGATTCAAAAGGACCCGGCCCCGCTCGTGGCCGTGGGGGAGCACGGGGCGAGCGCCGTGTCCATTGTGGTGCGCGTGTGGTGTGAAATCGGGGATTACTGGGACGTATACTACGCCATGCAGGAGCGCGTCAAGCTTGCTTTTGACGAGGCGGGCATTCAGATTCCCTTCCCGCAGCTCGACGTCCATTTCCCGGAAGGAAACGGCGGCCCGGGCGCGCTGAAATGAAAGGAGAAACAGAGCATGAACATGGAAACGATCAACAGACACTGGAAGTTCCATTATGGCGACGTGCCGCCCGCTTTCCAGAAGGATTTCCCGGACGCGGACTGGCAGACGGTGAGCGTGCCGCACGACTGGTCCGTGACGATGCCGTTTGACCGGAATTGCTCGAGCGGCACGGGCTACCTGCCCGGCGGCACAGCATGGTACCGCAAGCATTTCACGCTGCCCGCGCAGGCGGAAGGCGGACGCGTCCGCCTCGTGTTCGACGGCATCTACAAGAACGCCCGGATCTGGGTGAACAGCTATTACCTCGGCATGTGGCCGTACGGCTACTCCGAGATCTGCCTTGACATCACCGATTTCGCCTGCTTCGGCGAGACGGAGAACGTCGTGTCCGTGCGCGTGGAGCGCGAGGATCTGGCCGATTCCCGCTGGTTCACCGGCTGCGGCATTTACCGCAAGGTCACGGTGGAGACGGCGCCGTCCGTCTGCTTCGCGCACCACGGCGTGTTCTTTGCCACCCGCAGCGTGTCGGACGGCGCGGCGGAGGTTGTTGTTTCCGCCGAGGTGGAAAACCACACCGGCGAGAGCGTGACCGTGCCGGTGCATCATGAGTTGATCGGCCCGGACGGCGCCCCTGCCCTTTCGCTCGAAGGCACGGCCGAGGTGGCCCCCGGCGAGACGAAGACGGTGGTGCTTTCCGGCTCCGTTTCCAATCCCGCGCTGTGGAGCGACAAAACGCCTGCGCTGTACCGCCTCGTCTCCGCCGCGGCGGATGACCGGCAGGAGACGGCCGTCGGCGTGCGCAGCTTCCGCTTTGACCCGGACGAGGGCTTCTTCTGCAACGGGGAAAACAAGAAGCTCAAGGGCGTGTGCGTCCACCACGACGCCGGCACGCTGGGCGCGGCCGTGTACCGCAAGACGTGGGCGCGCCGCCTGCGCAAGTTCAAGGACATGGGCTGCAACGCCATCCGCATGAGCCACAATCCCATGATGCCGGAGCTCTATGATCTCTGCGACGAGATGGGCTTTTACGTGATCGACGAGGCGTTCGACGAGTGGGAGGGCTGCAAGAACAAGTGGTCCACCGGCCACAACGTCTATCCCCCGAAGCATTACGGCTATTCCGAGTATTTCCCGCAGTGGCACGAGCATGACCTCAAGACGATGATCCGCCGCGACCGCAACCACCCCTGCGTCATGATGTGGAGCATCGGCAACGAGATCGACTACCCGAACGATCCCTACTGCCATCCGAGCTTCACCACCATGACGGGCAACAACGATGCGAACAAGCCCGCCCAGGAGCGCATGTACAACCCCGCGAAGCCGAACATGGAGCGGCTCACGAAGCTGGCCGCCATGCTCGCGGACGAGGCCCGCGAGGAGGACGCGACGCGCCCGATCACGGCGGCTGTCGCCTTCCCGGAGCTCTCCACCTATCTCGGTTACATCGACTGCATGGACGTGGTCGGCTACAACTACAAGGAAGAGTTCTATGAGCGCGACCACGCCCGCTTCCCGCAGAAGCCGTTCTTCGGCAGCGAAAACAGCTACACGCTCGAGGCCTGGAAGGCAGTGCGTGACAGCAAAAACATCTTCGGCCAGTTCATCTGGACGGGCGCCGACTTCTTCGGCGAAACGGTGCTCTGGCCGATGCACGGCTCCTCCGCCGGCCACATCACCACGGCCGGTTTCGAGAAACCGCAGTTCTATTTCCGCCGCGGCCTCTGGGCAGAGGGCGAAACGGCCGGCCTTGTGACGGCCCGCGCTCCCGCAAAGGAAAAGGAGCAGTATGAGTTCTGCAGGAGCTGGAACTATGTGCCGGGCGAGCCCGTGGAGATCCGCTGTTATTCAAGCGCCGGTGCGCCGTGCGCCACGCTCAACGGCCGCGAGCTTCCCATGGAGGACTGCACCTCCGATCTCGGCGCCTACCGCTGCGAAATCCCGTTTGAAGCGGGAGAACTGCGCGCCGTCGTGGGCGGGGCGGAGGATGTGCTCTGCACGACCGGCGCCCCTGTGGCGCTCCGCCTCACGGTGGTGGACGATCTCTGCGCCGGCGGCGACGTCTGCCAGGTGGAAGTGGAGGTTGTGGACGGCGAAGGCCGCCTCGTGCCGGATGCCGGCGACCGCCTCCACATTGCCGTGGAGGGCGCGGCCGAGCTGATCGCGGCGGACAACGGCGATCTCTATGATCCCACCGATTGACAGTCGCCCGTGCGCCGTGCGCACCAGGGCCGGATGCTTCTCACCATCCGCAGCCTGGACGAACCCGGCACCGCCACGGTGACGGTGTCCGCCGAAAGCCTGCGCCCGCAGGCCGTCACCATTGAAGTGAAATAAGCGCCGTCCCCCTTGGGGCACGGCAGCGCAGAAAAAGAGGAGCTCTCCGCCCGGTGTGGGGAGCTCCTCTTCATTTGTTTATAAGGCGTTTGCCTTTTTGCTGGCGTCATCTCACGGCGTGAGCTGGCGCACGCTCTTGCCCTCCTGGATGGAGGTGGAGAGCGTCAGGGTGAGCGGCGTGCGGTTCTCGCCCAAAAGCTGGTCCAGCATGAGCCGCGCCGCCTGCAGACCGATCTCCTCGAGCGGCTGGCTCACGATGGTGAGCGGCGGGTTCGCCACGCGCGAGAGATCGAGGTTGTCGAAGCCGATGATCGAGAGTTCCTCCGGGATGCGCACACCGCGCTCGTTCAGCGCAATCAGCGCGCCGAGCGTCATTTCGTAGTTCGTCACAAACACGGCCGTCATCGTTCGGTTTTCCTCCAGCAGCCGGCAGATCTGCCGGTATCCGCCCTGCACGGTGTAGTCGCTGTAGGCGATGAGATTTTCGCACGGCGCCACGCCGTATTCCTCGAGCGCTTCCCGGTAGCCCTTGAGGCGCAGCTGTGAGGTGAAGATATCCGTCGGCCCCACGATGATGCCGATCTGCCTGTGCCCGGCTTCAAGCAGGCGGCGCGTGGCGGTGCGGGCCGCACCCTCGTTGTCGCTCAGCACGCAGCTCACCCGGCCTGCGAGCAGGGGCAGCGGGCGGTCGAGCAGGAGCACCGGCAGCTCCTTTTCCAGCGCCGGTTCCAGATGTGTGCCGCCGGCGCCGATCGGCATGTTGATAAGCCCGTCCACCCGCTTTTCCAGGAGGAAGCGCACGGCGCGGCACTCGCGCTCCGGGTCGGAGCGGCAGTCGCACACCATCACGCTGTAGCCCTTCTCCTGCAGCACGCCCTCCATCACGGAAATGATCTGCGTGATGAACAGGTTGCTCAGCTCCGGGATGACAACGCCCACGGTGCGGCTCCTGTTCGATTTGAGTCCGCGCGCGTACTCGTTCACATGGTAATCCAGCTTGCGGATGGCCTGCTCAATCGCCTGGCGGTTTTTTTCACGCAGCGAGCCGCCGTTGAGATACTTCGAGATCGTTGCGAGGCTGAGCCCCGTTTCCCGCGCAATGTCCTTGATGGTGGATGCCATGCGGTTTCCTCCCTTTCAAAAAATAAAACGTTTTACATATTCCTTAGCATAGCACAACGCGGGCTTTCTGTCAACGCGAAAGGGGACGGCGCGGCGCTCTGTGAAAAAAGCAGGGGGCAGACAAACCTTTTTTCTCGTTTCCCATGCGGCAAACGGGCCGTGTATTTTTCCCGCGGCGGCTCTTGACAAGCCGTGGGGAATATGATACTTTTTATAAAGTGAAACGTTTACTTTTTATCTGCTCCGTTACGCCGTATGGCAAGCGGCGGGCGGTCCGACGCTTTTTGACTGGAGAGTGAAACTATGCCGCTCACGACAACAAGAAAGATGCTTCTGGATGCGCAGGCCGGCCATTATGCAGTCGGCGCGTTCAATGTGGAAAACATGGAGATGGCCCAGGCCATCATCGGCGCTGCAGAGGAACTGCGCGCCCCCGTCATCCTGCAGACGACGCCCTCCACCGTGCGCTACGCCGGGACGGGCCTCTACTGCGCCATGGTGGCCGAGCTCGCCCGCGAGGCTTCCGTGCCGGTGGCGATGCACCTCGATCACGGCGACAGCTTTGAGCTGTGCGTGCGCGCCCTGCGCGACGGTTACACCAGCATCATGATCGACGGCAGCAAGCTGCCGCTGCAGGAGAACATTGCGCTCACAAAGCGCGTGGCCGACATGTGCAATGCCGCCGGTGTGCCGGTGGAGGGCGAGATCGGCCGCGTGGGCGGCAAGGAAGATGACCTGGAAGTCGAGAACGCCGGGTACACCATCCCGGAGGAAGCCGTCCGGTTTGAAAAGGAGAGCGGCCTGTTCAGCATGGCTGTCGGCGTGGGAACGGCCCACGGCTTCTATAAGGAGAAGCCGCAGCTCAACAAGGACCTGATCGTCACGCTGCGCGGCATGCTCGCCTCCCCCATGGTGCTGCACGGCGCTTCCGGCCTTTCCGATGACGACGTGCGCGACTGCATCGCCCGCGGCATCTGCAAGGTGAACTTTGCCACGGAGCTGCGCGCCGCCTACACGGAGGGCGTCAAGGAGGTCCTGCGAGAAACCCCGAATGTGTTTGACCCGAAGGCATATGGCCGCGAAGCCCGCCGCCGCGTGACGGAGCTGGTGAAGAGCCGCATGCTCGTGTGCGGCTGCGACGGAAAGGCGTGAGTGGTCCATGCGCGACATTCTGCTCGGCGTAGACATCGGCACCTCCGCGTGCAAGGCAGCCGCCTTTGACGGCGAAGGCCGCGTGGTGGCGCAGGCCGCCGGAGCATACGGCGTTTCCTGCCCGCACCCCGGCTGGGCGGAGCAGGACCCGGAACAGTGGTGGGAAGCCGTCTGCCGCGCGATCCGGGAAGTGCTGGAGAAGGGGAAGATCGCTCCCGCCCGCGTCGCCGGCGTCGGCGTGGACGGCCAGAGCTGGAGCGCCATCGCCGTCGATCGCGATGGCCGCGCGCTGTGCCCCACGCCCATCTGGTATGACACGCGTGCCGCGGCGCTGTGTGAGGAAATCAATCATTCGGTGGGGGAAGAGCGGCTCTTTGCCGTGAGCGGCAACCCGTTTTCCCCCTCCTACACCATGCCGAAGGTGATCTGGTACCGCCGCGAGCGGCCGCAGGTCTATGAAAACGCGTGGAAGATCCTGCAGTCGAACGGCTATCTCGTCTATCGGCTGACGGGCGCCGCCGTGCAGGACGAAAGCCAGGGCTACGGCTGGGCCTGCTATGAGATGGCAAAAAACCGCTGGGACACGGCGCTCTGCCGCGAGCTGGGCGTGCGGCCCGATCTTCTGCCGGAGATTGTGCCGTGCACGCGCGTGGCGGGCACGGTGACGGCGGAGGCGGCCGCTGCCTGCGGCCTTCAGGCCGGCACGCCCGTGGTAGCAGGCGGCCTGGACGCCGCCTGCGGCGCGCTCGGCGCCGGTGTGGTGCGCCCGGGTGAAACGCAGGAGCAGGGCGGCCAGGCCGGCGGCATGAGCATCTGCACCGCCGCGTGCCGCGCGGACCCCCGCCTCATCCTGAGCGCGCACGTCGCGCCCGGGCTGTGGCTGCTGCAGGGCGGCACGGTGGGCGGCAGCGGCGCGCTCAACTGGTTTGCGCGCGAGTTCGGCGCGGCCGAGCGGGCCGAGGCCGCCGAAAAGGGCGGCTCCGTCTTCACCCGGCTGGACAGCGAGGCCGAGGCCGTGCCGCCCGGCAGCGAAGGGCTTGTCTTCCTGCCGTATCTCGCGGGCGAGCGCAGCCCCCTGTGGGATGTGGATGCGAAGGGCGTGTTCTACGGCGCCCGGTTCACCACCACGAGGGCGCATTTTGCCCGCGCCGTCATGGAGGGCGTAGCCTATTCGCTGCGGCACAATCTGGAGACGGCGCAGGAGGCCGGCGTGGAGGCCGGTGTGCTGCGCGCCATGGGCGGCGCGGCCAACAGCCGTCTCTGGACGCAGATCAAGGCCGACGTCACGGGCCGCCGTGTGGAGGTTCCCGCCTCGGACACGGCCACGGCCTTCGGCGCGGCGATTCTTGCGGGCGTCGGCGTCGGCCTTTACCGCGACTGCGCGGAAGCAGTGGACAAAACGGTGCGCGTCATGCGTGTGCATGAGCCGAACCCGGCTGCAAAAGAGGCGTATGACGCCGGCTACCGCGTGTACCGCGAACTGTATGAAAGTTTGAGGGCTTTGATGAAAAAGGAGGCTCACTCATGAAAGCAGCAGTATTGCATGGAAATGAAGATCTCCGGTATGAAGACTATCCCACGCCGGAAACAAAACCCGGCACTGTCAAGGTGCACGTGCGCGCCACGGGTATCTGCGGAAGCGACGTGCCGCGCGTGCTGCACAACGGCGCACATTTTTACCCCATCGTGCTCGGTCATGAATTTGCCGGCGACGTGGTGGAGGTGGGCGAGGGCGTGACCTCGCTCAAGGTGGGCGACACCGTCTCCGGCGCGCCGATCCTCCCGTGCGGCAAGTGCGACGATTGCCAGCAGGGCCATTTTTCGCTCTGCAAGCACTACAGCTTCATCGGCAGCCGTGAGCAGGGCAGCTTTGCGGAATATGTGGTGATGCCCGCGCAGAACGCCGTGAAATATGATCCCTCCATCCCCTATGAGCAGGCCGCCATGTTCGAGCCCTCCACTGTGGCGCTGCACGGCGTGCTCTGCAATGAATACAAGGGCGGCGGCTACGTGGCTGTGCTCGGCTGCGGCACCATCGGCATCTTCACGCTGCAGTGGGCGAAGATCTTCGGCAGCCGCAAGGCCGTTGTGTTCGATATCGACGAAGGCCGCCTGGCCCTGGCCAAGCGCATGGGCGCCGACGCGGTTGTGAACACGAAGGAGGAAAGCTTCCTCGAGAAGGCGATGGCCCTTACGAACGGCCACGGCTACGACTATGTGTTCGAGGCGGCCGGCAACCCGGCTACCATGCACATCGCATTCGAGGTGGCCGCCAACAAGGCGCACGTCTGCTTCATCGGCACGCCGCACACCGACATTTCCTTCACCCCTGCGGAGTGGGAGAACCTCAACCGCAAGGAAATGCTCATGACGGGCAGCTGGATGAGCTACTCCGCGCCCTTCCCGGGCAAGGAGTGGGAGCTCACGGCGCACTATTTTGCCACCGGCCAGCTCAAGTTTGACCCCGCCTTCCTGTTCCGCCGGTTCCCGATGTCGCAGGCGGCGGAGGCATTCGCCCTCTTCCATCACCCGGAACAGGTGCACGGGAAAATCATGCTTGTGAATGAGTGAGGCGCGTCATGATTCTGACTGTCACACTCAATCCCTCCGTGGATAAACTCTATCTTGTGGACGAGATGCGCCCGTTTTCCGTGACGCGCGTCAAGGAAGTGGTGAACACGGCAGGCGGCAAGGGGCTCAACGTTTCCCGCGTGGCGTCCCTTGCGGGCGAGTCCGTCATCGCTATGGGCTTTGTGGGCGGCCACAACGGCGCATTGTTCCGCAGCCTGATCCAGGAATCGGGCATCCGTCCCGCTTTCACGGAGACATCGCGGGAGACGCGCTGCTGCGTCAACGTGCGCGACGTGAAAACAAACAGCAGCACGGAGTTCCTCGAGCCGGGCAATCCGGTCTCGGAGGAAGAATTTTCCCGCTTTTTTGAAGAATACCGCCGCGAGCTGGAACATGCGGACGTTGTGGCCATCTCCGGCAGTGTGCCGGCCGGCCTGCCGCAGGATGTGTATGTGCTGCTGATCGAGGAGGCAAATGCGCACGGCAAGCCTGTTCTGCTCGACACAAGCGGCCCGCTGCTCCGCGCGGCTCTGCCCGTGCGGCCGCGCCTTGTGAAACCGAACGCGGAGGAGCTGCATCAGCTCACCGGGGCGGACACCTCCTCGCTGGAGGCCTGTGCGGAGGCCGCGCGCCTGCTGCGCAAACAGGGCGCGCAGATTGTGGCCGTCTCCCTCGGGAAGGACGGCGTGCTTGTGTCCTCCGCGCAGGGCGTTTACCGCGGCGTCACGCCGGATGTCCCTGTTGTCAACACCGTTGGCTGCGGCGACAGCATGGTGGCGGGGTTTGCCGTCTGCCTGTCCCGCGGGCTGCCGCTCACGGAAGGCATCCGCTATGCCGTGGCCGTCTCCACGGCAAACGCCCTCACGAAGGAGACGGGTTATTTCCGCCGCGAGGCCCTGGACTGGATTTTGCCCCAGGTCTCCGTTGTCCCGATGCGGGCGCAGTAAAAGCCGGCATCCGATTTTTTGGGAAGGAAGGAATCAGAAAATGGAACAGATCGATCTGCGTCTCGTGCCGAAGCGCACGCTGAACAACGGCGAACAGATCCCCTGCATCGGCATGGGCACGTTCGGCTCCGACCACGTTTCTCCCGAGGAGGTTTCCGCCGCCGTGGCGGGGGCCATCCGCTGCGGCTACCGCCTGTTTGACTGCGCCTCCGTCTACGGCAACGAGGATCAGATTGGTCTCGTGCTGGAGGACGCCATGCGCGAGGGCGTGGTATCCCGCGAGGATCTCTTCATCGTTTCGAAGGTGTGGAACGATATGCACGGCAAGGGAGATGTGCTTCTCTCCTGCGCGCAGACGCTCAAGGACCTGCGCCTCGATTACCTGGACGCCTATTTCGTGCACTGGCCGTTTGCCAACTACCATGCCCCGGGGTGCGACGGCGATTCCCGCAACCCGGATTCCAAGCCCTTCCGCGTGGAGGACTTCATGGCCACGTGGCGTCAGATGGAGCGCCTGCACGACATGGGCCTCGTGCGCAGCCTCGGCATGTCGAACATGACGATCCCGAAGCTCGAGGCGGTTCTGCCGCTGTGCCGCGTGAAGCCTGCCCTCATCGAGATGGAGCTGCACCCCAGCTTCCAGCAGCCGGAGCTGTTTGCGTACTGCGTGGAGCACGGCATCCAGCCCGTCGGGTTCTGTCCCATCGGCAGCCCGAACCGTCCTGAGCGCGACAAGACGCCGGACGACGTCAACGATCTCGAGATGCCGCAGCTGCGCGAGATTGCGAAGGCGCACAACATCCACCCGGCCGTTGTCTGCCTGAAGTGGGCCGTGCAGCGGGGCGCCATCCCGATCCCGTTCTCCGTGCACGAGAAGAACTACGTTTCCAACCTCCGCTGCGTCACGGAGGATCCGCTCACGGCGGAAGAGATGGAAACGCTGCGCGGGGCGGACCGCAACTGCCGCCTGATCAAGGGCCAGGTTTTTCTGTGGCCCGGCGCAGACGACTGGCGTCTCCTCTGGGATGAGGACGGCGTGATTGCACAGTAAGGAGGAACACAGCATGCTGAAAGGAATCCCCTCGATTCTCTCGCCCGAGCTGCTCAAAACGCTCATGGAGATGGGCCACGGCGATGAGCTGGTGCTGGCAGACGGCAATTTCCCGAAGTTTGCCCACCCGGCGAACGTCATCCGCCTCGACGGCCACGGCATCCCGGAAATCCTCGACGCGATCCTGCGCTTTTTCCCGCTCGATCCATATGTGGAGCATCCCACCGTTTTCATGGCTGTCCTGCCGGACGATCCATATAAGCCGGAAATCTGGCCGGTGTACCGTGAGATCGGCAAAAAATATGAGAAAGACGGCCTGCGCGAGGAGACGATCGACAAGTTCACCTTCTATGAGCGGGCCAAGAAGGCCTACGCCGTCGTCACCACGAGCGAGGGTGCGCTCTATGCCAACGTGATTCTGAAAAAAGGCGTCGTGAGCTGAACGGCGCGCAAAGGGGCCGGTTTCCGCGCGAGCGGAGGCCGGCCCCTTTTGTTCTGTTCTGGTGAAAGAAACCGGTGTGGCTTGTCTTTTTGCCCTTCCTGCCGTATCATAAAAGGAAGGAAAGCGGCGCCGGACAGATGGGCGCCGCCGTGTTGAAAAGGAGGTTGCATTCCCATGAAAGCGTTTATGGACGAGAATTTTCTCCTGCAGACGGAGACGGCCCGGCGGCTGTATCACGGCTGTGCCGCAGCCCTTCCCATCTATGACTACCATTGCCACCTGAACCCACGGGAGATCGCGGAGGACCGCGTGTTCTCCGACATGGCGGAGCTCTGGCTGGGCGGGGATCACTACAAATGGCGCCTGCTGCGCGCCAACGGCGTGCCGGAGGAGGAGATCACCGGCAATGCGCCCGGGTTTGTGAAATTCCTCCGCTTCGCGCAGGTGCTGCCGCAGGCGGCCGGCAACCCGCTCTATCACTGGAGCCACCTGGAGCTGCAGCGCTATTTCGGCTATCACGGCGTGCTCAACGGCGACACGACGGAGGAAGTGTGGAAGCTCTGCCAGGAAAAGCTGCCGTCGCTCAGCGTGAGAAAGCTCATTGTGGAATCGAATGTCAAGGTTATCTGCACCACGGACGATCCCGCCGACGACCTGCGTTATCACCGCGCCATCCGCGAGGATGCATCCTTCCCCGTGCGCGTGTTGCCTGCCTGGCGTCCGGATCAGGCGGTCAACATTGAAAAGCCCGCGTTCCCCTCCTATGTGCAGAAGCTTGCCGCCGCCGCAGGCAGGGAGATCCACACGCTTTCCGATCTGCTGCAGGCGCTGGAAACGCGCCTTTCCTTCTTTGACGAACAGGGCTGCCGTGTGAGCGACCACGGCCTCGACGCCATGCCGGCCGTGCGTGCCACCGAGCGCGAGGCTGCCGCTGCGTTCGAAAAGGCGCTGCGCGGCGAAGCGCTCTCCCAGGCGGAGCGCGACGGCTACAAGGGTTTCCTGCTGCGGTTCTTCGGCAGGGAGTACGCCGTGCGCGGCTGGGTAATGCAGATCCATTACGGCGCGCTGCGCAACGCATCCTCCCGCGGCTTTGATGCCCTCGGGCCGGACACGGGCTTCGACTGCATCCGCGGCGCCGACTGCAGCGCCGCCCTCGCCGCCTTCTTCGACGATCTCGACAGGGAGGGCAGGCTGCCCAGGACGATCCTTTATTCCCTCAACCCGAACGACAACGGTATGCTCGACGCGCTGGCAGGCTGCTTCCAGGAAGCGGGCGTGCGCGGCAAGGTGCAGCACGGCGCGGCCTGGTGGTTCAACGACACAAAGCAGGGCATGGAAGCGCAGCTCACCGGCCTGGCCTCCTCCTCGCTGCTCGGCACGTTCGTCGGCATGCTCACCGATTCGCGCAGCTTCCTCTCCTATGCGCGCCACGAGTATTTCCGCCGCATCCTCTGCAACCTGCTCGGCAGCTGGGTGGAGCAGGGAGAGCTGCCGGACGACACGGCCATGCTGGAATCGATCGTGCGCGGCGTCTGCTGCGAAAACGCCGTGTCCTATTTCGGCTTCTGAGCCTTTCTCCGGACACGTTCTCACGCTGGCCGGCAGGCCTCCACAAAGGCGGCAAAGAGGGCCGCGGCGCTCGCATCGCAGTCTGTGAGAAGCTCCGGGTGCCACTGCACGCCGAGCACGAAGCGGCTTTCCGGCCGCCACACGGCCTCCGTCGTGCCGTCCGGCGCGGCGGCCGCCGCCCGCAGGGAGGGCGCCGTTTCCCGCACGGCCTGATGGTGCGTGCTGTTCACGGCCAATGTTTCCCGCCCTGTGATGTGGTAAAGCAGGGAAAAGCGGTCTACCTGCACGGTGTGCACCGTCATCTCAAACGGCGGCCGCTGGTTGTGGCAGAGGGGGGTGCCTGTCTGGCCCGGCAGGTCCTGCCACAGCGTGCCGCCCAGCCCCACGTTCAGGATCTGCACGCCGCGGCAGATGCCGAACACCGGCAGATCGCGGCGCAGGGCGAACTCCAGCAGCGCCAGTTCCTGGCTGTCGCGCTGCTGCGCAATCGGGCCGCAGGCCGCCAGCACCTCCTCGCTGTAGAGCGCGGGGTGCGGGTCTTCCCCGCCGGAAAAGAGGAAACCGCTGCATGCGCGCGCCGCCGCCAGCAGCGCCCCGCGCTTCATGGGGGGCAGCACCACGGGCGCGCCGCCCGCGCGTTCCACCGCCCGCACGCAGGGCAGGCGAAGCCGCAGCGCGTCCTCTGCCTGCAGAAGGGAAGCCGTGATGCCAATCAGGGGCCGTTCCATTGCGATCGCTCCTTTTCGTGCGCTGTGAAAGGCCGCGCCGTTCCTGTTCCGCCGCCATGCTGGCGGCCCGGCAGAAACGGCGCGGCTGTTCTTAATATGCTTTAGCGAAACGACAACCCCCGGCTAGGCCGGGGAGAGTAAAAAAG
>ERZ1643250.1404-NODE-1404-length-20635-cov-10.548105_pt1 | contig 20635 bp, 20 predicted proteins | sample MGYA00579262_ERZ1643250 | MGnify/ENA primary metagenome ERZ1643250 (study PRJEB29033, sample SAMEA4952265) | chicken gut metagenome | biome: Broiler Chicken; feature: Gastrointestinal Tract; material: Caecum | place: Ireland | collected 2018 | study: Broiler... | reverse complement strand
GCGTGACGTCCGTCACAGCCTGTCTTGATATGAACTTCGATTGTCTCGTCAAATTTAGCAGTAGCCAGTTTCTTTACTGTAGAAATAGCGTCTGCCGGGTCGTACAAAGTTGTACGGTCTACTGCTTTCGCAGCTTCTAAATATTTCTTTCCGTGTTTCATTTTCTAATAACCTCCTGGTGGTAATTGCGGGAATGTCCCTCCCACGTCTTCAACGGGCGAGGATCTCTTTCGTTACGATTAGTCCTCTACTACGATACCCATACTTCTTGCTGTACCAGCAATCATGCTCATAGCTGCTTCGATAGATGCCGCATTCAGGTCAGGCATCTTCATCTCTGCGATTTCACGGATCTTGTCCTTGGAAATCGTTGCAACTTTTGTCTTGTTCGGAACGCCTGAACCAGATTTGATGTTGCAGGCTTTCTTCAGAAGAACTGCTGCCGGCGGAGTTTTTGTTACGAAGCTGAAACTTCTGTCTGCGTAAACAGTGATAACTACAGGGATGATCACATCGCCTTTATCTGCTGTTCTTGCATTGAATTCTTTTGTAAACTGTACGATGTTTACACCATGCTGTCCAAGAGCCGGACCAACTGGTGGCGCTGGTGTTGCTTTACCAGCTGGAATCTGTAATTTGATGTATCCTTCTACTTTCTTTGCCATTTTAGGCACCTCCTAAAATCAATGTGGTAATTGCGGGAATTTCCCTCCCACGAAACGCAGAACGCGTTTCTTACATCTTCTTAACTTCAGCGAAACTAATTTCTACCGGCGTTTCGCGGCCGAACAGCTCAACATTGATGGTAACCATCTGTTTTGCTCTGTTGATACTCTGGATGATACCTTCCGTATCCTTCCAAGCACCGCCTGTAACAGTGACTGCATCCCCTTCTTCCAGATCAAACTCAACCTTTTCGGTTGTTTCATTGATCCCCAGGTTCATCATCTCTGTTTCAGTCAGGGGCACCGGCTTTGAGCCCGGACCTACGAATCCGGTCACACCTCTGGTGTTGCGGACCACATACCAGGTATCATCGTTCATCACCATGTTCAGAAGAACATAGCCTGGAAACAATTTTCTCTGTACCTGTCTCTTGGCGCCGTTTTTGATCTCAACGACTTCTTCCATCGGGACACGTACTTCCAGAATCTGGTCCTCAAGGTGACGGTTTTCGATTGTCTTCTCAATATTGGCTTTTACTTTGTTTTCATAGCCCGAATAGGTGTGGACTACATACCAGTTTGCTTCTGACATTTGCTCACCTTTTCCTTATTTAATCAGTAAGTTGACGATTTCCAGAACGACGCTGTCGACCAGTGTGATCAGTCCGCACAGGACCGCAGAAATTGCAACGACTGCAACGGTCTGCTTTCCGAGGGTTTTCTTGTCGGTCCAGATAATCTTGCCAAATTCGGATTTCAATCCTTTGAACCAGCTTTTTCCGGATTTTTTGTCTTTCTCAGCCTCTGCCATTTGCTCACCTCTTACCAAAATTATTTGGTCTCTTTGTGCATTGTGTGTCTCTTGCAGAACTTACAATATTTCTTTGTTTCCATTCTGTCCGGATGATTTTTTTTCTCTTTTGTCATGTTGTAATTACGCTGTTTACATTCCGTACATGCCAATGTGATTTTTACGCGCACGACTTCCACCTCCACTGTGTATTTGCGTTTTCCGTCATCGCTGACGTTTGCGGCGGTCTTTTTCTGTGCGGCTGCAGCGTTCGTACCCGCTGTTTTTATGCATAAAAAAAAGACCTTCTTCCATGTCGCTGTTTGATTATATCACCATTTCTCTGCCACGTCAAGAGTTTTTCGAAGGCGGACGGCCGGGAAGCGGCGGGAGCGGGCGACTTTGGGCGGGATTTGCAGATTCGCTTCTCACTCCGGCTGAATTCTGCAAATCCTCCCTCGCCGCCCGCTCCCGCCGCTTCCCGGCCTGTCGCTTGGTGGTGTGGGTGGTGATAGGGCGCCGACCTGGACGGTCGAGCACTTGGCTGATAGAATCATTGTGCAGCCGGATGATTTTTCACCGAGACAGAGCTCAATGTGAAGGCTGTATTTTCTAAAAGAAAAGCGAATAAGAAAAACTGTTGTAGTATGACTCTTCTATAATATAATGGAACAAAATAGAAAAATTGCAATACATCAGTTTTTCAAAAAGTTTCTCTGTAAAATCTTTTCGAACACGCTCTAACGTTTTAATAAGATAATTATCAGCAGATATAAAATCAATATGCCTGATATAATCAAAAACAAGAAGGAAATCCATGGCATGCCCAATATCTGTGGTTGGATGTCTGTGAAGCTGAAGATGGCTGAAGCGAGGAGCATCGCAGCCGACAAGAGGGACAGGGTCAGGCGGTTGGCGATGGCGTAGATGCTTTTGCGCCATTGACGGCCTTCGTTTTCCTGGAGGTTGATGCGGACCTGGCCGTTTTTTACGATGTTCAGCAGGTCGGACAGCTGGGCGGGGATCTCCAGGGCTTTGGCGGAGGACATGTAGATCAGCCGGGCGTTGTGGCGGAGTTCGTGTTTCAGGTCCAGTTCTTTCCAGATGCTTTGGGACATGTGGATGGACAGGATCTGGATCAGGTTGACGTTGGGGGAACAGGCTTTCAGAGTTCCTTCCATGGTCATCATGCTCCGGCACAGCATTGTGATGTCTGACGGGATCGAGATCTCGTGGGTCTTCAGCATATCCAGGAGTTCTTCCAGCAGGTTTCCCAGGTTCATGGTTCCGAAATCCATACTCAGGTAGCGGCGGACGATGTCGTCCAGGTCGGTGTAGAGCTGGGCGTGGTTGACTGGGTTTTTTGGTGTTCCGAGGGCGAGGAAGGTGTTCTTCAGGGAGTAGATGTCGTTCTGCAGGATCGCCATGATCGCGTTTTTCAGGATGTGTTTCATCCCTTCGGACAAGCGGCCGGTCATGCCGAAGTCCAGCCAGGCGATTTTTCCGTTTTCGATCCACAGGTTGCCCGGATGGGGGTCTGCATGGAAAAATCCGTCTTCCAGGATCTGTTTGCAGTAGTTCTCTGCCGCTTTCTGTCCGATCTCGGTGTTGTCATAGCCCAGCGCCCGGAGTTCTTCCAGACGGTCGATCTGCAGGCCTCCGATATAGCTCATGGTCAGGACCTTTGATGTGGTGTATTCCCGGTAGACTTTGGGGCTTGTTATGTAGACGATGTCTTTCTGGTTTTCCGCGAAGAGTTCCAGGTTTGCGGCTTCTTTTTGGAAATCCATTTCTTCCTGGGTGGTCTTCCACATTTCTTCTATGATCGAACGAAAATCTACGATGTCTTTGGTGTGCATCGCCAGATTCATCATTCCGGCAGCTTTCCGCATCAGGGCGATGTCTTCTGCCATGATCTCATGGATGTTTGGGCGCTGGATCTTGACGACAACTTCTTCTCCGCTTAACAGACGTCCTCTGTGTACCTGGGCGATGGACGCTGAGCCCAGAGGTTTTTCGTCCAGACTGGAAAAGACCTGGGAGACCGGAGCGCCAAGCTCCTGCTCCAGCAGGTCTTTCATCTGGTGAAATTCCACGGGTCTTACCTGTGTCCGCAGGCTGGTCAGTTCCCTGCAGTATTCCTCCGGAAGTACGTCGGACCGCATGGACATGATCTGTCCCAGCTTGACGTAGGTCGGCCCCAGATCTTCCAGAATCTCCCTCAGCTTTACAGGTGTGAGACCTTTTCCGATCTGGTGCCTCCGCAGGACTTTGAGAATTTCTCCCAGTCTCGTTCCAGCGTGTTCGTTCTCAGCCCGCATTGTTTCCTGCAGATGCGTCATCGGTATCTGCTTCTCCTGTTCCGGCTTCTTGTCCTTCGCTCTGTATGCTTCCGTCTTCTGCCGCCTGTCCGCTGTCTGCGGTTTCTTCCGGGGCTTCTTCTCTCGCGGCAGCTCCCTCCTGTGCCGCCTGCTGCGCCTCCTCCTCGGCTTTTTCACGGGCTTCCTGTGCCGCCTTTTCTTCCGCCTTCCGGATCTCCTCTTTCAGCGCTTCCAGCTCCTCTGCGTTCATGTGCTCCACGGCGGAAAATGCGTCCTTGAATTCCTTGGTCACATTGACGGTCACATGCTGCTTCACCTTCTGTTTCGCATTTCGTTTCAGCTCTTCATTCAGAACCTTGCCCTGCTCCATGGTCAGTTCTCCCTTGCTCACAAGGTCGTCGATCACTTCTTTTGCCGTCTCCGCGGTGGTCGCTACCGCTCCTACGCCTGCCAGAAATACTTTCTTTAATCCTTCTCCTAAATCCATAAAAACCATCCTTTCTCTTCTCCAGTACATCGCAAAATAAATAGATAGCCATTTATTTTCAATCTACTGGTTAACGAACTGTTCCCTGCGCAGCTGTTTTTTCGGTTCGCTTTACCGGCAGCCTTCGGAAGAACAGTGTCAGTGAACCGGATCCTCCGGCTTTTCAATACTCTATCCTTAGTATAGCTGAAATTCTCTGAAAAATATAGGGGTTTAAGACAATTTTAAGAAAAACAAAGAATTTCAAACATTCCGTTCCGCCATGCATTCCGTCTCACCCTTCCAGATAATCCCGCAGCTTCTTCATCGCCCTTGAAACTCTTACCCGGAGGGCGACGTCCGTACAGTCCAGATCCGGGAGGGCGTCCCTCGGCGGGATTCCGCAAAGTTTGCACAGTACCAGAATCCGTTCCGTCCCGGTAAGCTCCGCTATATATTCTTCGAACATCAGCCGGGTAAGTATCACATCTTCGGTATCGCCGGATATATTTCTTCTTCTTCTCACAGCCACGGTATCATCGGGCGCTTTTTCGTCGATTTTCATGTCCTCCGCGAACATTTCCCTGCTCCGGTAGGCGAGATCCATATTGTCAAGAAACTTGCGCCTTCCGACCATATACAGCCAGCCGCGGATCCCGTCGTCTCCGATGGGTATCACTTGATCCATTTCACGGTAAAAGGCCAGCCACACTTCCTGCGATAAATCTTCGGTCAACTGTTTATCTCCTTTTGTGAGCTTCATCAGGTTTTTCGTTACATACTCTTTGTACTTCGCGTAATAGCCGTCAAATCTGCCATACCCGCCTTCCACCGTACTTCCTTCCCTTCTCCTTCGTTTCTCCTGCGTCTGTCCGCCTTCCTCTTCTCTCCCCGAAAAAGGACAGACATAATCGTTGGCTGTTATGTCTGTCCTTTACTTTCCCGCATCCGCTATCATCACAGCGACCACATGGAGAATCCGCTCCTTTTCACGATCATCCAGATTCTCCAGCAACGCTCCCAGCTGCGTCATATGAATATCAAACCGTACGTCCAGTTCTTCACCAAGCAGTTCATCCGAAGAGGCTTTCAGAACATTCGCAATGGCTATAAAATTCTCCAGCGTCGGATTTTTCACTCCCCGCTCGATCGCACTGATGTAGCTTGTGCTGAGAGAAACCATTTCCGCCAGTTCTTCCTGCTTTAAACCCCGCTTTTTCCGGAACTTTGCAATCTGACACCCCAGTGATACCATGCGTCACTACCTCCTGCTGTATTAGTCTTATACAGTCAGTATAGGTGAAATTCAGGGAAGTATACAGAATCCATTGGAGTGATAGTCATACTGTCAATATGAATATGTCCGTTTTTTTCAGCTCCCTTTCTCTTATGCGAAAATCAAGCAGAAAACGCCAGGCATGCATCCATGGAAAAAGTCCTGCTGTTTCCTGCAAAGACCTTCTGATTCCATGAACCGCATCCTGACGTCTTACCCGTTTTTTTCCTCGTCTGCTTTTTATGACGCTTTCATTTTCTTTCTCACAACAAATACAAGCGCGCCAAGCGCTGCCGCCGCCAACACTCCAAGCCCCACAAACGCTACCATCGGCAGGTTCTTTTCCCTTTCTTCCTTGTCAAGATCCTGATTTGCCTGCGGCACCTCTTCCTCGTCCAAATCTGTCAAATCCTGGGTTCCCTGCGGCACTTCTTCTTCCGAGATATCGGTTGTCTCGTCTCCCGTACCGTCTTCTCCTTCTGCAGCCGTATCTTCCGCTCCCTCATCGGCAGTACCTTCCGCGCCAGTCCCGGCGTCCGCTGTTTCATCCGCGCCAGTTCCGGCGTCCGCTGCTGCAGCCGCATCAGTTTCGTCCCCGGCTTCTCCGCCCGCGCCAGTGTCCGGAAGGGTATTCGTCTCCTCTTCCTCTGCGGTTTCAGATACCGGCTCCGTCACAGTCGTTGTATGAACCACCGTTTCGCCCGGTTCCGTGATCACCTCGGTGGGAACAGGGGTATATACAAACGTAAACACATTTTCTGCTTCATTTTCTGACAATGTTTTTGTCAGCGCCAGTGTCTGAGGATTATAGCCTTCTACATAAAGGTATGCTACCACCGGCTTGTCTCCTACGTTTCCATAATACGTACGGCTTGGCGCAAGTATGTTTCCCTCCGTATCCTGATACTGTACCGTATACGACGCCAGATTTCCTCTGATCCCGTATGCCACCACATACTCTGCGTCTCCCTCCACATGGAACGCAGAAGACTGCACCGTATCATTGTCACGTCCGCTTTGGCGCACGCCGCGGATATAATATTTGCTGTCTTCCGGGAGTTCCACCGCACCTGCCTGCACATCAAAAGATACGATATCCCCCCGCTTCAGACCGCTGACCGTGATTGCTCCATTTCGCAGTACAGCAGAATAATCCGAGCCGCTTTCCATGTTATTCACATAAAGTCCCTCTGTACTGCAAAAAGCGCCCTGATTTCCGCTGTAAAACGTCACCTGATACGTATATTCCTCCGCGAAGACTCTCACAGGAGAACCTCCGAAAGACAGGCAAAGAACCAGTACGAAAGCCAGAAACACGCCTGGGCTTTTTCCTTTTCTTTTCATCCTCTTTGTCATGATCTCTGGTCTCCTTTCCGGTTCCTGCGGCGATTTTTCATTGTTCCCACCGCCAGGATCAAAAGCGCTGTACCGCTCACAAACGCCGCTGCACAAAGCCCGAGCATCTGTGTCGGGTCTCCCGTCCTCGGCGTTGTGGTGACGATCTTACGGACGACACGGTTCACAACCGTATCTTCCCCCTGTTCCGTTACCATATTCGGTTCCACTTTTTCCACGGCAAAATTCATCTGAAGCCTTGCCAGCGTATCCTGGTAATCGTTGCCCTGTGTTTCGCCATCCAGCTGGACCCGCAAAAGCACTTGTCCTTTTTCTCCATCCGCGAGACGGTCCAGATAGAAATAGTCTTCCAGCGATCCGGTTGCCTGGTGCAGGCCTTCTTCTCCCGCATCTGTCTCTCCGCCCACCGACGCACTGCTGTAAATTACGGTTTCCGTGCCATCCGGTCCCACATAAGACAATTCATAACCGTATGCACCGCCTTCCGCAACACTTTGACTGTCTTCCAGAGACTGAAGGACCTCATTTGTCATATACCAATCCGTTTCACTGCCGCCGCTGTTTCCAATGGCAACCTGAAGCTCAATAGAATCCCCCGGCTGTATCTGGTAAATCTGTTCGGTCAGTTCCGAGGACTGAAAATTACTCTCAACCGCCTCCCCGTCAAACTCCACCGTCCAGCTGCTTTTTCCCTGAAATTCCTCCGCAGATGTCTTTGTTCCCATGGCTGCGGTCATTGCTGCGGCAATCACAAAACATAAAATTTTCCTTTTCATCCCCCGCACCTCCTATCGCAGCCGAAGGGTTCCATCTGCATCCACCTCCACATCAACGCCCCAGGCGCTTTTTATTGCCTCCTGAGCATTGTGTGTCTGTACTGCATGAACCTCCGCGTCCAATTGAAACGTATAGCCGTTGTATGCATAAGTAAACGTAATCGTCTTGTAACCGTTCTCATCGACGGTAACCGTTTCCTCCACTTTGTCCGCTACCGACGGATCGATCCGGATGGTATCCGACAATGCCGGCGTCGTATCTCCCGCCGGAAGAATCTCAGAGTAATACAGGATCGTGCGTTCCGCTGTGGAAGCATCTTCGTCAACCATCCAGCCGCTGTCCTGTGTAAAATCCAGGTCGATCAGCGCCGGAGAAAGCGTCGTGTCTGCAGTTTCCCCGTCCTCCGGATTCAGCCAGCTTTTTGTCAGGATCACCCGGACGTAACTGTCGATAGAACCACTGTTGGAAACGCTGAGCGCTTCCTGATACTCCTTGCCCGGAACGATTGTTTCATTCTGCAGATGTTTCAGAAGTTCTCCGCTGCTTTCGTTCCATTGCCCATTCTGGTCATAATCTCTTCGGCTCACGGTCTCTCCGTTTTCCAGCAGGCTGACTCCAATATTAGAGACCGTCACCTGAGCGCCGTAGTTTTCACTGTAATAAGTAAGCGCCGCCCGGGCGCTTCCCACTGTGCTTCCGATCAGCAGCACCGCGGAAGCTGACAGAAGAACGGACGTTACAAGCCGGAAGGGAATTTTCTTTTTTTTCATTGCTCCTCATCCTCCTCTGCATACACGGTCTCATCAGAATCCATAATCCGGTTCCAGTCCGCAGTCGGATTTCCCTGTTCGTCATAAAGAACCTGCGTACTTTCCTGAACCAGGATAATATTAAAGCTCTGCTCTCTGTCCATATTGTCAATATGGATCCGCAGTTCCTCCGTACGGTAGGGATCCTTCCCTTCCTCTTTCGCCGGAACCACATCACTATAATAATAGTAACCGTCCTCGCCCGGTGTCCATTTTCCATGATCGTCAGAATACTGCAGGCTGTCCTGATAGATCTCCCCGGCAAACGCCTTTACCCGCACAAAACAGTCCACATCCCCGGTATTCTCAATGGTTACATGCTTGGTCCAGTCTGCGACTTCTTCCTGAGGGATCGTCACTGTCTGTTCCAATTCAAGGGCTGCTCTTCCGGAAGCTGCGGTATACGTCGTAAAATATGCCATCGCGCTCCCGACACTCAGTCCCATCGTAAGTGTAAACGCCGCCGCCGCCAGCCAGAGGGTTTTCTTTTTTCTTTTATCCATGATACCACTCCTCTCTCAGCCTTACTCTTGTTCCGGCTGCGCCGTATCTTTTGCCTGCTGCAGATTGATTCCTCCGGAGTTGTCCGCCTGTCTCTGCCAGTTCCAGACTCCGCCGTCATATTCAAAATGATTGACGATTCCACTGCCAGGATTCAGCTTTCCGTTATAATCATTGACAAACTCAACCGTCACAGGAGATCCTTCCTCTCCATCTGCAAGAATTGTCACACGCTCCGTCTCAGGAGAAACCGGATCATAATTGGCGCTTCCGTAAACCTCTGTAACCGTCACTTCCGTTCCCGCCGGAATTCCGGAAATCTCAAGACTTTTCGTTCCTGTCCCGTCGAAAACCAGAGACACCACATCACTGAGCACCGTCTCCTGATCCTTAACCCCCTCTACCTGGAAGATAAAGGTTGCGCTTCCAAGCGTCGCATTGTAGGACGTCAGTGTCTTTCGGATCACCAGCGATCCATAACGCGGGGTCTGCTGCGGTTTCATTCCGGCGGTCACATCGTATACCCATTCGTCTTGTCCCGTCGTGTAAAAATAATTATTCGGAAGCGAAACCAGATACGGCGTAAACGCATACGTGTATTCTGCCGTCTGTACATTTTCCGCTTCCACCAGATACATACCTGTGGAAAGATTTTCCGCCCGTGCGGACGGAACACCTTCTTCGTCCGGAGCAATCGTAAGCTCCGCTTCCGGCTCTGCGCCCAGCTGACTGGTAAGTTCCGATGCTTCCTGAGCGAAGCGTTCCCATTCATCCGCCGTAGTATTTTCGTCGACCGTTCCAAGTTCCAGCGATTCATAACCGGCCAGCGGTTCATATTCCCCTGCGGGAGTGATCTTTGCCACCTGATAAAGCTTTACCGGAATCTCCATATGATTCAGTTCTTCATATTCGCCATTCAGTTCAAAGGACAGGGAACAGTTTCTTCCTATTTCAATACCCTGCGCCCCGTAAACACTGGAAAATCCTGCCGCCGCGAACATCAGCACAGCCGCCAGGACCGCCGCGCCTTTCTTCTTTCTGTTTTCTGTCATCTTCACTTCTTACCCTCCTTCGAACTCTGCTCTATGCGATTTCTCCGGTTTTTCTTCCGGTTCCGCCCGAACAAAAATCTCATAATCAATATCACCAGCAATGTCACAGACAAGCCCAGAATCAGATACAGCATGTAATAATTCTGTACCGCCTGAAGCATCGTATCCGCTGCGGCGCTTTCCAACTCCTCTTCGCCCTCATAAGGGACGCGGGTTCCCCGCACCAGAAGACGATGGGAATTCACTCCATAAGGAGTGCAGGTAAACAGCGTCACATGATCCTCTCCCGGAACCACCTGAAGAGCCTCCTCCAAAGTTCCCCTGTCGTCTTTGTCTACCATATTCAGGATCTGATCCACCTGATAGGCAAGCGTTTCATCCAACACATGGATATAAAACAGATCCCCTTGGACCAGCTGATCCAAGTCCGTGAATAATCTGGCGCTCGGAAGCCCCCGGTGCGCTGCCAGCACGCTGTGGGTACCGCTTCCGCCGATGGGAAGCCCGGTCCCGTCCAGGTGTCCTGCTCCCGTCTGAAGCACTTCGTCGGAAGAGCCGTGATAAATGGAAAGCTTCACATGGATCTTCGGAATGGACAAATATCCCATCACACCGTCGCCGCCGATGTTCAGCGCCTTCCAATATTCGGTACTCTCCAGTTCCTCCTCATCCGTGGAGAATACATCTCCATAGATATTGTTTTGTTTCAATGTACTGTTTAACTGCCGTGCGGCTTCCCATTCCTTTGTGAAATCCTCCGGCTCCATCTTCTCCACCGCAGCTTCGTAGCTGCTGATCAGACGGTTCTGACGGTACGTATTCCACTGATCTGCTATGGTGGGATATGCCAGCACCAGAAAACCGAACAGGAACAGCAGCCCAAACAGGATATTGCATATCTTCCTTTTCATTCCCGCCGCTCCTTCCGCTCCTTTGCCGGACTGCCGGACGCCTCCGCCCGTGCGCGGGCTTTCCTGTCTCTTCCATACAGGAAAAGGATAAACAATCCGGTCACCGTCAATCCGACGATCACCCAGAGCAGATAACTGGTGTGGAGGCTGATCTGCGACAGGGGAACCTTCTCTTCCGCCACTTCTTCCTCCACATACGGAACACGGTGACCCCTTACCAGAAGGCGCTGGCTGTTCACGCCGTAGGGCGTACAGGTAAGAAGCGTTACAAGATCCTCTCCCTCTACCGCGGAGAGAAGCTCCGTATCCTCCGGCTCCACCACGTTGATCTGATCCACCTCATAGCAGAGGGTATCGTCCAGTATGTGAAGAAGGAAATGATCTCCCTCCTCCATCCGGTCAAGATCGGTAAAGAGGGCGGCGCTTGGCAGTCCCCGGTGAGCGGATATTACGGAGTGCGTCCCCTCTCCTCCTACCGGAAGGGAACTTCCCTCAAGATGCCCTGCTCCAAGCTGCAGCACTTCATCCTCTGTGGTGTGATAGATGGGGATGGTGACGTCGATTTTGGGAATCTCCACAATCCCCATGATCTCGTCGCCGTTCAGATTCAGGCAGGCCATATACTCCTCATCCCGCCCGGAGGCCTGGGCGACCGCGAAGGAATCCGGAAGGATCATAGGCTTCAGGCTTTCGTTGTAGGCCCGCGCCCGCTCCCATTCCGCTTCGTAGTCAATGTCATCCCCCTGCTCCTTTTGCGCGATGGTTTCGTGGTAGCTTGAGATCAGCCTGCTCTGGCGGTAGCTGTTCCACTGATTCGCGATAACCGGATACAGCAGCAAGGACAAACCGGCTAAAAAAAGCAGCGCTGTAATGATTATGTTCACTTTCTTTTTCATCCGATCTCTCCTCATTGTTGTATCTGTCTCATATTTTTTAATTCGGGGCGGAAGATCCGCCCCGGATTGTTTTGTTTTTGTCTGGTTTCTTTCGCTATGGCGCGAATTAGTTGCTCTTCTCTCTTCTGCGTCCCGCGAAGAACAGAGCCGCTGCCGCGATCATGATGGCGCATCCGCCGATGGTGAAGATCGTGGTACCGATGCCGCCGGTTCCCGGAAGTGTGGAAAGTTTGGTGTTCGGGATAGCATTTTCAAGCATTGCAGTTCCGCCTCCGTCTACGTTCTCTGTAAAAGATGTAGACTCAGCAGTCGTAGATTTTTCAGTTGCAAGGTATGCTGGCGAATATCCTTCAGAATCTGAGCCTACTTCTTCAAAGCTGTAGAATTCTTCGTTTTTGATCCAGCCAACCTGTATAGCTGCATCGCCTTCAGGCTTTTTTGTTGTATATGTTCTTTCCGTTTCTGTAGCAGTGCTTGTTGTTGTTGCTGTAGCCCATGTAGCTGTAATTGGATATACTTCATCGTTTAAAGAGTATCCTGTAGGAGCAATGAGCTCTTTTACATAATAGGTACCTGCTCTTACATTAGCTGTTACAGCATAACCGTTTACGTTCGTTGTTACTGTGTCGATTAATACTGTGCAGTCTTTATCTTCATAGATACCAAATACAGCATTTGCAAGAGGATTCGGGTTTCCGTCGTTATCTGTATCTTCGCCTGTCTTAAGGAATGCAAGCTGGTATGTGTAAACCGTTTCTGAATCTTCTTTCTTATGTATGCCTTTTGCCTCATCCGGTTCGTCTTCTACTGTATCCCATGTGCTACCCTGATTCGGATCACTATAGTAGTAGATTACATCGTTTCCGTTTCCGTCACTGCCTACAAGAGCTTTGTCATTAACCAAAGCACTGTAGGTGATAACCGGATTATGAACAAGACCCACTTGATCTTCTGTATTGTATACGAGTGAATCGTAAACAAAGTTCATATTAAATCCGTTCCCATCCACTACCGCTTCTGCAACTTTAGTTCCATCGGAATATGAAAACGTAGCTTTTCCTTCGGCGTCAGTTCTTGATAATACTACGTTATTAACGGTTACTGTAAGTGTACTGTAGTCAAATGTAAGACCTTCGCTCAGTGTATCTGTAACAAAGAGTGTTTTGTTTAAAGCGTTTGCCGGATAGGTAGGAACGGTAGGAGTTACCTTATAGTCTACGACATCACCTACTGAAACGGTATCTTTTCCTCCATCATCTGTAGTTCCGCCTGTAATCTCTTTTTCAACATCCGGAGATGAGCTTTTCGCTACGGCTGTTGAACCATAAAGATATTTTGCATCTGAACTGATAGCTTCTGTTGTCAATACGCCTTCTTCATTATATGTAGCGGTCAGAAGGATCGGATTATAAATATCTCCGTTGTCAGCTCCTGTGATCACAGCGATGTATGCACCTGCCGGAACTTCCTTTGTATATATCTCGCCGACATTTTCTGTTGTCCATGCATCTAAAGCAGTGATTGTAGGAGTTTCAGCGGTCAGTCTCTGTGCGATTGCGTTGATCTCATTTGATGTAGGCTTTGTAGGATCCGCAAACATATTATCAGCTGCCCAGTTATAATCAACAAATTCTACACCGTTCGGACCGTATTTTACACTTGCGATCTGATACAGGGTAACATCAGGATTTCCTGTGATACTCTTGATTGAAACATCTACTTTGTCTTTATTATCCGGTTTTGTAGGATAATCCCCCTGATTATTTGCTGCAAATGATGTCATACTCATGCCGAGTACCATGGTTGCGGTCAGTAAACCGGCAATTATCTTTTTCCTCATTTTCATATCTTTTCTCCTTTTTCTTTTTTGGAGGAGTCCTCCCTCATTTTTGGTTTCCTTGTGTCGTTCCATGATGTCATTTTGCGGTACAGGACCGCTGAATTGAAAATCCATTCTTATTTTCTCTCCAGCACCTCCCCGCGTTTTTGTTTATATACCATCAGCACGGCTGCCATCATCAGCAGCATACCGCCGAGTATATACCAGTAGATACCTGCGCCTCCCGAAGAGGGGAGGGAATACAGGGCTTCGTTCGCGTAGTAGAAGGTAAGGATACCGTCTTTAATGACTGCGTCTTCGCTATTCATATTTTCCGGAACGCCGCCCTCCATCTCAAAGGGAACCGAAGCGCCAAGCATATAGCCTGTGGGCGCTGCTGTCTCGGTCAGCGTATAGGAACCGTCCGGGAAAACGCCTGTGAACGTTTCATTGCCTTTCGTCCATTTTACAATACCGTTTTCATCTGACACGCCTTTGTAAGTTGTACCATCGTTATGCTTTAATTCAAACTCAGCGCCCTCCAGGGTAAGTGTCTTATCTTCATAGGAACTGCTGTACTTGATTAGCTGCCACTGTGCCTGATTGGTGATGGTGATGCTGCTCAGGCTTGCGTCTGAACTGTCCTTGATAAGCTCACCGTAATCGACAATATATTCATATTCGCCGATCCACGTATGCTCGCCTTCTGCCACTCCGACATAGGGCGCTGTGGTTCCGTCTCCCACAGTAACGTTGAATTCTCCGTTTCCTCCTTTGGCAAGCTTCAGCTCCTTCACACTGTAATCAGAAGCCGGCGTCAGGCGCTCAAATACTGCCGTAAACGAATTGCCTTTATTCAGCGCCACATACTTCCCGGTTGACGTTCCGTCTTTGTACAGTCCCGCGTAAACTGTCAGCTCCGGATCCGTCGTCCCTTTCCATTCTTTCTTCACCTGTATCTTCTGGCCGTACGTATTGGTCACTTCGAGATCCAGCGTTGCGTTGTCCGCGACCGCTTCATAATCCTTCCACTGATCATTCGCGTAATAGCCCTCCGGATAGCTTACAATATACTGTGCGTTATTTTTGCCTGGAAGTTTATCGCCGGGCTTCAGATCGGCATTGTTAGAAACCTCTCTTACGCTATAGACCATCTTTTCGTCTGTGGTTCCCACATACACCGGCAGGTTTTCGTAAGTACCCTTCCAGCCGTTGACCGCCTTCAGTTCGAGCAGGCCGCCCGGATAAATCTGCCATTGGCCATTTTCTTTATAGTAAAGCTGGAACTGTACCTTATCCGGTCTGTACTCTGAAGCGTTTCCGTCATCCCAGTTTTTCGTAACATCAATCCAGGTGGATGGATTCGCTGTATTAATTACTGTTCCGGAATAGGCTCCGTTTACCTGCTGCAGAACTCCGCCGGACGGTTGATAACTCAGCTCATAGCCGCTTGGAACCTCTTTTTCAACCACACGATAGGTGTATCCATCCTTTGGCATATTCGTCCAGGTATGCGTCCAGTTATTACCTGCACTCAACGATACCGTTTCATAATCCTGATAGGCGGTATCCGGTTCGCTGCTCCGCTTAAACTGCAGCGTAACATTGACAGAAGACGGACGGTTCGGATTGTTATGGTCTTTCCAGACCTTGTTAACCGTAACAGAAGTTTTGGGAACATTCGTATCAAAGTTAACCGGTTTGACATTCGGAAGCGTAAATTGTATATAACAAGAGGAACCATAACCGCCGCGCTCCATGTAATAAATGGTAATCGTGTGTTCTTTATCTGCCGGTTCATCACGTAAATATTCCAGATTCAGATACTGACCCACAGAACTGTGAAGACCTCCCAGGTCAATTTTCTTTACACCATCTACATACAGCCAAAAATCATCATCACCCCGGAAATAGAAATTTAATGGGCCAACATAATCACCTAATGTAAAGGTGAATTCATATTTCATTCCAAAATACCAGTTATGAGCCGCTCTATCATCACTGTAACCAATAGGATCCCCAAAGGTAAATCCATCATTGGCAACGCCATATCGGTTAGCCACTTCTCCTCCGCCAAATTTCGGATCCGTTGTATTTTCATTATCCAATGGCCAGAAATTATTTGCGTATACTCCATATCCATCATCATTTTTCGTAATTTCTCTAATATGCTGTAAATTGCGTAATACAGAGGAGCCGCCTTTATATACCTGCGACAAGGTATATGTATCGCCTTCCTGAATAAAGCCAAGTTTATAATTGGAATGCGAGGTTACGCCCATATTTCTCCCGGAACTTTCTCCAAATAAATTCGGCGCATAAATTCCACTTGTGAACTGCAGATTCCCATTTGCGTCTAAATGATTTTGCACAATACCGGTTCTTACTACAAAGCCTGTTTTTTGTCCTCTGGCATTCGTATTAATCTCATTCAGGTATGTTGTCGGGTTTGACAAGTGCAGGTTTGAATCCGAAGAACTACTGTGGAAAAATCCATTGGATCGGAAGCCAAACTTTAACTGGTTATTCTGTCCATCTGCTCCTCCATTAAAATTTCCACTGGAATTAATTCCTTTATGGTCAGTATTATATCCCTTGCCTTTATTACCTTGGACTAAACTTCCGGTTGTCACATCATAATCATAGAACTGTACCGGCGTCTGGAGTGTTACATTCGTGCCGCTGGATTTGGGGGTATAGATCATCCGGACGGTAGTATCGCCTTTCAAAGTAATGGTTTGGTCGGAATTGACATCATAATCCGTTCCATTAACCCTTATTTTGGAAAGCTCATAATTAATGTTATCTTTTCCCACATTGGACATACAGATCTTGCTCAGGTTCTCTATCGGAGTTCTCAGACCGTTGTCCAGCATGATCTCATCGGAAGTATAGATCTGGGTTTCTCCAGACTGAACCGTATACTGCGGAACCCAGTTTCCGTCTCCAATATTCTTTAATCCGGTATTGGATCCCTGCGGTGTACTTCCGGTATTCTCCAAAGCCTTTACGCTCGTGGCATAATGTTCCACTGTCAGCTTGATCTGTCCTCCCAGCTGATCCATATTCACCACCACGTAGATGGAGAAATGCGTCGTCTCGATGGATACCTGGCCTTCTTCGGGCTGCTCCGCTTTCATGTCCTCGGCGTCGCCGGTCTGCTCATCCACATGGAAGACCTTCGTCTCGACCTGCTCTTCGCTCTGTACCGCTGTCTCCGTTTCCGGTTTCTCAAAAACCACCTGGACCGGGCCCAGCGGCTGGATCTCTTCTCCGTTGCTTAAGAGCCGGATATCCAGAGCCGTATAGCTCTTTACTTCCATTTCCTGCTCTTCGGCCTGTTTCTCCACCGCTTCCTCGATCACTTCCTGATCTTCTTCCGCCGGTTCCTGTACCAGGATGGAAAGTTCTGTTCCCTCCGGAAAACTGGATGACGGTCCGGACAGAATCACCGTCGTATCTCCGCAGCTTCCCTCCAGCACAATCTCCTCACTGCTGCCGTCAGGCTCCGGTTCCGCCTCGGGTGTCGGTGTTACAGCAGCACTTTCTTCAGAACCAATGTCCTGTTCCGCCGCAGGTGTTGGAGATGCAGACGCTTCCGGCGTTGGTACTTCTGTCGGCTCCGGTGTTGCGGACGCTTCCGGTGTCGGTTCTGCGGTCGGCTCCGGCACTGCGGACGCTTCCGGCGTTGGTACTTCTGTCGGCTCCGGCGCTGCGGACGCTTCCGGTGTCGGTTCTGCGGTCGGCTCCGGCGCTGCAGACACTTCTGGCGTCGGTACTTCTGTCGGTTCCGGTGCTGCAGACGCTTCCGGCGTCGGTTCTGCGGTTGGCTCCGGCGTTGGTGCTTCTGTCGGTTCCGCAGTGGGCTCCGGCGTTGGAAGTTCCGCCAGCTCCGATGCAGCAGATACTTCCGACTCCGGCGTGACCGCAGTAGTTTCCGGAGCAGCTGCAGCCGTTTCCGTTTCACCTGAGGCAAATATGAAGCTGCTGTTGCTCAGCATGACCACCATGCAAAGCACAAGCGCAAGAATCCTCATCTTCCCTTTATTCTTCATGGCCTCCTCCTTCCGTTTCCAATGCATTATCAATCAGTTTCAGCAATTCCAGAGCGCTTCGAAACGATCGGGTCTCCTGTCCTTCCGCCCAGGTGACCTGCCCCTGCCAGGTAGCATTTTGACGATACTGAACCCGGACGACAAAGGTTCCCAATTCCCCTTTCTGTCGGAATATCTTCTCTCTGTCTGTCACCTTTGTCACCTCCCGTCTCCCATGTTTTCTTTTTTCAACAAAACATCGTGCCTTTGTGGAAGCTTGTGGATAATTGAGTGTATCGTAAAGTTCTTCCATCCGTTTGATCATTTGCAGTATATTATCAAATCCAATCGGTTCTTCTCTGTACTGATGATACAAACGTCCTTTGTATTCTTCCTTTTCTTCTTCATCCACGCAAACCATGACCAGATTCAGCGCTTCAAAACCATAAATCTGCTCTGCCATCTGCCTCAACCTTCCTGTTCTTCTGGACAGTTTCCTGTCTTGATAGACTCATTCTACACATCGACCCATTAACACCATGCGTTACAGTTCCAACTTTTTTCTGTTTTCTTAACTTTACACTCTCCTTCATCCGGAACGTCACATTTTTGGCAATATTCGAAAAGGCGTTCGTCTTTTCCCTTTTCCAACGGCATTTCGCCGAAGTTACCCGAAATGAAATCCCAAGATGAACTGTTGCCCAAACACCTGCCGAAGATGCGGAAAACTGCTTTTATTTATTGTCTGATTTTCTATGCTACAATACAGTTACACAATGATTCTTTTTTCTGTATGTCCGGCAGACGCCCGGAACGGAATCGCACGATTACTGCGGGTTTTCCCTGACTGTTTCTGCTGTTCCGATTCCGCTTACAGAAAGGAGAAAACGTTTTATGAAAGAAACTGAACCCGAAGGTGCGCACCGGCTTTATCGCCGCCCTGCTGGACCTTCCTCCATCGGAAGTACAGGAAACAGAGGTTCTGCCCACCGAACTGCCGCGCGGCTCTGAGGATGAAAAACTTGGGATTCTGGATGTCTTCGTAAAGATGATGGACGGGACACAGATGAATCTCGAAATGCAGGTACACTTTTTTGCCTTCTGGGATTCCAGGATCCTGTTCTATTTGAGCAAGATGTTTGCCGGACAGCTGCACCGGGGCGAATCCTATGACCGACTGCGGAAGTGCATCCACGTCAGTATCCTGGATTTCAACCGCTTCGATGACGGCGAATGTTATCACATCGTTCGGTTCTATGACGGAAAGAGGCAGAGCGGAAGGCATCGCATTGGGCAGAGCTGAAACCTTTGATATAACTATTAAAATTATACAGTTAAATCTGCAGGGAAAATCTCCTCAGGAAATTGCCAATCTCTGTAATCTTCGGGTGGAAGAGGTTGTAAAATATCTCGAAGCGCTGTCCTCTCTCCCGAAAAGTGAAACCTAAATAACAAAAAAGAAGCAGCGTTCCGCGAGCTCTGTTTTTCTCACGGAACGCTGCCTCTCATTTTCTGTTGTTTTTATCCTGCTTCGCCTGCATGAAAGCTGATCTGCGAAGAGCCTGTCTCCACATCGATCACCGAAGATACATAATATTCCACGCAGTTTTTCCAATATTTATGTTCCCCTGCAAAATTCTTCGTAATACGGTCGGAAACAAGACGGCAGTTTTCTTCGTTTGTCCCGATCAGAAGTATAAGGAACTGATTCAGGCTGTACTGTGTATAGGAATCGCCCTTTCGCAGGCTGCGTTTGATGACTTTTTTCAATTCTTCTGACATACGGTTCAATTTAACTCCGGGTTCCATCGGATTTCCATTGCCGTCTGTCAGCGTGCAGAGCATCAGATAGACGGACTGGCCGTTGCGTTCGATAATTCTGCGGATCAGTCGGTAACCGTCGATGAAACTTGGAAAGCTGCAGTAGTATGCTCCGCTTTCCTTTTCTTTTTCCTGAAGTCCGCCTTTGATATCTGTGATTGCTTTCGGAACATTTCTGATCCGCTCGCTCATGGTGCGAAACTGTTGGAGCATCCGCTCCGACGGCTGGATCCCCAGTTCCTCAAAAAACAGTTTGGAAGTATCCTGATAGACCTGCAGCGCCTCCTCGTCACGCTCCATGCCCATCAGGGCTTCAATCTTGTAGCATTGCCATTCATCAAATGGATACAGGTCGCTGGCCATTGCCGCAATCTGAAGCATATCGTCATACTTCTGTTCGCGGCTCTTGTACTCCAGTACTTGCTGAAGGGATTCTTCATATTCATGTTTGTATCTCACTGCTTCCAGCAGCACCCAGTCCTCACCGGAGAGCTTGGGCAGAAAATCTCCCCGGTACAGCCTCAGCGCTTGCTCCAGGATTGCCATTTTCTTTTCCTGCTCCTGCTCTTCCTGTGCGCTCAGGACCATTTTTTCAAACTCAAGCGCATCGACCACGCAAGAAATCTGACTGTTCCAGGAATAGATGCCATTTTCAATGATGATGTATTCCTCTTCCGGAAAGCCGGCGTCCACCATCTGCTTTCTCAGCCTGTGTGCCGCAACCCTGAGATTATTGGAAGGATCCGACAGACCGCCCCGCCCATACAGGATTTCAAGCAATTCCTTACGCGGTATCCCCTTATCCTTCCGGAAGAGCAGCAGCTGGAGCAGCTGCATAGACTTTGATACTGCATTTTTTCTGAATGTAACCAGTTTCTCCCCATACGTTATGGAAAAACCGCCGAGCATCTGCACTCTGAGTACTTCTTTTCTACTCATGTTTTTCCCCTTCTTCCGATCATTCCGTCAATTCCCGGATTTGGCAGGCAGAATCTGATACATTTCCAAAACCGCACATCTGCCTGATCTCTTATAATTCCAGTAGAGCTTTTTGTTCCGGCTATACTGAAATTTGCACCGTATCCTTTCGCAGAACATAATATTCTGCGAAAAGATTATGTAATAATTTTACCGTTGCTTA
>ERZ1643250.1398-NODE-1398-length-20719-cov-3.933266_pt1 | contig 20719 bp, 20 predicted proteins | sample MGYA00579262_ERZ1643250 | MGnify/ENA primary metagenome ERZ1643250 (study PRJEB29033, sample SAMEA4952265) | chicken gut metagenome | biome: Broiler Chicken; feature: Gastrointestinal Tract; material: Caecum | place: Ireland | collected 2018 | study: Broiler... | reverse complement strand
ATGGCAAACGGATTCCCGGAAAATTTTTTGTTTGTGATTGCCGAAAACCCGGCAGCGGCTGAAGCGTTTCGCGCAATGGGCAGCCAGGAACGGCAAGCCCTGTTCCAGCGGGCCCGGCAGACAGACAGAAAAGAAGATCTCCGCCGCCTGGCAGACTGCCTTGCCGCCTCTGTGGAAGAACACCCCCAGGCATTTTAAGGCCGGAAAGGAGTTTCCCATGGAGTATCTGATTCCCCCGCTCATTTTGAACCAATGGTCAAGCGAGCATGAGCAGGCAAGAGCCTACTTCAATGCGCTTCCCGAAGAAAAGCAGCTCGAGCTGCTGCGGAGAGGCGCGGGAGAGGAATCGCTTGATCAGGAGATTGAACACCTGAAAATGCGGGAATAACGCCGCTTCCGCGGCAAAACCGGCGGCCGGGCATTCAGAGCCCGGCCGCCGCTGTCTTACAGAATCGGTTTTTCCTGCGGGGCAAGTTTCTGCGCAAAGCGGGCAAAATTGACATCTGCCGAAAAATTTTCCTGCCAGAGACGCCGGCAGTTCAAACGCAGGCGTTCATGCGCTTCCGGTTCGGCAAGGAACTGCCGGCGGAGCAGCTTCGCGAGATCTTCCGGTGCAAAATCGGCAGGCAGCAGATATCCCGTCTCCCCGCCGCGCACAATCTCTGATGTGCCGCCCACATCCGTTGCGATCACGGGAATGCCGAACGAACATGCTTCCATAATGCTCACAGGAAGCCCTTCCTGGCTGCTGACATTCAAAAACCAGTCCACCGGATGTGTCTGGTAATATCTCATCAGATCTTCGTTCCGAATAAAACCGGGAAATTCTGTTTTCATGAAGCCAAGATGTTCCTCCGCATATTTTTTCAGATCCTCGAGGCCTTCCCCTGTGCCAAAATGTACCCAGTGAATGGGGCGGTGCAGATCAGAAAGAAAAGAAAGAGATTTCGCGAGCAGGTCAATGCGCTTATGAGGGGCCAGGTGGCAGCAGCTCACAAGCTCAATCGTCTCGTCTGTTTTGACCGGGGAAAGATCGTAATCCCGCGTGCCCAGATAGGCTGTGTGAATCTTCCTTGCATAGGGAGGGTAGTGGCTGGAAAGATAATCGGTACCGTTTTGCGAGCAGGGATAGACGGCATCAATATGCTCCAGAAGATACCTCCTCAAGGGCAGATATCCCGGCGTCAAACTGCCGGAAGGATAGAGATCATAGCTGTGCGCCCGGCACACAGCTTTCTTAACCGGATTTTTGCACAGATCGCGCAGCCAGCAGGCCGCCATGGCAACGTCATAAAACCAGAACGCGTAGAATGTGACGCCCTCAAATGCCGAAAGATCGTATTTCCGCAGAAATCTGGCACACTCATGGGCGACGCCCTTTGCTTTTGCAATGAAATAGCAGAGGTACGCCCGCCGCTTCAGATTGCCGCGCAGCGCCTCCCGCTCCGCATTGTCCGCAAAACCGCCGCAATCGGTAAACGGAAACAACGAGAGCGTGTTTACGGGCAGGGACCGCTTGATGACACGCGCAAAAACAGCATGGCAGGATACATTCTGCGGGGTATGCCGCGTCTGCACGGCGCCGTCCGGCACACTGGTGGCCAGAATGATGATCTTTTCAAAGGATTCCGCAAGGCGCGGGATCTCATCTTCGATAAATTCCTCCCCTTTTGCATAAGGGTAGGTTTTTGTCAGGAGAACAAGGCAATTTCCCACTGTTTTCCCTTCTTTCACTGTCTTTTTGAATTCGAAATCGCTTTTGGAATTTGCACCCTCAGCACAGCGCCGGTTCGGGACGCAGCCCTTCGGTGAGATCCTGTATCACCTGGGAGGCCAGGATCAGCCCGGCCACGGATGGAACAAAGGCGAGACTGCCCGGCGCTGTTCTTCCCGCCGTTCCTTTTTCCTCTCTTTCCCCTTCCTCGGGATACACAGGGAGAGGCGGCTCACGCGAGTACACCACCTTCAGGTGGGCGATGCCGCGCTTCTTCAGTTCACGCCGCATCACACGGCAAAGCGGACAGACAGAGGTTTCGGTGATGTCCGCCACTTCAAAACGTGTGGGATCGAGCTTGTTTCCCGCTCCCATCGCACTGATCACCGGTATTCCGCGCTCCTGCCCAATCTCTGCCAGACGGAGTTTTGCAGCCACGGTATCCACGGCGTCCACGAGATACTCGCAGCCATTGAGAAAGTCATCCGCATCCCCCGGCAGAAAAAAGACAGGATGGGCTTCCACAGAAGCGTGCGGATTGATGAGCAGGATGTGTTCCCGCATCACTTCGGTTTTCAGTCTGCCGACGGTGGAATGATCTGCAATGATTTGCCGGTTGATATTGGTGAGGCTCACGCGATCGCCATCCACAAGAACGAACGATCCAACACCCGTGCGGGCCAAAGCGTCCACAGCATGGCCGCCTACGCCGCCGAGGCCAAAAACGGCTATCTTGGCGCAGGCAAGGCGATCCATTGCTTTCTGCCCCAGAAGAAGCCTGGATCGGGAAAATTCATCTGGCAACGGGCTCCCTCCTCACTTGATCACAGCCGCAAAGGTCTGGAATAAAATCTTGATGTCTCCCCAAAGAGAAATGTTCTCCATATAGTCCAGGTTGAGCGCCATTTTGGGCGGGAGAATCTTATCAAAATAGGTCTGTTCCGGGTTGTCGCTCTTTTCGAGCAATTTGTCTTCGTCCTTGAATGCAATGCTGGAAGGCGCTGTGATGCCCGGGCGAATCAGGAGCGTCGCCATATATTCAGGGCGATATCCGTCCACGTATTTCCGCACTTCCGGCCGCGGACCCACAAGACTCATGGTGCCGGAGAGAACATTCAGCAGCTGGGAGAATTCATCGAGCCGGCACTTCCGAATCAACCGGCCCATGCGTGTGATGCGGGGATCGTCTCCCACCGTGAGAGGCGGACCGATCTTGTCGGCATTCTGCACCATAGTGCGGAATTTAAAAATACGGAAATCCTGCCCTCCCCGGCCGACACGTACCTGACGGTAAAAGACAGGGCCCGGAGAATCCAGCTTGATGGCAAGCGCGAGCAACAGTAAAAACGGAGATATGATAACAAGGATGAGAAATGACGCCGCAATGTCAAAAGCGCGTTTGCAGGCCAGCGTTCCTCTTTTCTTTCTCAATTTTTCAAGCCATAAAGCCGTGTCTTCATTCTGCATCCATGCAGGCAGCTCTTGTATGATCATGGATTTCTCCTTTTCTGTGAAGCAATCTTCCGATGGTTCCGAAAGCAGTGTTGCCTGTGGAACGCACGAGTTTTATTTTCATATTTGTTTTATTATAGCACAGCGGCAGGGATGGAACAATTCTTTTTTCTTTGCCTTTACTTTTCCCCTCTCTTCCTCTATACTTAGATCAAAAGAGTGAATGCATACAGGGAGGTTTTTGATTATGAAGGTTTACCTCGGCATTGATCTCGGCGGTACGAACATTGCGGCCGGCATTGTCGATGAATCCTATCAAATCATCGCCCGTGGGAAGCGGAAAACGCGTTTGCCCTGCGATGACGGTTTGATCGATGATTTGGCGGCAGCGGCAAATGAAGCGGCAGCGGCTGCCGGCATTTCCCTGAACGACGTGCCATGGATCGGTATCGGCTGCCCCGGTACGATCAATGGTTCGACGGGAGTAGTAGAATACGCAAACAATCTCTATCTCAACAATTTTGCTCTGCGTGAAAAATTGGAAAAGGCGACCGGGCGTGCGGTGCTCGTGGAAAACGATGCGAATGCAGCGGCTTACGGCGAGTACAAAGCCGGCGCCCTGAAAGGTGCCGACAACGCTGTTGCCGTCACTCTTGGCACAGGCGTAGGCGGCGGCGTCATCATCCATGGGCAAATCTACTCGGGTTCCAATTTTGCGGGCGGTGAACTGGGCCACATGGTGATCCAGGCCGGGGGCGCAGCATGCACTTGCGGCCGGCGCGGCTGCTGGGAAGCGTATTCTTCCGCTACGGCGCTGATCCGTATGACGCGTGAAGCCATGGCTGCCCATGTTCTGAAGAAGGACAGCCCCATCTGGGAGATTACAAACGGCAGTCTGGACGCAGTGGGAGGCCGCACGGCATTTCAGGCCATGCGCGCAGGCGATCCTATTGGGAAAGAGGTTGTGGATCGCTATATTTCCTATCTTGCCTGCGGTGTGATCAACTGTGTAAACATTTTCCAGCCGGATATTCTCTGCATCGGCGGCGGCGTCAGCAACGAAGGAGAAGCGCTGCTGGAACCGATCCGCAATCTGGTCGAGCAGAATGCTTATAACTACAAAAACGGCGGAAAACACACTGTGATCTGCCGTGCCCAGCTTGGCAATGATGCCGGTATTATCGGTGCAGCCCTGCTTGGAGAATAAAAACTATTTTGATGAGAGGAGTCTTTCTTTATGAGTATCACCACAGCACCTTTTGGCATTCTTCCGGACGGAGCAGCTGTTGACCGCTATATTCTCTGCGGCGCAGGCGGTCTGCGCGCGGAAATCATCCCATTTGGCTGCCGCATTGTCCGGATTTATGCGCCGGATCGCAACGGTGTTTCCGCAAACGTCATCCTTGGCCACGACACGCTCGAGGAATACGCGAAAGCCGGCGATTATCAGGGCGCTGTCTGCGGCAGATATGCCAACCGCATCAGCGGCGCAGCATTTTCCATTGACGGCAAAACATATACACTGGAAAAGAATGACGGGGAAAACTCCCTGCACGGTGGTCCTACCGGCTTCTCTCACCGCCTGTGGAGCGTGAAAGATGCCTCTGAAACGGCGGAAGGGCCTTCTGTCACATTCTCCTATGTGAGCGCGGATGGTGAGGAAGGCTTCCCTGGCAATCTTTCTGTGGAAGTGACCTATACGGTTACAAACAAGAACGATCTTCGGATTGCGTACCGCGCCAAGACAGACAAGGCAACGGTTCTGAACCTGACGAACCATTCCTTCTTTAATCTGAGCGGTGACGCTTCGAAACCGATCTTCCATCAGGAACTCCAGATTAATGCCGATGCCATCACGGCGGCAAGCGACGATCTCATCCCCACGGGCAAGCTGGTTCCAGTTGCCGGCACGCCTTATGATTTCAACGAGCCTAAGGAGATCGGGCGCGACATGTTTGCCGACGATCATCTGCTTCAGGTTTGCGGCGGTTATGACCACAACTTTGTTTTGCGCGGAGAAGGCATGCGCAAGGCTGCCGAAGCATATGACAAAGCGAGCGGTCGTGTGATGGAAGTTTACACCGATCAGCCCGGCATGCAGCTTTACACGGCCAACAGCCTGAGCGGCGCCGGCGTGGACGGTGTTCCGCTCGTGGATCACGGCGCTTTCTGCCTGGAAACCCAGGTGTTCCCGGATTCCCCGCATCGTCCCGAATTCCCGTTCCATTATCTGCAGCCCGGTGAAGCGTTTGCCACCGACACCGTCTACAGCTTCCGCACGAGATAACAAATTCTGCACAGTTTGAAAATCCGCGCTTTTGGGCTGCCGTTAGCTTGTGAAAACCGGCCTATGGGGTTTGAACCATAGGCCGGTTTTTCGTGTCATATACACTGCGGAAGAGCCCCTTTAGATAAAGAAGCTGTCATCGAAGCTGACGGAACCATTCATCATTTTTTTACCATCGGAAAGAACAGATAATTCTTTCCGGTTTTGGGGCAAGTAAAATCATGAACTGCTCCAACCAATGGGATGGCTTTTCCCCTCATATACTCTAATACTTCCGAAAAGGTGTTCTCGTTTTCGGCTTCTGCGCAAAGATATTCATAACCTGGAACGATCCATTTTGTCCATCCTTTCGGAGCTTCGGCCTCATCCACACACTCAACACCGGCAAGATACAGCCCTTTGCTGAAGTTGTCTTCCCATGGCTGGAAGGAACGGGACACATCGGACATTGCGCCCCAGATGCCAACCAAATTCCCGTTTTCATCCTTTTTGGCCAACGGCTGAACTTCGCTGAAATGGGCATTGGCCTCCGCCCATAGGTTTTGAATAAAGCCTTGTCCATCCGAAGTAGAGCCTTCTTTTCCAATCACAACAAAAGCACTTTTGCGGCATACTTCAATTTTCATGCGAACTCCTCCAAACCAAAGTAAAACGGTCCGTCTGTTCCTCCAATATCATACCAAAGAAAAAGTACATGGGCAACGGCAAACAGAAGGGATGGCGGTGCCCGGAAACAGTGGAGGCCCTCTTCCCGTTTGGACACAGGAATTTCGCCGCCTTTTGAAGGAAGGTTGAGCATTTTGCCCAATTGTGCTATAGTAAAAAATTGAAAGGCAAAAAACAGCCATTCTCTTTTCAGTCTTTACACATGATGCATTTGTGTTCCCCTTCGAGGGTAAAAACGGAAAAGGAGGAATTGAGGTTGAATGAGACAATCCTGGTGGTGGATGACGAAGCATCCATTGCCGATTTGGTGGAAGTTTATCTGAAAAATGAAGGATTTCGCGTGATAAAGTGCGGGAACGGCACACAGGCTCTGAATCTGGTGCGGGAGACACCGCCTGACTTGGCCATTCTGGACGTGATGCTCCCGGATCTGGACGGATTTTCGCTCTGCCGAGAAATCAGAAAGGAGTTCTTCTTCCCCATCCTGATGCTGACCGCCAAGGTTGAAGACATGGACAAAATCACCGGCCTCACGCTGGGTGCCGATGATTACATGACAAAGCCGTTCAATCCCCTGGAACTGGTGGCTCGAGTCAAAACACAGCTGCGCCGCTGCAAGCGATATAACAAGGTAGAGAGCAGCCCGGAGGAAAATCCAGAAGAATTTGAATTCCGCGGTCTAACCATTTCAAAGGACACGCATAAATGCACGCTTTTCGGTGAGGAACTGAACCTGACGCCTCTAGAATTTTCCATTCTTTGGGTGCTGTGTGAGCGGCGCGGCAAGGTGGTTCCCAGTGAAGAGCTGTTTGAAGCCGTGTGGGGAGAAAAATTTATGGATAGTAACAATACCGTCATGACGCACATTGCCCGGCTTCGTGAGAAAATGCATGAGCCGAGCCGTAAACCGAAATTCATCAAAACTGTCTGGGGGGTGGGCTACACCATTGAATAACGGGACGAAAAAGGGAAGCCCCCCACGCAGCGGCTTTTCCAGGCAAATTCTGCTGCAATATGTATTGAGCCTACTTGCCTATTGCTTTGGCCTGCCGTTGCTGGGACTTTTCTGCGCCATTTTGGCTTCCTCCCGTACCTGGACGGGTCGGGAGCTTCTGTATCCCCTTTTATCATGGGCACGCGATTATGCGATGCTGCTCCTGATTGTAGGTTTATGCGCCGGCATTTTTGCGATCACTATCTATTTTATCTGTAAGCCGCTCCGTTATGTGGACAGTTTGGTGAATGCCTCCCAGGAGATGGCTCTCTCGCCGGAAAAGCCTGTGGAGCTTCCCCCTGCTCTTTCCAATGCGGCGGACAGGCTGAACGTCATCCGCCAGGAGATGCTGCGCAGCAATGCGGCGGCACATGAAGCGGAACAGCGAAAAAATGATCTGATTGTCTATCTGGCGCATGATCTCAAAACGCCGCTCACAAGCGTGATCGGCTATCTGACGCTGCTGCGCGATGAGCCGCAGATCTCGCCGGAGCTGCGCGCCCGATACACCGGCATTGCGCTGGACAAAGCCGAACGGCTCGAGGATCTAATCAACGAATTCTTTGAAATAACCCGCTTCAATTTGACGCATCTCACGCTGGAGCTTTCCACCGTGGATCTTACGCGCATGCTTCAGCAGACTGTGAGCGAATTTGCGCCTTCCCTTGCGGAAAAGAATCTGCACTGCAAGCTGGATTTGCCGCCGCAGATTCCTTGTGAGTGCGACCCGGACAAGCTGGCCCGTGTCTTTGACAATCTGCTGCGCAACGCCAATTTTTACAGCTTTCCCGACACAGAGATCCACGTCTGGGGCCAATCGGCACAGGGCCTTATCACGCTCTGCTTTGAAAACAGCGGCCCTACCATTCCCCAGGAAAAGCTGGAGCGGATTTTTGAACAATTCTTCCGCCTGGATTCTTCCCGCTCGAGCGCGAGCGGAGGCGCAGGGCTCGGGCTTGCCATAGCGCGGGAAATCCTGCGGCTGCATGGCGGTTCCATCTGCGCTTCAAGTGCAGAAAACAGAATTATGTTTACGGTTACGCTTCCGCAAAAGCAGCGCCCCTCCCCTCCTGCGCCTGCAAGAAAAATGTAAGATTTCGGCAGGAAAATCAAAAGATCTCCTTGAGGAAAGAGAAAAGAACAGGCTGTGCGTTTTTGGTACCATACTGACAGGGACAAAAACGACGGCCTGTTCTTTTTCTGCAGGCCTATCAGGGAGGTCGGAAAGATGAAACAAAAGAATATCGCTGTTTTTTTCGGCGGCTGCTCAACGGAACATGACGTTTCCCTGCAGTCTGCCTGTGCCGTGCTGCAAGCGATTGACAGAACACGCTATCGCCCTGTGCCGGTTGGCATCACCAAAAAAGGCGCGTGGCTTTTTTTCCCGGGAAATGAGACAGAGCTCCCGGACGGCAAATGGGAGCAGAATCCTGCCTGCACACCCTGCGTGCTCTGCACCGACCGCACAAAAGGCGGTCTTCTCCTTCTGGGCACAAAAGCGCAAAGAATCCGCATCGATGCGGGTTTCCCCGTGCTGCACGGGAAGAACGGAGAAGACGGCACACTGCAGGGGTTGTTGGAGCTGGCGGGGATCCCCGTTATCGGCTGCGGGACGATGGCAAGTGCACTCGGCATGGACAAGGCGCGAGCCCACCGGCTTGCTTCTCTCGCAGGTGTTCCATGCCCGCGCGGCGCTGTCTTTCGCCGCACGGATTCTGCGGAAAGCATCGCGCACACGGCAGAGCTCATCGGCTTTCCCCTGTTTGTGAAGCCTGTTCGGTCCGGTTCCTCCTTCGGCGTCAGCCGGGTCACTGCGCAAAAAGCTCTGAGCAAAGCCGTGGAAACGGCTTTCGCGCATGATGCGGAGATTTTGCTGGAAGAGGAAGTGCCCGGTTTTGAAATCGGATGCGCCGTGATCGGAAACGACAGCCTTGTGACAGGGCGGGTGGATGAGATCGAGCTTTCCGGTGATTTCTTTGATTTTACAGAAAAGTATACGCTTAAGACTTCACAAATCCATTGCCCGGCCCGCATCACGGAAGAACAGGAGGCGGCTGCAGCGGAAGCCGCCAAAGAGGTATACCGCGCCCTGGGCTGCCGCGGCTTTGCCCGCGTGGATCTCTTTCTCACAAGAAAAGGAAAGATTCTTTTTAATGAGGTCAACACCATTCCCGGCTTTACCTCGCACAGCCGGTTTCCTAACATGATGAAGGCGGTGGGCGTGTCGTTTGATCGGCTTGTAAACCATCTCATCGATCTGGGGGTGGAAGCATGAAGCGGCCAGTCTGGACACAGAAGGACGTTTGCCGGGGTCCTCTCATCCTGGTCAACGCTTCCCATCCGATCCCGGCGAAACGCCCGCCGCGCCTTGCTCCGGCCCTTCCGGATCAAGGGAACGTGCTGCTGGAATCCCATGCGGCAAAAAGTCTTGCCGCATGTGTCAAAGCCTCCGGTGCACAGGGCCGGATTCGGGCCGTATCCGGGTGGAGAAGCCGGGCCGAACAGAGGCAGATTTGGAATGATTCCCTGCGTGAAAACGGGGAAGCCTTCACGCGAAGCTATGTGGCCTTGCCCGGCTGCAGTGAGCATGAGACAGGGCTGGCGATTGACCTTGCGGCGGAAGCGCCCGAGATTGACTTTATCCGGCCGGATTTTCCACGTGACGGCGTGTTTGCCGTTTTCCGCCGTCTGGCCCCCTCATTTGGCTGGATTGAGCGGTACACGGCAGAGAAGGAAGGGATCACCGGCATTGCAGCGGAGCCCTGGCACTTTCGCTACGTGGGGACGCCGCACGCTTCCATCCTCACAAGCCAGGGGCTCTGTCTGGAAGAATACCTTGCCTCCTTCAAGCAGGGCGCCATCCGGTTCCCTTCCAGCGAAGGGATCTTTCACATTTTCCGCATTGCCTGCAGGCCGGACGGCGTGACACTGCCGCTGGTCCTTCCCTATGAGGTATCCGGCGACAACGACGGCGGTTTTCTTGTGACGGTGCGGGAGGGAAGCGCATGAGCCCAAAAAGGCCCGCGATCGATTGGTTTCGCATAACTGCCTCTCTGCTTGTCTGCGCCATCCACACCTCGCCGCTTACTTCCTTCACGGCGGACGGCGATTTCTGGCTAACACGTGTGCTGGCCCGCGTGGCAGTTCCGTTTTTCTTTCTTACAACAGGATACTTTCTGTCGCAATCCGGCTGGACGAATGCGCCGCACTTTTTGAAAAAGACAGGCCTTCTCAGCCTGCTCTCCATCCTGCTCTACCTTCCGCTGAACATCTACGCGCATCAGATCGGAAGCATACCGGATGTTCTGCGTGCGCTGTGCTTTGACGGCACCTTTTATCACCTGTGGTATTTCCCTGCCGTCCTGCTTGGTGTTTTGATTTGCCTGCTGCTGCTCCGCGGGGGCCGGCGCTTTGCATTCGCCGCTGCCGCCCTGCTTTATCTTATCGGTTTGGGTGGTGACAGCTACTATGGCCTTTTTGCGTCTTTTCCCGCAGGCAGGGCTTTTTACAACGCCCTCTTTCATGTTTTTTCTTACACCAGGAACGGCCTTTTCTTTGCCCCGCTCTTTCTGCTCTTGGGTGGATTGGCAAAAAAGCGCAGCGCCGGGTTCTCGTTTGCCCTGTTTCTCTTCTCCCTTTGCGGGATGAGTGCGGAAGTTTTCCTGCTGCGCGCGAACGGTCTGCCTAGGCATGACAGCATGACGCTGCTTCTGCCTGTGTGCGCGTTCTTCCTGTTCACTTTCCTGCTTTCCGTCAATGCAGGGCAGGACAGGATGGCCCGGCGCTTTTCTGCGGCATTCTTTGTGGTTCATCCATGGTGCATCGTCCTCGTGCGGGGATTGGCCAAAGGGACGGGAACATCCTCCCTGTTTGTGGAGAACAGCCTGGGGCATTTTGCCGCCGTTGTGGTGCTTACGTCCGTTGCCTCCCTCACCTGGGCTATCCTTCGGCCGGACAAGCCACGGCAGGATGACCGTGCATGGCGGGAGATTGACACATCAGCCCTTCGCGCCAACGCGCGGCTGCTGGCAAAGCTTGCGGGGCCAAAATGCCGCCTGATGGCCGTTTTGAAGGCGGACGGGTACGGTCATGGAAGTGTGCTCTGTGCACGGGTCCTGCATCATGCCGGTGTGCGGGACATTGCCGTGGCAACGCTCACCGAGGGCATCCGGCTGCGGCGCGCCGGTGTTCGGGGAACGATCCTGATTCTGGGCTATACGGCACCGGAAGAAGCGGAACTGCTGGTACGGTATCGCCTAACACAGGCTGTGGTGGATGAGGATTATGCCATGCGCCTGGCATCTCAGGGATGGCATGTTCACGTTCATGTAGCAGTGGACACGGGGATGCGGCGGATTGGCGTCAAGGTGAGTGACATGGAAACGTTTCACCGCCTCTATCGCCTGCCCTGTCTCCGCTTTACGGGATTGTTTTCGCACCTGTGCGCCGCCAATTTGGCGGACAGCCGAAGCGAATCATTTACCGACGGGCAGATCGCGGCCTTCCTCGGGCTGGCTTCCCGGCTTCGCCGGGAAGGATATCCTGTAGGTCAAATTCATCTTTTGGCAAGTGCGGGGCTTCTGCGCATTGCCCCTCTTCCCTGTGATCTGGCAAGGCCCGGTTTGGCGCTGTTCGGGGTGTGGGAAACACAGGAGGAGCGGAAATCAGCTCTTCCCCTGCGTCCTGTCCTCTCCCTGCACGCGCGTGTTGCGTCTGTCCGCACGCTGAACCCGGGAGAACACGCCGGATACGGCCTTGCCTTTGAGGCGGTTCGCCCCACCGTGATCGCAACCATTTCCATCGGATATGGAGACGGCTTGCCGCGTCGCCTTGGTGAAAACGGGGGTGCGGTGCTAATCCACGGCACACGCGCGCCCATAGCCGGGCGCATCTGCATGGATCAGCTGCTGGCGGATGTGACGGACATAGGCACGGTGCGCAGCGGAGAGATTGTGACGCTGATTGGGCGTGACGGTGCGGAAACCATCACGGCGGAGGAGGTGGCCGGCCGGTGTGGTACCATCACAAACGAACTGCTCGCCGGTCTTTCCGGCAGGCTTGGCTTGATGGTGCGCAAAGAAAAAGCAGGCCCCTGAATGACGGCGGCCTGCCACATGAATGCAGCCGGAAAACCGGTGCAGCTTATTTTTCTTTCACAGGAAGAGCTTCAATGGCCTTTGCGGCTTCCTCAAGGGGCTCCGTATGGCAGAGCTCCACCAGGCCGGAATCACAGTTTTTCGCGACGTCCGGGTCCATGGGAAGACGCGCCAGAACCCGAAGGCCATGCTTTGCGGCAATCTCTTCCACATGACTTTCACCGAACACGCGGATTTCTCGGCCGCAGTCCGGGCATTTGACATAGCTCATGTTTTCGACGATGCCCACGATCGGGACGTTCATCATGAGGGCCATATTGACAGCCTTATCCACAATCATGGCCACCAGCTCCTGCGGAGAGGTGACAATGAGAATACCGTCGAGCGGGAGACTCTGGAATACGGTGAGTGGCACATCGCCTGTTCCGGGAGGCATATCCACGAACATATAGTCCACATCTTTCCAAATGACGTCGGTCCAGAACTGCTTGACGGTGTTGGCAATGATGGGGCCGCGCCACACAACGGGTGCGCACTCGTCGTCCAGCAGAAGGTTGACAGACATCACATCGATGCCGGTCTTTGTTCTGACAGGCAGCAGGCCAAGCTCATTGCCCATGGCACGCTGATGCAGGCCGAACGCCTTCGGGATTGAAGGACCGGTCACGTCAGCATCGAGGATGGCGGTATGTGAACCGCGGCGGTTCATGGCAACAGCCATCAGAGACGTGACAAGACTTTTGCCGACGCCACCCTTTCCGCTGACCACGCCGATCACCTTTTTGATGCTGCTCATCGCATGAGGCTTTTCCAGAAAATCTGCCGGATTGGATTTGCGCTCCCCGCAATTTTCGGCGCAATGCTCGCAATCATGGCTGCATCCTTCACTCATTGTATTTTCACGCCTTTCTGCGCCCAGCGGCGCATTCCATAATAAAACCCGTCTGCCGGAAGCCGGACGGGCATATGCATTATTATACGAGCCGTGTCCCGTTTTGTCAACGACGGAAGCCGCCTGTAACTATTTCCTATGCTGCACCGTGTTATAAAGAATAGAGCCGACGAAAGGCCGGAAGAGATCGGAGGAGATAACGTGTCGGAATTCTATGAACCAAAGCACCTGCGTCCAGAGGAAAAGGAACCGCCCCGCAGGGCGCCTCTTTCGCTGCGCCGCAAGCGCAGGCGTTTGCTCGTCAGACTTGTGCTTGCTTCGTGCGCACTGCTTGTGGTAATCGGTATCGGGATGGCGGTGGCGTCCGTCCTCAGCGGACTCCCGCAGGTGCAGAATTTGCCGTTGGGCGGCCCGCAGGATCTGGATGAGATTGACATCCCGGATTGGATTGATCAAGAGTTCCTGGATTTCGGAGGAAGCAGAAGCGGAGAAAAACTGGAACATGTCAATGACATTGCCATTCATTATGTCGGAAACCCGGGCACTTCCGCCATGGGGAACCGGAGTTACTTTAATGATCCTGCTACAGAGGTGAACGCCCATTTTCTAGTGGGGCTCGACGGCGAGATCATACAGTGTCTGCCGCTGGATGAAAAATCTGCTGCAACGAACGAACGCAATCGTGACACGATTTCCATTGAGGTCTGTCATCCAGATGAAACAGGACAGTTTACAGACGACTCTTATCGATCTCTTGTCAAGCTGTGTGCCTGGCTTTGCCGGGAACTCGGTCTGGATGAAAATCACCTCATCCGCCATTATGATGTGACGGGAAAGGCATGTCCGCTTTACTTTGTGGAACACCCCGATGCCTGGGAATCCTTCCGGGCCGATGTGGGAGAAGCCCTCCGCAATTTGGCGTGACAGAAACAGCTCCCTGCGTGCAGAGCGCGCAGGGAGCTGTTTGATCAGGAAAGGGAAGCTTCCGGCAGGGATTTTTCTTTCTCTGTGGGGGAAGCCACGGTGTCCATTTCAAACCAGAATGTCGAGCCGATTCCTTCCCTGCTCTGCACGCCGTATGCGCCGCCATGCAGATCCAAAATCATTTTAACAATGGCAAGGCCCAGACCGGTGCCGACCTGTGCGCGCTTGTGCGCTTTGTCCACCTTATAATAGCGTTCCCAGATATCGTTAAGCTTATCCTGCGGAATGCCTTCTCCCGTATCGGAAACAGAAATGCGCACCTTCCCCTCCTCCACACGCTGGCGGAGAATGACGGACTTATCGTTTCCCGTGTAGGTCATCGCATTGTTGACAAGATTATAAACCACCTGGGATATTTTGAGTTCGTCAGCGCAGATATAGACGTCCTCGGAAGCGTAGAACACAATGTGGTAATCGGTCATTTTGCTATACCGGGTCAAGATGCCGCGCACGCTGGCCGTCAGGTTATACACGCGCTTTTCCAGAGAGACAACTCCCGCCTGCAGCTTCGAAAGATCGAGCACATCATTCACAAGGGTGGAAAGCCTCGTTGCCTCATCAATGATGATCTGAATGTTCTCCGGCGTATTCTCATCCGGCAGATCCCGCATGACCTCGGCATATCCGGTGATGAGCGTGAGCGGTGTGCGCAGGTCATGAGAAATATTTGCCACCAGATCGCGCTGCAGTTTTTCCGTCTTTGAAAGCTCTTGCGCAGCATAGTTCAGTGTGTCGGAAAGTTCGCTGATTTCCCGATATCCCCCGCCGTCAAACCGCACATCATAGTTACCCTCTGCAAGCGACTTGGCTGCCGCATTCAGCAAGGAAACCGGCCTGCCGATCTTACGCGAAAGAATAAAGGCCAGAGACAAACCCATGACTACCATGATGAGGCTCACGGTGAGAAGCTGATACCGAAGCGTTTCCACCGTGGCTCCCACAGGGCTGATCACGGAATTCATCAGGACCATGAGCTGCTTGCCGTCACTGCGCGTGACAATCTGAGCGAAGATCATAATTTCGGAGGGGTCCTCTTCCCGAATGGCCACATCGTCTCCGAAAATAGTGATCTGAGGGCGAATTTGCTGGGGGAAGCGCTCAAAATAGGAGCCGCCGTTTTGCGCCGTGACGGTGTACACCATGGCGAGTTCCCAGCTGCTCAGCCGGTGAATCACACAGTTTGGCAGCGCATTTTCCGAATACAGGCGGTTCCCTTCCCCATCACAGACAATGCTGCAGATCTGGTTGTCAATGGCAATCCGCTGCAGTTCATCCTGCAGGGATGCAGAGTTGATATTCCCGCAGATTTCATAGGAGGAGGCTTTGATCTCGTTGACCTTGATAGCTTTGTAGAAGGCATCGAGAAACACGACTTGAAACACCCACAGCAGTAAGAGAATAACGCCGGTGAACAGCGCAAAGCTGCCGAAAATCCGCCACTTGACACTGACAGGCCCGTGCACCTTACGCTTCAAAGCGATACCCGACGCCGCGCAGCGTCACGATGAACTTGCTGTAAGGGCCAAGGCTTTTTCGCAGAAGCTTGATATGGGTATCGAGTGTGCGATCGTCCCCATAGAAATCATACCCCCAGACATTGGTGATGAGCTTTTCGCGCGTGAGGGCAATGTTTCGATTGTTCGCCATATAAAACAGCAGATCGTATTCTTTTGGAGAGAGATCCACCTTTTTCCCGTCTACCGTCACAATTCTGCCTGTAAAATCAATTGTGAGGCCTTCAAAGCGCACAATGTCCTTGGAAAATTCTTCCTTGCTGGGATGCACTCGCTTCAAAATGGCATTGATGCGCATCATCAGTTCTTTCGGCGAAAAGGGCTTCACCACGTAATCGTCTATGCCGAGCTCGAATCCATGGATTCTGTCATATTCCTCGCCGCGCGCGGAGAGCATGAGAACGGGCGCATGGCAGTATTTCCGCAGCTCTTTCACGGCGGAAAAGCCGTCCAGTTCCGGCATCATGACATCCATGATGATGATGTCATAATCATCTGGGTGTTCCCGGCACATTTCAACAGCCTGCATGCCGTTCTCCGCTTCAAACACGGCGTTCCCCTCAAACACGGCGTATTTTTTGATGAGGTTTCGGATGTTTTCTTCATCATCTACCACAAGGATCTGATACATAATCGCTCCTTCTTTCAGACTTGTGCAGCAAACGCATCAATTGTCATAAATTCCGGTGGAAAGATAGCGTTCGCCTGTGTCGGGAAGCAAAACCACAATCTGTTTTCCCGCGTTTTCCTTCCGCTCCGCAATGCGGGCAGCCGCCCATACGGCAGCACCGGAAGAAATTCCGGCAAGAATACCATCATTTCTTGCGAGCTCACGGGCTGTTTCAATCGCAGCGTCATCGGGGACGCAGATGATTTCATCGAGCAGGGAAACATCGAGGACCTCCGGCACAAAACCTGCTCCGATTCCCTGAATCTTGTGCGGGCCAGCCTGCCCTCCGGAGAGAACCGGCGAGGAAGCCGGCTCCGCTCCCACCAGCTGAATAGCGGGATTATGGGCTCGCAGGCCGTGGCCTACGCCTGTGATGGTGCCGCCCGTTCCTACACCGGCTACAAAAATATCAACGGCGCCATCCGTATCGCGCCAGATCTCCTGCGCCGTTGTGCGTTCATGGGCTTTTGGATTCTCCGGGTTCGTGAACTGCCCGGCCAGGAAAGCACCGGGAATTTCACACGCGAGCTGCTCCGCTTTCTCAATGGCACCCGACATGCCCTTTGCCCCCTCCGTCAGCACAACCTGCGCGCCGAGTGCCGTGGCAAGACGACGGCGTTCCAGGCTCATGGTGTCCGGCATAGTAAGAATCATACGGTACCCCCTTGAGGCGGCAACAAACGCGAGGCCAACACCGGTATTTCCGCTCGTGGGTTCAATGATTGTGCCCCCCTTCTGCAGAGCCCCCCTCTTCTCCGCTTCCTCCACCATAGCAAGCGCTATGCGATCCTTAGCCGAGGAAAGTGGGTTGAAGGATTCCAGCTTTGCCACCAGACGTGCCGAAAGACCGTGCCGTTTTCCGTATCCATCCAAAAGCAAAAGCGGCGTGTTGCCGATCAGTTCTGTAATGCTGTTTGCGATTTTCATGTATCACACTCTCTTTCTGGGGGGGCGCAGGCAAACGGCTTGTCTGCTGTTTCCACCATCATGCGTTTTTCAGGAAAAACAAGGACGCACAATACAGCGGCGTCAGGTTCTTCCCTGTTTTTTGTCCATTATAGCATGATTCCATGCACACCGCAATGTATCCATCAAAAAGCAGTGTAACGCAACAGCCCGGAACCTTCCTGAAAAAAGCGGGCATCATCCGGTGTGCACGCACCGGATGATGCCCGCTTTCCATCTGTTCAGAGAGTTTTCCGCCTGACAGGGAAACGGAAAACGATTCAGAGATGGCTGCCCAGACGGTAAACCTTTGCCGACTGCTTCCGGCTGCGAAGTGTTCCAATCACAGTCGGCACGGCGCCAAGCAGCACGAAAAGATAAAGAAGAACAAGATTTCCGGCATAAGAGCCGGAATCAATGGCGCCCTCCGCCATCAGATAGGAGATGGCGCGGAATGACGTAAAGAAATCCGTGCCGAGAGAACGGGACACCACAATGGCCCAATCGAGCCGATCTCCGACGAAGGTCATCACAAGCATAATCACGCAGGCAATGCCAATGCCTTTGTTGCTCAGCTTTCCACCAAGCAATTCATACCCTTTCAGTGTACAGACCGCCATAATAACGCCGGAAATAGCCGCCACATAGCCGAGCTGGCTCAAAATGATGATGCACACAACACCCAGGAGGGAACCGAGAAGGGCACCCACCGTTCCGCTCACGACATTTTCCTTTTTCTGTTTGGATTCACTCTGCGCCGCCGTTTGCCGCTGCTGAATCGCGGCAAAACAATCCGGGCAAAGCTCTGCGTAGGCGCCGCCAAGATAATAGGAGGAAACCGGAAGCTCCTGCCTGCCGCAGGCCTGGCAGCAATTCCGGAAGCCGTTTCCGCGCAGAAAATCGGTGAACGCCTGGAGCGCACCCACCAGAGTGTCGCGCAGTTTGTTTTGATTGGCTGTGTTTTTTAATGCCAGTGTGACAAGATTTCCGTTTTGCGTCAGTGTGATAGAACCCGGCACGCTTTTGCAGAAAGCTTTGCATTCCTCCTGAGTGAGCGGCGGTGCCGGACGGTTGACACCGGCAAGGATGGACAGCGTATAAGGGTAGGATCCGTTTGCCGCAGCAACCAAAATCTCATATCCTGCGAAAACCCCATACAATGCTCCGTTCTCCATATCCATGGAAAGGCCAGCGGCCTGCGCAAGGCGTTCGTAATTCTCTTTTACCTTTCTGTTCATTCATTCTCCCCATTTCCTGTTTTTTCATCAGGCGGACCGGGTAACCAGGCACCCTCTTACCTCATTCACACAAAAGTCCTTCAGAGAAACCGCACAAAGGCTTTGTGCACTTTCCTCCTACAAGAGAGTCCAACAGCCAACAAATTTGCGTTGCACCGTTCCCTTTTGGGAATGTTCTTTTTTAGTTTAGCATAAAAAGCTGAAAAAGGAAAGAAAAAGAGATTTTATATACAACGTTAAAACCTTAAAATTTCTCACGGCTGCCACGGTTCACGACTCAGCCATTTTCCATTCGTGAAATCTGGAATAGCCATGGGCGCGCCGCCGAGCGCCACGCTCTGTTCACTCAGACAGGAAACGCTCATCCAGGCCGCCGCGTCATAGACATCGATTGGCGCAGGCGCTTTTTCCGATACGGCATGGAAAAAAGCATCCATCTCGAGCCAGTCCATTCCATCGTGTCCGCCGCGCACGCCCCGCTCGAGATATGCTTTCCATACCGGGTGATCGTACGCTTCGCGGTATGCGTCCGCACAGCCCCATTTTTCTCTCCATTTGAAGTCAAAGGCATTGTCCTGGCCGTCGAGAAATACACTGTGATTATCTTCCATATACATGCCGCGTGTTCCCTGCACATGGAAACCGCGGGAGTAAAAGCGGGGCAGCGTTGTATCCAGCGTGATGCAGATTGTTTCACCGCGCGCGCATTTCAGGACGGTTGTGACAACGTCCCCCTGCGCATAGGGAAGCTGAGCGCCGTCATAAGAAGCTCCCTTTTCACGCTGCAGATAGTCATGCAGGCCTGCCGCTTTCGAAGCCATGGAGACAAGCGAAACAAGACGGTTTCCGCGGTTGATATCCAGAATGGTTGCGATGGGGCCGAGTTCGTGCGTGGGATAATTCTCACAGCAGCGCGCACGGTAATTGCGGAAGCGATAATGGCGGTTTTCACGGCCGAAGGAAACTTCATCGCGCAGATCGTGCCGATATCCTCCCTGGCAGTGCACAATTTCGCCAAAAAGGCCCTGGCGCACCATATTCAGAATCATGAGCTCGTCTCTTCCATAGCAGCAGTTTTCCAACAGCATGCAGGGTGTGCCGGTCTCCTCAAATGTGCGCACCAGTTTCCAGCAGTCGTCAAGCGAATAGGCGCCGCCAACCTCCATGCCGGTATATTTTCCGGCCCGCATGGCAAAACAGGCAAGGTTGATGTGATCGTCCCAGGGCGTCATGAGAAGGGCCGCGTCCACATCAGGCCGGTCAATCGCTTCTCGGCAGTCTGCCGTGGAAAACGGTGCCGGGCGGCCTGCTTCCTTGATTTTTTGCACCGCTCTGTCACGCCGATCTTCGTAAACATCACAGACGGAAACAACCTCCACTTCCCTGCGGGGAAGCAGGCAGTCGTGCAGCATACTGATGCCGCGATTTCCCAACCCAATTAAGGCAATTCCAATCTTTTTTTCCATAACAGCTTTCTCCTTTTTATTTTGGCTTCTCATTTTCCATAGAAAAAGAAAACGGTGTCACAATAAAGACAAATCCATTCTTTCTCTTACTATAAAGGCGGATGACAAATCAAAAATTAAAATATATTTCACATTTTTCTTCGCAATCATCTTGTTCTTTTTTCCCGTTTCTGATATTCTAGAAACAGAAAAGGAATTTATTGCCGCGGCACAGAAAGCATCCAGAAAACAGGTTCTCCTTTTCGCTTCTTTTCTGTCTTTTCGCAGTTCTCTTTCTGGTTGGAAACGCGGCGTTTATGGAACAACAATCCCTTCACTCTGCAGCGAAAAAGCTGCCAAACAGCAACATGGAAAGGAAGAATGATTGATGAGTGAGAGCGAGAAAAAACGTGTACGCCGTCCGGCCGCTGAACGCGCTGCGGAAATCGATTCCAAAGTGGAAGCGCTGAAGGAGTCTATCGCGGAAACGGAACAGAAGAAACAGGAAACAGCCGCCCTGTTTGATCAGAAGATTGCCAGAATTCAGGCAAAGATCAAAACATTGCAGGCGCAGAAGGACAAGATACTTTCTCCCAAAAAGGGGCGCAAACCGCGCCGAACCAAGAAACAGAAGATCCAGGAAATCCTGACACAGGCGTCAAAATCCGGCCTGCAGCCGGAGGAAATTGCCGATCGGCTCGGCGTTTCCCTTTCCGAGTGATCCGTTGTTTTCATATGATAAGGAGCAGCCTTTGGGCTGCTCCTTATTGCTTTAATATGCTTTAGCGAAACGACAACCCCCGGCTAGGCCGGGGAGAGTAA
>ERZ1643250.1396-NODE-1396-length-20736-cov-7.022339_pt1 | contig 20736 bp, 19 predicted proteins | sample MGYA00579262_ERZ1643250 | MGnify/ENA primary metagenome ERZ1643250 (study PRJEB29033, sample SAMEA4952265) | chicken gut metagenome | biome: Broiler Chicken; feature: Gastrointestinal Tract; material: Caecum | place: Ireland | collected 2018 | study: Broiler... | reverse complement strand
GTTCAAACCAATACCACCGGCACCGATATAACCAAGGACTGTTGATGCTCTGACGTTGATTTCAAATGCATATAGAACATATGAAATGAAGTAAGTGATAATTTGTGGCATAACTGCGTAATGGATAATTTGCAATTTGTTTGCACCTACGGCAGTCAAAGCTTCAATTGGACCTGGATCAATTGTTTCGATTGCTTCGTAGAACAACTTAACAACCACACCAAAGGTGAAGACTGCTAAAGCCAAGATACCAGCAACTGGACCGATACCTACGATAGCTACGAAGATCGCACCAAGAAGCAAGTCAGGAATGGTTCTGACAATGTTCATGATCACACGAAGAATGCCAGTCACAGCCTTGTTCTTAACGATGTTACGGGCAATCAATAATGAGTAGATAAATGCGACAACAGATCCAATTACCGTACCCAAGACAGCCATCTTGATGGTTTCAATCAACTTAGGCCAAACAACGTTCAAGTAGCTCCAATCTGGATGAGACATTTGAATAAAGATGTCAGCAAATTGGTTCCAGTTTTCAAACAAGACACTAATGTGCGTGTTAGTAACATTGATTGAAATAAATAGTCCTGCAATCATGATGATTGTCCAAACCAAGTTCATTACTTTGAACTTACGCTTAGGCAATTGATTTACTTGTTCAGGCATTATTCATCCTCCTCGCTGCCGTTACCACCATTGTAAATATTAGTGAAGACAGACTTAGGAGTATCTTTCATCTTGCCATCGTAAACTACTTGACCAGCACGGATACCGATTACTCTTTCACCAAATTGTTGTGCAAGTTCGATACTGTGCAAGTTAGCAACTACGGTCATGCCGTATTTTTCATTAAGCATCTTCAAGTCATTCATGACTCTCACTGAAGTCTGTGGATCAAGTGATGCAGTTGGTTCATCAGCCAAGATGATCTTTGGATTTTGCATAAGCACACGTGCAATAGCTACACGTTGTTGTTGACCACCTGATAACTCGTCAGCACGTGCATAAACTTTATCGGCCAAATCAACTTGTTGTAAAGCTTCATAAGCCTTTTGTTTATCTTCTTTATCGAATAAGTTAAAAGTAGTCTTCCAAGTTGGGTAGTAAGCTACGCGGCCTACCAAAACATTGCGCAAAACACTAGAACGCTTAACCAAGTTAAAGTTCTGGAAAATCATTCCGATATCGCGACGTAATTTACGCAAATTCTTGCCTTTAGCACTTGTAATTGATTTGCCGTCAATCAAAATATCGCCTGAAGTAATATCATGCAAACGATTGATTGAACGTAGCAAAGTTGACTTACCAGCGCCAGACAAACCAACAACTACTACGAATTCACCTTTATTAATAGTTAAGTTGATGTCCTTTAAACCTACAGTACCATTGTCGTAGATCTTGGAAACATCTTTTAATTGGATCATTGGCTTATCTGCCATTTAATCGTCAAACTCCCTTAATTAAATTTATTATTTCTTAGTTGATTCAACGATCTTGTCGTATTTACGGATAACGTTGAAGTCACTATCTTTTGCGTATGCGTAACCTTCGTGGCTATATACGCTTTCGATAACTTTCTTACCTTCCTTTGACTTACCTACAGCGATGAATGCCTTAGCAAGCTTCTTACGGAATGACTTAGACATACTTGGAATTACTGAGATAGTGTCGTTAGGAATTGGCTTAGTAAAGTAAATTGGAACAACTTGACTCATGATCTTTGGGTTGTCCTTCTTAACGATGTTACGTGCATCCTCAAAGACGAAGGCTGCATCAGTATCGCCGTTTAATACGTTCAAAACAGCTTGGTCGTGACCAGTAACAGTAACTAACTTACAACTCTTAGTTACGTCCAAACCCTTTTGCTTAAGTTCAGCAACTGGGAATACGTATCCAGCTGATGAAGTTGGGTTTTGAACTGAAATTGACTTACCCTTTAAGTCTTTCCAGTTCTTGATCTTTGAACCCTTCTTAACAAGGATTTCTGCACGATAGCTCTTTACTAATTGGTTAGTTGCTTTACCACCTGGTTGCTTAACACCATAACGTTCAGCTTGCAAAAGCAAATCAGCTGCGCCTTGCTTGTGAGCTAAAACATAACCATCTGGTGGAAGGAAACCTACATCAACTTTCTTTGATTTCATAGCTTCCACAACGGTGTTGTAGTCAGTTGACATAGAAACGTGAACTGGGATACCCAATCTCTTTGAAAGCATCTTTTCAAGAGGCTTTGCACGGGCTTGCAACTTAGTTGCAGCTTGACTTGGTACAAATTGAATAGTTAATGACTTTGGAGTGTAGTTTTCTTTGTTAGATGAACTACTACTCTTGCTTGAACATGCAGTTGCAACTACCGCAACAAGTAATGCAACTACTGCTACCAAGATTCTTCTAAATCTTTTCATATTGTCCTCCATGAACAAAATAGTGATAAAACAAACAACGCCATAAAAAAAGACTTAATTACGGGGCGACAAAAACGATCAATAATTAAGCCTGATTAATAGCACAGATATTAGTAAAACGAACAGAAAAAACGTCTCCAAAAGCGGAAGACTTGCCGATAACAATAAATTTATTTACATCCTTAAGCAAAACTCATCCACTCCCTTCAGCAGCTCTACGTTCATTTGTTAAAATAATACCAAAAATATTCGGGTTCTATCAAGCCTTTTTAGGAAACTTTTCATTAAAAAATAGCTAGATGAATTTATGTTCATCTAGCTATTAACACTATTTAATTAGTTCTTCTTCATTGTTGGTTTAACTGGGTTGTTAGCCATATCAGTCTTAACAATCAATACATCAGCTAAAGCATGTTGGTTAACGTATTCAGTAACTGAACCCATCAACATTCTTTCAACTGCATTAAGACCTGTTGCACCCATAACGATTAAGTCATTATGGTGGTCTTTGATGAAGTCGTAAGAAATAATACGCTTAGGACTACCATAACGAATATGGTAATCTACATCATCAAAGTTAAAGTTATCATGAGCCCATTTCTTCAAACTCTTCAAATATTCTTCAGAGTCTTGAGTCATTTGGTAAATAGTATCGCCAGAAATCAAAGTGTCTTGCATTTCACCCATAAATTGACGAGTATCGATAACGTTCAATACATCAACGTGAGCACCATCACGTAAACCAACTCGAACAGCCTTATCAAAAGCTCTTTCTGCTGATTCCGAACCATCAACTGGAACTAAAATACTTTCTTTATCTGTTGCCACTTTTCTTCATCTCCTATCCGATTGCTTTATTCTTAATGTTTATTTTAACATAATTTTGTAAGCTATTACTTTTCTAAATAATTGTTTAGGCTCATATTTGTTGCTAAAATAATATGCATGACAACATTTAATTACAGAAAGGAGCATTTTTTTGACCCAAAAATCAATTAATCGGTGTAACCAGTGGACGCAACTTCCGTGAACTTGGAGGTTATGAAACTTTATCTGGCAAAAAAATCAAGATGCATAAACTTCTTAGAACTGGTAATTTGGCTGATCTATCACCATTTGACAAGCAGTTCTTAACTGATTACGGCGTAAAATATGACGTTGACTTTAGAAGTAAAGAAGAAGTGGACAATCAACCTGATCGCGTTCCAGACGGTGTTGAATACATTTATGATCCCGTCTTTAGCGAAGACTTAACCAATTCATCTAAGAGTCTAAACGATTTGAATAAGCAAGCCGCTAACGATGCTGACTTCGGTTTTGATCACATGCACTATGCTTATGAAGACATGATCGAAAGTGAATCTGCTCAAAATGCATATCGTAAACTTTTTGAAGTCTTGCTCAAAAATGATGGCGAAAACGAAAGCGTCATCTTCCACTGTACTGCTGGTAAAGACAGAACCGGCTTTGGTGCAATGCTAATTTTAAGTGCTTTGGGTGTACCGTTTAGCACTATCAAAAAAGATTACCTTTTAACTAACATTACTACCAAGGACTTCGTTGACAGCATGGTTGAACATGCACGTCAAAACGGTCGTAACGAAAACGTTCTTCAATCAATTCGAGACATTCAAAGTGTCCGTCCTGAATATCTTGATCATGCCATTAAGGTATTGAATGACAAATACGGCAGTATCAATAACTATTTACGTGATGTTATGAAGCTCTCTAGCGCAGACATTATGAAATTACGTGAAATTTACCTTGAAGACTAAAAAAGAAGGCTAGAAAATTCTAGTCTTCTTTTTTCATAAATTTTTGCTTTAAAAATGCATAAATCGCTTGCGGATCGGTAAAATTAAATACTTCCCGCAATTCATTAGCCGGAGTATCAGCCAAGAAATCCATTACGCTAGCTAACAACTTAGCCTGTCCATCAGGATCATTGTCCAAAAGCATAAACAAGAATTTTACTTCTAATGTTTCTTCAGACTTAATCATATTATGAAAAAGAACCGGTTGTTTAAGTGCTACTGGCACAATCAAACGCGTATTTACAAACTCACCTTCCGTGTGCGGCACTGCAATATTAGGAATATTTTGACCTAACGTTTTAGTATCTAAACCGGTAGGAAAATTGTGTTCACGCTCAACAATATGTGATAAGAAGTTACCTTTCACATAGCCTCGCTCAAGCAATTTATCATAAACTTCTTTTAAAACTAAGTCCTGCTTTAATTGATCAGACACAAAAACTGCATCTGAAGCAAAAAGATTTTCAGTATTGGTCATTGAATTTTACCCTCTATTATGGAATTACTATTTTTAGCGTAAGTTAACAAGACGTTTTTTTCAATTGAAAAGATGTTAAAGTTAATTCATCAGCAATTTTTATGAGGGTGAAAATTATGGAAAAGAAAAAGACTTTATATTTTGGTGCCGGTTGGTTCAACGAAAAGCAAAACAAGGCTTACCAAGAAGCTATGGCAGCTTTAAAAGAAAATCCAACAGTTGATTTAGAAAATAGCTACATACCTCTTGATAATCAATACAAGGGTATTCGCGTTGATGAACACCCAGAATACTTACACGATATTGAATGGGCTTCTGCAACCTACAACAACGACCTAGTAGGAATTAAGACTTCTGATATCATGCTTGGCGTATATTTGCCAGAAGAAGAAGACGTTGGCTTAGGTATGGAACTTGGCTACGCTTTATCTCAAGGTAAATACATTTTATTAGTTATTCCTGACGAAGATTACGGCAAGCCAATCAACTTAATGAGCTGGGGCGTCTGCGACAACGCTATTAAGATTAGCGAATTGAAAGACTTCGACTTTAACAAGCCTCGTTACAACTTCTACGATGGTGCTGTATATTAGCAAACTAAATGACCTATCGCTTAAAAACTGCGATAGGTCATTTTTTAATATTATTCGTCATGTATAAATTATCTTTCCTAAATAAATATATTCCAAGCGATTTTCCAAAAAATTATTATTCTATACCCACTTCATATGGAAGTCCGAGTCACTTATGTAAATCATATATCACTTGGCTATATCATTTTATTACTAAGTTGTTGTTTAGCCTTCAATGCCCATTGGTATCACAAGTCTTTCTTTATATCTGACTAACTACACTAACTATGTCATTGGACTCACCTTTTCTTTTTTCTTTTATTTCTTAATTTCTTTACACTCATAATATAGCACATTTTTCTCAAAAGTAAAAGCGCTTACATTAAAATTAGAAATTAAATTTTGATTGACTATTGGCCTTTTAGCATAATTGCACAAAAAGTTAAGATTTTTTCGCTATAATATATGGTAACAAGTTTTATTAGGAAGAAAGCAATATGACACAAAATCAAATAGAAAGACATCAATTAGGTCAACTCATCGGTGCAAATAAACGTGATCATTATTATGAACTTCATTATTCCACTGGAGAAGTTGCTCGTCTTTATATTTTAGCTGACGGAATATTCCGCTATTTCCTTGATCCAGCTAAGGAATTCGACGAAAATCATTCTTCTTTCGTTGACCTGTCTCAATTTAATAATAGTTACTTTGAAAAATCTAAAGCCAAGGCCACAAGTGATTCTTTAATCATTCAAACTGGCAATTACCAATTGATTTTTCAACAAAAACCTGCGGTGATGACTATTTTTGACGAGACTTTACACCGTAGTCGTTTATCTCAACTTAGTCCACTTGAACTAAGCAGCAACCAAACAACAGAAATTCTAAAACAACACAAAAATGAATTTTACTTTGGTGGTGGGATGCAGAACGGCTACTTTAGTCATAAAGGTCAAGTCATTCAAATCGAACGCGACCACATTACGGGTAAAGGCGGAGTTTTAACCCAAGTACCATTTTTCTGGGCTAACTCCGGTTTTGGTGAATTAAGAAATACTGAAACTACTGGTAGCTATGATTTTGGTAAAACCAATCATGATGCCGCAATCTTAACTCACAATAGTAAGTTATTTGATACATTTTATTTATTAGGCAACTCACCTAAAGATATTTTGGCTAAGTATTACCTTTTGACGGGTAAACCATTAATGCCACCTAAATATGCTTTGGGTCTGGGTCACGTAGGAAACTTTTTGACTACAATGTGGCAGCCGGGGGAAGCTAAAGAACGTAATGCTACCATGTTCGAAGATGGCAACTATTACACTAGAACTTCCAATCCTGAAGACGCTAACGGTAAGGCCTCATTGAATGGAGAAGAAGAATATCAATTCTCCGCTCGTGCAATGGTTGATCGTTACCAAAAAGAGCATTTCAAACTAAGCTGGATTGTTCCTAACTATCAAGTACAAGATATCAATGCGGAAGCAATGACTAGCTTCAGTGATTATGCTGCAAGTAGAGATGTTAATGCTGGCCTTTGGAGTGAAAATCAAACGCCGAAGGCAACTCCAGATACTACGTTTATTCAAACTAACACCAGCGATCCAAAAATTTTGAAAAATGATGCTTTAATTTTACGTGATAATCTTAAGCGTAAAAGACCTCTCATTTTTTCAAATACAGGAATTGCCGGTAGTCAAAATAGAACGATGCTCGCCTTTGGTGATATTGGAGGCAACTGGGAAAATATTCCAACTCAAGTTGCTGGCTTCCTATGTGCTAGTCTATCTGGCCAACCTTTAATTGGTAGTGCCGTAGATGGAACCGCTGGCGGTGGTAATGCTCAAATTAGTATTCGTGATTTTGAATGGAAGACTTTTACACCACTACTCTTCAGTCTTGATGACCAAGGCAAATTCAGTAAAACGCCATTTGCATATAACAATAAGATGACGCAAATCAATCGTGCTTACTTGCAATTGCGTGAACAATTGCAAACTTACATGTACACATTGATCTATCGTGCTCAAGTTGGTGAACCAATCATGCGGCCTTTATTCTTGGAATTCCCACATGAACAAGTCAATTACACCCCACAAGTTAGCCATGAATTTATGCTTGGGCCTAACTTGCTCATTTCACCAATTGTTAATGGCCGAGAAGACGGTAATGGTAATTCTAGAAAAGATAATCTTTATTTACCAAACCACCGTACGATGTGGATTGACCTGTTTGACGGCAAGAAGTATTTAGGTGGTCGAGTTTATAATAAACTTTCATATCCATCTTGGCATTTACCAGTCTTTGTTCGTGGCGGCTCTATCTTTGATTTGGGCGAACGCAACTACGTTCTTTACCCACAAGGTCGCAGCAAGATGGTTACCTATGACGATAATGGTTACAACGATTATTCAAGAAACCATGTTGCTACACAAATTACTAGTGAACTTGAAGCAAGCAAACTCAAGATTACGATTGATCCAACTCAAGGTGACTTCAATACCTTCCAAACAGAAAATACCACTAATTTGAACATCATGTGCGATGGTTATCCTGATGGCTTAACCGTTAAAATTAATGATCAAGTCATCGACATGCAAGAATATGGCACAGTCGATACATTCGCTCATGCTAAGGAAGGATTCTTTTTTAATACAAATTACAGCTGGTTGCCTGAATTTGATCAATATCAAGAAAAGAAGCAAACCGCTTTGCAAATCAAGTTAGCTAAGCGCGACATTACTGATTCCAAGATTGAAATTATTATTCGTAACTTCAAGTATGGTAATGAGACTTTAGTACACGCAATCACTGATTCATTATTGCGTTCACCTAAGCAGCCAGCAGTTGATCCAGAAAAGATCAGCTCACATTCACTAACAGTAGTTTGGCCACAATTGACTGATCAAGTTCAAATTGAAGTTAATGGCATTTTGCATGATGGTATCGATGGTAGCTCATTTACCTTCCATGGATTGGCTCCTAATACTCGTTACAGTATGCGTTTGCGTTATGTTGCTAAAAACAAAGTTTCTGAATGGTCAGATCCATTTGGTGCAATCACTAAACCAGATCCAATGAATTTTGCCATCAGAGATATTCAAACTACTAGTAACATGACTAGTCAAAAAGATCATCCTTTGAAGTATTTGACTGATCTTAAACTCGCTAGTGAATGGGAAACTGTTAATGGCGTCAGTGAAGATCAACCGCTTGAATTAACCTTCAAGTTTAATCAATTGGAACACTTAAGCAGAATGGTTTGGGTTCCAAGAAAGATTGATCATCAAGGTGATCCTATTGAAGTCAGCGTAGAAACTTCTGTTGATGGTACTAACTTTAAACCATATGGCGAACGACTTACTTGGAAATCTGACAGCAAGAATAAGGTTGTTGGTTTAAGAGACGTCGAAGCTAAGGCAATGAGAATCAGAGTTTACAAATCATCTGGTCCGATTGTTGCAGCTGAAGAGGTTATCTTCTTTAAAGAAAAAAAGAATAATGATTAAGCAAAAAGAGCTCTCGATATGAGAACTCTTTTTTTATTGCTTCATTTTATGCTTTTTAACCAATGATGATATCCAACCACTAAAGTAAAACAACGTAATTAACACAAATTGCGCATCAATTGAATAAGCAAATAACTTAAAATTCAAGATCAAAGTAATGATCAGCCATACGCAATACAGCGCTTCAAATGGCATGATCAAGCGATCGATTTTACGATTCTTCAAAATAACGTGATAAATATCATGCATAGTTTCACCAGCTTTAATTTCATTTGTTAAGTACCAATTTTACCACAAAGCCGATGACTTAATGCTTTTCTACTCGCCCCATTCGCTTCTCAGCCACTCCATTGCTAAGTTAAACCAATGAGCCGCATGTGGATTTTCCTGCCATTCACGGCCCTTAGTTTGGACGTTATGACGTGCTAAAGAAAAGCCATGATAGCCATGATTGAATAAGTGTGCTTCAGTTTTGACATTATTCTCATTCAAAGCACCAATGTATTCAATGGAATTGCCAATCAAAACAACTGGATCATCCCAAGCTTGGAAAATAAATGTATCTGGTGTTTCACGTGTAACACCTAATGCACTATCTAATAATTCCGGTTCTACTGGCATCTTATCTTTTTGATCATCTGGGATTGGAAAACCAATTTTCTTAATATCGATCAATGGATAACCTAGAATCGTCTTATTAGGCAATACATCATCTTTGTTAAAACCATATTTACTTTGATAATCACTGCTTAAAGCCATGTTATTAGCTGAACTGACCACATGACCACCCGCAGAAAATCCAATCGTTAAAATACGTTTGGGATCCAAATGATACTCATCTGCGTGCTCTCTAAAATATTTAACCGTAGTAAGTACATCAAGACCAGCATCTGGATAAATTTTACCTGGATCTTGTACTAAGTTATATTCCATAACCACGCTATTAAAGCCTTGATTATTAAAAGCGATTGCTACTGGTTCGCCTTCTCTTTTAGATAAATGATTAAAACTCCCACCTGGAACCACAATTGCTAAAGGGCGCTTTTGTTCCACTAATTCTGGATTTTGATCCAGCACATAAGTATGGATCTTAAATTCACGCTTATTAAAATTAGTTATGATCAGATTTTCTACTTTCATTTTTTAGTTCCTTCTTACTCATCCCTCTAGACAACATAAATGATGACAGAGGCACTGTTAAAATAACCCCTATTAAAGAATACATGATAATTAAGGCTTCATTAACAAAAAGTTTTTCATTAAGGACTTCACCAATCGTATAGTGCAAACGGAAATACCATAAAAACAGAGCTAAAAAGCTACCGAACATCCCAAATAAAATTGTGTTCATTGCAGTACCTAGCACGTCAGTACCAATGGCTGTACCGCTACTCATTAATTCTTCTTCGCTGATATTTGGATTATGCTTTTTAATTTCAAGTAAACCTGAACTCATCGCTACTGCTGCTTCCGCAATTGCACCCAAAGTTGAGAAAACTGCAACTGTAACAGCAATCATTGGATAATCTAATCCTGGCATTTGTGATAAACCAACTAATAATTCCCCTGCTTCTGGGCCAAGACCCGCAGCTTGAGCAAAATATTGGCATCCCCAAATAAATAGACTAATAACCAAACACACAATAAAAGCAGAATAAAATGAGTTTTTGGCAACTGTATAATCATGCGTACCTAAGAAAATGATCGTAACAAGTTTTAACGGAATAAAAATCAAAGTTAAAATTGCAATATTAATTCCCCAAGAAATCAGCATTGCTACCAAAATCAGCAATATGGTATTGATTAAAACACTAAAGAAACTCCGGATTCCCGTTTCTCCGCCAACAATTGTCATCAAAATAGCTAAAACAACAATTAATGCCATTAACGTACTCATTTATTCTCACCTTCTTTTTTAAACAAACTCTTCCAATCTCGATCCTTCAAGAAGAATAAACTGCATCCCGTCGCAAAGATAACCGTCAGCACGATCCCGATCGCAGAAATAACACTCTGTGTGGCTCCTAGTGACAGCGTAAAGCCAAAAGTAGAAGCTAAGGTATTGTTATCCCTTAAGTACAAAATCGTCTCAGGCAAAGCGCCAGCGATGAAGATCAAAACCAAGACATTGATCAATGGCCCCATGATTTCCTGTCCCATGGTTCGACCACTGTGTACTAATTGCCGAATAGTGATATCTTTTTTAGTTTGGATCAATTCATACAAACTAGAAATAATGTCGGTTGCCTCATCCATGACGGCACCTAAAATTCCGATCAAAGTCTGAGCTAAGAACAACCCACGAGGATCTTGCGTTGCATAATCTCCCGTTTCATATTTCATTTCTGATTCCCCAGTCACATGCATAATTACATAGCATAGAGCAAAAGAAACAAAAATTCCTAAAATAGTTGCTAGCCAAGTTGCTAGCATTTTTTTATTAAATCCTTGAACAATCAATAAACTAAAGAATGACAAAACAATATCAGCTAAACCAAATAGCAAGATAATGTGTGCCCCATTTAGATGAACATCCCAAATAATGACTAAATAGAACAGTGCCCAGCTAATTGCCATAGAAATTACTAATGCAATTGAGTGCATCCCTGATACAGCGATCATTAATGCCACTGTAATTGTAACTACCATCACTAATACCCAATCTCGCTTTGGATTAACAATGGCAGGGTCTCCCTTTTTAATATTGACAAAAATACGCTGACCAGCACGATACTGCTGTGTCGTTAATTGAGAAGGATAATATACATTTTTTTTTGCATATTTTTCTCCTTTATGCTTACCAGATAATACTTTTAAATGTAGAATCTGTTGTCTAGTTTGATCCTGATTCTTATAAACATCCTCATTTTTTTCAATCAAAGTATCTTTAATCTGACTATCTGTAATAACCGCAACCTCATCCTTTTGATAAATATCAGTTGCAAAATAAGTTAATACTGTCAGAATAGCGCCAACAATTGCAGCAATCACTGCAGCTGTATAACGCTTTTTCCATTTAAAATTCAAAGTAACAACTCCCTATTTCTTTTTCATAGTTATTACTGTAAAACAAAAGGCAGCCCGATGTTAGGCTACCTTTAAATTCTTTACTTTTTTGTTTAATTCTTTTTTAAAACTTAAAGATTTTTTGCCACCAATGTTCCTTAGTTTCTGGAAGTTGCATATCTTCTAAGGTACGATGAACATTTGCAGTTGCACGTTTTTTAGCATTTTCCTTTGCTTTAGAAATAATTTCGTCATGCATTTCTTCTTGACTCTTCTGCATGTCTTCCTTTACTTCTTCGCGTTTTTCTGCAGCATCTTTTGGTTTTTCATCGTCATCATCAACAACACCAGAAATATCAGGTAAAGCGGCAATTTTATCGCTATTATCTTTTGGTGCAGCAAGTTGCTTTTGCGCTTCAATTAAATCTTCATTTTGTTTTTGAATGACATTTAATTGCTTTTGCAAAGAACTAATCGCCTCATTTTGATTTGAAATAGTCTTTTGCAAAGTATTCAAAAGCTTAACTACCTGCTGTGTGTCCATCACATCGTTAGAAGTATAGCGAACAGGTTCTTTGACTTTAGGCTCTTCACCTTTTTCACTAACAGCATAAATTTGACGAGCCGCCTCTTGCAAAGTCAAGCCACTATTCTTGGACAAGTGATGGAAAGCCTTCAGATCGTCAATATCCTTTTGATGATATAGACGTGCTTTCTGCTTGGTCCGAGCAAAATAGTTTGAATTGCCCGTTACTTTTTCCACAATTAAAGAATATTTTCTCAGTGTGGCTACACTTATTCCTAATTCTTTTGCAGCTGCCTTAGGTGCAGCGAGTTCTTCAAAATCATGCTTATTAGTCGTCATTAAAATCTACCTCTATAAAATTCGGTATTAATCGTGCTTATGAAGCAAAGTCTTCTTATGGTCAAAGCGTTCCATTCCTACTTCAATTAAACGCGTAATTAATTCAGTGTAAGGAACTCCTGCTTCTTCAAACAACTTAGGATACATACTGATATTAGTAAAACCTGGAAGGGCATTAACTTCAGTCAATACTACTTTACCACCTGGAGTAAGCATAGAGTCAATTCTAGCCATACCACTACATTCAGTAACTTCATAAACCTTACGAGCATTTCTTCTTACAGTGTCAATAATTTCTTGTGGCAAATCTGCAGGGATTTGTAACTTAGAAGTTGAATTGTCATCGTATTTGTTCTTATAGCTGTAGAATGAGCCTTTTGCATTGGTGATTTGTCCTACACCTGCTACAATTGGCTTGTCGTTACCGAGAACGGCAGTTTCTACTTCAGTACCAGGAACAGTTTCTTCAACTAATACCTTATCATCGTATTTAAATGCTTCTTTTAATGCTGCTGCATATTCATCAGCGTTAGTTACATGGCTAACACCAACTGATGAACCTTGGTTAGATGGCTTAACAAACATGTCACGACCAAGTTTTTCAGCAACCTTTTCATAATCAAGTTTATCATTATTTTTGTCATCGTATTCAAAGCGTTTAATTGCGATCCAGTCAGCAACAGGAACGCCAACCCTTTGAGCTAAAATTTTGGTAAATTCCTTGTCCATAGTTACAGCAGCAGCTAAGACATCATCACCAACAAATGGCTTATTCATCAAACGGAATAAACCTTGTAAAACACCGTCTTCGCCTAAGTTACCGTGAACAATAGGGAAAAAGACATCGATTTCTGGTAAGTTTTCTAATTCAATTAAATTAGAAATATTATGAACCTTGTGTGGGTTCTTTACTTGATATGAAGGATCTTCCAAAACTTTGAAACTTTCTTCTTCGTTTGCAAAGTAACCTTCATTAGTAATCCAAATTGGGTGTACATCAAATTTTTCTTTATCGATTGCTTTATAAATGTTACGACCTGAAACAATTGATACTTCATATTCTGATGAGTTACCACCAAAAATTAATCCAACTTGTGTTTTTTTAGTCATTGTTTTATACCTCTTTTAAATGTTACCAAACCTTTATTATACGCAAAGAATACCAGAAAAACTTAAAATTATAGAATATTTTTCACTAAAGCCTTTTCACAATAGTTTATAATTAGTTAAATAGACTACAAGATCCTAGAAGGGAGTTAAAAATATGCTTCTACGGAAAATCTCGATCACTACAATTGCAGTGATTTTATGTGTGCCATTTATTGGACAGACTGCAAAAGGTGCAACTTTTACTACTCAAGAGATTAATGAAGTGCACAATTTTCAAAAAGAATACGGCAATCTCAATAAAACTCGCTATAATATTAAAAATATTTACGCTAAAAAGCCACATTTAAAGAAGAATTTTAATGCAGGAGCTTTAAATCCAAAATATATTCAAACACAAGTCGATTACATTAATTATTATCGTTCCCTATTTGGCTTACCAAATGTAACTGCAACCACTACTTTTAACAATAATGCTCAAAAAACTGCGGCAGTAATGGCTGCTATCAATGCTAATCCTTTTGTTAATCAACATGGTCTCCCTAGTGAGAAAAGACCTAGCTATATTTCAAAGGGAATGTGGAAATTAGCTAAAGATACTTCTGAAACATCAAATCTGAATTTCAACGTTTCACATCAATCTGCCGGTGACGTTATCACAGATTTAGTGACTGACCACTATAACTTAACTGGATCAGATACAGGCCACCGTGCTTGGCTTCTTTCAACCCGGTTAACCACTACTGGAATCGGAGCAGCATACGGCAAAAACGGCTATCGTTATTCGGTCCAAAAGGTGCTCAACACTAACGATATGTTTCGAGCTGCTAGTCAGCCTGTAGTTGCCTACCCTAGCATGCGATTATTTCCAGTAGAACTGGCTAAAGGGAATAAAACTGTTTGGTCAATTTATTTATCTGACAAGACTGTGAACTCCAAACCAGAAATATCTATTAAAGATTTAGATACTGGTATCACAACTATCGCTACTCACGTTAAAAATTATAGTTCTAGCGGCTATGGCAACTTTAAAACAATCATCACCTATTCACCAGCAAGTACACAAATTATAGCTGGACATGAATATGAGGTTGATATTAAGGGCGTTTATAAATATACCTTCAAGCTATTCAAGCAAGATGGTACTAACGATACTACTAATTACGCCACGGCTCCTGTAGCTCACCAATCCACCACTTCTTTAAGTAATAAAACGGAAGTGCAGTCACCTTTACTAAAGCAAAATAAAATTCTGCGTGCTGTTATTATGCCTAGGGCTGCAATTCTGCCAAATCAATCCAACAATTTACTTAATACTTTAGCTATAGACGGATGGCATCAAAATTTTTTTATAAGACAGTACGCATTCAAAAATCTCATCATCACAGAATGAAATAAAAAAATCCAAGCGTTTGCTTGGATTTTTTAGTTTATAAAACTTTGGATAAGAAATCTTTAGCACGATCACTAGTAGGATGACCGAAGACCTCTTCAGGAGTTCCTTTTTCTTGCAAGTAACCATCCGCCATAAACCAGATTTCATCAGCGACTTCACGAGCAAAGCCCATTTCATGGGTCACAATTACCATTGTCATCCCTGAATTAGCTAAATCTTGCATTGTCTTTAAAACTTCCCCAACCATTTCAGGATCAAGTGCACTAGTAGGTTCATCAAATAGCATCACTTCAGGATCCATCGCTAAAGCTCTAGCGATCGCTACACGTTGCTGTTGACCACCAGATAAACTAGCAGGAAATTGCTGCGCACGGTCAGCCAATCCTACTTTTTCTAAAAGCTTTAAGCCTTTTTGTTCAGCTTCTTTTTCACTGATACCTTTAACTTTCATTGGCGCAAGCTTTACATTTTCAATTACATTCATATTAGGGAAAAGATTGAAGTTTTGGAAAACCATGCCCATTTTTTCTCGTAATTGATCTAATTCTTTGCCATCTTTTAAACTAGCTAAATCCGTACCATCAAAAACAATCTTCCCAGCTGTAGGATGTTCCAATACATTTAAACAGCGTAAAAAAGTACTTTTACCAGAACCAGATGGGCCGATAATACAAATTACCTGCCCTTTATTTACGGTTGCTGAAATATCTTTTAATACTTCATTTTCACCAAAGGTCTTTTTTAAATGTTGAATATCAATCATTTTAGTCATTGTGTTTCATCCGTCTTTCGAAATAGTTAAGCAGTCTAGTCAAAGTAAAGGTCATGATGAAGTAAATAATCATCGCAATGAATAATGGCAACACACCACGGTAAGTTGAGGTTTGAATAAGTTCAGTTTGGTACATTAATTCTGTTACCCCAATTACGGAAACTAATGAACTGTCCTTAAGTAAAGTGATAAATTCATTACCTAAAGCTGGCCAAATATTCTTCAATGCTTGCGGGATAATTACATAACGGTATGCCTTGGCTTGACTTAAACCAAGAGATCTAGCTGCCTCAGTTTGACCCTTAGCAACTGAAGCAATACCTGATCTAATATCTTCAGCAACATAGGCTCCTGAGTTAAGTCCAATCGCAATAATACCAGCAACTAAGGCAGATAAGTTTGAAATAAGAGCACCAACACCAAAGTAAACGAACAGAATCTGAACCATCTGCGGCGTACCACGAATAAATTCAATGTAGCAAACCGCAATCCAGTGCAAAAGCTTGTTTTGTGATAAGCGCATTAGGGCTAAAAGCATCCCCAATACGATACCAATTAAAACGGAGAAGACAGTGATAATAATGGTGTATTCGATCCCCTTAACAAAGTATGGAGCATATTTTGCCATTGTATTAGTCTTTTGTGCCGTCTTCATGTATTTTGCAGCTTCAGGCAAATAATTTTTGTTGATCAAATCATCTTTTTCAACGCGCTTAATTGTCTTATTAACTGCCTTCACTAAGCCGGATTGTCCCTTAGCAATAGCTACCGCGTTCCCAGCTTGTTCTTCACGTAAATCGCTTCTAACAGCCATCAAGCTATTGTCATTTTTAGCATATGCTTTAGCAGTTAATTCTTCCATCACCACGCCTGACATTTTGCCAGACTTCAAAGCCAAAACTAAGTTATTGATCTTGCCTAAACCCTTGGCTTTAGACTTCTTCATTTGAGACTGAATCAATTGATATTGAATACTCCCAGTTTGAGCACCAACAGTTTGACCAGCAAAGTCTTTAATCTTCTTATACTTAGCTTGATCGCGCTTATTAATTAAAAAATACTCACCACTTGGCTTGTAATAAATCTGTGAGAAGTCTACACTCTTTTTTCTTTCAGGATTTGGCGTCATAGCAGAAATAACCATGTCAACCTTGCCTGTTTCAAGCGCTACTAATAGAGAATCAAAGCTCATATTTTTAATTACAAGCTTAGCGTGCAGATCCTTGGCAATATCCTTAGCTAGTTCAATATCTACCCCTACATACTTGGTATTGCCATTTACACTAGTAGTAAATTCAAGTGGCGGGTAATCCGCAGAGGTGCCCACTACTAATTCTTTCGACTGCTTAATCTTTTTCATTACAGAGTCGCTTGCTACCTTTTTATCCGCGGCAGCAACTGGTTGATTAAACAAAAAAAGAGTCGAAATTATTGTAATGAAAGCAAAAAACAAATTAATAATCTTTGCCTTTTTCATAAAATTCGCCTATTCCTTCGTTAAATATACCTAAAATTTGTTAATTATTTTTTAATTATATACAGATACTTCGTTATTATGCAAGAAAAACCGTAATCATAGTTACATGATTACGGTTTCTAAACTTATTTAGTTGAAGTAGCTTGCCAAGGAATGGCACAAATAACATAAATAATTGCACCGACAATGACATATTCCAAGAAAACACTACTGCCAATTTCAAGAATTGAACCAAATTCAATGTTATCTACATCAAAAATTACAGGAACTAGCGCTAGTAACCCTGATATCAGAATTAGCCAAAATCCGGCCCACATTCCCGCAGCAGTTGCATTATGAATCAGCACTCGCGTTGAAGCCTTAGATTTCATGTCATTAATTAATGAAATCAGAGTAATAATAGTCACAATCACAATGATTACATTAACGATTAATAATAAACTAGCAATATTGGCACCAAGTGTCACAATATTTAAGTTAAATGCCTTAACAATTGCATAAGGAGCATTAGCACCTTGTTTTTTTAGTTTATTATTGATCACTTGTGCTCCACTTGAAGAGCCTTTATCAATTCCTTGATTAATATCCGTTAAAATCTGTTGAGCAAGACTTAAATTATTAATCTTAAACCAGTGAATGCCTAACGTATAATCAATTATATGGTCGGCAATTGGCTGGGTTTGTGCCTGTGCAAGTAGATTTGCATCATCTTCGTCGCGAGCATTAATTACATCTGCCAAAACATCAAAATTTTTATTAACTTGGCGTACAATAACGGCTTGATTGTAACTAGTCCTGATTTGTTTTTTCATAAAAATAGGATTCAGAAAAGTTGCCGTTATCAATGTTAAAGCCGCAGCCAAAAAGATCACAAAAGCCATCATGCGTTTATACTGGCCAGCTTGTTCTTGCCCCATTCGTCGCAAATTGGCTCTTCTGCCTTCAACCATCACGATTCCCCTTTAGCTGAAAATTTCTTTACCTTCATCAAACATCGTATCAATTGCACGGTGAACAACTTCCATATCAGCTGATTCGATGATTTCATGTCCCTCTTTTAGAGCTTGATCAATTTCACGAGAAGAACAATGCAAGAAACTAAACATTAATGCACTCGTAGCATAGTCTGCAAGAGCCTCTGCTGATAAGTGGTGCTTCTTACGATCATGGTAAAGCCGTCCGATACCACTAGTTACAAATGCAATCCCCGTTTCAAGCTCGTCTTCATCAACATCAACGTCGTCAAATAAATGATTGATATTGATCCAATCATTAAGCATTACGCCCCAGTTATCCAGGGTTGCATTGCTGACAAAGGCTTCTGAAATAATTCGATCAAGACCTTCATCATGCATCCCTAAAATTGCAATAGTATAAATAAAAGCCTTAGTTCTTGCATATGGTGCATTACTATTAGCCATATCGTAATTATTTACTTGTTGTCCTAAAGTATTAAAAAGATTACGAATAATGTCATTAGTTAACTTGGCTTTATGAGGATAATATGACTGCAGCAGGGACTTTGAAATGCCTGATTTTTCTGCAATCATTTGCAAAGAAACATTATCCATTCCATTTTCTCTGATTAAATGAAAAGTATTGCCAAGAATAACTCTCCGTCTTTTCATATTTTTCCGTCGTGCCATGGTTATTCCCCTATCTTTCTCTTTCTATCTATACAACACAAATCAATTATACCAATCATTGCTATTTGTAAATAGTTTTATGACTTAAACTTAAATAAAAAATAATCCTCATTCAGTTGAGGATTATTATATATCAATTATTTAATTTTTTTACTTTAAACGATTTTGTTCATCAAAAATTTGGTGAATTGAACGATCGTTATAAACGTAATCAATACCACGAGCAAGAAGTTGATCTACAGAAATACGAACCATTCTGTCTGGGTAACGATTATGCTTAATAGTATCAGTTACAACGATTTGTTCAATTGGCAATTCGTTAAGTACTTCAGTTGCATTCTTAGAAAGAAGTGCGTGAGTTGCAGCAACATAAACCTTCTTAGCACCTGCCGCCATAACTGACTTAGTTGATGATGAAATACGAGAACCAGTATCAATTAAATCATCGACGATGATACACTTCTTGTCTTTAACATCCCCAATAATATCGTGCACTTCAGTATCATAACGAGCACCACGTTGATCAACAATAGCGATTGGAGCGTTGAAATATTGACCAAAGTTACGTGCAAGCTTGGCACCTGAGTGATCAGGTGAAACAACTACGATATCATCATCTTCCTTAGTAGCAATACCATTATCTAAGAAGTATTGACCAAGAAGTGGAATAGCGTGCAAGTGATCTACTGGAACACTGTAGAAACCTTGAATTTGTGAAGCATGCAAATCAACTGTAATTAAACGATCCATACCAGTTAATTGAAGCAAGTTAGCAACAAGCTTAGCTGTGATTGGTTCACGTGAACGAGTCTTAGTATCTGAACGTGAATATGCTAAGTATGGAACTACCACGTTAATGGTATGAGCTGATGCACGGTGCAATGCGTCCAAGATAATTTCAAGTTCCATGAAGTTTTCGTTAACTGGATCTTGAATTGATTGAATTACAAAGACGTCACAACCTCTGACACTTTCACCAATATTAACTTGGATTTCACCATCGCTGAAGTGATGAACTGCAGTTTCAATTAATGGTTGACGCAAAATTGCAGCAATTTTTTCGTTTAATGCTGGGTTACCACCTAACCCGATCACCTTCATTGGGTGCAATAATTTATGGAGTTCTTCCTTGTTCATAGCTACCTCTTCTGAATAAAAATCATATACAGACCCATTATATACGAAAAACCTTCTCTGATAAATAAAAGAGGAGGTTCTTTATTGAAGATTTCTATTTTGATTTTGAATTTACGTAAATCTAATTCATTTGTCTTCTAGAAACAATGAACAAAACCAGCCCGACAATCGCTGCCAATTCCGGCACTACTAAGTTCATGAAACTTAAACTTGAATTATGCGTTAAATAAAGCAAGCAAACTGCAGCAACTTCTATTGCGATAGCAACATCCCGTAAACTGACGGTTCTTGCTGCTTTTGTTACAAAGCCAACAATTAAACTAATGATGCCTAGAACAAGTCAACTACCCTAGACTGAAGTCTAGGGCTTAGTGGCTCGTTAGCTTACGCTAACCAGAACACCAACTTGCTTAGATACGGACTTGACTTACCAGCAGTAATCTTTTGACTATTGCCGATAGAGGTCGTCTAATTACCAAAGCCTTTTAAGTCCGTGAGTTGCTAGCGGACTGCAGCCTTTCTAGGCTGCTTTTTTTATTTTAG
>ERZ1643250.1394-NODE-1394-length-20760-cov-54.824342_pt1 | contig 20760 bp, 23 predicted proteins | sample MGYA00579262_ERZ1643250 | MGnify/ENA primary metagenome ERZ1643250 (study PRJEB29033, sample SAMEA4952265) | chicken gut metagenome | biome: Broiler Chicken; feature: Gastrointestinal Tract; material: Caecum | place: Ireland | collected 2018 | study: Broiler... | reverse complement strand
TTCAGAAGTTCTTGAGAGCACCGCTCTCGCCGACAGCTATGTTAGAATACCACAGTGTTTTTCCTTTGTCAACAAGTTTTTTACAATTTTTCCAAATTTCTTTTTTCATCTATTTTATCCCTTCCTCTTTTTGCCTGTATATCTATATTTTCTGCTTTTTCCCAGATGTTATCTTAACAATAGACAGCACGCCCTGCGAACTGTCTATTGTCATGAACCAATTAACTCCGGCGGCAGATAGTCAGCCTCCGGAGCCATTCCTTTTAACATTATTCCTTACAATTCAGATACACTGTCAACCTGCTGCAGATTTTTTGCTTTTTTATATAATAATGGAAAGGTTCTTTTATCTATATTTCTTAGAACGCAATATAACAGGATACCCACGAATCCAATACTTGTGATTATTTTCCATACTGTGACCATGGATTGAGTTTCCAGCAGATTTCCGATATACCATTGGGAATAATAGGAAGCAGCACCTATAAAGATATTTGCCACTGAAGAAATCCGTCCCCTGTGTGAGGCAGGTACCCTCCTGGTCATGTATGGATAAGTGCCCAGTGTGCTCAAAATCTCTCCTATGGTAAAAAGAACCATAGATACATAATACATAGGAATAAGCCCCTGTATAAAAGCATACATGGACAGCCCCAGCGTTACTAAGGACGTACCGGCGATCAGCTTAGAGGTATCAGGGAGATTCTTCGTATATTTTGTCAGCAGAGGTGTTCCTATGATCACCACCAGACCGTTAAGGCTGGTGAGAAATCCAAAGTAAACAGCTCCTCGTGCATCATATAATTCTTCCAGATTTAAAGGTATCAAAAAATTAAACTGTGCATAAATAAAGTTATAGATAGCCCAGGCAAGGAAAAACAGGAGAATAATTTTCTGATTCCATAGTATTGACCATGTAGAGTTTTTTCCTTTTGCTTCTTCATATACAGAGCTCTTGTTGGATTTATCCGGGGTAATGTCCTTGATAAAAAGGAAAATCAAAATCGTAGAAGAAAGGGTTGTTAAACCATCTATTACAAAAGCTAAATTCAAATGATTTTCAAAAAGCATTCCACCAATAGTCGGTGCCAGTATAAGCCCAAGATTCAGTCCGAGATAAATCAGGCTGTAAGCCCGCTCCCTGTCTTTTGAAGAACTCAGATCTGCTACCAGAGCATCATAGGAAGGGTTTTCCACTGTCTGAAACAGACTGGCTGTAAAAAACAAGAAAATCTGATGCATGGAAACAGGAACGCAGGCAGCTAAAAGATAGCAGACTACTGTTACCAGATCACAGCAGATAATAAGGTTTCTTTTATTACAGTGGTCCGCCAGTTTTCCTCCTATAAGATTTACGGGAAACTGTATCACGCCCAGGCTGATAGTTATTGCAGCAATCTCTTTTGCCTCCAGTCCCAGCTTATTGCTTAGGATCAGTGTCAGCATAGGCCATATCATAGCCCCCATATTCGTAGCTGCCTTTCCCCAGAATAATACATACAGTTCTCTGCGAAGTCCGGCATATTGGCTAAACATTCCCTTAATGCCTTGTTTTACTGTCTTTATTGCTCTCATTTTTTTCCTTCTTTTCAGTATCTCTCTTCCGTCAGTTTTCTATTTTATATTCAAATATATTCCATAGCTTCTTTAATATTGGACGCCCCAATCAGGCGTATCCGGTATTTCCCCTGGATGCTGTCTAAATTTGCCTTTGGCATCAAACAGGCTGTAAAGCCCAGCTTTTCTGCTTCCCGGACTCTCTGTTCAGCCATACTTACGCCCCGGATTTCTCCGGACAATCCTACTTCTCCGAAAATCAGCAGGCCCTCGTCCACTACTTTATTTTTATAGCTGGATGCAATGGCCATGACAACTCCCAGATCTATGGCAGGCTCTCCCAGTCTCATTCCTCCTGCCAGATTCACATAGGCATCCCAGTCCCCCAGATGCAGCCCTGCTCTTTTCTCCAGAACAGCCATCAGAAGATTTACCCTGTTGTAATCGATTCCCACAGAAGTCCTTCTCGGCAGCCCGAAATTCGTTTTGGTAACCAATGCCTGTATCTCTATGAGGATGGGACGGGTGCCTTCTATTGAGCAGACTACTACAGAACCTGAGGCATCTGTAGGCCTGCCGTTGAGCATTGCCTGGGAAGGGTTTTTCACCTCAACCAGACCTTTATCCTGCATTTCAAAAACGCCGATTTCGTTAGTAGAGCCAAAACGATTTTTTACACTGCGCAGGATCCGGTAGGCTACCTGCCGGTCTCCTTCAAAATACAGCACCGTATCTACCATATGTTCTAATACTCTGGGACCTGCCACACTTCCGTCTTTTGTTACATGACCTACGATAAATACAGAAATTCCCAGTCCTTTGGCAATCTGCATAAGGATTCCTGTAGATTCCCGTACCTGAGATACGCTGCCCGGTGCCGATGAAACCTGCTCATTATACATGGTCTGTACAGAATCTATCACCACCGCCTCAGGCTTCACTTTTTCAATGGTATTGCGGATGGTCTCCAGATTTGTCTCGCACAGCAGGAGAAGCTGGTCGTTAAATTCCCCTATCCGTTCTGCCCGCAGTTTAATCTGCCGCAGAGATTCTTCCCCTGAAATATACAGCACCTTATGACCTTTGCCGGAAAGCTGCCGGCAGACCTGCAGGAGAAGAGTGGATTTTCCGATACCCGGATCTCCTCCTACAAGAACCATAGACCCCTGAACAATTCCTCCTCCTAAAACCCGGTCCAGTTCTTCAATTTCTGTTTTTATCCTGTCGTCTTCCCTGGCCTGAATCTTTGTCAGTGCCACTGGCTCATTTTTAGCGCCTGCACTTCCCTGGCCCTGAGAAGGAAGAGCCTTATTTCCTGTTGTTACAATCTCTTCTACAAAAGTATTCCACTGTCTGCATCCCGGACACTGCCCCATCCATTTGGGAGATTCATAGCCGCAGTTCTGACAGAAGAAAACTGTCTTCTTTCCTTTTGCCATACACAAAATCCTTTCCATTTCTGTGGTTGCCCGGCAGATACCCGTCTATACAGACATCATCGCTTTCTGTCAGGCTTATCATACGAATAAGAGGATGCCGCACGATTTACCCAAAAGTAAATTCTGTGCCACATCCTCTTTTATACTTAATGTACCGACATGTTCACATTCCGACTGATTAATGCCAATCGTTCAAACCTGTCTTACAGTTTCTGAATATTCACAGATACCTGCTCTGCCTGTTCCAGTTCCACACTGAAAGATAATTTTCCTCCCAGATTTGTCTTCATCTCGCCGGCTTCTACTCCATCGATAATTACTTTATAGGAAGTATCTTCTTCCAGTTCCACTGTAATCTGCGCATCCTTTGGTCCTTCTACTACAAAACTCATGCCGTTTTCTTCAGCATCCAGATCCAGCACTGTAGTTCCTGGAACAGATTCGTAAACAAACATTCCGTTCCGCTCCAGCTTTGTGATCTCATTATATGTTTTAACTTTGTACATGTCGCCGTCAAATTCAAAATCAGACAGCTTAGATTTTACGGTTAATTCATAATTGCCAAAACTGATCTTTCCGTTGTCTTCTGTACGAATTAATTCTTTTACTACTGACATTTCCATGTCCTCCCCTAATGTCTTTGGTTTCTGTCTCCGCAGTCTGCGGAATTTTCTTTTACTTACAAAAATCTTACCATAAAATCTGATTTTTTGCCAGCAAATCTTTATTTTTCTCTCTGTACAGTAAATCTGATTTTTTCTTTGTTAAGGCCCACAGACACCTTATCTCCGGCATGTATCCTGCCTTCCAGAATTTCCTCTGCCATGGCATCTTCAATCTTGTTCTGGATTGCTCTCTTTAAAGGTCTGGCTCCATACTTAGGTTCAAAGCCTTCTTTAGCGATCAGTTCCTTCACCCCGTCTGAAACTTTTACATCTATATTCATCTGATTTTTGCAGCGCTTGATAAAATCTTTCAGAAGAAGTCCCACGATTTTCTTAATCTCTTCCTTGGACAGCATATGGAAAACAATAATATCGTCAATACGATTTAAAAATTCCGGTTTAAAGAGACGGCGCACTTCTTCCATTACACTGTCTTTCATTTTTCTGTAGTCTGCATCTTTGTCCTCTGTGCTGCCGAATCCCAGCCGCTTCGGCTCTACAATAGACTGGGCTCCTGCGTTAGAGGTCATGATGATGATGGTTTCTTTAAAGTCGATTTTCCGTCCCTGAGCATCGGTAATATGTCCGTCATCCAGGACCTGAAGAAGTATGTTAAATACATCGGGATGGGCCTTTTCAATCTCATCGAAAAGAAGGACACTGTAGGGATTTCTCCTTACCTTTTCGCTGAGCTGACCTCCTTCTTCATATCCTACATATCCCGGAGGAGAACCGATCAGCTTCGAAACACTGTGCTTCTCCATATATTCAGACATATCCACCCGGATCATGGCATCTTCACTTCCGAAAACAGCCTCTGCCAGAGCCTTGGAAAGCTCCGTTTTACCTACACCGGTAGGCCCCAGAAGAAGGAAAGAACCAATGGGGCGTTTGGGGTCTTTTAACCCTACCCGTCCTCTCTTGATGGCCTTTGACACAGCATTAACTGCCTCATCCTGTCCTACTACCCTTTTGTGAAGAAGGCTCTCCAGCTTTGCCAGCCGTTTCGATTCTCCCTCTGTCAGCTTCTTCACAGGTATTTTGGTCCATTCTGCCGTAACCTGGGCAATATGCTCTTCTGTAACCGTCAGTTTTTTATTCCTGCACTGTTTTTCAAAACGCTTTCTTGCTTTTTCAATAGCCGCTTCTGCCTTTTTCTGCTCTTCCTGAAGTTCACTTGCTCTCTGAAAGTCCTGGGCCATAACAGCCGCTTCCTTCTCTTCATAAAGAGTATGAAGGCGCATTTCCTCTGCAGCAAGACCTTCGGGAGTTTTATAACCGGCAAGCTGGACTTTGGAGCAGGCTTCATCTAAAAGGTCCAGGGCTTTATCCGGAAGGAATCTGTCGTTGATATACCGGATTCCCATTGCTACAGCCGCTTTTACAGCACTCTCCTCAATCTTGACCCCATGATGTTCCTCATAGTATGGCACCAGGCCTTTCAGAATTTCTTCTGCTTCTTCCCTGGAAGGTTCTTCTACCATAACCGGCTGGAATCTTCTCTCCAGGGCAGGATCCTTTTCAATATATTTTCTGTATTCTTCAATAGTAGTGGCGCCAATCAGCTGAATCTCTCCTCTGGAAAGAGAAGGCTTCAGGATATTAGAGGCGTCCAGAGCTCCTTCTGCGCCGCCTGCACCAATGAGGGTATGGAGTTCATCCAAAAACAGAAGTATATTCCTGTCACTCATCACTTCCTGGACAACTCTTTTAATACGTTCCTCAAATTCTCCGCGGTACTTAGAACCTGCTACCATGGCCGACAGGTCCAGGACCACGATCCTCTTATCCGCCATGTTCTCCGGAACCAGACCGTAGACAATCCTCTGGGCCAGTCCTTCGGTAATCGCTGTCTTTCCTACTCCCGGTTCACCAATAAGACAGGGATTGTTCTTTGTTCTTCTGCTCAATATCTGGATAATACGGTTAATTTCTTTCTCTCTTCCAACCACTGGGTCCAGTTTTCCCTGAACAGCCGCCTCTGTAAGATCCCGGCTGAACTGGTCCAGCATGGGAGTGGTGCTTTTTCCCTGGCTCCTCTGGCCGCCATTCTGGAAATCCTCTCTGGATATAGCCCCCTCTTTCCCCATGGCTTTCATGATCCCCGTATATAACTGCTGGATATTCACGCCCATAGTATGAAGCAGTCTGGTTCCCACACAGTCGTATTCTTTCAGCATAGCAATCAAAATATGCTCTGTTCCTGTTTCTTTATCCCCCAGTCTCTCAGCCTCTGCCCGGGCTCTTTCCAGGACCTGCTTTGTTCTGGGAGTATATCCCTGGGGCTCTTCAAGCATTGTTGCCTGGGAAGGCGCCACCAGTTCATCAATCAGCTGGAACAGCTTTTCCCCGGTCACGCCTGCCTCTGTAAGCATCAGGCCTGCTGTTCCTTCCTCTACTGCCAGAAGGCCGGCCAGAAGATGTTCTGTTCCGATATAATTATGGCTGTATTGTTTTGCAATTTTTTCCGCCTGTTTCAGGGCCTTTTTGGCCCAAACTGAATACTGCTCTCTCATCAATGTCTCCTGTTCTACTTATATTCGTCAAAAATCTCGTCAATCAAAGCATGGACTTCTTCCCTTGAAACATTCCTGCAGCACCCTCTGGCAAGAACTACTGCAAGCTGACGTTTCATCTCCTCCAGGGCCCTTATCTTATCAGCATCAATGGCAATTACCGCTCCTTTCCTCCGATCTATGGTCAGAAAGCCTTCCTGCTTTAATACAGAATAAGCCTTATTTACCGTATGCATATTAATGCCAATGGTATCCGCAAGCTGACGCACAGAGGGAAGAGTTTCCCCCACTTTCAGCTGGTCCGTGGCGATTCCCATAATGATCTGATTACAAAGCTGTATGTAAATCGCTTCGTCACTGCTAAAATCAATTTCAATAATCACAATGCTCCCTGCTTTCTTTTGTTTTGTTATACATAGGATAGCACAACTGAATAATTGTTGCAAGACAAAAGTCAGACTCAGGATAGTTTCCATCTACCTGAAGTCTGACTTTTTATAAACTTCTAAATTTTTCTAATTATTCAGCTATGATACTCAGAGTAAAAACTGGCGTAATTATGCCTCATCAATGGCCTTGCCAATGTCATGACGCATATATTTATTTTCGAACTGAATCCATTCTGTAGCTGCATAGGCGTTTTTCCTTGCCTCTTTTAAGTCTGCGCCCTTGGCGGTCACTCCCAGGACACGGCCTCCGTTTGTAACGATTTTTCCATCCTTTAAAGCCGTACCTGCATGGAATACATAGTATCCCTCTTTGCCCTCAAAACTCTCCAGGCCTTCAATGGGGAATCCTTTTTCGTAAGATACCGGATATCCGTCAGAAGCCAGAACTACACATACTGCTGCGTTGTCTTCAAACTCCAGATTGATCTGGTCCAGTGTCCCGTCGATGCAGGCCTGGCAGACTTCTACCATATCATTTTTCATTCTGGGGATTACCACCTGGGCTTCCGGATCGCCGAATCTGGCATTATATTCCAGGACCTTTGGCCCCTTTTCCGTAAGCATCAAACCGAAGAAGATAATCCCCTTAAACTCTCTTCCTTCTGCCGCCATGGCGTCTACTGTAGGCTGATAAATATTCTTCTGGCAGAATTCATCAATTTCTTTGGTATAGAAGGGGCTTGGAGAGAAAGTTCCCATACCGCCGGTGTTCAGACCCTGATCTCCGTCCTTAGCTCTCTTGTGGTCCTGCGCAGAAGTCATGGTCTTGATGGTCTTTCCGTCTACAAAGGAAAGAACAGATACTTCTCTTCCTGTCATAAATTCTTCAATAACCAGAGTATTTCCTGCTGAACCGAATTTCTTGTCCAGCATAATGGTCTTAACTCCTTCTTCTGCCTCTTCCAGAGTGTTGCAGATCAGCACTCCTTTTCCCAGAGCCAGTCCGTCAGCTTTCAGCACAATAGGGAATTCTGCCTTTTCCTTCAGGTAGGCAATGGCCTCTTCCGGATTATCGAAGTTTTCATAGGCTGCTGTAGGAATATTATATTTTTTCATCAGATCTTTGGAAAAAGCTTTGGATCCTTCCAGGATAGCTGCATTTTTCCTTGGTCCGAATACCCGGAGTCCTTCTTTTTCAAAGACGTCCACCACGCCTCCTACCAGAGGATCATCCATTCCCACAATAGTAAGGTCAATCTCCCTTTCTTTGGCAAAGGCCGCCAGTTTGTCAAATTCCATAGCGCCGATGGGTACACACTCTGCCACCTGTCCGATTCCACCGTTTCCGGGAGCACAGTAAATCTTCTCCACCTGAGGATTCTGAGCCACCTTCCAGGCAATGGCATGTTCTCTTCCGCCGCTTCCGATAATCAATACTTTCATTGGTTTCTTCCCCTTTCTCTTATTCGCTGATCTTTACCAGTCCATCTATTACCTGTACCTTATGATTTGCAATCAAATTAATTGCTTCAGGCATAATCTGCCATTCAGCTTCTTCCATTACTCTTCTCTGAAGAATCTCAGGAGTATCGTCCTGACGGACCTCTACCGCCTTCTGAAGAATGATAGGGCCTGTATCCGTGCCTTCATCTACAAAATGCACTGTGGCCCCTGTTACTTTCACCCCACGTTTCAGTACTCCTTCATGGACTTTCAGCCCATAATAGCCTGTTCCGCAGAAAGATGGGATCAAAGCCGGATGGATATTGATAATCTTATTTGGATAAGCCTTTACCATAATCTCCGGAATCACCACCAGACAGCCTGCCAGGACAACCAGGTCCACTCCATAGGACTGGATAGTTTCCAGAAGCTTTTGGTTAAACTCTTCTCTTGCTTCAAAATTTTTCGGTGATACACAGAGAGACTCAATGCCATGGTGCTTTGCCCGCTCCAGAGCATAGGCATTGGCATTATTGCTGATCACCACAGAAATCTCTGCATTGGTAATCTTTCCACTGTCGATAGCGTCTATAATAGCCTGAAGATTTGTGCCTCCTCCGGAGACCAAAACTGCCATTTTCAACATATTCTGCCTTCCTTTCAGACAGGAAAAGGGCTGCTGCAGAAATCCCTATTTTCTTTTTCTGCTGCAACCCTGTCCTTTCTTTTATACTAATTTTACGTCTTTTTCTCCCTCTTCGATCTTTCCGATCACATAAGGAGTTTCTCCTGCTGCCTTAATAGCCTCCATGGTCTTCTCTGCATCTGCCGGATCCACGGCCACGACCATACCGATACCCATGTTAAAGGTATTGTACATCATATGTTCCTCGATATCTCCTTTTTCTGCCATCAGGCCAAAAATCGGAGGTACCGGATAACTGTCTTTTTCAATCACTGCGCAGACTCCGTCCTTTAACATTCTTGGAACGTTTTCGTAGAATCCGCCGCCGGTAATATGGCTGCAGGCCTTTACTCTAACGCCGGCCTCCTTAACAGCTTTCAAAGCTTTCACATAAATCTTGGTAGGCGCCAGAAGAGTCTCTCCCAGTGTCTTACCTAACTGGTCATAGTAGGTGTTCAAAGACTCTGTAGTCATCTCAAATACCTTCCGGACCAGAGAAAACCCGTTGCTGTGTACTCCTGAGGAAGCCATGCCGATAAGGACATCTCCTGCTTTCAGATCTTTTCCGTCAATGAGATCTTTTCTCTCTACTACGCCAACGGCAAAACCTGCCAGGTCATACTCTTCCTCTGGCATAAGTCCCGGATGCTCTGCTGTTTCTCCTCCGATCAGGGCAGCTCCGGACTGGAGACATCCTTCAGCTACGCCTTTTACGATCTGAGCGATCTTTTCCGGATAATTCTTACCGCATGCAATATAATCCAGGAAGAATAAAGGTTCTCCTCCTGCACATGCAATATCATTTACACACATAGCTACGGCGTCGATTCCGATAGTATCATGTTTGTCCATCAGATAAGCCAATTTTACTTTAGTTCCGCAGCCGTCTGTTCCTGAAAGGAGTACCGGATCTTCCATCTCCTTGATCTTCTTCAGAGAGAAAGCGCCGGAAAAGCCGCCTAAGCCTCCCAGAACTTCTTCCCGCATAGTTTTCTTTACGTGTTCCTTCATCAGTTCCACTGATTCATAGCCGGCTTCAATATCCACACCTGCGTTCTTATAATCCATTTTCTTTCCTCCATAATAGTAAGCTCTGTCTTCGCCTTCGGCTGGCCAATCCTTAAGTGTCTTGGAAGCTCCGCCTTCGGCTCGCCAATCCTTAAGTGCTTACTTATAATTTTTGTATCCTACTTCCTGTAATTTTTTGTCTTTGGCTACTACCTGGTCTTTCAGTTCTTCTTTGTAGTCTTTTAATTTCTGCAGAAGTTCTGGGTCGGAAGTGGCTAAAATCTTGGCTGCCAGAATTGCTGCGTTTGCTCCACCGTTAATGGCTACTGTAGCAACGGGGATACCGCTTGGCATCTGTACGATAGAATACAGAGAGTCCCTTCCGCCTAAAGATGTAGTGTGCATTGGGATACCGATTACCGGCATCGGGAAAATCGCTGCACACATTCCCGGAAGATGTGCGGCCATGCCTGCTCCTGCAATGATTACTTTAAAGCCCTTTTCTTCTGCTGATTTTGCATACTCAAAAAATACATCCGGCTCTCTGTGGGCAGAGATGATGGTCATCTCATAATCAATTCCGAATTTTTCCAGCATATCTGCCGCTTTGCTCATAACAGGCATATCAGAGTCACTGCCCATAACAATTCCAACTTTTGCCATGATAATTCTCCTTTGTTATTTAATTTGGATTTAACTTTTACAGCACAATTTTACCTATAGTTACAAATCTTGTCAAGAAGCGAAAGCTTCATTCAGAGGCTCTGTACCCGGCAGCACGAATCTTCCGTCACGGATAATATAAATTTCACTGCCGTCCAGGGCCTCCACCCAGATAGAATCCAGCTCATCATAAGGAATGGTGATATCCGTATGGCAGCCAAAGTAAGCCTTGCTGACATCCTGTTTTCTCTGGATAGAGACCTCATTGTCCCTGGCAATAATCTCCCTGCCGTCAGGATTATACACAGGCGTATCTTCGCTCCAGCTGTAGCAGGTATCTCCCACAGCAAAATGAGGCCCCATCTTTTCTGCGATCAGGATTGGCAGAAGATGGCCGATCTGATATTTCTGTGCCATAACATAAGCTGTGGTGTTTGTCCCGATAGCAAATTCTCCCAGAGGAAGCGTATCGTGGTGATAAAGAATATTCTCTTTGATAAAGTTCTGGTTTTCCTCTTCATTCTGGAAATTTCCACAAGTATACTCTACAATTTTTCCATCCTGGAAACGAATCTTCAGATCCTGATATTCCAGACCATTTAAAAATACTTTAGAGACAAAGAGCACGCCTTCCGTTTCCCTAAGCACTGGTGAGGTAAAGACTTCTCCTACAGGGATATTTACATCTGCCACGCAGTTCTCGAAATTTGTCTGTTTTTCCGGGTTATCCAGATGATGAAGATGGACTCGTAAATCTGTCTGATTTCCGCCTTTTCCTTTAATCCTTACATATTCCCCTTTATCCAGGGCTTCGATAATATTCTGCTGGATCTTTTCGTACAGCTTATTATCCAGAGTATTTATCTTCACTGTCTCCCGGAAAATTTCTTCAAAGTTTTCCCCGATCTCTTTTACAGGATAAGCAATGATGGTAAAGCTTCTCTCTTCTCCTTTGATATAACGGTTCACAATCTGTCCAGCCTCATTGTCATAGCTTACCTGAAGCTTCTGCTGATGAGGAGACAGGGCGCAGGCTTCTTTCCTGGATACCGGCACAAAAGGCTTCTCTCCAAAGGTTTCAATGCAGGCAGGTCCCCCAAGGCCATTGGCCAGTTCTTTTACCTGCTCATAAGACACCTGAAGGACCCGCAGCTTTCTCTGGACAAACTCATGGTCCAGATAGAGAGCTGCGTCATCTTTATGGTCATAATCAAACTGACGGTTAGGTATGGCTCCGTAATACCCCTGTCTGTTGCCCTGTTTTTTATTCACACTATGGACAGCGCTTCTGTAGATTACAGGAGCCAGTCCCATTTCCCGGAACTGTTCAATGGCCGCTTTTACCATTCTCTCAAATCCCAGCTGGAAACGGATATTGACAGTCTTTTTCTTAGTAATATCCTTTCTTCCCTGAATAAAGCCGATACGATAACCTTCTGTATAGGTTCTCGCCATAGCCTGGATTTCTTCTTCTGGCAGAGTATTAAGGAAAGACGCCATGGATAACTCATTTTCTGATATATATTCGCCATACTTATAAAGATACCGCAGATCTGTCAGATCACTTTCACAGATAATCTTCACTGCGAAATCCAGAGAAGGATCTACACATCCCCGAATCCGGTGTCCTACCATTTCATCGCTGTAGTCGCTGACATACCAGTAAATGGCATCTTTTACGTCTTTTGGGGAAACCTCCGGATCTTCGAAAAGGTTATAAATCTGAACAAACAGCTCCATGGTCACTGTCATGTCAAAAAGCATGTCCTCATAGGCAAAGACAATCATGTCTCTTACCTCTGTGTAGAGGAAACTGAGAAGCTGTCCGAAATCCCTGCCCAGGATTTTCTGCGCATAGGCCGGATTTCCATAAGATTCTTCATAATGTTCCGGAAGGATATCTTCGTACATCTTATGATTGTTTTCCTTCAACTCTTCCATAGAGGCTTTCTCCAGCCAGCCTTCCCGAATCCTGTCATGTATCCGGCAGATCTCCAGGATAAAATCACCTGTCTTTCTGAAAAAATCTCTATATGGTTCTTTTACTAGTTCTTCTTTCTGAATCTCACTGATCCTTTCCCTCATCAGGGAAAAACGTTCCTGCATTAATTCATCATTCATCTCTCAAATTACCACTTTCTACATTTTTATCTAAAATTTGGTTAATATATTCCATCATCACTTGGGAGCCTTCTCCAGTCCGTCTGTTTCTCTGGAGTACCTGGGACTTTTTCACCTCATATTCTCTCCAGGCCAGTCCGTCTGTAGCATCGTTGAGCATTAAAGGCTGGACGTTGTCGCACACATGAGCAAATTTTGCCTCAGGAGTCTCATAGGCCTCAAACTCCTCCCAGAGCCGGCGAAGTTTCTCTGCCTGATCTTCTGGAAGAATATTAAAAATCCTGTCCGCAGCCTTTACTTCTCTCTCCCTCTTGGACTGATTGCCAACAGCATCATAAGCATAAGTATCTCCTGCGTCAATCTCTACAATATCATGGATCAGTACCATGGTGATCACTTTCACCAGGTCAATTTCCTCATTGGAATATTCAGACAAGAGCACGGCCATAAGGGCCAGATGCCAGGAATGTTCTCCATCGTTTTCTTTTCGTTTTCCATCAGACAGATAGGTCTGCCTGTTGATAAATTTCAGTTTATCTACTTCCAGCAAAAATTCCATCTGCTTTTTCAGACGTTCTTCTATGTTCCCCATCTTCATTCCTCCTTAAGAAAGCCCTACCAAAAATAAAGCCAGCCAGATTACCATGATCACTCCGTTTGTCATAGCACCGATTTTACTGAATCTCTGATTTTTGTGTTTTTCAGAAAAACTTCTCAGGCCCATGACAAAACCATATATAGAAATCCCCAGAGCTGTCAGGCCCATAGCGCCCAGATATATGCCTCCGTTTCCGTGATAAGCCAGAGAGCACAGAGAAGCCACACAGAAAATCCCTAAGGAAATTCCTGCACAGACAGCCGAAACTACTCCCTTAGTTGCATGGTTTTTGTTTTCAAAAGAATATTTATATCGTTTTCCCGCCATTATTTCCGTCCTCTTTTCTTATCATATATGCTATGACATACCGCAAAGATCAGATATCCTGCCGCAGTCCCCAGGGTATTCATTATCAGATCATCCACGTCAAAGCTCCCCAGTTTTGTCATAAGCTGGGTCACTTCCACACACAGGCTCAGTGTAAATCCAGAGAAAGTGATGAAGAAAAATCCTCTTGCATTTCTGCTGATCAGAGGAAGGATCATACCAAAGGGCATAAATCCCACAACATTTCCCAGAAGATTGGCTGCAACAGCCAGGAAACCCAGCTGCTCTCTGTAAGTCCAGAATCTCCGGATCTCTGTAAAAAGCACCAGGTTATAGTGATATTCCCTCTCTGCAAAAGCCATCTGGCCGTATCTGTCTGCAAAAAAGAGGAAATATATCAGCACAAGAATATACAGCACAAACAAAACTGCTCCTGCTGTCTTTATTTTCTTCTTTGTCTCTCTATTCAATTTTCTGACCTCTTTTATCTATATTTTAAAGCCCGCCCTCCCGGCGGGTCCTGTTTTCAGCGTAAAGCAGGCCGCCCCACAGGCAGAGCCTTCTAAAGCCTCTGTCATCACGGGGCAGCCCGGAATATTAAAATGTAATTTCTGATTTTCTCTTCAGCAGCTTAATGCCATTTATCAACACCAAAATTCCAGCAGAAATGCCGCTTACCAGTACAATGATTCCTAAAGCGATATTTCCCGCTCCGCAGCGGGTCATGGTCTTATAAACTTTTTCATTCATAACTTAACACTTCCCTAAATAATATCTCTTACCTTTTTGCTCCGTACTGTTCATAATATGCGTCAATAGCGCTTTTCAGCTTGTCGTCTATAATTACTTTTCCCTTGTATTCCTTGTTGTATAAATGTTCTACAACCTCTTCCATAGTAACGATGGCGTTGGTTTCAAATCCGTAAAGATCCTTTACTTCCTCAAGAGCGCATTTTTCTCCGCCTTTTCCCACTTCCATACGGTCCAGAGATACCATCAGGCCTACGATTTCCACATCAGCGGCGCCTCTTACCTTTGGAACGGTTTCCTCCATAGATTTTCCGGAAGTGGTCACATCTTCGATCATAACTACTCTGTCACCGTCCTGGAGCTTGCTTCCAAGGAAACTTCCCTTATCTGCGCCATGGTCCTTTTCTTCCTTTCTGTCAGAGCAGTAGCGGATTTCTTTTCCGTATAACTCACTATAGGCAATAGCTGTCACTACGCTGATGGGGATTCCTTTATAGGCCGGCCCGAAAAGTACGTCAAAATCGTCTCCATACTTGTCATGAATAGCCTTTGCGTAGTATTCCCCCAGGCGTTTTAACTGAGAGCCTGTGACATAAGCTCCTGCATTCATAAAGAAAGGAGACTTTCTGCCGCTCTTTAAGGTAAACTCTCCGAATTTCAGCACATTGCAGTCCACCATAAATTCGATAAATTCTTTCTTATACTGTTCCATATCCTTAAAACCTCCTGTATTTACAGGCTTTTTCAAGCCTTTCTATTTTATATTTATCCCTTACTACACCATTTTTACACCATTTTCCGTTTAGCTACACCGTCTTTCAAACTTCTCCATTTCCTCAAACAAAGTATCTTCCGTCACATGACAATATAAATCCATTGTCATTTGAAGTGTGCCATGCCCCAAAATCCTTTGAAGTGTTTTCGGGTTCATTCCGCTTTCGATTGCTCTTGTAGCAAACGTGTGTCTGAATGTGTGTGGTGTGAAAGGTTGTAATTCTATTCCCGCCTTGTTCACTTTGCGAATAATCAAATCCATACATTGATTGATTAAAAACTGTTGTGTCGGCTGATTATTTTTTGTGACAAAGACAAGATTTTCATATTCCTTTGGTGCAACTTTTCCCTTTAAGACTATCTCCTGTTTCTGTAATTTTTGCCGTTTTAATGTATTGACAGCCTTTTCTGTCAATGGAATGGTTCTTCTTCCGTTATTCGTTTTTGTGTCGTGCATTTCAAATACATACTTTCCGTCTTTGCTGAAATAGCACAAGGTATGTCTCACATACAGAACCCTTTTTCTAAAATTTATGTCCTGCCACTGTAACGCACACAATTCGCCCACACGCAATCCTGTTTCCAACGCCAGTACAAAAAGATTATAGTAAAAGGTATCTCTTGCCTGCTCTAAAAAACTTTCTGTTTCCCGAATTGTCAGCACCCGTCTTTCCTTTTTCTCTTCTTTGGAAATCACAGTATTTATCTGTTTTGCCACATTCTTTACCAGCAAATCGGTATCAACCGCCTTATTCAGCATATCCACCAATATTTTTTTAGAGTTTTTCCTTGCGTTGTCCGTATCAAGGTTATTGATTGCTTCCTGCATGACAATCAGATTCAGACCTGTCAGCTTTCTCCACCCTAATTCTTTTTTGATACGGTTATAATGCGTCTTGTATGAGCCTTTGGTAGAACTCCTGCAATTCTTTTTACAGGTATTCAGCCATATCTCAAACCATTCGTCCAATGTTACATTGTTGTCAACAACATTGATAGCCTTTTCGTCATTATATTGTTCGTTTCTCAGCTTTTGCCTGACCTCATGCAACGTCTTTGCATAGATTGTCTGCCGCTTGCCAAAACGATTCATAAATCTAGCCTGATACAGCCCGTCCTTTCTCTGGGATATACCAGTTCCTAATTCTTTCCCGTTGAGTGATTTTCCCATCACTGCCTCCTTTCCTAGCAAAATCGGGAAAAGAACTATTAAACCCTTTCAATTTTACCACAGTTTCATGTTTATTTCAATCGAGGAACGCTCTCAAAATCGCTTGAAAATTCCTCTTTTCTCACTCAATCACTTGATTACTGAGCCACTTATCCACTTTCCCTTTATGTGCATATAAGCGGTTTCCAATCCTTACTGTAAAATGATTGTTAGGATTGTGCAAAAGCTCTCTTGCCTTTGTATCTCCAATCCCCAAATATTCCGAAAATTCTTTCACGTTTAATAATGCTTTATCGATTCTTATACGCTCCTTTCCCTGAAATATCGTGCCTTTATATAATCGTCATACAGCTTTCTTTGCGTGATGTTCATTTCTCCGTTTTCTATCAAATTCCCTATATAGTCTTTCTTTTCAATCTTTCCCAATTCTGCGAACAGTTTTAACGACGGGGCAACGCTTCTTTCCAGCCAGTCCCACACCCTTTGCAGGCTCTTTTCCTGCGGCTGCATGGTAAGTTTTACCTTGCCTATCCCTTTCATCAGTTCCGCCCATGCCCCATAGGTCGGATAAAGCCTTTTCCGAGTAGTCGTGCCCTCTGGCGGATATTCTAAAAACCGTATCTTGCTGTTTAACACTTCCATTGCCAGACCTGCCACGTCTTGATACTTCAATAATTCCCGCACCATACTGACCGCTGTTTCCTGTCTGAATCTCAGTTCATATCTGTTCCAGTTTTCCTCTAATTCTTTTCCATACTTCCGATTCTGTTCATATCCCTTTTCATAAAATACAAATCTCAAATTGCTTGCTGAACTGCCGATATAAAGGCTTCCGCCTTTGCTTTGATATACTTCTTCTTTCAGTTCTCCCGAATCGTGGAAATCCACGTCCCGCATTTTGCTTGACAGAAGCCCCTCTTTCGTCCTCTGTATCAACTTTGGAATTTTCAGATAAGGCTTCCTGTCGTCAATCGCTAAGTCAATCCGTGGAAAATTCACATGATACCCACTTACCCGTTTCAAAAAGTCAAACCATGTTTCCTCATTCAGTTGGAGAAAATTCTCATAGTTCCTGCACCCTGAACCGCTCATTAAAATCTGGAAACCATTATATTGTGCTTTTCCTGTCGGCTTCAGAACTTTGATATTATCAAATACCGCCACCAGTTCATGTCCTGCGATTCCTTTCTGATAGTCCGTCACTTCCATAAGTTCAGACGGGATTCTAAGCACCTGCCCTACAACTTCCTCAAGGGAAACGTCCTTTATGGTTATCTGACACCAGTCTATCAGTGCCGATAATTCCTCTTTCTGCCGTATTACTCCCCTGTTAGTATAGGGGAGTTCTGAAAGAAATTTTCCGTTTCTTTCTTCCAAACGTATCGTACCCCCTCATCTGCAACGGCGTTGCCGTTGCCCTGCCCCCAACCTGCCGTTTGGTACGTCAGAACGGGGGCCGGAACTTTGACTGCCTATGCCTGTTTGTTTGAAATACTGCGGATTCCTTTACAGGTGATCCGCTCCACCAGTACAGGAAAATTCCCCCTCTGCACATAAGGGGAATAGACCGCCCCGTCCAGTTCCACCACGGAATACGGCTCAATCTTCGGAAGCTCCGTTGCTTCCAGACGAATATCCACGCTGTTCCCTAACTTCATGCTTCCAAGATGAAGTTTTAAGGCTTCCACTTCCTCGGTTTTCTTCTTATTCTCTCTGTCATAGCGGTAGCAAGCGTCAGCCCCCATATAGCGGAGTTCTCCAAAGGCTTCCCTTACCTGTTCTTTTGTCAATATAATCTCCATATTGTTTCCTTTCTCCCCGTCCTGCCGATAGGACAGCTTTCTTTTATTTTCAGTTCTTTTTATATGACGTCATATAGTTCAGTTATTTCTGAACTTAATTGTATCATAGCACACTGCTTCCCTGTTTACAATAGGGAGTTTAGTTTTTTATAAACTTTTTGTTTTCTTTTTTCTGAACTTGTGGTATAGTGGATTTAAACGATAAGATATGAGAAGTTATAACGAGATATGGAAAGCGAGGGATTTTTCAGATGAATACAATCGCAGAACGGATTAAATTTGCTATGAAAACTAAGAACAAGAAACAGGTTGATATTGTAAAAGATACGGGAATCAGCAAAGGGGCGTTCAGCTCCTACCTCTCAGGGCAGTACAATCCCAAAGCCGATAAACTGGAACTGATTGCTGATTCTTTAGACGTGGATTTGCGGTGGCTCTACGGGGAGAATGTACCTATGCAGACCAGTTCACAGGAGCAGGCACTTCCTTATATCTTTTATAACAATACTTGCTCGGAATATCTCCTTGACAAGTTAGATGATATGTATATTGCCATGATGCCCCAGTATGCCGCCATGATTCCCCGTTTCTATGTTCTTGTGGACAGAAGTGCGAATGAAATGCACCTGCTCCCTTTGTTTCTGAAAGAGGACAGCTCCGAATTTTATGAGTGTCCGTCCGACCTTTTCAGTTCAGACAGGCACACGGTTTTTACAAAGGATTTTGACACGGTTCACATGGTACTGGAGACTGCTGTCATTTATTATTACGGAATAGATACAAAGAATTTTGAGCCGAAAGTTACCATGCTCTCTTATGTACAGGCTGATGATTGCTTCCAAATCAGCAATGACACACATGGATTCCATGTAAAGGCATTTGAAAAAGAAATCGAAAAAGAAGCACTGTACCTAAAGTACCACACCCAACAATAGACAAGAGGACTTGCAAGGTTTGTGACCTTTCAAGTCCTCTGCTGTATCATGGTGTAGTTGGCTGTGTCCGTTCCGTCAAGGACTGCCCTACGGCGTATCGGCTTCGCCTTGTTCCTTGACCTCACTACATTTCTCTCAACTTTTTAGAAACTATAAGATTACAAAGAAATGCTGCCGCTACAATAATAAAACAAATGATTGTACACCATATAGGTACTCTCATATCTAATTGCACTCGTAGTAAAATCGTGATTGCTAAAAATAAAGCTCCTACAATCTGTATAAAGTCTAATATCTTTTTTTGAAGTGTTTGTAAATGCTTTTTACCTTTTACCCTTTCAGATTTCCATATTCCATAATTCATTTGAATAGCATTTACATCATCATCAGATATAAGTTCGTCCATACTTACATTTAGTTCTAGTGCCAATTTTTTTGCAGTAATCAAATCCGGACATCTTGAACCATTTTCCCAACGACAAACTGTTTGTCTCGAAACATATAATTTGTCTGCAAGTTGTTGCTGAGTGAGATTTCGTTCTTCTCTGAATTTTTTGATGTTATCGCTTAATGCCATACTCCACACCTCTCTTTCATTCACATCATATAACGATAGAACTTAAAATAAAAGTACCAGTATGTATTTTCAGTGTTTCCATTTTGGTAACATCTATTTATTCCAGATTTTCTATACCATAATATTATTATATCGCTGAACCAATGTTATTTTGCACCCCTTTAACATAATTGCGGGAATAACAAAAGCCTGTACGAATCCGTATAAATCCGTCAGGCTTTCATTCTTTTACATACACTATCAATTCTCCGATTTCACACTCAAAGTAACTGCATAATTTACATATCAGATTTGCGTCCAGTCTCTGAAAGTCATTTCTGCAATATCTGTTAAAATTTGCCCTCGGTATATCCAACTCACGACAAATCGTATTTTTACTAATGCTCTTTTCTTTTAGCAGTTCTTCTATGCGTAGTTCCAAATGACCGTATTCCATTCGTTTCACTCCCTACATAAAGTATATTTGATAAATCTTTATGTAGTAATTCACTATATAGTAAGGTATTATATAGTTACCCCTCCCCCTCTGTATTTTAGAATCGAGGTATTACAAAATGAAACGAAAAAAGTTTGTTATATGTACCATATTATGCCTGTTTCTGGCAGTTGCTTATTATATCAGTCTCCCAGACTATTTTATTGTAAATAGTATGTCATTTAGCAGTGAAACTACACGGGAAACAGAGATAAAAGTAGTTGTCTATAAATACTGGAATTTGAATGAAACTATCAAATCTATTGAACAGGAACATAATAAAATCAATGGAACGCCAACTACTTTAGAAGTCCGTCTTTATTACTCTCGTTGGCATATAAGACATGGCATAGAACCTTTTAAAACGGTAATTTTTCAGTATAAACAGAAATAGCGGACCATCCTGTCCGCTACAAACTGGAATTTATCTTACTCCTGTCAAGATAAAATTCATTAACTGTTCTACATCATCAAAATCATCATAATCTCCGTTTATGCCATTTCTGTGATACACAATCCCGTTTTTCTCATTTCTCTCTAAACAGTCCAAGAGCTTTTCTTCCCCATACTTTTTAGCAAATAAGGTAAATGCGTACGGTTTGATTTTGCCTAATAGTCCTTTCCCGCAATTTTCTTCACACTCATAACAGTGTGTCAGTCCTTTTGCAATCGAACATTTTTTATTCTCACAAATATCATTGTCTGGACAACCGTTTGAGCCACAGCCGTTACAATCAGCTTTCTCTGTGCATAAGCAACACGCAAGACCACATCTGGCAATTCCTAATTCTCGTTTCATGTGATACCTCCAAATTCCAATTTAACTATCTAATCCTCAAAAACCATTGATTTTTCAAGGCTTCAC